>ENA-UOUL01003040-UOUL01003040.1-bioreactor-metagenome-genome-assembly--contig:-NODE-3040-length-18099-cov-3.622572_pt1 | contig 18099 bp, 17 predicted proteins | sample MGYA00249838_ERZ747220 | MGnify/ENA primary metagenome ERZ747220 (study PRJEB28778, sample SAMN05720191) | bioreactor metagenome | isolation source: Anaerobic biogas reactor | place: USA:Washington...
GAGCAGGTGCGATTTGTTTATCGCCTGTTCCCAGCGGATGACCCACGGGTCGAGCGTGTATTTCACAAACTCAAGTGACTGTTGCTCAATGTTGGAGAACGAGGATTTTTCCAAATCCGCAAGCATGTGGGGCGGCACTCGGAAGATACGGGCGATTTCGTTTATCTGAAATTTCCGTGTTTCCAAAAACTGCGCTTGTTCCGGCGATATAGCTATGGGTGTGTACTTGAGGCCTTCCTCAAGCACGGCGATTTTATTGCTGTTGGCACTGCCGCCGAAGGTGGACTGCCAGCTTTGCCTTATCCGCTCCGGGTCCTTTATGGTGCCGGGGTGTTCCAATACGCCACCCGGAGCTGCGCCATTGGCAAAGAATTTAGCACCGTATTCCTCAGCGGCGATAGCAAGGCCTACGGCGTTTTTCGCCATTGCAATCGGTGAGTATCCGACCAGTCCATCAAAGCCCAAACCGAGAATGTGCAGCACATCGCTCGGCGCGAGGATAACATCGCTTGGCTTGTTCCTGCTGACCTCCGGCGGATCGTCGCTGCTTTTTCTGTAGCGGTAAAACAGCCGCCCGTGTGAATCCCGGTCAACAGTCATGCGATCGGGCATAAGTGGATACAGCGCGACAACGTCGCCTCGAGCATTTCGTATAATCTGCGCGTAGGCGTTGCCCGTCAGCAGAAGGTGGTTCATCATGGTTTCTCGAAACACGAAACTGGTCATCTCTGGGTTTGGCTCGTCGTGCAGCACACGCCATAGTGGGTGATCAAGATATTTGTCTTTGCTGCCGTCGTCGCCGTATTTATACACAAACAGCGGCAGGCCTGCAATTGCTTCGGATAATATGCGGACACAGCTGTAAACCGCAGTCATCTGCATAGCCGTTCTTTCATTAACAACCTTGCCGGAGGACGAACCGCCCCATAAAAAGCTGGTGCCGCCGCCAAGATTTTTAGGCTTATCGCGAGCTTTGAATATTCCTTGAAAGATGTTCATAGGCATTCACCTCCAATCAAAAAACGAGCAGTCCGCGTGTGTCATATACGCTTTCGCTCGTAACATTTCCGCATCGTATTGCCCGGTCGAGCGCCATAATTGTGGCGACTGCACCATCGATTTTCTCGGTAGATTTCTCTTTGTCTGCTTTGATGTTGCCTGCTGGATCAGTGCGAATATAGATGTTATCCATCATCCAGCGCAGAACAGGGTGACCACCGTGAGCAAGTTTCTGCTCTAAGGTTAGCTTCATGAGTTCCTTGGTCGGTGGGGACATATCCTTGAAGCCTTGGCCAAAGGGAACGACCGTAAATCCAAGGTTCTCAAGATTCTGTGTCATCTGCACTGCACCCCAGCGGTCGAAGGCAATCTCACGGATGTTGTATTTTTCTCCAAGTTGCTCAATGAATTTTTCGATGAATCCGTAATGAACCACATTCCCTTCGGTGGTCTGAAGATATCCTTGCTTCTTCCAAACATCATAATTAACATGGTCTCTGCGCACTCGCAAATCGATGTTGTCTTCCGGTATCCAGAAGAACGGAAGCACACTATACTTGTCATCCTCGTTAATCGGTGGAAACACCAGTACAAACGCAGTTATATCGGTGGAAGATGAAAGGTCAAGGCCGCCGTAACAGACCCGACCTTCAAGTGCATCAGGGTCGACCGGAAATGCACAGGCATCCCATTTGTCCATCGGCATCCAGCGAACCGCTTGCTTGACCCACTGGTTCAAACGAAGCTGGCGGAAGCTGTTCTCTTCGGCGGGATTCTGTCTCGCCGACTCAAATGCCGCCCTGACCTTATCCATGCTCACCGTTATGCCGAGAGAAGGATTTGCTTTTTTCCACACCTTGGGATCAGTCCAGTCATCCTCCGGCGCAGCACCGTATATGACCGGGTAGAAGGTTGGGTCATGTTTTCTGCCGTCAATGATATCCAGCGCTTTCTGATGCACCTCCCAGCAGATACTGTTCTGATTATTCCCGGCGGTTGTAATGAGAAAATATAGAGGCTGCATTCTCGCGTCGCCGCTACCCTGGAGCATTACATCATATAGTTTTCTATTCGGCTGGGTATGCAGCTCGTCAAATATAACGCCGTGTGTGTTGAAGCCATGCTTGTTCGCCACATCAGCCGACAGAGCTTTATATTTGCCGCCCGTCGGAAGGTAGTTCATAGTTTTCAAGCTTGCCTGGATGCTCATTTTGTTGAACAAATGGGGACAGCGCTTAACCATATCCATCGCTACATCGAATACGATACGTGCCTGATCTTTATCTGCGGCGCAGCCGTATACCTCCGCGCCCGGTTCAAAATCAGCGCAAAGAAGATATAGGGCAACAGCCGCCGCGAGTTCGCTTTTTCCTTGTTTTTTAGGTATCTCTATATATGCCGTGTTGAACTGCCGGTATCCGTTCGGCTTCAGAATTCCGAATATATCCCGAATAATCTGTTCCTGCCAGTCAATAAGCTCAAAAGGTTTGCCGTCCCATGTACCTTTAGTATGGCAGCAGAAGTTTTCTATAAAGCACACGGCGTGGTCGGCGGCATCCTTGTCATAATGACTGTCTTCCGACATAAACCGGGTGGGCTTGTATTTTTTCAGTTTTCTCAGAGTTACCGCCTCCTTCCGTGCAAAATAAAAGACACCCTCGACAGGTGCCGTACTACGAGCAAAAGAGCCGTCCGGCTCTGATGCTTATTAATTTATTTTCTTACTTGTGGCTGCTGTGCTGTGTATCCTCAAGGCACATCATGCTGATAACAGCGGTGGATCGTATCAAGTATTTTTTCCTGTTCTTCGATGGTCACGCCGATACTCTCAAGCGCCTCACGGGTGCCACAGTCAGGACAAATCGGAGTCTCATTATCCGAGCGGGACAGTGCCGGATGCCCGGTGTAGGGTCTGTTGCATTTTGGGCAGATGCGTATTTCCGTTTCATTTGGTTTCATGGTGTTTTCCCTCGCTTTCATGGTAGGCTCGTATCAGTGTGTTAATATCAAAGCCGAAATTGCGGTATCCTTCAAGGCAGACCCTCATATAGTAGTCGGACGGGATACCATTCGGTCTGTCCTCGTGCATGATGTAAATAAAGCATCTGCGCGTTCTGACCTTTTTGGTGCGAATTCCTGTTATATCAAGAATGAGTTCTTTCTTGTAATAGAAATCCGGAAATCCCTCGTAACGGTCGAGAGCGGTTTCATCCTCCGATGAGACTTCCCACACACCAACGGGAACTTTCATACCATCGTCCGGCTCAACAGTAAGATATGAACCTGTCTTGCTTCCTTTGAAAAGCAGCCTGTAATCTTTTAGTTCGGCGGTACCTACGACCCTCGCAGACGGGCATCTGTATTTCATCTGCCGTATGTTGAGGTTGCTGCCGTAAGCCAAGTAATATCGTTTCCGCATAAAAACACCTCCTACCACCTTAAGACCGCCTTAGAACATCGGTTCTTTGCGGTCGGTGGGCCTGCGGCTAATTCCTTCAGGCAGCCTCTCTCCCAAAGCGGAAGGCTGTGTCCCCCGTAAGGTTCTTGGTGAGGAATTCTCTTGCGGTTTCAAATTCCTCTCCGATGAAGCCGAGGCGCAGGAGCCAGGTTCTCATCGCGAATTTCTTGTTCTCCTTCTGCTGTTCCTTTGGGCTTGCTGTTTTCACCATCTTTGCCATGTTGGAAAGTGCGAGGCAAAGCTGAATGTAGCTTTTTAATTGCCCGGCGTGAAGTCCGCCCTTGCGCTCCGCCGTCGGGTTGTCAAACTGGAAAAGTCTGAACTCTATCGTGCCCTTGGTGAAGGTGGCGTGCAGGTTGAGCATATGGTAGCGGCTGTCGTTGTAATGCTGGTCTCTACCGTAGGAGGCTCCGTTGCCTTCGTACCAAATGTCCGCAAGCTGGGCCATCGTGGCGGGTTTTTTCTTATTAAGCCTTGCGAGAAAGGAGGGGTCAACCGTCCTGCAGTAGCGGGTCACGCGGTTGGTGTCAAGTTTCAAGGCTTCCGCTAAAAGGCTTTCGTGGCTTGCCATGATGTTGGCGAGATTCCTTAAGGTCTGCGATGTGTGCCCGTTCGCTCCGATGTGAATGTGAACTCCGCAGCCCTGGCTTGGATTGCTGACCGCGCCGCCTTTTCTTAGCACCCGGATGAGCTCCTGCAGTGTCTCGATGTCTTCGTAGCGGAGGATTGGGGTGACCAGTTCGCATTTCTCACTGTCGGGACCTGCGATGCTGACATCCCTTTGGAATTTCCACTCTCTGCCTTGTGCGTCCCACGCTGAAACCGTGTAGTAACCGTTTCGTCTTGCTGTATCTTCGTATCTGCCGGTGCCGAAAAATTCGGCCGCAAGCTTCGCTGCCTTCGAGCGGGTTATGTGGTTCATCTCGACCTCGACCCCAATGGTCTGTTTTTTCATCTCGGCTATCTGAATCCGTGTTGTTTCCTTCATTTCTTGTTCCTCCGTGTCGGTGTTTTCCCTTTAGGGTAGCTGTATATTACCGTCACTTTGAGGATATATCCAGTCAATATCGATATATAAACTGGCATATACTACACAATCTTATCGAGACATAGCCGTCATGAAATTGTGTAAATTATTCCTCGATTCTCCGGCAGGAATCTTCACCGTAGATGATGTTCAGACCACTACCATTGTCCCATTTCACCATGACGCTTGCCGCATCGTCCACCCCGATGACTGTACCTTTTGTGCCGATGGGCGGCGCCTGTACATCGTCCATGCGGACAAGTTCCACACGGCAGCCATTCGGATACTGTCTGCGAACCATCTCTACAATTTCTTTACTCGGAAAGGGCATCTTTCGCACCTCCTTTGAAAGCAGAGGAGCCGTTCAAATTCCGTAGCAGGATTTTTCTCTCCTTTTTATACTCTTCACCGATAAACCCAAGCCGGAGCAGAAAACAACGGAAGGCATATTTTTCGTTCTCAACATCTTTTTCGGTGGCGTTGACCCTCTTCTGATTCTTACTCATAGCACACAATGCACTGATGAATTGGCTGTAGGCATTGACCTCGTCCGGGTCGGGCACGGAATCAAACCAGGGGAAGGATACCGTATCCTCGTTGACTTCAAAGGGAGTGTATGGAATGCCGAGGGCTTTGCTGATGAGTCTGCCTTTGGCTTCAAGCAACTTTGTCAGGTTGCCGACCGATACCTTGTCAAGCGGAAGGGTTATAACGAGTCCTGATTCATTGCCACTGTCGGCGCGATGTTCGCCCGTGTCGGGGCTTGTTTCCTCAACCGCAATGTTCTCCAAGGGTTCAGGGTCAAAGCCCTGTTCGGCAAGACGTGCCACAAGGTTTTCAATTTCCACGCTGTCGGCGCTGTCATCGAAGCTGACCGCGCCATTCTTGTCAATGGTGAAGTAGTCCACCCGGTACGCAGCTGATGGCATTCCGAGGTATTTCGCTTCTGCTCCGGTGATTTGGCTGATTGCGCTGACGAGCTTTTTTCGCTCCGTACCGGTCACGTTGAATCTAAATGTGAATGTCGCCATATACAATTCCTCCTTCATTTTGGTAGTGTGATATTACCGTCAGTGTTTAGATATATCCAGTCATTTCTGTGGAATATATCACACAATTATCCGGAGGTTTTTATGCTCTCATTACGGGCAGACCACACAATGCCTGAAAGAAGAAAGTATACGCACGGGAGCGCGATTCCGTTGCCCCACATCTTGTATTCCGCGGCATCGGAATACGGGTTTTTCAGCCAAGCCAATATCTGTTTCTGCGATTTCGGTTTTGAGGATGTTCCGCAGATTAATCTGTGTGTTTCAAACACATCCGTCCAGAAGGTGATCTCACCGTATGTGGGAGCTGCGGTTCCAAGGTCTGCGCACCACCAATCCGGGAATCCCTGCAGTCTGGCGCATTCGGTAGGAGTAAGGCGGCGGACGGTGTATTCCGGCTCGGCTTTTGCAACGGCTCCCGGACCTTTCGCCACAAGAGTCGGCTGAAGTTCTTCTTCGACAGATGGTTTATACTGCGCGTTTTGTCCCTGGTTGAAAGCGTCCCTGCCGATACCGTATGAAGGTTCGGCAATCAGTGTCGGGTCTTTATAATCCCTTGCCAGAAGAGTAGGCGACTGCTCCTCGCCGATATTGGCAAAGGAACCGGCGGTCATTGCGTAAACCGCATGACGGTCGGCGGTGTTAAGGGTAAAGGAAACATCCTCGTTGACACCATCGCCCTGCGGACCGTTCGCATCTTTGCGTCCAATCATCGAGCCTTGAAGCACATAGGTTTGCTGTTTTGTCGCCGCTTTGCAAAGCGCGCCGCTCTTATCACCGAGGATGCGGACTTCGTCACGCTGGTTCTGCGTGAACGGGATGCTTTCCACCACGGCAATGCCTCCCTGATTGCAGGTGGGATTGCCGCCATTACCGTCAAGGCAGCGGGAGGAGTCGGCTTTATAAAAACCGCTGTGCGGATTGTCGGACTTCATGGAGTTGGAATCTTTGGAGCATATACCGTAGGCCTCAACCACGCAGTTGAAGTTGTCCTTATCCGGCATCCGCTGATTGCCGCCTGCATTGTTCGCAGTGAGTGTAGGAGATACATCCGAGCCGTCCCAGGATTTCGGTTCGAAAAGCGTCTGGTCATTGTTGCATGAAAGCGTGGCAGACCTATCTTCCTGAATCAAAGCGCCTTTTCCGCCACCTTCGCAGCCGCATCGTATTTTCATAAGGAGAGGTACGTTGTTGCCGCCTGTTCCCATGCGCGATGTCAGTGTCTGAACCTTATTATCATCAGCTATTCTGATACGGCTGTCGGTTGGATGGTTTTCAATTGCGACTGCCGCCGGAACAACACCGGCACGTAAAGTGGGTGACATTTCTTCCTCATAACCTATCGACCGTGCTTTCGCTGAATGCTCGGTACAAAAGCCCGCCGATTCCATTACGCAGGGAGGATGATGCGCTTCCGCACGTAACGTACTGGTCATATCGTTAGTTATATCCATACGGTTTCCGCCCTGGTCGTTTAACACGACACCGTTTCTTCCGGTACTCGTACCGCAGTTAACGCCAAGGGTGGCTGCTTTATCTTCAGTCAGACTGCCGTTATATCCGTCATAACCGACGCCTGTCTTGTCAGCGCAGTTTTCAGCACAGCAGGCAGTTCCTTGCCACGCACGGAAGCCCTCCGCAGAATACCCTGACAAGCCTTCGGACTCAAATAGTATTTGTCCAGCACTCCGGCCTGCAAAATCCGCGACAAGGAAGATGCGTTTTCTTCGTTGGGGAACTCCCCAAAACTGCGCATCGAGAACTCTCCATGCGACGGAAAAATCGTCTCCCAGGATTTCTCCTGCGGGTTCCCACTTTTTACATTCAGGAACATCGCAGGTTTCGTCTTTGATTTTGCAGATAGAGTCGAGGACTGCTTTGAAGTCTTCTCCCTTATTGGAGGAGAAGGCGCCGGGAACATTCTCCCAGCAGATCCATCGCGGATACTTTCCATCGGTCGCACACCTCATTTCTTTTACGATTCGGACGGCTTCATAGAAAAGGTTGGAGCGGCTGCCGTCCAAACCCGCTCTTTTCCCGGCGACGGACATATCCTGGCAGGGACTGCCGAAGGTTATAATGTCCACCGGCTCAATTTCGCCGCCGTTCATCTTGCTTACATCACCGTAATGTTTCATGAATGGCAGGCGTTTGGCTGTCACTCTGATGGGAAAAGGCTCAACCTCCGATGCCCAGACAGGCTGAATACCGGAAAGAAGCCCTCCCAAAGGAAAACCCCCGGAGCCGTCAAACAGGCTGCCGAGGGTAAGTCCGCTTTTGGATACAGGCTTATTAAGTTCCATCCGTCTGCACCTCCTCAAATCTGAGGGTCTTGCCGTTCCGGATGACCGATACGTTTTCGCTTGTACCGACCTGCTCGATGTACCGTTTCACAATAACATCGCAGAACTTCTCATCAAGCTCGGCTGTATAACAGATGCGTCCGGACTGCTCACAAGCGATAAGGGTAGACCCGCTGCCGCCGAAAGGGTCGAGGACGATGGAGTTTGTAAGCGAGGAGTTCATGATGGGGTAAGCCAGGAGCGGTATAGGTTTCATTGTGGGATGATCTCCGTTTTTCTTCGGCTTGTCGAACTCCCAGATAGTGGTTTCTTTTCTGCCGGTGTACCACTGATGCTTGCCGTTTTTCTTCCAGCCGTACAGGACCGGTTCGTGCTGCCACTGATACGGAGAGCGTCCGAGTACGAGAGACTGCTTTTTCCAGATACAGCATCCGGACAGGTAAAACCCCGCATCGTTAAAAGCACGCCGGAAATTTAATCCTTCCGAATCTGCATGGAAAATATATACAGATGCATCCATCGCCATGGCCTTTTCTATGCAAGTGAACGCATCCAGAAGAAACTTATAGAATTTTTCCGTCGACATATTATCGTTCTTTATTTTTCCGGCGGAGCCTTCATAGTTGACATTGTAGGGCGGGTCGGTCAGCACCAGATTTACCTTGATTTCGCCCAGAAGAGTATCGTAGGTTTCCTGCTTTGTAGAGTCTCCGCAGATGAGCGTATGCCGACCGAGTTTCCACACATCTCCTGCTTTTGAGAAGGTCGGCTTCTGCAGTTCTGCTTCGACATCGAACTCGTCATCCTTTATCTCAGTATCCTTGCCGAAAAGGTCAGACAGTTCCTTTTCATCAAAACCCGTTAAACCGAGATCGATACCGAGTCCCTCGAGTTCTTCCAACTCTATCTTCAAAAGTTCCTCGTCCCATCCGGCGTCAAGTGCCATCCGGTTGTCGGCGAGAATATATGCCTTCTTCTGCGCGTCGGTGAGATGGTCGACATATACGCACGGCACTTCGGTGATGCCTTCCTCCATAGCCGCCTGGATTCTGCCGTGTCCGGCTATGACTCCATAGCTACGGTCTATGAGGACGGGGTTCACGAAGCCGAATTCCCGTAAAGAAGAGCGGAGCTTTTTTATCTGCTCCGCCGAGTGTGTTCTTGCATTATTTTGGTAAGGTACCAGCTTGGAGATGGGTACTATCTGCATCTCAGTCGTTGTCTTGTTCATGCTTTTTCACCGCCTCCCGGAGTTCCTGTGAACAATGGTTCCACTCCCATCTCTCAAAGCCGCCGAAGTGACCGTAGGTCGAGGTCGCGGAATAATCCGTATCTTTCAGTTTCAGGAATTCTATAATTGCCGCCGGCCGGAAGTTGAATGTATCAATGATGGCGTTTCTGATTGCAGTATCGGAATATCTGCCTGTGCCGAAAGTATCTACCTGAACGGCAACAGGGTCAGCTTTGCCGATGGCATAGGAAACAGCAACCTGGCACTTATCCGCGAATCCGTTCTGCACGACGGACACAGCAGCGCATCTTGCCATATATGCCGCTGAACGGTCGACCTTGGTGGGGTCTTTGCCGGAAAACGCTCCGCCGCCATGCGCACCTTCACCGCCGTAGGTATCCACGATGATTTTTCTACCGGTCAGACCTGTGTCCGCGGCGGGACCGCCCTTAACAAATCTGCCGGAGGGATTTACGAGGATTTCCGTATCTTTATCAAAAGGAAAATCCTCAAACACGGGCCACAGGACATTGGCGATGATCTCACTTCGGAGAGCATCGAGATCTTTATCCTTGGAATGCTGAACGGAAACCACGATGGTCTTAACACGCACGGGTTTTCCATTCTCATATTGAACGGTCACTTGCGCCTTGCCGTCGGAGTAGATGCCCTTGACAGTTCCGTCCGAGCGAACTTTGTCGAGCCGTTTGCAAATCTGATGAGCAAGTTCCAGCGGCAGAGGAATAAGGCTTTTTGTCTCGTTGGTGGCATATCCGTAAACCGTACCCTGGTCTCCGGCGCCGATGGTGGAATACCATGAGGTATCTCCGTTCCTTGATTCAAGAGCCCTGGACACGCCGCTGTCAATGTCCTCGGACTGTTTATGTACAAATACATAAATCAGGTATCCTATCGGATTGTATCCAGCTTTCCGCAGCGCCTGCCGAGTGATAAACCGGATATCCACACGCTTTGAGCAGGTGATTTCTCCCGCTACGATAATTTTGTGTCCTGTTGCCATGACCTCGCAGGCTACACGGGAGGATTTGTCGAGCCGCAGACACTCGTCCAGAATGCTGTCGGCAATAAGGTCACACAGTTTATCCGGGTGACCGATGCATACGCTTTCGCAGGTTTTATATGTGGTCATGTTAAAACCCCTTTCTCTGATGAAGCAGTCGTTCCAAATCATCATTAGGGTTTGCGCCGCTGAAATCCACGGTACAATTCTCCTTGACGATTTGCATGATGGCATCCCACTGACGGGCTGCCTGGTTCATATAGTTGATTCCGATATTTATGAACGGAGAAGTAATCGGCTTTCCGGTTGTCGGATGTTTTGAGAGAAAACCGAGTTCATTGGTCATCTCCTCACACTGAATCCATCGTGCCACGCACATAGCGTAGCGCTCTATTGTCTGGGGAGAAACATACGCGGCACAGCCAATTTTGTTTAGCCACTGCCATGTTTCCTCATATATCTCCTTTGCGCGAAGCTCCGTACCGTCGCGCTGTTTTGCCGAGAGGATGTCTTTCGGCTTCGGCATTGCTGCCCCTTCAACATCGGGAATGTCAAGAACGGTAAGCCTTCTGCCACCCGGGTTTCCGTTTGCCGCTTTTTCGGTCACAGCCTTTTTCTTGCGTCCGGCGCCGGGCCTTTTTCCGCCTTGTCCGCCGGTGTTATTCGATTTTGTCGGCATTTTCTCACCGCCTTCCTTTATCACCCTTTTGATTACGCTTTTTATTCACACGTGACCCCAGGCCGCTGTCAGCTTGAAAAAATTGTGGAGATTTTGATGCCCCCACCGGGTGCTCATTCGTCAAAACTGTGCGGCTTTCGGGTTCCAAGTTCGCCATGCGCTTTCATGTGGCACGAACGACACAGAGACACAAGGTTAGACCTCTCGTGTGTTCCGCCGTCCGATAGGGGGACACGGTGATGGACTTCCTCCGCCGGACGGTAGATGCCTTGCTTCAAGCACTCCTCGCACAATGGAGACTCCCGGATTTTTCTGTCCCTTATTCGTTTCCATGCGCGTCCGTATACATTTTTATCGTTAGGTCGCTGGTACCGGTTGTAGAAATGTACGGCTTCCGTTTTGTGTTCCGGGCAGTAAATCTCACCGTCCTCGGCAAGGTTGGGGCAATCATTCATCCGGCAAGGTCTTTTAGGTTTCTTCGGCACTAAATTCACCTCCGTTTCTGCGCATAAGAAAAGCCCCACAGGATTACACCCATGAGGCTTGTCTTATTCTACTTTGCTATTTTAATGATACCATAGGTCAATAGTGCCATTCCGCGCCAAAATGTGTCATCTTTCAATTTGGAACAATAAAATTCTGCAAAGCCGACCCATGTATTCGATGCACTGTCCGGAGCGATACATTCAGCATCCGTGCGATCTCCTCCCAGTTGAAATCATCAAGGTAACGGTACCGGAGTAAAAGCTGTTCATCCCGACTTGCAAGCATATCGATTGCCGTGTTGATTTCTTCCTTAAGCTGTATAAGGTATGCGACCTTTTCTTCCACGTCCCTCTGAATCATGTCTATTTTCTCAATGCATTTCACGAATGGTGCTTCTGTCGGACGGTTCGGATTGTAATGTTGTTCTAAGCTGCAGCCTGAGACGCTTCTCGATAAATCCCTCCAGTAGTCAATCTCACGCAGGCGGCAGTTGATAAGCGCGTCCAGGTGCCGCGCCTGGTTCAGATATTCTTTAGCGGTCATGCGTCCACCTCCATTGTCAGGGAGCGGATCAGCATCTCACCGTCAACACTCGTTAAAACCGTGAACCATTGCGAACGGAAGAATCTCTCGATCTCGTCCTTGTCCGCCAGAGCCGTCCTGTTCTTCGGATTCGCCTTCAGACACTTCAGAGCCATCCGATAGTCCTTCGCGGCCTGCAGGATTATGGCGTTCGCAAGGTTCTCGTAATTTGTGATGTCGCTCATATTCGATACCTCCCATTTTCGGAAATAGGCATCGTTGCATCGGAGCGATGTATCTTTGTATCAGCGCAGGGAACCGTTTATCGCGGTTCGCACCTCGTCCACCGAACGCACCACCAGCGCAGTGCCGCCCGCCGCGAGGATTTTTCGGATAGTAGCCTCCTGGAGTTTCGTGGGCTTGCCATCCTCTGTCTTTACCTCGAATCCGAAGAACCGACCGTCTATGCAGGCAATGATATCGGGGATGCCCGCCGTCCCGTACATACCGCCATGCTCTTTCCAGCAGAAGCACCCCGGCACGGTCTTAAGGTACTTCATGATCGCTTTTACGATGTCCGATTCTTTCATCTGTCAAACGAACCTCCCTGTTTACAACGCTTCTGACACATTTGACACGACAAATCCCATTTTCATATAAATTTCTGACTGAAAAATCAGGGTATATAAATTATTGGTGTATATATGGGGAGATAGGATTTACGTGTAAAACGTGTCAAATGTCAGAACGAATCCCGGCGATGCCCTTTGGAGAAACACCGCCAGGAATCCCGTCATCCCAGCACCTCGCCGAGCCTGATCCCGGTAAGGATGCGCCTTTTTCCAAGTTTATCGATACCCCTCGTCACATCGGGGAACGCCGCCGTGATCTGCTGCACGAAGTTCTTCTGCGAGTACGGTTTCAGGCCGCATTCCTCGCAGTAGCCCTTATATGCGTTGAACAGTTCCGTAGAGCCTGCGGAATACGAACCGTCCAGTTCGCAGTATTCCTTCACGAACGACAGAACGGAATCCGACTCCTCGCGGTACTGCTGCAGCTCATCGGTGTTGACCTGCGTCTCGGAGAACACATAGTGATTGTTCATGAGCCTGCGGAGTCCTTCCAATGCGAAAAGGAAAATGCCGTCCGCTTCCATGCGGAACTTCTCCAGCAGTTCGGGATCGCGCTTGTCCTGCGGCACGGTATGATTGAACCGTATGATGATGAGCCTGCGGTAGAAGCCCTCCGAACGGTCGCCGTAATTCTTCGGTATGCTGTTGCAGGAGAACAGGAGCCTTGCGCTTGACTGAAACGAGAACGGATTCTTGTTCTTTTTCTCCACGGTCAGATAGTCCTCGCCCACGAGAGCCTTGAAGATGCCGTTATCGTCAATGTTCTTCGTGGGCAGGTCGGCAAAGATGTTAGCCAGCTTGCCGAAAAGCTCCGCCGTCTTGAACCGCTCGTTAAGCGCCTGCCACGACACGTTTGACACATTCTGCTTTCCCAAAAGCACATCGTTCAGCACACGGAGCAGCACCGACTTTCCAGCTGACGCCACGCCCACGATGACAAAGCATTTCTGCGCGGAATTGACCGGGATAAGGAAATAGCCGAGCATCTCCTGTATCAGAGCGACCTGATCCATATCGCCACCCATCGACTCCTTGAGGAACTTCTTGAATAGTGGGCAGTCCGCCTTTTTATCGTAGGTCACGGCAAGCTGCACCGTAGAGTAATAATCCGGCGTATGTTCTGTCAGAGTATCCTCCAGGACGTTGTATAAGCCGTTGCGGACATTGATGATGTAGGGATTCGCGTTCAGTTCGCGGATGTCCCTCTGCACCAGGAGCCGCCATTGCTTCTCTGCGTCAACGATCTGCGACATCTTCGTTTCACGCACCAGCATTTTCTCCTGCACCAGCCGCTGGGCTTCCATCTCTGACATCTCAACATACACACCGCCCCTATAGCTGAAGTGCTGTTCTGCCGCATAGAACACCTGCTGTTCTTCCGTCAAATCCTTAGCAAGCACCCCGGGCAGGAAACGCAGCCCCTTATCAGTCGGCTCGTACCAGTCAGGAATTGCTGTGCCTGCTTTGGCTTTTTTGGCATTCTTACTTGCATGGAACGCTTTGCTGGCGTCTTTGAACACCATGTTCAGCGATTTCAAAAACGATGACTTAAGCTTGAAATGATCACGGATTTCGGAATTGATGATAACGTCGGCTGTGACCACGTCCTGGTTATACAGATAGTCCGATACAAACTGCTTAGCGGCCTGCAAGTCCTTAATAGCCTCGCCCGTTACAGGAATGCCTTTCAGAATATCGAGCAACGCGTCTGCGGACAACGGCTGATAGCACCATGCCGCCGGAGATTTGACTGGACATTCTCCCGATGTGAAATTAGGACATTTGAATCCCTTCTCGCAGATGGTCTTGCAGGTGATGGGATTCGTCCCGCTCTCAAGGAAATGGTTTATTTTCTTCTGCGTGTTGCCCTCGCTATATCCCGGATACGGAGCGGACAGGTCATGTATCATCTTCGTACCGCCCTCGAAAGGAGCGAGGTTGGTTATCATGGCGTACCAGTCATGCTCCGACAGGGACGCCGCGTCATCGCGGCAATGCTGCATGAACACGCATGAGCGGAACACCTGGTCGATGCCTTTCTCCGTCCCGCACTTGCGCTCCACGGGAGCAAGGTATACCTCCGGCAGCACGTCCGAAAGCTGATCCTGCGTGTATTTGCGTTCGGGATGGAAACTGACGCAGGTCACTTCCACGGGAGTATCCTTCTTGCAGTGCATGAAACCGGGAAGGCGCATGACCCTCGACTCGTTCACGCACATCGGATCGCCGTCAAAGTGCTTTACAAGCTGCGTCTGTATCATGCGGAAACGCTCCACCTTGGCGGTCGAGTCCATGAACCAGTACACATGGTAGGATTTCTGCGTTTTCATAATCATTGACGGAGGGAGCGGAAAAGCGTCTATCTTTTTCTGCTGCTCGTCAAAGCTGTCGTTGTCCATCTCCACGAACTGCGCGTTGATCCTCGTAATGGAATCATCGTCCTGCCCGCCGTAGTTGACCACGAAGAAGATGCCGCGGTTCATGGCGTTATGGTTCTTGAGCGTTTCTTCTATGCTTTTGTACTTCCCGCATTCGCAGGACAGTTTCGACCCTTGGAACACGCCGCCCTTCTTATCGTCAAAGACGCGGAAGCAGACGGTATCGGTCGGATTAAAGAGAGAACCGAGAACATCGGTCACCGTTACGTTCATGCGCCCACCTCCTCCATAAACCTGAGCTTCTTATTCAGCCGCCTTGCCTCCTCGATCTCACGGGAGACGCCCGGCGATACCTCGCCGAACACCCACACCTCGTCACACTCGCGGAGCAGCGCAAGACCGAACATCAGCCCAAGCTCCCGTTCTTCGGGATCGTTGTCGTTAAGTATCTGCGGATACAGAAGGTGGCTGGCTATCGGCATATACCCCTTGTCAATGACCAGGCGGCAATATCCGATGGCGGCCTTCACGTTCGCATCCACATCGCCCGCATACCTGGAAGCCACATAAATCTTCCTGCGGTTCTTGTCGGCATAGCGTTTTTTCTGCTGCTGCCGGTATTCCTTCATTATCTGGTTCATCGCCGACCCTGCGGTCGGATCGGCGTAGCCCTCGCTGTTTTTGAACATAGTCAGTCCTCCAGTTCTTCCATCATTCCAAAGGTCGGTCCCGCAGACGCTTCCGCGATCAACGGAAGGTCAAACTCCGGGAAGGGCTTTTCTTCCATACAGGCACGGATAAAAGCCACCGCCTCCTTCAGCCTGTCCTCCGGGATAATGAAAGTCAGTTCATCGTGTATCTGAAGGATGGGCTTGAGCCATCCCCGCTCCGGCAGTCCGGCAAGTATCCTCGTGATGGCGAGCTTCAGAATATCCGCCGCCGTCCCCTGGATAGGCGTGTTCAGAGCGCACCGCTCTGCAAACGACTTCTGTCCCCAATTGTCCGAGGTGATGCCGGGGAGGTACCTGCGCCGTCCGAGCCAGGTTTCGGAATACATATGCCTTGCGGCATCTGCTTTCGTCTCTTCCTGCCATGCGGTCAGACCCTTGTATCCGTGTTTGAGGTTAAAAAGTATCTCCTCACACTCACTCACGGATTTTTCAACCCCCGCCTTGAACTTCAGCGTCTTTTGCAGCCCTCGCGGGAACAGCCCGTAGAATGTGCCGAAGTTCACGTTCTTGGCAATCGTCCTGTGTTCCTTATAATTTTCCGAATGCTTGTCCTGGGCGTCCTCGTAGCTCACGCCGAAAATGACACTGGTCGTGGCGGCGTGGATATCGCCGTTTTTGCGGTAGGTGTCCATCATCACCTCATCACGGCAGTAGAACGCGCCCACGCGCAGTTCGATCTGCGAAAAGTCAAGCGAGAGGATAAGGCATCCCTCCGGCGCTTTTATAAAATTGCGGACGCCGATGGGATCGTTGGTTTTCCTGGGCATATTCTGCGCGTTCGGATTGCGGCAGTTCATCCTGCCCGTATCCGTTGAAAGAGCGAACAGTTCCGGATGGATGCAGCCTGTCACGGGATTTAAGTATTTCAAGTACCCGTCGATATAGGTTGACTTGATCTTGCCCCACTTGCGGTACTCCTGCACCAGCGTGAATAGCCCCGACAGTTCCGGACGGTTCTCATCGCACCACTCCTTGAGGAGCGTCATCGTCATATCGTCAGCCGCCTCGCGGTTGGTTTCCGTGGTCTTTAAGATGGGCAGCCCCAGGTCTTTATACAGATAATTCTTGAACGCCTGCGTGGAGCAGTTCGCACCGATGTTCACATCACCGATGATGAACTCGATCTCCCTGCGGATGCGTTCCATCTCGTTTTCAGCCTCGGCCTTGCGCTCCTGCATGAGCGGGAGGTTGACCGGGATGCCGTTTGTTTTCATGATGCCGAGGTACACGGCGGTCGGGCTTTCGATCTCCTCCACGATGTACCTGTGTTTCGGAAGGTAGCGGTCGAACCAGTCGTTGAACTTGTGATAGAGCCGAAGGGCAAAATCGGAGTCCGCAGAGCCGTAACGGACGGTTTCCTCGTCCTGCGCGTCCAGTTCGTCAAAGTGCTTCCCGTCTGTGACGCTCGAAAACGAAGGGAGCGGTTCTCCGAACAGTTCCTCCGCCAGCCGTTTCAGACCGCTTTCGTTCAGCTTGCGGAACTCGTATATGCTTTTAAGGCTCATCTGTGACGCACAGATCGTGTCGTACACGGGAGCCTGGATCACGATGCCCCTCGCATACGCCATCGAGGATTCAAAGGCAATGTTGTGGGCAATCTTTATAAGCGTTTTATCCATGAGGAACGCCGTAAGAAATGCAAAAAAGGCGTCCCCCTCTATGTTGGTGCCAATACGGTGGGCAACGGGGACATACACGCCCGTACCTTCCTTCACGGAAAAGGAGCAGCCGACAATATGAGCCTTCGCCGGATCGAGCGCGGCCTTGTCCTCCTCGCGGTAAGGATCATCGGGAGCAGTCTCGAAGTCGAAAGCGACAATACGGCTGCCTCCGATGTAATCCTCTATCCCGTCCACCGTGGTCACACATTTATATTCTGTATTCATGCGTAATCACTCCTATGGGAAATACCCGGAGGAGCGTTACACCCCTCCGGGCTTTCGTGTGTTTTACTTCAAAGGTTCGATGATTTCTCCCGTTTCGGGATCGACAAGTGGCTCATCGTCAATGAGGGACGCCGGAGTAAGGTTCGCGGCATACGCCTTGACCGTTTCCGATACGCCCGCGACAGCCGTACGCTCCTCGGCGGTCAGCATACGCTCGAAAGCAAATACCGCCTGTGAGAACGCGATACCAGATGCGTTGGTGGCCTTCTTCAGCGTGATCTTCGTTACCACCTGGTTCAGCTTGCGCCCGCGGGAAAGCTGGCTCTTCACATAGTTCGTGAAGGACTTGAGCGACCCGGTCGGCAGGGAAAGCGTGATGGGGAACAGTTCTCCCTCACGCAGAATGTAGAGCATACGCTTGTTCTTGCACAGCTTGCTCTGGCCCTCGCCGCTGCCGAACTTGTTATACGGGCAATTCTGGCAGTTCCCGCCGGGATTCCCGATACCCGTCACGCCGTCAAAGCTGCCGCAGTCGGGAGGATTGTTCCCGCCCGTGTACTTGTCGTGGTAGTAAGCGTAAGCCGGATGGTTATAGACGATAACGCCGGTGATGTCCTTCGCCATCTCGGATTCTTCGCTCTCGGCGGAGGGAATCTCGAAAGCCGTGCCGCCGCCCGAAGGCAGCTTCACGCGGTCA
>ENA-UOUL01003043-UOUL01003043.1-bioreactor-metagenome-genome-assembly--contig:-NODE-3043-length-18089-cov-4.475794_pt1 | contig 18089 bp, 12 predicted proteins | sample MGYA00249838_ERZ747220 | MGnify/ENA primary metagenome ERZ747220 (study PRJEB28778, sample SAMN05720191) | bioreactor metagenome | isolation source: Anaerobic biogas reactor | place: USA:Washington...
GAGCCAGCACCAGCGTTGCGCGCCGTAATTCCCACTATCCGCCCTCTTCTCCCGCAAGCTGTGACACCTGCCACGACTGCCGGATCAACTGACGCTTGGCCAATTCCCGGCGCGATTACCACATGAGGAGCACGATGAGAGTGCAGCGCTACGGCCGATGGACAACGACGTTCGACCGCCTCCTGGGGGTGGACCGCGTCGTGTTCGTGGGCCCCGACGGCTCGGAAGAGACCCGACCCACGTTCGACCATCAGCCCGCTGAACTCGTCTACGACCACCACGGCTACGAGGACACCGTTGCGACGGGCGACCCCGTGACGGCCGTGCGCTTTACCCCGACCACCGCAGGCACCTACCACTATCGCGCTATGAGCGGCGATGAGGTGGTGGATGAGGATTCCCTGGAGTGCGAGCCCTCGGATCACGCCTCCTTTGCGGGCGGGTTCGTCCAGATCAGCGCGCGCGATCCGCGCTACTTGGCCCTCTCGAATGGGGATGCCTTTTGCGCCATCGGCCTGTGCCTGTGCTCCCCGCCGCGCTACCCCCTTCCCAAGGGGATGGAGCATTTCGCCACCTCGAGCGATACGGCCACGCTGGGCGCCGCCGAATACCGGCGCTGGTTCCGCGAGTTGGAGCGGGCCGGCGCCAACTATGTCCGGTTGTGGCTGTCGAACCCCTGCTTTGAGCCCCAGACCGAGGTAGCGGGCGAACTCGACCTGTCGCGCTTTGCGCGGCTCGACCGCGTCGTGGAGTTGGCCCGGCAGCACGGCATTCGGATCAAGATGTGCCTGGAGCACTTTCGCACCTTTGAGCCCGGATCGCCCTTTGCCAAGACGCTGCGCCATCCGGAGGACGGGCGCTCCCCGGCGAGCATGGACGCGTGGTTCACGGAGCAGACGTGGCGCGACCTGTGGCTCAAGAAGGTGCGCGCCTACATCGCGCGCTATGGCGACGACCCCGTGGTGATGGCGTGGGAGCTGTGGAACGAGATCGACTGCTGCGCGACGAGTTCCTGGGAGGTACAGCGCGCGTGGACGCGCGACATGCTGCGCGCGGTCAAAGCGATGGCGCCCAAGCAGCTCGTCACCAACTCGCTGGGGAGCTTTGACGTCGAGCGCAAGCAGGGGATCCAGGACGATTTCCACATGGAGGAGATGGACTTTCAGCAGGTCCATCGCTACCTCGACCAGGGCGCGCCGTGGCGCATCTGCACCGTCGACCCGGTGGCGTTCTCGCTGGACGCCGTGCAGCGCGCCCGCCGACCCGACCGCCCCATCATGCTGGCCGAGACGGGCGCGGTGAACGACCGCCACACCGGCCCATTTCGATATTACCGGGCCGACAACCGCGGCATCCTCTTTTACGACACCACCTTTCCGGCGTTCTTTGCCGGCGCCGCCGGCACGGGGCAGATCTGGCATTGGGACCACTATGTCGACGGGAAGGACCTGTGGCAAGAGTTCCGCCCCTTCGCCGACCTCGTCGACGGGATCGCGCTGGATGCCGAGGGGTTCAAGCCCATCGACCTGTCCACGGACCGCGCCTGGATCCTGGGCCTCCTGGGGAAGGAGCACCTCCTCTTGTGGGTGCGCAACCGCGCCGATAGCTGGCACGCGGTGCTGCGCGACGAGGTGGAGCCGGCTCCGCTGGCGCCCCAGGACCTGGATCTCGCGCCGCTGGGCGTGACGGGAGGCGCCGTGGAGCGCTACGCCCCATGGCACGACGACACGGCCGGTGCCGCGGACGGCGCGTCGCTGCAGGGGGGCATCCTGCACCTGCCCGCCGTGCGGTATGCGGCGCTAGTGCGGGTGCGACGCGGGTAGCAGTTGTCAGTGGTCAGTTTTCAGTGGTCAGTGACATTGTGGGTTGTGGGTTGCCAGTGACGCTCATCTGCGCTTTGGGCTTGCCTGTGACCAGCGACGACTGACAACTGAATACTGATGACTGATCACTAACACCGGAACCACAGGAGATAGATTCCATGAGTGCTATGTCGGCTCCGCAACGGTCGATGCCCGATAGCGACAGGTGGCCCGCCTTTCGCCTGCCGGCGGATGACACCACGTCCGGGCCGACGGACATGTCCCATCTTTTGGACAAGCCCGCAGGCGCAACGGGGTTCATTCAGATCGTGGACGGCCACCTGGCCACCGGCGACGGGAAGCGCTGGCGCATCTGGGGCCAGAACCTGACGCGCGCCGCCGCCCTGCCGCCGATGTCGCTGGCCCCGGCCGTAGCGCGGCGCCTGGCCAAGTTCGGCCTGAACTGCCTGCGGCTGCACCACATCGACCATCGCTGGCCCGACGGCGTGCTCATGCGCCGCAAGGGGCGGACGCCGCTGCCGCCGCGCTTCCGCGACGCGGTGCAGCGCGACGACGAGCCGACTCGCGCCCTCGACCCCGAGGCGATGGCGCGCCTGGACTATTTCGTCCACTGCTGCAAGAAGGAAGGGGTCTATATCGACCTCAACCTGAACGTGTCGCGCCCCTTTACGGCGGCCGACGGCGTCAAGCAGGTCGATCTGCTCGGCTACGGCAAGGCGTTGACGTATTTCGACCCACAGCTCATCACCCTTCAGAAGGAATACGCCGCCCAACTCCTCGGCCACGTCAACCCGTACACCGGCAATCGCTACGCCGAGGAGCCGGCGGTGGCGATCGTGGAACTGGTGAACGAGAACAGCATCGTCGAGTCATGGGTGAAGGGGCGCCTGCGGGGCGAGCAGAAGGAGCCGTTCGGCACCTGGGGCGACATCCCCTCCTCCTACGCCGAGGACCTGGACAGGCTGTGGAACGATTGGCTGCTCCGCCGCTACCCCGATCGCGAGGCGCTCCGCGCCGCCTGGGAGGGCGACCTGCGGGAGCACGAGGACGCTATGACGGGCTCGGTGCGTAGGCTCCAGCCGGAGGATTTCGCCGCCGCGTCCAGGGGGCGGTTCCAGGACGAGGCCACCTTCTACAGCGAGATGGAGCGCGGGTTCTTCCAGGAGATGGCCGCCTACCTGCGCGGCGAGATCGGCGTGCGTCAGGTCATCGTGGGCAGCTCCGACCACAACCACGGCATGAACAACGCCCTGCACGTGTACGACAACGCGGTGCTGGGCATCATCGACGGCCACTGTTACTGGCAGCACCCGCGCTACGGCGTCGAGGGGTGGACGGGCGCCGAGTGGAGCATCTCGAACACACCGATGGTGGACGATCCCGACCACTCGGCGGTGGCGCAGCTCTCGCGCAGCGCCGTGGCGGGGCTGCCCTACACCCTCTCTGAGATCAACGAGCCGTTCCCCAACGACTATGCCTGCGAGTTCATCCCCATTATCGCCGCCTACGGTCTGCTACAGGACTGGGATGGGGTGTTCATCTATGACTATGGGCTGAACTCGGACGAGGCGCGGCGCGATCAGGCGATCCAGCGGTTCTTTTCCATCGGCAACGACCCGGTCAAGATGGCCGAGACGGCCGTCGGCGCGCTGATGTTCCTGCGTGGAGACGTACGCGCGGCGGAGCGCCTCGTCGAGCGGCGCCTCACCCGCGAGCGTCTGCTGGAGAGCCTGCGCACGGACCTGCCCGACGACGAGCATCCCTACGCCATCCACCATATCAAGGGGCGGCTGGCGCTGGTGCACCGCACGGTGGCCTCGTTCGACGCCGAGGAGGTCACACCGAAGGAGGGCGAGCTGGCGCTGCCCGAGGGCGACATTGTATCGGACACGGGCGAACTCACCTGGGCGGGCGCCCCCGACGACGGCCATGTGCTCGTCGACGCGCCGCGGCACCAGGCCGTCATCGGCCACGCCGGCCGCCGCGCCACGACGCACCTGGAAGTCGAACTGACGACGCCCTTTGCCGCCGTGCAGCTGGGGAGCCTCGATGAGGCACCGGTGGCCCAGGCGGAGCGGCTGCTGTTGCTCACCGCGGCGAGATCGGCCAACACGGGGATGCGCTGGACGGACGACACGCGCCGCTCGCTGGGGCGGGAGTGGGGGCAGGCGCCCACACGCATCGAGCCAGTGACCGGCCGCATCACCCTTCGTGGGCTGGAGGGCGCCGTCGCCGTGAGCGTCCAGCCACTGGACGGGCAGGGACAGCCGATGGGCGCGCCCATCGCGGCGGCCCGCGAGGATGGGGCGTTCGCCGTCACCCTGTCCGCCGAGCCCGCCACGCTCTGGTATCTCATCACCGTGACGCGCCAGCCGGCAGCCGGCGCGACGAACTGAGGAAGCGATCCCATGACCGAACGCAGATCAATGCCCGACCACGACTCCTGGCCCGAGTACATTGTCCCCTGGGACGATACCACCGAGGGGCCGGTGGACATGTCGTACCTGCTGGACAAGCCGGCGGGGGCGACGGGGTTCATCCGCAACGTCGACGGCCATTTCGTCACCGGCGACGGCAAGCGCTGGCGCATGTGGGGGCTGAACCTGTGCACCGACACGCCGCTCCCGCCCATGGAGCTGGCGCCGGTCGTGGCGCGACGCCTGGCCAAGTACGCCGTGAACTGCATCCGGCTGCACGCCATCGACCATCGCTGGCCCAACGGCATCCTGATGCGCTCGCGCGACGGCAAGGTACAGACGTGGCAGTCGGGGCCGGGGAAGGAATCGACCCGCGCCCTCGACCCCGAGGGGCTGGCCCGGCTCGATTGGTTCATCTACTGCTGCAAGAACGAGGGGATCTATCTCGACCTCAACCTGAACGTGGCGCGAACCTTTACCGAGGCCGACGGCGTCATCGACGCCGAGGTAGTGCGCTGGGGCAAGGGGCTGACCTACTTTGACGAGCGCCTCATCGCGCTCCAGAAAGAGTACGCCCGACAGCTGCTGGACCACGTGAACCCCTTTACCGGCGTGCGCTATGCCGACGAGCCGGCCATCTGCCTCATCGAGATCGTCAACGAGAACAGCCTGCTCGAGTTCTGGTTCCGCGGCTACCTCACGCGCGGCGAGTCGGAGCCGTACGCCGGCCACTGGTATGACGTCCCGCCGTATTATGTCGATACGCTCGACCGTCTCTGGAACGGCTGGCTCGCGCGGCGCTATGCCGACCGCGCGGCGCTGAGCGCCGCCTGGGGCGGCGACCTGCGGGACTATGAGGATGCAGCGCGGGGCTCGGTGCAGCGGCTGCACTGCGACGCGTTCGCCACGGCCAACGCGCAGCGGTTCCGCGACGAGGCGCTGTTCTACACCGAGATCGAGCGCGACTTTTTCCTCGATATGCGCGACTATTTGCGGGGCGAGCTGGGCACCAAGCAACTGATCTTGGGCACCTCGGACCACAACCAGCGCTGGAGCGCGATGCCGATGCTCCAGGCCAACGCCGTGCTCGACGTGATGGACGGCCACATGTACTGGCAGCATCCGCAGCGCCCGGCGAGGCGCACGCCCGGGCGCGACGAGTGGACCATCGTGAACACGCCCATGGTCGACCAGCCCGACGCCTCGGTGGCGGCCGCCCTGTCGCGCAGCAAGGTGCAGGGGCTGCCCTACATCCTCTCGGAGGTGAACGAGCCCTTCCCCAACGACTATGGCGCCGAGTTCCTGCCCATCCTGGCGGCCTATGCGCTGCTCCAGGATTGGGACGGCATCATCTTTTACGACTATGACGGAACGTGGTCCGGGCCGTACTGGGATCGGGAGCAGTGGCTCGACGACAGCATCCTCACGTTTTTCGAGCTGAGCCGCGATCCCGTCAAGTGGACGCAGATGGCCAGCGTGGGGCTCATGTTCCTGCGGGGCGACGTGCAGGCCGCCCGCGAGGTGGTGGAACGGCGCATGCCCCAGGATTGGGTGTTGGAGAGCCTGAGGGAACCCGGAGACCGCGAGCATCCCTACTGGATGCCCCACCTCCCGGGACGCCTGGCGCTGGTGCACCGCACCGAGATTGCGTCATTCCACGCCGAGGCGCTCGAGCCCGCTGCGGGCGAGGTGTCGCTGCCCGAGGGCGCCATCCGCAGCGATACCGGCGAACTCACCTGGGCGGGCGCGCCGGAGGACGGTCACGTGCTCATCGACGCGCCGCGCCACCAGGCGGTCATCGGCCGCGCCGGCCGCCGCGCCACGCGCAACATGGTGGTGGATTCGGCGACGCCGTTCGCGGCGGTCGAGCTGGCCAGCCTGGACGGCGCGCCCATCGCCTCGAGCGACAGCATGCTGCTGGTGGCCGTGGCCCGGTCGGCGAATACGGGAATGCGTTGGACCGACGACAGTCGCACGTCGTGTCGGGACGACGGCGGCGCGTGGGGCCATGCCCCCACGCGGCTGGAGCCGGTGCAGGCGACGGTGACCCTCCGAGGGCTCGCCGACGCGCGCCAGGTCGCGCTGCAGCCCCTGGACGCCCATGGCCAGCCTCGGGGCGAGCCCCTGGCGCTCCAGCGGCGGGACGACGGCTATGTGGCCACGCTTCCGGCGGGGCCCGCGACGCCGTGGTTCCTGCTGACGGTAGCGCGATGATGGCGCGTCGCCGCCTGGGTGGCACGCAGGGCGCGCGAGCGTCCCTCAGCGGCGGCAGGTAATTGGGACAAACCGGACACTTATTGTATACTAGCGCGTGAAAGGAGGGCGACTATCGGAGAGTGCGCATTGTGACGCTATCGATACGTGGGTTGTGCATTAGTCCCTTCACTAGTGTTCTCTAGTCTCAAGAAGGAGAAGCCGTCCATGTCTTCGCAAGAACGTCTGTCGCGTCGCGGTTTCTTGCGCTGGAGCGCCGTAGGCGCCTCAGCCGCGCTCTTGGCCTCCTGCGCACCGCAGGTGGTCAAGGAGACGGTGGTCGTCGAAAAAGAGGTGGAAAAAGAGGTCACCACCGTCGTCGAGAAAGAGGTTGAGAAGGAAGTCACCGTAGTCGTCGAGGCACCCGGCGCCAAGACGGCCGAGGAGATCCTCATCGAGGCCGGCAACATGCCCGGCAGCCCGGATCATCCCAAGGGCTGGAAGACGCTCCTGCCCGACCTGCCGGCGGGCGTGCCCTACCAGGATCCCGTAGTGATCAGCGCCACACGGCGCGTCGACGCCCAGACCCGCTTCTGCGAGGGCGACGACCTGGAGAACAACCCCTGGGCGGAGATGATCGCGTCGTTGTTCAACGTCCGCTTCTCGGTAGCCTGGACGTGGAGCACCGGCGACGAGGCGAACCAAAAGTACAACCTGGCGATGGCCAGCGGCGACATGCCCGATTTCCTCGAGACCGTGCCCCCCGCGATCTTTTCCAAGATGGTGGAGGCGGACCTGCTCGAGGACATCACCGACGCCTACGACGCCTATGCAAGCCCGCGCTGGAAGGCGATCTGGCGCGAGTACGGTGACCTTCCCTGGACGTGGGTGACGTTCAACGGACGCAAGTACGGCCTTTCGCGCGTCGAGGACCTGGCCCACAACGACTGCTTGATGTGGTACCGCCAGGACTGGCTGGAAAAGACCGGCAAGTCCGTGCCCACGACGTTCGAAGAGGTCCATGACCTGGCGCTGGCCTTCGTCGAGGGCGACTTTGGCCAGGGCGCGTCCGGCTCGACCATCGGGCTCCTCGCCAGCGCCGCCGAGAGCGCCAACCTCTTTGCCACCTGGTTCGGCAGCCTCGACTTTTTCTGGGGCGGGTTCGGCTATATCCCGCACCAGTGGCAGCCAGAGGGTGATGGCCTCATGTACGGCGCCATCCGCCCCGAGGTCAAGGAGGCGCTGGGCGTCCTGGCACAGTGGTACCAGGACGGGGTGCTAGCCAAGGACTTTTATACCTACGGCACGTCGCAGGCGATGCAGAACGTAGCGGCCAACCTGTGCGGCTTTCACTTTACGCCGTCGTGGGGCGCCAACCTGGACAGCGTGGTGAACGATCCCGAGGCCGTGTGGGCCTTTGCCGACGTCCCCGTAGGGCCGAAGGGCTTTGCGCGACGCTTTACCGAGAACAATTTCAAGCCGGACCCCTTTGCCTGGCGCAAGGGATTCGAGCACCTCGACAAGATCTTTACCATCACCGATTGGTGGGATCAGCTCTGGCACGACCCCTGGCGCCGTATGCACGGCTGGGAGGACTGCAACTACCAGTTCGAGGGCGACACGGTCAAGTCGACGGGCATCAGCTTCCAGAACTGGACTCCCGGGCCGGTGGGCACGCGCGGCAGCGGCTTCCTTGATCCCAAGCAGCCCGCCACGCAGATCCGCTACCAGCTCGATGAGTGGGGCAAGCTCCCGCCCGAGCAGCGCGACGCCATGATGAACCTCGTGCTCGAGGACCCGACCGGCACGACGACCACGAACAACCTGTGCCGCCTGCGGATTCTGGAGACGGCGGACCAGGGCGTGATGACGCAGCTCCAGCGCACCGCCACCCCGACGGAGATCGAGCGGGGCGCCGACATGGAAAAGCTGCGCAACCAGGCGTTCATCAACATCATCATCGGCCAGCAGCCACTGGACGACTGGGACACCTTCGTCGAGCAGTGGAAGGCTGTCGGTGGCGATCAGTGGACGCAAGAAGTCAACGAGTGGTGGCAGAGCAGGTAATCTGACCGACACGATTCCGATCGGCTCCGCCAGAGTGGAGCCGATCGGGTCATCGATCCTCGCCGCCGGGGCGGGCGGAGAGCCCGCCCCGGTCTGGCCCAGGTGTGTGTGCGTTGCGGGCGATGATGCCCGGCATCGTCGTTCGCCCCGATGAGCCGATCGTGCCTCGGACGCGTCCTAGCAGTCCGAGCACGTCTGACCTTGACAACAACCGCCGGGCCGTATCTGCATAGCATGGAGGATACAGCGATGGCACTTGCGGGAGCCGAACGAGTACAGGCGGGGGCAACCCGCGCCAGAATCCTACGATACCTGGCCCGAACGTGGCCCCTGTACCTCATGCTCGTGCCCGGGATAATCTTTGTCGCCATCTTTAGCTATTACCCGATGTACGGTGTGGTGATCGCGTTTCAGGATTTCAACCCGGGGTTGGGGTTCACCGGATCGACCTGGGTGGGGCTGAAGCACTTTCGCTACATCTTTACGTTGAACCCCGACTTTTACAACATCCTGCGCAACACCATCGTCATCGCCTCACTCAAGATCGTGACGATGCAGGTCGCCGCCATCACGCTGGCCCTGTTGTTGAATGAGGCGCGCAGCGCCCTGTTCAAGCGCTCGGTACAGACCGTCGTCTACCTGCCCCACTTTTTGTCGTGGATCGTCCTGGGCGGCATCGTCCTCGACATGGTGGCATCGAACGGCCTCATCACGCGCACCCTCAAGGCGATGGGGCTGCAGGATCCGCCCATGTTCCTGGGCAGCAACAAGTGGTTCGTGCCCACCCTGGTCGTCACGAATCTGTGGCAGGGCGTCGGATGGTCGACAATCATCTATCTCGCCGCCCTGACGAGCGTAGATCCCCAGCTCCACGAGGCGGCCGCCATCGACGGCGCCAGCCGCATGCAGCGCGTGTGGCACGTGACGCTGCCGGGGATCTCGAGCACGATCGTGTTGCTGGCCTGTCTGGCGCTGGGTAACGTGCTCCAGGCCGGATTCGACCAGGTGTTCATGCTCTACAACCCGGCCGTGTATGCCACGGGCGACATCCTCGACACCTACGTCTACCGTGCCGGCCTCATCTCGGCCCAGTACAGCATGGCCGGCGCCATCGGTCTGGTCAAGTCGGTGGTGGGGTTCGTGCTCATCGTCGTTGCCTACTATTTAGCCGACAAATACGCCGGCTATCGCATCTTTTAGGCCAGAGCCTCAGGACAGGAGCCAACGATGGTCGAAAGCAAAAGCTGGGGCAGCAGGTTCTTTGATGTGGCCAACCACGTCTTTCTCGCCGTGTTTGCGATCGCCTGCCTGCTACCGATGATCCACATCATCGCGGTATCGCTCAGCGACCGCGCCGCATCGGCCGGGGGCTTTGTGACGGTGTGGCCGGTTCGCTTCACCCTGGCCAACTATGAAAAGATCCTGCAGGCGGGCACGATCTACCAGGCGGCGCGGATCTCGGTGCAGCGTACGGTGCTGGGCACCGCCCTGAACCTGCTGCTCACCGTGCTCACCGCGTATCCGCTCTCGAAGGCGGCCGATGGCTTCAAGGGGCGGAACGCCTTCATGTGGTTCTTTGTCTTTGCGATGCTGTTCAGCGGGGGCCTCATCCCGTGGTTCCTGGTGATCCGCAGCCTCGGCCTGATCAACAAGATCTGGGCGCTCATCCTGCCGGGGGCGGTACCGATCTGGAACGTCATCCTGACGATGAACTTTTTCCGCGACGTCCCCAAAGAGATCGAGGAGGCGGCCATCATCGACGGGGCCAACCACTGGCGCATCCTGTGGAGCGTGTTCGTGCCCGTGTCGGTGCCGGTGCTGGCCACGATGACGCTGTTCTCCGCGGTGGGCCACTGGAACGCCTGGTTCGACGGCATGATCCTGATGACCAAGAGCACCATGTACCCGCTGCAGACGTTCCTGCGCAGCGTGGTGGTGGCATCGAACCTCCAGGCGGTGCTCACGCTCGATCCCAAGGAGCTGTACGAGATCTCGGACCGCGGGGCGCGCGCGGCGACGATCGTCATCACCGTCGTGCCGATCCTGCTGGTGTACCCGTTCGTGCAGCGGTACTTTATCACCGGCATCCGACTTGGCGCGGTGAAGGGATAGCGGCCCACTCTCGGGAGTGGTAGGTTTGGGTTCCGGGTTCCGAGTTCCGGGTAGAAATGGTTCCAGGTTGCAGGTTACAGGCGCCCTGTGAGTGTGTGCGCGAGCAGCATTGCACGTGCCGCGTGGAGATATCGTAGCGGGACTCGCGCAGACCTGGGTGACGCCCGAGGGTGACGATAAAGAAGCGGGAGGCGAGGGTACCCTCGCCTCCCGTGTGCTATCCTGGGGTCGAGCCGCGTAGGGCTTACGGCAGCGCCCACACCTTGAGGTTGTCAAAGGCGATGTGCACGGGCGCCTCCTGGATCGTGCCCGCCAAGAGGCCGATGTCGCCCGAGGGGAAGGTGTTGTCCCGGTACTCGTCCAGGTACACGCCGTTCACATAGAACTCGAACTTGGGTCCGTCGCACACCACCGTGATGGTATTCGTGCTAGTCCCCTGGCGGATGGCGTCGGATTCGGTCCACTCGATGAGCGTGAGCCACTCGTTGTCCTGCATGAGGTCAAAGCTGTAGTAACCGTCGCCCGAGATCTCAAAGCGGTAGAAATTGTCCACATCGACGTAGCGCAGGAGGATGCCGAAATCGTTGTCGTCGGTGCCGGCCACCTGCGTGGCATCGACCTCCAGGACGAAATCGTCAAAGTGGGAGTAGGGGTTGCCCCACGCCACCCAGTCGATCTCGTTGACGGTGATGTGGTACTGGCCGTTCTGGTAGACGGTGGAGGCGTCGCTGCCCTCGCGGATGTCCCAGCCGCTGTCGGGGTTGCTGAAATCGTCCTCGTAGAGCAGTTCGCCCTTGGCGACGCCACCCTGGGCGGCCACGGTAGCCACGGCCACGCCACCGGGGATGGAGCCCGACGAACCGCCGGAGGTCGTGGTACCCTCCTGGGCCCGGAACCAGAGGAACGCGCCGACGGCCAGGGCACCCACGATCACGATCACGAGGAGACATCCGCACGCGATGAACAGGCCGGTGCGGCTCTTTTTCTTGGGCGGCGCGTAGCCCGCCCCCGACGGAGGAGCGCCCGCGGGCCCGGCGTACGAGGGAGGCGGCCCCGCGAACGATGTGGGCGGCGGCGATGCCGGGGCCGGTCCCGCGAAGGAGGTTGTCGGTGGCGCCGGGGTGGTGGGCTGCGACTGGACCTCCCACGGCGGGGGTGGAGCGGGCGGCTGGTCGCCGGTGGGCGTTCCGGCGGAACTCGCGGCCACGGGATGGCCGCAGGCCCCGCAAAAGCGCACGTTCGGCTCCAGCGCCGCGCCGCAGCTCGGGCAGTACTTGGTTGCGTCCATGAAAACGTTGCCTCCTCGATGCGCCTGGCGCGATGAATTTAGAGTGCCACGCGAGTATAGCAGATGTCGCGGTGAAGGGCATCCCCCGGGACACCCAACACATCATATCGGCACGAAACGGTATAGCTTGAGAAAGTGCCGAGGGAGGGGAGCGGGCACCCCCCCTCGCCCTAACGCGCCAGCTTGTGCCCGTCGAGCAGCTGGCGGCGCATCCACTCATTGCCTACCAACGGATCTCCCTGGGCGAGGAGGCGTTCATAGAGCCGGACGCGCATGGCGGACAGCACCTGGGCGCAGTCGGGATCGGGGGCGCGATTGGCCAGTTCGTAGGGGTCGGACGCCAGATCGTACAGCTCGTCGACGTCCGTCGGGTTCCAGACATACTTCCAGTGGCGGTCGCGCAGCATGCGCTGGACGAACAAGCCGAACTGGGCGCCACTGTAGGTGGCGATCACTTCCTGGCGCCAGTCGGAGGGCGTAGCGCCCCGCAGGATGGGCAGCAGCGAGCGTCCCTGGCACGCAGCAGGCACGGGGAGCCCCGCGGCGTCGTACATGGTGGCCGCTAGGTCCAGCGCCTGCGTCACCATGGCGTCGGAGGCGGCCCCCGCAAGCGCAACGCCCGGCCAGCGCGCGATGAGGGGCACGCGCACCAACTCGTCGTACATGGTATAATGCTTGTCAATCAGACCATGACTGCCGCCAGCGTCGCCGTGATCGGTGGTGTAGACGACCAGTGTCGAGCCCGCTAGGCCGAGGCGCTCCAGGGCGTCGAGCAACATGCCGATGGCGGCATCGATCTGGGTGACCACGGCCAGATAGCGAGCCACATAGACCGACCACTCTCGCCACGTATATCCCTGGATACCCCAACTCGCTCGCTGCTGGCGCTGGATGAAGGGCTTGGCCTCCAGTGCATCGACGGCGTTCCCCCAGGGGGGAATCTCTTCCGGGCGGTAGAGGCTGGCGAACGGTTCGGCGGGGAAGCACGGCAGATGCGGCTCGTCGAGGTTGAGCCGCAGGTGCCAGGGCTCGGGGCGCCCCGCATAGCGCTCCAGCAGCTCCGCCGCGCGCGCCGCCAGCCAGAAGGGACGCGTCTGCTCCGGGGCGACGGGGTCGACGCCGCCGAACCAACGCCACCCCTCGGGCCGCGCCTCGGGGAGGCCGCCGTCCCGCCGCCAGGCCGCATAGGCCGCGGCGGGGGTGACGTCGTGAAAGCCGAACGCCTCGGGCCCACGCGTGGGGTGCTCCTGCCACTTGCCCACATGGCCGAGGCGGTAGCCGGCGTCTCGCAGCGCCTCCGTCCAGGTGTCCCGGTCGAACGGCGGCAGGGGCAGCCCGCCATGGTTCCACAGCCCGCCGTGTTGCTCGGGCCACAGGCCGCACAACAGCGACTGGCGCGCCGGACCGCAGATGGGGCTCGGCGTGAAGGCGTTGCTGAACCACACCCCCTCGGCGGCCAGGGCGTCGAGGGTGGGGGTCCTGACGAGGGGGTGCCCACTACGACCGGTGCAATCGTAGCGGTGCTGATCCGACTGGATGAGCAGGATGTTCGGGCGCGTTGCGTCTCCCACGAGGCCACCTCCCGGTCTGGCGTGGGCGACAGCATAGGCCGGCGGGGCTTGTGGCGCAAGCGCGCCCTATGCGGCACCGAATAAGCGCCGGCGCGACGGCGTCATACAAAACGGTACACACCCCACATCGAAGGAGCGTGCCATGCATCTGGGAGGCATTGCGATCGCCCTCATCGACCGGCCCGGGCAGGCCATGCGCGAGGCGGCGTCTCGCCCTAAAAGCTGGTGGCTGCCGGCCTTGTTACTCGTCATCGGCGTGGCCACCTACGCCATGGTAACGGCGGACACCCAGGTAAGCCTGGCGAATGAACGCAGCACCCAGATGATCGAACGCATCACGGCGAGCATGAGCGAGGAGCAGGCCCAGATGGTGCGCGAGTCGTCGCGCCCGCTGGATCGCTCCACGTATCTGCTGTCGTCACTGGGGGGCGGGTTGTTCGCCATGGCCCTGGGGTGGGTGGCGCGCGGGGCGTTGGTCCACTTTGGGAGCATGGCGTTGGGCGGCGTGAGCACCTGGGGATCGGCTTTTGCCTGCGCCCTATGGAGCATGGTACCCTTCTTTGTACGCGATCTGCTCCTGACGGCGCTGTACGCCGTCCAGGGGCGCGTGGTGGAGCAGATGGGGCTCTCCTTTCTGGTGAGCAGCGGCGACTGGCTGCGCGACAGCCGCAGCGTGCCCTATGCCCTGTTGTCGAGCGTGGACCCCTTTGCCATCTGGCACCTCGTGCTGCTGGCACTGGCCATCGTTGCGGCGACGCGGGTGGGGCATGGGCGAGCGACCTTTCTGGCCATCGTGGTGTGGGCGCTGCTGACGGCCATCAAGCTGGTGCCGGTGGCGGTCGGCGCGGCGATCACCGGCGGGATGATGGGATAGAGGGACGCGCCGCCCCTTGGCGTCGAGTCCCCTTGGAGGATGTACTCACGAGCCGCGCAAGCCCGCTCGAACGCGGGCAGCCGCTCGGCATCGTCCGTCTACGAAGGAGTTGGAGTGGCATGAAGCGTGTTGTAGCGGTCATCTTGGTGATCGCCGTCCTGGCCACGGCCTGGTTCCTGTACAGCCGCGATCAGGAGAGGGTCGTCGGCGTGCCGGAGGGCTACCAGTTGGCGCCGGTGGAGCGCGGGTCGATCGAGGCGATGGTGAGCGCGTCCGGCAGCCTCCGGGCGGGCCGATCTCAGGCGCTATCGTTCTCCCTGGCGGGGACCGTGGCCGAGGTGCTGGTGTCGGAGGGGGAATCGGTCAGCAACGGACAGGCCCTGGCGCGGCTCGATATGAGCGACCTGGAGCTGAACCTGAAGCAGGCGCAGGCGGCCCTGGCGATCAGTGAGGCGCAGTTGCAGCGCGCCAGCAGCGCCCCGAGCGAGGAAGAGATCGCCGCGGCGCGCTCGGCGGTGGAATCGGCGCGAGCCGGCCTGGCCGAGTTGCGGCGCGGGCCGTCGGAGCGCGAGATCGAGCTGGCCAAGCTGGCCATCGACCAGGCCAAGAACTCGCTCTGGGCGGCACAGGGGAACCGCGACGCCGTCAAAGGGAACCCGCTGAGCGGCGGGGGGAGCGGCGATGCCGCCGAGGCGCAGGTGCTGAACGCGGAACTCGCGGTGCGCCAGGCCGAGATTAACTATGCCCAGTTGCTCGAGCCGCCGACGTCGGCGGCGATCCTGCAGGCGGAGCTGCAGGTGGCCCAGGCCGAGAGCACCTTGGCCACGCTGCTCTCGAGCCCCAGGGCTGAGGACCTCGCCGTGGCCGAGGCGCAGGTGGTCCAGTCGCGCGTGGGCGTCGAGGCGGCCATGAACAACCTCTCGCGGGCGGTGTTGCGGGCGCCCTTTGCGGGGCAACTGTCGTCCCTGGACCTCAACGCGGGGGACACCGTGGCGCCGGGTACGCCGGTCGCCACCCTCGTGGAGCCGGAGGCGTACGACATCGTTGTCACCATCGACGAGACCGAGATCGGCCAGGTCGCCGCAGGCCAGGAAGCCGAGGTTACCCTCGACGCCTATCCCGATGATCGGCTGCGCGGACGCATCACAGACGTCGAGTTGGTGGGTACCATCAATCAGGGGATCGTGACGTACGGCGTCACCGTAGAGGTCGAACCCAACGACCTGGACCTGCGACCGATGATGACCGCAGCGGTGGATATCGTCGTGGACCGCAAGGAGGCGGCGCTGCTCGTGCCCTCGCGGGCGCTGCGGCGCGATCGCAACGGCCGTTACGTCGAGGAGCTGCGCGGTGGGGTCCCCGTGCGCGTGCCGGTGGTGACCGGCCTGTCCAGCACCCAGTACACTGAAGTACTGGAGGGGCTGGAGGAGGGCCAGGAGATCATTGTCTCGCGGCCACGCGACAGTGTCTTTGGCGGCCCCGCCATCGTGGGGGGCTGACATGCTCATCGAACTGCACGACGTGACCAAAGTGTACCAGATGGGCGACGTCGAGGTGCGGGCGTTGAACGGCGTCTCGCTGGGCATCGAGCGCGGCGAACTCACGGCCATCATGGGGCCGTCGGGCTCGGGCAAGAGCACCCTCATGAACATCCTGGGGTGCCTCGACCAGGTGACGTCGGGGGAGTATTTGCTGGAAGGGACGCGCATCGCGACGCTGAACGACGACCAGTTGGCCGAGATTCGCAACCGGCGCATCGGATTCGTCTTTCAAAGCTACAACCTGCTGTCCCGCACCACGGCGCTCGACAACGTGGAGGTGCCGCTGATCTATGCCGGCGCCGGCGGCAGGGCGCGCCGCCAGAAGGCGGCGGAGGCGCTGGAGGCGGTGGGCCTTGGCGACAGGCTGCACCACAAACCCAACGAGCTGTCGGGCGGACAGCAGCAACGGGTGGCCGTCGCCCGGGCGTTGATCAATGAGCCATCGATCATCCTGGCGGACGAGCCCACCGGCAACCTGGACACCAAGACGGGGCTGGAGATCATCGCGCTCTTTCAGCGGCTGAACGAGGAGCGCGGCATCACGGTGCTCTATGTGACGCACGACGCCGAGATTGCGCGGTTCACGCGGCGCATCATCCGCTTGCGCGACGGCAAGGTGGTGGAGGACACGCCGGTGCTGGAGCACCGGCACGCCGCCGAGGCCGCCGCGGCGGTGGCGGCGGAGTAGGACGTTGAGACGATGAACGTTACCGAGAGCATTCGCATGGCCCTGCGCAGCCTGCGGGCCAACACGATGCGGTCGGCGCTGACGATGCTGGGGATCATCATCGGGACCGGCGCCGTCATCGCCCTCCTGTCGATCGGCCAGGGGGCGCAGGCGGCCATCACCGACCAGATCCAGAGCATCGGCTCGAACCTGATCTTTGTCTTTGCCGGCCGTTTTGACCAGGCGTCGGGCCCGGGGATCGGCACCGTGCCGGAGCCGCTGACCCGCCAGGACGCCGACGCGCTCCTCGACTCGGGGATGACAGAGCACGTGGCGGCGGTGGCGCCCGAGCTGAACCGCAGCGCGACAATCACCTATCGCGGCGAGACGACCAACGCGATCCTCATCGGCACCACGCCCGAGTACGAGTTCGTGCGCAACATGCGGCCGGCCATCGGCGCGTTCTTTACCTCGGGCGAAGAGTCGGTGGAGGCGCGCGTGGCCCTGTTGGGCGTCGACACGGCGCGATCCCTCTTTGGCGAGCCCGAGCTGGCGCTGGAGCAGCTGGTGCGCATCAACGGCGTCCCCTTTCGCATCATCGGCGTGCTAGAGGAGCGCGGGGGCCAGGGGGTAGGCGGCGGATCGGCCGACAACCAGGTGATCGTGCCGCTGAGCACGGCGCAACGGCGCCTCTTTGGGGCGCGCACCAGCAGCGCGCAGGGCTATACCGTCGACCTCATCAACGTCTCGGCCTATGACGAGGCCAGCATCGACGCCGCCATCGACGAGGTCACGTGGGTTCTGCGGGAGCGCCGCAACATCCAGTTCGCCGAGGACGACTTTACCGTGGCCTCGCAGCAGGACATCCTCAGCGTCGCCGGGCAGATCACCAGCGTGCTGACCATCTTTCTCGGCGCCATCGCGGGCATCTCGCTGCTGGTGGGCGGCATCGGTATCATGAACATCATGCTGGTGTCGGTGACGGAGCGCACCCGCGAGATCGGCATCCGTAAGGCGGTGGGCGCCAAGCGATCGAACATCCTCTGGCAGTTCCTCATCGAGTCGGTGGTGCTCAGCGTGGTGGGGGGCGCGGCGGGGATCGCCTTTGGCTGGGGCGTAGCCATGATCGTGAATCAGCTCGGCACCTTTACGGCCGTCGTGTCGCCGCAGTCGGTGATGTTGGCGGTGGGGTTCTCTATCGCCGTGGGGCTCTTTTTCGGCATCTACCCCGCCAGCCGGGCATCGAACCTCAACCCCATCGACGCGTTGCGGTACGAATGACGGGCTGAGGCGGCGGGGCGCGCAACGTGCGTAGGGGCGACCGGCCGGTCGCCAGCGTCCCCGCCACCGCCGCCACAGGGCACGCGACACACGTAGGGGCGACCGGCCGGTCGCCAGCGTCCCCGCCACCGCCGCCACAGGGCACGCAACACACGTAGGGGCGACCGGCCGGTCGCCCCTACAGCGTTTCTATCGTCTCTGCGGTGTTATCGCGGGCGCCTACCGCGTCGTGGGGGACGGCCCCGGGGCGAGGGC
>ENA-UOUL01003047-UOUL01003047.1-bioreactor-metagenome-genome-assembly--contig:-NODE-3047-length-18078-cov-3.609466_pt1 | contig 18078 bp, 15 predicted proteins | sample MGYA00249838_ERZ747220 | MGnify/ENA primary metagenome ERZ747220 (study PRJEB28778, sample SAMN05720191) | bioreactor metagenome | isolation source: Anaerobic biogas reactor | place: USA:Washington...
AACGCACCCTCATCCGGGAAAGGATCCGGCGCATCAACCAAAGCCTGCGGCAGCAGACGCTCTATCAAGTCATATGATTTGATGCTACCGCGCTTCAACGCAATGCCCACGGTTCCGGCATAGTACAGGTATTCCAGCGTCGCCCGCGCCAGGTTTGTTTTGCCCCAATACCAGTGGACGGTTTTGCCGTCATTCAATTCCTTGGCGCTTTTCACCCCGAGATCTTTGGATACCAGAAAGCCCTGACCATCATAGAAGTTGATGCCGGCGTGGATGACGCCACTGTTGCGTCCGGTCTGGTGGCTGCCGAGCAGGGGCTCCTTTTCGAGCACCGCGATCGCGAGGCCGGGGTATCGCTGGCTGAGTTGCATCGCGGTTGAGAGACCGACGATCCCACCGCCGATCACGACGGTCGAGAAGAAAAACATCGCCTCCGGCTCGTGCACGCCGGTAACGCGCCCCCGGTCGGCGGCGGCGTAGCCAATCAGAAACTCGTCGTAGGTGGGCAGCAGAAACGCTTCGTCGGTCGGAACGGCGGCAGGCGGATGGGCCGTCGAGAACCAGTAGCGCCTCCCATCCTCCTCCTCATACGCCATCTCCGCGCCGGCCAGCTCCAGCCCCCGCCGAACGTCCGTCAGCGTCAGGCCCGACCACCACGACATATCGCGCTCGGTCGCCGGTCCATGGCCGGTGAAAAAGCGCCGCGTCAGCTCGACCAGTGCTTCCTCCCGCGCCAGCGCCGGCGCTGGCGGCGCCCGTTCTTCCAGCAGCACGTACGTGATCTGCTTGCCCCGGCGTGGGCCGCTGCAGATGACGCCCTCCAGCTCGGCGTGCATCACGATGTACGCCAGCCGTTGCCCGCTGGCCTCAATGCCCGCGGCGGCGAGCGTTTCCCTCAGCTCGGCGCGCGTCAGGTTGCGCTGGCCCGCCAGCGCCTCCGCCATGATCTCCGTGCAGCGCTCCCGAAGCGCCTCGTCCAGCCCATTCTGGCGATAGATCGGGCCGTTCTGCCGCTGGACGCGCGGCCCCGTCAGCGCCTGCAGCCAGCGAATATCTTCGGGCGCCACAAAATGCCAGGTGGGTCGCATCGCGTGCGTGCGCAGAATCGTCCCTTCGTCGATGGCCCGTTCTACAACCTCGTCTGTCGCCCCGGCCATCCGCATCCCCAGCGACCACTTCGCGTCCTGGTACTCCTGGGCCTGAACGGCGCCCAGCCAGCGGACGGCCTCGGCTGCCGTCTCGAAAGGGTTCTGCGTCAGGCGCTGTTGCGCCAGGCGCTTGAAGGCCATCGCCGGCGTTTTATCGGTCATCAGCTCTCCTCGATTTCGGCTGCATAGCGCAGGACGCTTGATATTCGCGAAAACCTGGCCTAAGCTTGACTGGATTATCCGGACAATGGTAATGATTTTGTCTTCTCTGTCCAACCGGCCGGCACGGGTGGCGGCGTCCTGCCCACTCGCGCTATTGGTTATGCTGCTTCTGTTTCTGCTCGCCGGTTGCGCCCGGAACCGTAACGATCCCACGCCCCAGCCGCCGGTTACCCTCAGTCCGCAGCCGTCCGCGCCAGCGTCGCCCACTGTCACCCCATCCGGCACGGCCACACCCACCGCCCGACCCACGCCTGCGCCGGCCGTCACCCCCTCTCCGACCCCCTGCGCTCACGACTACTTCTTCTCGCCTGCCCCCGCCGCCTGCCCGCAGGAAGCGCCCGTGGAGACCGCCGCTGCCGAACAGCCCTTCACCGGCGGCAAGATGATCTGGCTGCAGAACGCCGCTGCCGTCTACGTCTTTTTCCCCGACGGCCAGTGGCAGCGCTTTGCCGACACCTGGACCGAAGCCGAGGCCGAAAGCGACCCGGCGCTCACCCCGCCGGCCGGTCACTTCCAGCCCATCCGCGGCTTCGGTAAGCTGTGGCGCGAAAACCCGGACCTCCGCGAGCGGCTGGGCTGGGCCACGAGCGTCGAGCTGGGTTACACCGCCGCCGTGCAGCAGCCCGTTTCCGAGGCCGGCGAGCAAATCACCTTCCTGCGCACCTACAACGGCGAGGTCTACTACCTGCAGGAGCTGGAGCCTGGGCGCGGGTCGTGGGGAATCGCCGCCTCCGGCTGACCGGCCCGCCTCTACCCCGCCCGCTCGGCCTTGATCCGCTCGGCCGTCGCCCGCCAATCAATCGCAGGAAAGCGCGCGTCCAGCTCCGCAACGACCGCCGTTACCACCTCGCCGGGGCTGCCCGGCCGTTCCTCTTCCTCCGACCAGCGGAACTGGCTGAGGTAGCCGTCCGTGCCCGTCAGCCTTGTCGCCAGCGCCGCCTTATCCACGGCCTCGAGGAAGCGCGGCGGCAGCTCCTGGCTGGCGCGCTCGCGCCTTCCCCCGGCGCGCACCTGCACCGGAATATCGTGCCAGTAAAGAATCTGATATTTCGCCATAACCCTTTCTCTTTTTGCGGCGGGCCCCAAGTATAGCGGGCCGCGTCGGGCCGTGCACTTGATAATGGCGCAATTGGCGGATAGGCGCGGGCCGCGCATAATCGCCAGATGCAGCTCTCCCTCCCGCAGCTCCGCTACCTCCGCCTCCGCGCCCAGGGCCTCGCCGGGCCTCCCCTCAGCACGCCCGCTGCCGTCGTTGCCCGTCTGGTCGGCGTCCAGGCCCAGGAGGAAGCAGCCGCGCGGCTCGCCATCCGCCCGCGCAGCGCCGGAATCACGGCGGCTGCCGTCGATCAGGCTCGCCTCACCCGGCGCGACGTCGTCTACACCTGGGCCATGCGCAGCACCCTCCACTTTGTCCCGGCGTCCGACCTGCGCTGGCTGCTCGACTTGCTCGGCCCCCTCTTCGTGCGGCTCGGCCGGCGCCGCCGCGTGCAGCTGGGCATTGACGGCGACGTGGGCCGGGCTGCCATGCAGGCCATTGACGAGATTCTGGCGGCGGAAGGGCCGCTGACGCGCGAAGAGCTGGCGGCGCGGCTGGCCTCCCGTGATATTCCCACAGAGGGCCAGGCCATCTATCACCTGATTGGCCGGGCCGGCCTGGAAGCCATCCTCTGCATCGGCCCGCCGCGGGACGGCAAGGCCACCTACGTCCACCTGGCCGGCTGGCTGCTGTTGCCCGCTGCGGAGGCGGGTGAAGACCCGGCAGTCCGCCTCGCGCGCCGCTACGTGGCCGGCTATGGACCGGTCGGCCCCGAGGACTTCGCCCACTGGAGCGGCCTGCCGGTGCGCGAAGCCCGCGCCGCCTTCGAGGCCATCACAAAGGATCTGTTGGCAGCCGCGTTCGACGGCGAGACCCTCTGGCTCCTGCCGGAGCAGGCGGAGTGGCTGGCGCAGCCGCCCGCCGGCGGGCCGCTCGTCCATCTCTTGCCTGGCTACGACGCCTATCTGCTGGGCTACCGCAGCCGCGACCTGATCGTCGCGCCGGAAAATGCCCGGCAGATCCATCCGGGCGGCGGCCTCATCCGGCCCACCTTGCTGGTCGATGGTCTTGCCGCCGGCGTCTGGCGGCTGGCGCGCCGGTCCGGGCGGACACAGCTGATCCTTCGGCCGTTCGCGCCGCTGAACGGCGACGTGTTGGCCGCGCTGGCGGAGGAAGTTGCCGGCGTGGGCCGCTTCCTGGAGACCACGGCAGAGCTGGTCGTCGAGCAATAAACCGCCAGCCCCGCCTCTGCCCGCAGACGCCGGGTCGTCTTCGCCCTACAGCGGCTTTAGGTTCGCTTCGATGCGCGCCCGCTGCGGCTCCAGGAAGGGCGGCAGGGCCAGCCTCTCGCCCAGGCTTTCCGCATCCTCGTCGGCGACGAATCCGGGCCCGTCCGTTGCCAGCTCGAAGAGGATGCCGTTCGGCTCCCGGAAGTAGATCGACTTGAAGTAGAAGCGGTCGATGATGCCCGAGTTGTGCAGGCCGGCCCTTGCCAGGCGGCCGATCCACGCCTCGTGCTGCTCGAAATCAGGAACCCGGAAGGCAACGTGATGCACGCCGCCCCGCCCCAGCCGCTCCGGGGGCAGGTCAGGCCGCACGGCGACCCGCACCTGCGCGCCCGGCCCGCCTGGACCGGTTTCGAAGATGAGCACCTGCTGCTCCGCCCCGCCCGCCTCGCTCTCTGCCAGCCGGAAGCCCATCACCTCCGTCAGCACCCACGCCGTCGGTTACGGGTCTGCGACGGTCAGGGTCACCGACGCCAGGCCCCGAATCCCCATCTCCACCGGCACCGGGCTGTGCTCCCACGGTGTGCCCCCCGGCAGCGCCGCGTCCGTGTCGTCTACGAGCACCAGCCGCTGCCCTTCAAAATCCTGGAACGGCAGCACGGCCCGCCCCGCCTCCATCTGGATCGTGCCCTGGGTCACCCCATGCTCCGCCAGACGTTCCTGCCAGTACGCCAGCGCCTCGCGCCCCCTGACGCGCAGCCCCGTGCGCGAGATGCTGCGCGTCCCCGGCCGGTTGGGGGCCAGATACGGAATATCAAAGAAAGTCAGGTCGGTGCCCGGCCGCCCGATTTCATCCGCATAAAAGAGATGGTATGAGCTGGGATCGTCCTGATTGACCGTCTTCTTGACCAGCCGCATGCCCAGTACCTGTGTATAAAACGCGACGTTCCGCGCCGCCTGAGCGGTCATCGCCGAGACGTGGTGTAGGCCTGTGAGTTCCATAGGACTGCTTATCCTCCTGTCTGCTTTCGGGGCGGGTGCGTGGGTAGTGAGGCTCGCCGATCATACTGTATAGACGCAAAACGCGCACGGCGCTCATTGCCGCCGTGCGCGTCGCTGCCCTTAGATAGCTGGCGATCCGGCTCAGGCCACCGGCAGCCGGATCAGGAAAGTCGTACCCTCGCCCGGCCCGCTCCTGATGCTGATCGTGCCCCCGTGCATTTCCACCAGAGAGCGCGCGATGGGCAGCCCCAGCCCCGACTCACCCTGCCCCTCCGACCGCGCCCGGTCCCCACGGTAGAAGCGGTCGAAGACGTAAGGCAGATCCTCTGGCGCGATACCCGAGCCTGTATCGGCCACCGAGAGCAGCAGCGCGCCGTCCTCGCCGCCGGCGGAAAGGGAGATGCGCCCGCCCGCCGGCGTGTAGCGCAGCGCGTTGCCGATCAGGTTGCCTAGCACCTGCCGCATCCGTTCCGGGTCCACGCGAATCTTCGGCAGGCCGGGCGCTGCCTCCGCCGCCAGCGTCACCCCCTGCCGCTCGGCCTGCGGGGCGTAGGCGGCCCGCACCTGAGCCAGCAGCTCGCCGGCGTCGGTCTCGTGGAGCTGCAGCGGCAGCTCGCCGGCGTCCGCCAGCGAAAGCGTGCGCAGATCTTCGACAAGCCGCCTCAGCCCGCTGACCTCCTGCTGCATAATGCCCAGCCGTTCGGGCGTCGGCGGCAGCGTCCCTTCCTCCATCGCTTCCAGATAGCCCGCCAGCACCGTGAGTGGCGTGCGCAAATCGTGGGCGATGTCGGCCGTCATCTGCCGCCGCTGCTGCGTGGCGCGGGCCAGCGCCTCGCTCATCCGGTTAAAGGAGACCGCCAGCGCCCCCAGCTCGTCGCGCGTGCGGACGGGCACCTGCTGGCCCAGCTCCCCCTGCGCCAGCGCCTGGCTGGCCTCCGCAACCTCCCGCAGCGGCCGGGTCAGGCTGCTCGCCAGAATGGCGCCCAGCAGCACCGCGATCCCCGTCGCCGCCAGCCCGCCGAGGAAGAGCGCCTGGTTGATCCCCTGTAGATACTGCTCCTCGAAAATGTCCCGCGCCGGCTCCAGGTTGAGCAGCAGCACGGTTCCAATCCGTTGCGAGCCGACGACGACCGGCAATCCGCTGCCCAGCACGTGTGCCGGGACCGCCTCGCCCGCCTCCCACTCGCCCGCCGGCACGACAATAAACCCCTTCGGTCCGGCCAGGGCAAACGGCAGGCTCTGTGGCCGCTGCCCATACGCCGTTCGCGCGTACCGCCCGCGCAGCAGCCGCTCGACCCCTTGCAGCGAGCCTGTGGCGATGTAATAAGCCTGAACGTCGCGCACGTAATACGCCTCGGCCTGCGCGCGTATAAGCTGGTCGAAGCGGCGTTCAGCCTGCCGCTGGATGAAAAACGATGAGAGCAGCGTGCCGGCGAGGCTGACGGCGACAAAGAGCAGCGTGAGCTTGGCGGCCAGCGAGCGCATCAGATACTCAGGGCCGGCAGAAGCGGTAGCCGATGCCGAACACCGTCTCGATGTACGTCGGGTTGGCCGGGTCCGGCTCAATCTTGTTCCGCAGGTTATGGATATGCACGTTGATCGTCTTCTCCGCGCCGTCGATGACCGTGCCCTGCAGCCGCTCCAGAAGCTCGATCCGCGAATAGACGTGCCCCGGCGTGGACATCAGCGTCGCCAGCAGATCAAACTCCGAGGGCGTCAGCGACACAACCTCGCCCCCCACGCGCACCTCGCGGGCGTCGTGGTCGAGCCGCACCTCCCCGATCTGGATCGCGGTGCGCGGCTGTACCTCGCCGGAGGCCCGCCGCAGAACGGCCCGGATCCGCGCCACAAGCTCGCGCATCCCGAAAGGCTTGGTCACGTAATCGTCGGCGCCCAGCTCCAGCCCCAGCACCTTGTCGTTCTCTTCCAGCTTGGCTGTCAGCAGAATGATCGGCGTGCCAGACTCCTTGCGAAAGTGGCGCATGAAGGTGTAGCCGTCCATCTCCGGCATCATAATATCCAGCAGGACGAGGTCAGGCTGTGCCTCCCGCGCCACGAAAAGCGCGTTGCGCCCATCTTCCGCCGTCACCACCTGAAACCCCTGTTCGACCAGATAATCGCGCAACAGGGTGCGCATATTCGCCTTGTCGTCTACAACCAGAATCGTCTCTGCCATCCTTGCCTCGCCAAAAGGCTCCTACCTGAGTGTAAGGCTACACCCTTCCTGTTTAGATTGGGTTAAGACCGGGTATAGAACTCCTTAACGTCGCGCCCCCGCCGCCTTCTTAACCATTTCTGAACAGGCTGCTTAACGATTCTAAACCGGCCGGCTCTACACTCCAAGCTAGAAAAGGTAGATGAGCCAATGAACAGGTGAAGAACATGCGTAAGAAGGTAGTACAGACGCTATTCCTCTTGATTCTTGTCACGCTGCTCGTCTCCTGCGCCCTCCCGCAGGAGACGACCGCGCCAACCATCGACACCGACGCCATCGTCGCCACCGTCGCCGCCAGGTGGGAGACCCAGCAGGTGCTGGTGGGCGGCGCAACCGCCACGCCCACGCCCGCCGCCGAGCCGCCGCCCACCCCCACGCCTGCTCCCGTGCTGCCGGTCAACAATCCGGCCGGCACTGCCCTCGACCTGCAGTCGGCGCTGGTCAGCGTCTACGAGAAGGCCAATCCCTCCGTCGTCTATATCGTCGTGCCGCCTGTCGGCAGCGGCACCGGCTTCGTCTACGGCGAAGATGGCACCATCGTCACCAATAACCACGTGGTCAGCGGGGGTCAGCGCTACGAAGTGGTCTTCTCCGACGGCACGCGCCGGGAAGCCGAGTTGGTCGGCGCGGACGTGGACAGCGATCTCGCCGTGCTGAAAGTAGACGACTTGCCCGAAGGCGTCGCGCCCCTGCCGCTGGCCGACGGCGACAGCCTGCAGGTGGGCCAGTTCGTCGTCGCCATCGGCAGCCCGTTTGGCGAAGAAGGCTCGATGAGCATGGGCATCATCAGCGCCCTCGGCCGCAGCCTGTCCTCCCGGCGCAACGTGGGGCTGAGCGGCTCCTACTCGCTGCCCGAGGTGATCCAGACCGACGCCCCGATCAATCCCGGCAACTCCGGCGGTCCGCTGCTCAACCTGCAGGGTGAAGTGGTCGGCATCAACTCGGCGATTGCCACCGCGACCGGGGTTAACTCCGGCGTCGGGTTCGCCATCCCCGTGCAGGCCGTGCGCCAGATCGTGCCCAGCCTCATCGCCGACGGGCGTTACACCTACTCTTACATGGGCGCGACCTTCTACGAGGCCCTCTCGCTGGAAGCGCAGGAGGCGTTTGGTCTCTCGCAGACGCAGGGCGCTTACGTGGTCGGCGTGACAGCGGGCAGCCCGGCAGCCGAGGCCGGCCTGATCCCCGCCGACCCCACGACGGGCCGGGGCGGCGACTTGGTCATCGCCATCGACGGCCAGCCCATCGTCGACTTCTCCGATATGAATAGCTACCTGGTCTTCCACACCCAGCCCGGCCAGACGATTGAGCTGACCGTGCTGCGTGGCGGCGAGGAGCTGGTCATCCCCGTCACCCTCGGGGCACGCCCTTAGCGACTGGTGCGTGAGGCGTGGGGCGGCCCTGCTGCGGACTGGGCCGCCCCACCCGCCCCCTACACGAGAAAATACGGGTCGAGAATGCGCACCTCGGTGATGCGATCAACCGGCAGCCGGTTGCGTTGGGCCGCCCGGCGAATCGCCTCCGGCGTGGGCGCGTCGCAGAGGTAGAACGCCCGCCGCCGGTCCGGCGTGACGTAGGAATGGATCCACGTCACGCCGTCCAGCGCGTTGTTGCTCACCACGTGCAGGCAGAGCCGGGCGCCCTCGTCGTCCAGCGTCAGCCGCAGCCCATGCGGAAAGGTCTGTTCGACAAGATAGCGAGGCATCGGCATCTTCTCCTCGTCGCCGGCTTCCTGAACAACGGCCCGGCCTACTCCCGTCTGAGCAGCGGCAGGAAGACGCCATACGCCGGCGCCGCTTCGTCCGTGTCGTCGTCCACGATGGTTAGCGTGAGCGTATCCGGGCTGGTCAGCGACGCATTCTGCGGATTGCTGAGGCTGATCACCACCGTTTCGTCCCCCTCCACCAGCCCATCGTCCACCAGATTGATGGTGATGGTCTGGCTGATGACCCCCTGCGCGAAAAGCAGGGTGCCGCTGGCAAGGTCGAAGTCCACGCCCCCGCCGCTCGCCGTGCCCCCCGTCACCGCGTAATCGACCGCCACCGTCGCCGCGCCGGCCGGCTCGTTGAGCTGCACGATAACCGTCGCGCTGCCGCCATCTTCCGGTGCCGACGCCGACTCCGCCGTGAAGCTGACCGTCAGCTCCTGCTCTTCGTACGTCACGTACAGCTCGTACAGACCGTCAGTCTCCTGGTCGGCCCGGTACACCGTGCGTCTCCCATCCGGGCTTATCGCCACGTGCGAAAACGATTCGCCGTCGCCCCCACTGACCAGCGGGCCGTTCAGCTTCATCGCCGGCTCCGCGCCCGCCGCGTCGGCCCGGTATAGCTCGTACACCCCGTCGCTGCTCTCGTCGGCAAGATAGATCGCCCACCGCCCATCCTCGCTGAACGTGAAAGAATCCACGTCGCCATTCTGCGCCAGCGCCCCGTTAAGCTTTTCCGGCGGCGCCAGCCCGTCGAGCGGCGCGCTGTACAGCTCGTAGACGTTATTGACCTCCTGGTCGGCGCGGTAGACGACCCGGCTGCTGTCGGGCGCGATCTGATAGTCGTCCTCGACATCGCCGCCGATAATCAGCGGCGCGTTGAGCTTAACCCAATCGCTGCCGTCCACCCGCGCACTGTACAGCTCGTAGACCTCATCCGTTTCCTGATCGGCGCGGTAGATGACCCGGCTGCTGTCCGGGCTGATCAGGAACTCCCGGTCCACGTCGCCCCCTGCTGCCAGCGGCCCGTTCAGCCGCACGCCCTGGCCCCCCTCGATCGGCACGCTGCCCAGCTCGTACACCTCGTCGTTGAGCTGGTCGGCGTGATACACCACCCGCGTGCTGTCCGGCGTCACCTGGAACTCGAAGATGTTCCCGCCGCTGACCAGCGGCGGGTTGAGTTTCACCGCCGCGCTGCCCCCTTCCAGAGGTGCGCTATACAGCTCCCACACGTCGTCCGTGTCCTCGTCCGCCAGATAGAGCACCCGGTTGCTGTCCGGGCTGATCGTGAAGCGGAAGACCCGGCCCGTAGGGATGAGCGGCCCGTTCAGCTTCGTCGGCAGCGAGCTGCCCTGTATCGGCACGCTATACAGCTCGACCAGCCCGTCTACATCCTTGTCCGCGCGAAAGACGATCCGGCTGCTGTCCGGGCTGATCGCAAAATCGCGCTCCACGTCGCCGCCGCTGACCAGCGGGCCGCTGCGCTTGTCCGGCCCTGTGCTACCGTCGATGGGCGCGCTGTAAAGCTCGTATACCTCGTCCGTTTCCAGATCGCCCCAATAGACGACGTGCGTGCTGTCGGGGCTGATCGCATATTCCCAGACATCGCCGCCCGTCACCGGCGACTCGTTGAGCCTGACCGGCAGCGCGCTCCCGTCCACCGGAACGCTGTAGAGCTGGTACGTGTTGTCGATCTCGAAATCGGCGAGAAACACCGCGTACTTGCCGTCGGGGCTGACCTGCAGCTCGATGATAGCCCCGGCGCTATAGAGAGGATCGCTGAGCTGCACCGGCGGGCTGCTCGTGCCCAGCTCGGCGCTGAACAGGCGGTCCGGCAGGCTCGGGTCGCTGGCGATAAAAAGCACGTGGCTGCTATCCGGCGTAATGATCACGTCACGAAAGTCAGAATCATGCGAGTGAGGCGAATCCAGCCGCGTCGGCGTCTCGCTGCCGTCCGCTGGCGTCCAGAAAAGACCGCGCGGCTCGCCAATCGCCGTTAAGCCGGAGAAAACCACCCACTGGCCGTCGGGACTCATCCACGATTCGAGAGCGCCCACATAGCCCAGCACCGTTCCGCTTATCTTGCGGTTAATCATGCTCGCGCTCGCAGTCGTGGTCATGGCGACCGTTACCCACAGCGCGAATAGCGCCGTCAAGAAGGGCAGCGCCCTCTTCTTCTCACCCGGCAGCACGCTCCTGACGAAGACGAACGAACAAAACAGGACTCGAAAAACAGGCATAGTCAACTCCTACTAGATGCGCCACAGTAGATGAAACAGGCTCCACCCCTGCCGGAGACCAAAGGCGATGAGCAGGCAGCCGCAGGCCAGCGAGACCCAGCGCGCCCGCCGGCCGGCGCCCTGCCCGCGCAGCCGGCCCACGACCAGCGCCGTCAGCGCCGAGGCGAGCAGCGACCCCACCATAAACCCGGCGAGCCACGAAGCCGACGCCGTCATCGCCGTGCTGCCCGCCGTCAGCCAGAAGCCGGCAGCCAGCGGGTTCATCACCGACACCAGCAGCCCGACGCCTGTCAGCCGCCAGGGCGAAGCCGGAGCGCCGGCCGCTTCTCCCGGTACGTCGGGCGCTTCCGTCGTCCCCGAGCGCAGCGCCGAAATGCCCAGGACAAGCAGGAGCGCTGCGCCCAACAGCCCCCCCGTCGAGCGCACCACCGGTTCGCTCAACAACTGGCTCAGCCCGCCCAGCATCAGCAGCGCATAACAGAGATCGCCGCCTGCCGCTCCCATCTGCACCGCAAGGGCCGCCGGCACGCCGCCCGCCACGCTGCGACGCGCCGTCTCCGTGGTGACGGGACCGGGCGGCAGCACGTAGGCCAGGCCGAGCAACAACCCTTCGACGAACATCGTGCCTCCAGCGGATGGCTTCGCTTACACTGACTGGACAGACCGTTTGAGGTATGGCTGGGAAGGACTGGACAATGAACCTGCTGGCAATAAGCAGGATAAAACACCCCGCCCCGCAGCACATCGGGAGCCGCTCCCTAATTTAGCCCCGCACGCTCCCTATATTACGCCCCCGCCCCCCACCTGGGCCGGCTGCATTCACCGCCAGCCGGCCCAGAAACGCCAACCGATCCCGCTACGCTTCACCGGCTAGCCGGCCGGGTGAAGCCCCTCAGGAGTCGCTGCCGATAACCTGCGGCAGGTAGATCGCATACAGCACACTGTACGCTTCGCCATCCACATAAGGCAGATTAGTGAGAGACAGCCCTGCCTCGTCGGTAATCGTCGCATCGGCGGCGAGATCCAGCCGCAGGCTCCCACAGCCCCTACCGGTAGTCACGGCGACCGTGTAGATCGCGCCGGAGCCGCTCACGCTGTCGATGCGAGAGCCGCTCAGCGTGCCCGTCGTACTCAGGGAAAAGTCTGCGCTGTCAACGTCGCTCACCGCTTCCGAAAAGGTAACACGGAACGCCACGCTGCCGGCGCCGGTCGGATTGGGGTCCGCGCGCGTAATCGAATCCACATACGGGGTGGCATCGGCCCGGTAGAGATAGGCCGAGCCCAGGTCGGCAATCCCCCCGGCATCGTCGTAAGGCGCGCCGGCAAGAACGGTCTCCCCCGACACGGTCACGGCATAACCAAAGAAATCACTGGCCGAACCATCGGCCGCGATCAGTTTCTGCTGGAAGCTCCAGGTCGTACCCGTGCGCGTGAAGACGGAGACCGAGCCTTGGCTGGAAGCGGCCCCAACCCCATCCAGTGGTGCGCCGGCGAGAGCGGTGTCTCCGGAGAGGGACACCGAAAAGCCTAGCAGATCACTGTACGCACCGTCGGCGTCGGTCAGCTGCTGCTGGAAGCTCCACGTCGTGCCTGTGCGGACGAAGACGTAAGCCGAGCCCTGGGCAGGACTTCCCCCGATCGTCTTGAATGCTGCGCCCACGAGGGCACTCTCTCCCGAGAGGGACACGGCAGAGCCAAAAGAGTCATTGGCCGCCCCATCGGGCGCGGTCAGCTTCTGCTGGAAGCTCCACGTCGTGCCCGTGCGGACGAAGACGTACACTGAGCCCTGGTCGGCATTGTCGCCGACGTCATGTTGCGGCGCGCCGACCAGGGCGGTGTCCCCGGGAAATGGATACGGCAGCGCCAAAACGACTTTCGGGTGCGCCATCGACCGCGTTCAGCCGTTGCTGCTGGAGGTAGATGAGTGCGGCAGCGTCGAGCGGAGAGGCCGCGCCGCTATGGTCAACCTGCAGCGAAACGCGCTCGGATGCGCGGCTCAACGCCTGGGCCGGCAATGCCCCCCCGCGTTGAGCCGGTATGGCTGCCGCCGATGCGCTGGCGAAAAACAGGGCCAGCAAGAGGGCAATACAGCACCTGGGCAGGGATGTGAGCATGATGTTCTCCTGGTGATGTGGATAGGGGGGAGCCGCCGGACGACTGTCGGCCTGGTCGTCTGGCAGAGCCTCTGCGGCGGCATGGAAGGTTTGAAGCGCTCATCCCACGCACTTCCTTAGGAAGGGGCGAGAAGGGCTAAATCGCGTTAGCCCCTCTCCGGTGGATGCTAAGCAGCTTTGACCTAAGAAAGAAGCTGAAACACCCGCGCGAAAGGTATACCGGCACTTAGAACACAGTATAGAACTGCCGGCGCCGTCAATCAACACCTCCAGGACTATTGGCCCCTATCCACCGCCCTCGGCTACTGATTGTCCTGCCTGCCGGACCCGTCTATACCCCCGGTAGAAGCGCGATTATGTCCCGCGATACATTCCCCGTGCTGCCCTCCTGCCCATAATCTGACCCTGAGCGCAACGCCAGACGTGAGCGCCTGGTCGCAGGACGATGACCCGTGTGTGATGCGCCGACCTCTTGTTCGCCGGCGCTGGAGGTGAGAGGATGAATACCGCCGAACGTGAAGAGAGACGCCTGCAATACGTGCTACGGCTGGAAGACCCGCCGGTAGCGCAGAGCCTGTTCGAGTCCGTCCGCTGGTCGTGGATCTGGCTGATCCTGCGCGTTTATGCCGGCTGGCAGTGGGCCTCCTCCGGCGCCGGCAAGATCGGCGCCGACGCCTGGACTGGAGACAATGCCGGCGCCGCGATCACCGGCTTCGTCACCGGCGCCCTGGAACAGACCGGCGGCGCGCATCCCAACGTCCAGGGCTGGTATGCCTGGTTCCTGGAGAACGTCGTCCTCCCCAACGCCGCCCTCTGGAGCTATATGGTCGCCATTGGCGAGCTGCTGGTCGGGGTCGCCCTCATCGTCGGCCTCTTTACCGGCATCGCCGCCTTTTTTGGCGCCTTCATGAACATGAACTACCTGCTCGCCGGTACCGTCAGCACCAATCCCATCCTCCTGATCATCGCCATCTTCCTCATCCTCGCCTGGAAGACCGCCGGCTGGTGGGGGCTTGACCGCTGGGTACTGCCCGCGCTCGGCACCCCCTGGAGCCCCGGCCTGGTCTTCCGCGAGCGCAGGCTGGAACGCGAGCCGGCTGCCTGATCACAGCCACCCGCCCAGGTTCGCCAGCACAACCACCAGCGCGCACCCGAGCGCCCCGGTCACGAAGAGGCCCAGGTGGTGTAGTGCGGAGCGCGCCCGGCGGCGGTCGGCCAGCAATGCCGCGCCTGCCAGCGCCAGCACCGCGGGTAGGAGGTACGGCCCGTAGCTGAAGGCGCCCAGCAGGACGAGCGCGCTCAGCGCCCCGGCGGCCAGCCAGGCTATCGCCCCCCACCGTTGGCTGCGCCCCTTCCCGTCGAGAGCCACAGCGACAAATCCGCCAAAGCCCAGCACGGCCACCGCCGCCAGGACGCTTAGCGCCCCCGGGTCCCCTGCCGCGCTTCTCGTCGCCGCTCCGCTGACCAGCAGCGCCGTCGCCGCCCCAAACACCGCCAGAATCCATTCGATTGCTCTGCCCATCTGCTGTGCTCCTTTCCGCCGGCCCTGGCCGGCTGTCATTCATATCGTTCAATCCAATTTGAAAATTATGAATACACTAACACACCCTGCCTGCATGTCAAGCCGTTATCTGCTGGCAAAAAGCAGCCAGATCGGGCAAGATCGCCCCAGTCGAAAACACAGCGCCACCCGGCCCGGACAACTCCTATGAACGATAACGCGCTCGAGAACACACAGCTTACCCTACACGTCAATGGGCAGACCGTTCACCTCCAGGTGTCGCCCGAGACGCCGCTGCTCTACGTCCTGCGCAACGACCTCGGCCTGAAGGGGCCCAAAGTCGGCTGCCAGCAGGAACAGTGCGGCGCCTGCAAGGTGCTGGTCGATGGCCAGGCCGTCCCCTCCTGCAAGCTCCCGGTCGGCCACGTCGTCGGCCTGCCCGTCGTCACCGGCGAAGGGCTGAAGAAGGGCGACGCGCTCCACCCGCTGCAGGAAGCCTTTATCGAAACCCAGGCGATCCAGTGCGGCTATTGCGCCTCCGGCATGATTATCGCCGCACAGGGCCTCCTGAACCGGGTGCGCTACCCGACCGACGACGAGATTCGCAGCGCACTCGCCGACAACCTCTGCCGCTGCGGTATCTACGACCGCGTGCGCCGCGCTATCCGCCTTTATATCGGCCGGCCCGACGAGCGGCCGGGCTACGAGGTGCACGACGCGCCCGGCGCAGCGCCAGAGCCGGGCTTCCCCCATGATCTGCCGCGCATCTTGCAGGCCTACCCCTCCGTGGACGACTGGCTTCGCATTGACAAAGAGGACACCATCACCATCTTTACCGGCAAGGTGGAATACGGGCAGGGCATCGAGACCGCGCTGGCCCAGATCGCCGCGGACGAGCTCAGCGTCGCCCTGGAGCGCGTTCGCGTCGTCACCGCCGACACGGCCCAGACCCCCGACGAAGGCATGACCACCGGCAGCATGTCGCTGGAGACCAGCGGCGCGGCCCTCCGTTGGGCTGCCGCAGCGGCCCGCCACCACCTGCTCATCCTCGCCTTTGAAGAGCTGGAGGCTGCCGGCCCTGAAGCCCTCGTCGTCCGCGACGGCACCGTAAGCGACCCTGCCGGCGGGCGCAGCACGACCTACTGGCAGCTGGCCGGCGGGCGCCGCCTCGGCGTCGAGATCACCGACGCCATCCACCCGCAGCCGCCCACCGCCCATACCGTCGTCGGCGCCCCTGCCAAACGCCTCGACCTTCCGGCCAAAGTCGCCGGAGAGCCAGTCTTCGTCCACGACATCACCCTGCCCGGCATGGTCCACGGCCGGGTCGTGCGCCCGCCCCAACCCGGAGCGCGCCTGCGGTCCGTCGATACCGCGCCCGTCGAGCAGATGCCCGGCGTGCTCGCCGTCATCCGCGACGGCAGCTTCCTGGGCGTGGTCGCCCGCCGCGAGGAGCAGGCCATCGCCGCCGCCGAACAGCTGCGCCACGCCGCCGTATGGGTCGAAGCCCCGCTGCCGCCCCCGGCGCTCGCCTACGCCGCGCTCTACGACCAGCCGCCGGCCTCCTTCCCCGTCGTCAGCGGCGCCGCCGTAGAAGGTGTGCTCCCGCTGCCTCCTCCCCTGCCGCCTGCCGCGCAGACGCTCAGCGCCACCTACGAGCGCCCCTACCAGATGCACGCCTCTCTCGGCCCTTCCGCTGCCGTGGCCCTCTTCCGCGACGGCAGGCTGACGCTCTGGATCCACAGCCAGGGCGTCTACCCCCAGCGCGCCAACATCGCCCACGTCCTGGGCCTCGACGAGGACGACGTGCACGTCATCTATCGCCACGGCTCCGGCTGCTACGGGCACAACGGCGCCGACGACGCCGCGCTGGATGCCGCCTTACTCGCCCGCTCGCTCCCCGGCCGGCCCCTCTCCCTCAAATGGACCCGCGCCGACGAGCATGGCTGGGAACCCTACGCGCCGCCCATGCGCATCGGCCTGCAGGCCGGCCTCGACCCCGCCGGGCAGATCGTCGATTGGCGCCAGGACATCTGGAGCCCCGCCCACTTCGGCCGCTCGCGCACCGGCGAGGGCATTTCCGGCCTGCTCGCTTCCTGGCACCTGGAAAAGCCCTTCGCCCCGCCTCCCTCCCTCCCCGAGCTGGGCCTGCATAGCGCCGCCCACCGCAACGCCGACCCCCTCTACACCTTTCCCCGGCGCGTGGTCAAGCATCAGCTCCCCCGCAGCCTCTTCCGCGTCTCCTCCCTGCGCAGCCTCGGCGCCTTCGCCAACGTCTTCGCCATCGAGTCCTTCATGGACGAGCTGGCCCACGCCGCGGGCGACGATCCCATCGCCTTCCGCCTGCGCCACCTTGCCGACGACCGCGCGCGGGCCGTCCTCGAGGCCGCCGCTGCTAGGGCAGGCTGGCAGCCCGGCCACGCCGCCGGCGGCCAGGGACGCGGGCGCGGCGTCGCCTTCGCCCAGTACAAGAACCGCCAGACCTATGCCGCCGTCATCGCCACCGTCCGCGTGGATCGCCAGACCGGGCAAGTCCAATTCGAGCACGCCGTCATCGCCGCCGACGCTGGCCTCGTCGTCAACCCCGATGGCCTCGCCAACCAGCTCGAAGGCGGCTTCGTCCAGGCCGCCAGCATGGCCCTCTACGAAGCGGTGCAGTGGGACGAGACCGGCATCACCAGCCTCGACTGGGAAAGCTACCCCATCCTGCACTTCTCCAACGCCCCCGTCGTCGAGACCGTCATGCTCAACCGGCCCGACCAGCCGCCGCTCGGCGCGGGAGAGGCAGCCACAGGCCCGGCGCCCGCCGCCATCGCCAACGCCATCTTCGCCGCCACCGGCCTCCGCTTGCGCACCCTGCCCCTCCAGCCCGCCTTGCAGCAGGCCATGGACCAGAGCGCTCGCGCCCCCGCCTGATCATCCCCGGCCCGCTACAGCTCCACGCCCCACTCCTCGCCCAGCTCGTCCAGCGCCTGCGCGATCGCCGCCATCGCATCCGCCTGCTCCGACCCCAGCCTCTTCTCCGTCTCCATCAGCGCCGCCACCGTGCGCAGCGCCTCCAGCACCAGCGGCGCAAACCGCGCCAGTTTTTCACCGGCCCCCATCGCCCCCAGCAGCCGCCGCGCCACGATCCGCGCCGCCGCCACCTCCCCCTTCACACTCAGCCGGTCATAATGCGCCTCAATTGCCGCCAGCTCCCCATCCGTAAACAGCGGCTCATACACCACCAGCCCCTCCGGCACCGTCTGTCCCACCTCGCTCCCCTTCCGGTGCGCCACGCACAGCGTCCCCCCGCGTTTCGCCCACGCCTGGCACCGCGCCCCCGTCCGGGTCGTCGCCTCGCACCGCACCCCGGTCGCCATCCCCTAACCTCCCGCTTCCCGCGCCACCAGCTCCCTCACCCCGCCCCCCGTCGCCTCACTCACCACCACCGTCCCCAGCCCGCGCCGCGCCCGCACCATCGCCCCGATCAGCCGCACCGCCCGCAGCAGCAGCCCCGCCGCCCGCGCCCGCTCCTCATCCGCCAGCCCCGGCTCCCCCAGATACGCCAGCAGACCCTGCACCTTCAGCCGCATCACAAACAGCTCCGCCCCCAGCGGCCTGCCCTCCCGCGCCATCGCCGTCACATACGCCGCCTCCGCCGCCGGAAAATACGGCAGCCGCCGGTAATAC
>ENA-UOUL01003052-UOUL01003052.1-bioreactor-metagenome-genome-assembly--contig:-NODE-3052-length-18046-cov-3.742612_pt1 | contig 18046 bp, 10 predicted proteins | sample MGYA00249838_ERZ747220 | MGnify/ENA primary metagenome ERZ747220 (study PRJEB28778, sample SAMN05720191) | bioreactor metagenome | isolation source: Anaerobic biogas reactor | place: USA:Washington...
GTGGGCGGCGACGACAGTTGGGGCGCGATGCCGCATGATGAATACCGGATCAAGCCGCAACCGTATACCTACAGTTTTCGCCTGCGGGCCTTCCAGGGCCAAGTGCCTCTGGAGGCCATCAAAAAGACGCTGCCGACAGACTGACCAGCCCAGTCAGGCAGTCATGGTACGGAGTGTCACTCCGCCTTCGCTGGTGTGCGGATGAATCGTCGCCGTCCACGGGAATCCCCGTGCTGTGGCGACTCAGCCCTGTTGCCCCCGGCAACGTCAGCTTGTGCCTTCAGGCTCGGTTGCCCTGATACCGAGGACAAACCAATCAGCAGGGCGATGCACACCTCTGTCAGAATGCGGGCTCCCGAGGGAACAGTGAATCTCGATTCGCCATGAGCTCCTCGCAGGTGTCGATGTCGTCAGGAATGGGGATCAGGATGACGGGATTCAGTCCCGGGTCATCCCACTGGCTCGGATTGTTGGGTGTGTTCAGGATACGCAGCGACGCCCCGATCACCAGTTGCTCCGAGTTGTCAATCACTGAGCCACGCAGGCTGCCGTCGGAATAGAGAGCAAGTTCATTCTCGAAGACCTCCCTGCGTGCGATGTAGATCTCGCCCTTGATCAGGCCGAACAACTTCACGAACACCGTGACACCGGGCTTGCCATCACCATCGTCGTCGTTGACCAGGGGATTGCGGGGATCCATCAACAACGGCACGTCGGGGTCTCCATCAACGCCGATCAGAGTGGGCGTAGCGGGGCGGCGCAACTTCCAGACGCCGTTCTCCGTATACACTTCGACGGCGGCGCTTCGACCGCGCCCTCGAGCCTTCCGGGATACACCGCGACGTTCACGCGCCCTCCCCCAGCCCGCGCCGGATGTAGGCGAGCAGCTCGCCGACCGGCACGGTCTTTAAGACGCACCGGCCGATCTCCTCCGGCAGCACCAGCGTGATCGCATCGCCGCGCCGCTTCTTGTCGAGCGTCGCCGCCAGGAACAGCTCGTCCGCACCGTAGGGGCACTCCGTCGGAAGCCCGTTCATCGCGAGCGCACGCACAATCTCCCCGTCCGGCAGCCCCGCCGCGCGGAACGCCATCCGGAGGCCGATCGCGACGCCCTGCCCGTGCGAGATCGAGAACCCGGAGCACGCCTCGACCGCGTGGCCGAACGTGTGGCCGAGGTTCAGAAACTGCCGCTCGCCGCGGTCGAACGGGTCGCGGTCGACATAGTCGCGCTTGATCTCGACGCAGCGCGCGATCCACTTCTCGAGGTTCATGCGCCACGACCCGTCCGCCATCGCCTCGAACAGCGCGCGGTCCTTGAGCACGCCGTATTTGATCATCTCCGCCGCGCCGTCGCGGAGAAGCTGCTCCGGCAGACCGGCGACGACGTCCGTGTCGCAGAGCACCAATTTCGGAAAGTGAAACGCGCCGACGAGGTTCTTGCCCGCGCACAGGTCGGCCGCGGTCTTGCCGCCGACGGACGAATCGACCGCCGCGAGCAGCGTCGTCGGAAGCTGCACGAATTGGACGCCCCGCATGTACACCGCCGCCGCGAAGCCCGCGAGGTCGCCGACGACGCCTCCGCCGAGCGCGACGACGGCGTCGCTCCTCGTCAACCGCCTTTCGGCGAAGAACTCGAGCGCGTCCGAGAGCGTCGAAAGCGACTTCGACCGCTCGCCGTTCGGGAACACGAACGCGTCCGAGGCGATGCCCGCACGCTTGAGCGACGCCGCGACCGCGCCCGCGTACAGCGGCCCGACGCGGTCGTCGGTCGCGATGACGGCGCTATGCGCTCCGGTCGCCGCAGCGATCCTCTCGCCCGATTCTGCGAGCAGCCCGGGGCCGATCAATACGTCATAGCTTCCCGATTGCACGGCGATCGTGCGCATGGAATCCCCCCTATTCGTCCAACGCTTCCTTCGCGAGCCTTCCCTCGCGCAAGAGCGCGACCATGCGCCTCTCGTCGCGGTCGTCGAGCGCGTCGCGGTACTCGGAGAGCCGATCGATCAGCGCGCCGATCTCGCGCGAGAGCTTGTCTCCGTTTTCGAAGAACAGCTCCGACCACATCCGCTCGTTCAGCCTGGCGACGCGCGTCATGTCGAGGAAGCTGCCGGCGGAGAAGCCCTTGTGCTTGTTCGACAGCGGGCTCTTGACGTAGGCGCTCGACACGATGTGCGCGAGCTGCGACGTGAACGCGATCATCTCGTCGTGCTCGTCCGGCGTCGAAAACCGCACGCGCCCGAAGCCCGCCGACAGGAAGAAGTCCTTCGCGAACTTGACGGTCTCGACCGGCGTCCCCGGCGCGGGCGTCAAAATCATCGACGCATTCTCGAACAGGTCGTCCTTCGCGTAGTCGAAGCCCCAGAACTCGCGCCCGGCCATCGGGTGCCCGCCCATGAACGTGAACTTCTCCCCGGCGAGCTCCTTTTCGACGACCTCGCACACCGCGCGCTTGACGCCCGAGCAGTCGACGACGAGCGCGCCCGCCCCGAATTTCGCGCGGTTTTTAAGGATGTACTCGACGGCGTCCCTGGGGTAGAGCGCGACGATCACGACGCCGCACTCGGACAGCATTTCGTCCGTGAGCCGCGCGTCGATCGCGCGAAGCAGCTCCGCCTTGAGCATCGCGGTCTCGCTGAGGTCCGTTCCGAACACAACGTGCTTCGTCGTGCGCTTGATGGATTTTGCGATGGAGCCGCCGATCAGCCCCAGCCCGATGATGGCGATATTCACGCTTCTCCCTCCCCGAAGACGGCCCTGCGGATGTTGAAGACGGCGCGCGCGACCTCGTCGAAGGCGTCCGGCGTCAGCGACTGCGCGCCGTCGGACTTCGCGTGCGCCGGGTCGTTGTGCACCTCGATCATCAGCGCGTCCGCGCCCGCGGCGGCGGCGGCGAGCGCCATCGGCCGGACGAGCGCGGAGACGCCGGTCGCGTGGCTCGGGTCGACGACGACCGGCAGGTGCGAGAGCGCGTGCAGCACCGGCACCGCCGAGAGGTCGAGCGTGTTCCTCGTCGCGGTCTCGAACGTGCGTATGCCGCGCTCGCAGAGGATCACGTTCGGGTTCCCGCCGGCCATGATGTACTCCGCGCTCATCAGAAGCTCCTCGACGGTGTTCGCGAGCCCGCGCTTGAGCAGGATCGGCTTTCGCGTCATGCCGAGCTCCTTCAAAAGCTCGAAGTTCTGCATGTTGCGCGCGCCGACCTGTATCACGTCGACGTTCTCGAACAGCGGCAGCGCCGACACGTCCATGATCTCGGTCACGACCGGCAGCCCCGTCTCGCGCTTCGCCTCGAGCAAAAGGTCGATGCCCTTCGCGTGCAGCCCCTGAAACGCGTACGGCGACGTCCTGGGCTTGAACGCGCCGCCGCGCAGAAGCCCCGCGCCCGCGGCTTTCACGCGCGAGGCGACCAAGGTGATCTGCTCGAGCGATTCGACCGAGCACGGCCCGGCGATGATCTGGAAATTCCCGCCGCCGATCAAGCGCCCCGCGCCGCAGTCGACCACGGTGTCCTCCTCGTGGAACTTGCGGTTCGCGTTCTTGTACGGCTCCTGAATGCGCCTGACCGCCTCCACGACCTCGAGCGACTTGATGACGTCGATGTCGACCGTCGAGGTGTCGCCGATCAGGCCCAGTATCGTCTGGCGCGCGCCGACGGACACGTGCACGTCGAAGCCCATCGACTTGAGCCACGCGATCAGGTTCTCGACCTGTTTCGGGTCCGCGTTGTCCTTGAGCAATATGACCATACGCCTCTCCTCCCCGCCCTCCGCGGTAACAAAAACGGCCTTGCAGGTTTCATGTTCTGCAAAGCCGTTTCGAATGCCTCCGAAAATCTATGCGCAGCAACATGCCCTATCGCCAAAGCCGATAAAGCGAAAGTAATAATAGTAAGCGATGCGTGCGTGGTTCATTTCTGCGCCCCCCAAGAATATACAACTGCATGATAGCACTGTTTCCGGCATTCGTCAACGAAAGAATTTGTTAGGAATGTGGTCATTTGCCGTGTTGTCGAGCGCCTCCTCGCCGCCCCTGCGCGGCGGGAACACGGCCTCGTGCTCCTTTCCGTCGTCGGTCATGCGAATCCAGTCGCCCGGGACCGGCTCGCCGTCGAGCGAAACCTGCCTCGCGTTTTTCCGGCAGAGGAGCCGGTAGATACTCGATCCGAAGCGCACCGAGACCTCGCACTCGTCCCATTCGTTCAAAAGCGCGCGCAGCCTGACGTCGTCGCCGCGCCGCTCGTAGCCCAACAGCGCCAATACCGCTCGGAAATACCAGCTCGCCGCACCCGTGTACCACGTCCAGCCGCCGCGCCCCGCGTGCGGGTGCTCGGAGTAGACGTCCGCCGCGAGCACGTAGGGTTCCACGCGGTAGACGTCCGCGTCGGCGCGCGTGCGCGCGTGGTTGACCGGATTCAGCATCGAGAGCGCCCGGTGCGCGCGCCTCTGGTCGCCCATCCGGATGTAGGCGAGCGCGAGCCAGCACGCGCCGTGCGTATATTGCCCGCCGTTTTCGCGCACGCCCGGCGGATAGGCCATGATGTAGCCCGGATCGACGCTCGCCCCGTCGAACGGCGGCGTCAGCAGCTTCACGATCCCCCTGTCCTCGTCGACGAGGTTCTCCCACGCGGAGTCGAGCGCGCGCCGGACGCGCTCGCGGTCGAGCCCGGCGAGCGCCGCCCACGCCTGCGCGATCGCGTCGATGCGGCAGACGGAGCCGGATGCGCTTCCGAGCGGCGCGGCGTCGTCGAAGTACGCGCGCAGGTACCATTGGCCGTCCCAGCCGAATTCCTCGACCGCGGCGTTCATCTGCGCGGACAGCGCGTTCAGCCACGCGCGGTCGCCCTCGTCCGGCGCGATCTCGGCGTACTGGCACGCCGCCGCCGACAGGAATTCCGAGAGCCACACGCTCTCGCCCTTGCCGCGCGCGCCGACGCGGTTCATGCCGTCGTTCCAGTCGCCGCCGCCCATCAGCGCGAGCCCGTGCTCGCCGGTCCGGGCCGCCCGCTGAAACGCGCGCATGCAGTGCCGGTGCAATGTCTCCCGGAGCTCCGACGGCGTCGCGACACCGCACCAGTCCTCCGCTTCCTCGGGGATGTCGACCGACACGAGGTACGGCGCTTCCTCGAACAGGACCGACCGGTCGCCGGTCTCGAGCACGTAGCTGGACAGCACGAACGGCAGAAACAGGCAGTCGTCCGAGATGCGCGTGCGCACGCCCATGTAGGGCATGTGCCACCAGTGCAGCACATCGCCGTCCTCGAACTGCCTCGCCGCCGCGCGCAGCAGGTGCTTACGGACGACGTCCGGCTCGTACGGGATCATCGCGAGCATGTCCTGCAACTGGTCGCGGAAGCCGTACGCGCCGCCGGCCTGATAGAGCCCGGCGCGCGCGCGCATGCGGCTGTCGAGCACCTGCTTCGGAAGCGTCGAGATCAACCGGTTGAGCGCCGCGTCCGGCGTCCGGATCCTGAGCTTTTCGAGCCGCTCGTCCCACAGCGCGCGCGCCGCGCCGAGCGGGTTGGCGCTCTGCCGAAGCCGCTCGACCGCCGAGAGCGCGGCGGCGCGGTCGAGCGCGTGGCCGATCGCAAACGAGAGCGTTTTCTCCTCGCCGGGCTTGATCGCGAGCTTCACCTTCAGCGCCCAGCCTCCCCCGCCGCCGCGGCGCTCGAACAGCCCGTCCGGGCGCATCGCGCCGCCGTGGCCGAGAAACGCCGCGCGCTCCGCGCCGGCCTCCGCGCGCTCGTCGAGCGCGGCCATGTAGCCGACGCCCGGGGCCGCGCCGGAGGCCAGGCAGACCTCGCCCTCGGTCCACGCGCGCACGAACTGCGCGTCGCGCGCGTCGACGCCCATCAGCCAGTCGACAAACAGCGTGACCGCGTACTCGGCGGGCTTGCTGCCGCTGTTCTTGAACGCGCACAGAAGGCCCAGCGCCGCCTCGTCCGGGTGCGCGAACGCCGTCGTCGAGAACTCCAATCCCTCCGCGCCGCTCTCGAAGCGCGTCTTTTCGAGCCCGTGCGTCGCGCGGAACGGCGTGATCGGCCGGTCGCCCGGCAGAAGCCGGAGGTACGCGCCGCGCTTCTCGTCCGCGAGGTAGAGCATGAAGCCCCAGCCCTCGACGAGCGGGTCGTTGCGGAACGGCGTCAGCCGGCACTCGCGGCTGTTGTCGCCGAACAGGAAGCCGCCGCCGCGCTCGGTGATCAGCGCGCCGAAGCCGTCGCGCGCGAGCACGTTCGACCACGCGGAGGGCGTGGGCTCCGCCGCGTCGATCGCGTAGCCCTCGTCCGAGAACCCGCCGTAGCCGTTGAAGAACTCGCGCTTGACCGGCTTCAACTTGAACCCGCGCGGCTCCAAGGGCCGGTACGCCGCGCGCCCGCCGAATTCCAGCGCGCCGAGAATTGCCCGCAGCTGCGACCAGAAGCCCGCGCCCGCGCCGCCGTCGATGAACACCGCCGCGACGCGCTGCATCTGCGCGCGCTGCTCGGAGGAAATCTGCTGGCTGTCGAGCACGTGCACGCCGCCGGGAACCCCCACCTGCTCGCGCAGGTGCGAGCACGCGATCATGTCCTTCAGGGCGTCGCGCACCGGCTGCTCGTAGTCGTTTCCGTAGTCGTTGATCAAGACGAGGTCGAGGCACAGCCCGACCGTCCGGTAGAACTCGTGCGCGCGCACCGCGTCGCGCGCGGCGGAGAGCTGCGCGCGCTCGCCGATCGACACCGCGAGTATCGGGAAATCGCCGGAGATGCCGAGCGCCCAGAGGTCCTGCCGCCTAACGTCGATGCCGGTGCCCGGTCGCTTTGCCCTTGCGGAGAGCCGGGGGTCGATCAAAAACGCGCTCGCGCGGGCGAGCAGGTGGTGCGACTCGGCGTTCAATCCGACGAAGCCGAGCATCGCGCGCGACTGCGTATAGGCGAGCTGCCGCGCGCGCTCGGGGGCGGCGTCGGAGGCGTTGCGGTCTACCCATCGCTTGACCTCGCTCGGCTCCACGAGCCCGACCGCGAAGTGCACCTCCCGCTTCTCGCCCGGCTCCAGCTGCACCTTCGCGCGGATCGCCGAGCAGGGGTTCAGGGTGTTTCCGAGCGTTCCGCCGAGGCCGCCCTCCATCTCGCCCGCGCGGCTGACGAGCTTTCCGTAATCGGTCTCCCAACCCTCGACGCGCGCGCCGAACAGCATCGCCGCGAGCGCGTACGGGCTCCCGCCCGGGCCGCCGGCCCTGCGCGTGAACAGGAGCACGTTCTGGCCGGGGCGCTCGGAGGTGACGAAGAGGTTCTGGAACGCCGGGTGCGCGTAGCAGTCCGCCTGATAGCACAGCGCGACCGGGAACGCCTGCGTCAGCTCCAGCGCGCGGTTCGCGTCCGCTCGATTCCAGAGGCTCACGCGCTGTATCAAGGTGCCGTCCTCGGGCGACACCGTCGCGGTCAGCTTGATGTCGACGTCGTTCATCGCGGACGCGAACTGCGCGAAGCCCGCGTCGAACCGCACAGACGCGTCCTCCGCGACGGGCACGAGCCGGCCGCTCGCCGGGTCGCGCACATAGACGGCGATGCCCGCCCCGTCCTCGATCAGGTCTCCGAAGAACCGGTTCGCGAGCACGCCGTTGCGGCTCAAAAACGCCTGCCCGCGCGCCGTCAGAATCGCGCGCGCGCCCGCGCCGGCGAGTATGTGCTGGTCGACGAGCCGGTTTTCGACGCGTCCGAAGCGGAACGTGCGCTCCTCGGGCCTGCGCGAGGCGTCCGGGAGCAATTGCTCCTGCCTGCGCCGAAGCCTGACGCGCGCGGACGGCTTTTCCTCCAGCAACAGCGACAGCGCGCGCGCCTCGGGAATCCTCTCGAACAGGTTCGTGATCGCGTCCGCCGACAAAGCGTTTGCGAGCGCGGAGAGCATCATGCCCTGGTGGTGCGCCATGTAGCTCTTGACGAGCTTCGGGTCCTCGCCGCGGCGCGAGGCCGCGTAGTCCGCCGCCTCGTAGAGCCCGCACTCGCCCGCCCAACCGAGCTCGCGCATCCGAAGCACGTTGTCGGCGACCTTTCCGGGCACCGTCGCGAGCGCGAGCACCGAGGCGTACGGCGCGACGACGCACTGGCGCACGCCGCCGCCCAGCGCGAGTTCGCGCAGCCCGAACGCGCGGTACTGGTAGTTCAGATGGAGGTCGAACGCGTAGTAGCCGGACTCGCTGACGCCCCACGGCCGCCCGCGCAGCGCCCCGAGCCTCGCCTGCATCTGCGCGACCGCGCGGTTGCTCTCGGAGAGCAGCGTGCCGTCGCGCGAGCGCATGAAGATCTCCGGCATCAGGTATTCGAACATCGTGCCGCTCCACGAGACGAGCGCCTGCCCGTGCTCGAGCCGGACCGACGGCCGTGCCAGTTTTTTCCAATGCGAAACCGAAACCTGGCCGAGCATCATCGCGACGTAGCTCAAAATCCGCGACTCCGACGCGAGCAGGTCGTAGTGCGATGCGCTCAGCCGCCCGTTTTCGACGTCCGCGCCGATCACGAACAGCTTTCTGGACGGGTCGTACAGCGCGAGAAAGTCCATGCCCGCGGCGAGCGTGCGCAGCCTGTCCGTCAGTTCCCTGTCGAGCGATTCGATCGCCGCCGCGAGCGTCATCAGGCACGCGGCGAGGTTTCCGCTGTCGACCGCGGACACGTAGCGCGGCTTCAACGGGCGGAGGCTGTCGATGTCGTACCAGTTGTAGAGGTGGCCGTTCCACTTGTCGAGCTTTTCGACGCTGTCCATCGTGTCGCGCACGCGCGAGAGCATCTCTCTGTCCCGGAGAAACCCGAGCGCGCGCGCCGAGAGGCACGAGAGCAGGTAGAGCCCGACGTTCGTCGGCGAGGTTCGGCGCGCGCTCCCGACCGCGGGGTCGATCTGCACGTTGTCCGGCGGCAGCCAGTTCTCGCGCTCGGTCACGTACTTCTCAAAGAAGCGCCAGGTGTCCCGCGCGAGCTCGCTGAGCGCGCCGATCTGCCGCACGGTCAAAGAGCCGCGCGCGTCGGTCGAGGTCGTCTGCATGTCTGCGATCAATCCGGGCGCCAGCAGGAAAAGCGCCGCGAGCGACAGCGCCGGGGGCACCCACGCGGGCGAAAACAGCCCGGGGATGCACAATATCGCCCCGACGCGGCAGGCCGTGCCGACGCGCGTGCCGCCCGCCGCGGCGTCCGCGGAGGTCACCCACTCGAGCATGTGCTTCTTCGAAAACGCGAGCCGAAAGATCGTGCGCAGCACCGCGTCCATCAGCGCGCCCGAGGTCGCCGGGAGCGCCGCGAGGCCCACGACCGCTCGCCGCCATGAGAGCGACCGCGCCGTAAACAGGTGCAGTATCGGCGTCAGAAACGCGTAGAGCACGCCCAGCGCGAAGGCCGTGCGCACGTTGAACCACATCGCCTGCAGAAGCAACCCCATCAGCGACGGCTGGATGAGACTTCGGATCAGGTTGTCGAAGATTTTGAGACGCGAGAGCCCCGAGAGACCGCGCTTGAACAGGTACGGCAGAATCTGCCAGTCGCCGCGCGTCCAGCGGTTCAGCCGCTTGAGGTAGGCGGAAAACGTCTCCGGGAAGCCGTCGTAGAGCGATATGTCCGAGACGAACGCCGCGCGCGCATACTCGCCCTCGATCAGGTCGTGGCTCAATATCCTGCCGTCGGGCAACGTCCCCTCGAGCGCGTCCATGAACGCGCGCACGTCGTAGATGCCCTTGCCCGCGAAGCTGCCGGAGCCCGAGAAGTCCTGGTAGAGGTTCGACACCGACACCGGGTACGCGTCGACGCCGCCGGTGCCCGCGAACAGCCGGATGAACTGGTTCGTCGAGGCGGATGCGGCGAGCTCCATGTTCGGCTGCAGTATCGCGAAGCCCCGGCGGACGCCGTTGAGCGTCCTCGGCCGGTTCAGCGGGTGCAGCATCGCGCCGACGAGCGCCCGGACCGTGCCGGGGATCATCCGCGTGTCGGCGTCGATCGTCACGACGAGCCCGTAGCGCCCGGAGAGCTGCTCGCACGCCGCGCCCTCGGCCTGAAACGCGCTCTCCGCGCCGGAGATGCCGAGCAGCAGCCGGTTCAATTCCATCAGCGCGCCGCGCTTGCGCTCGTGCCCCATGAAGCGGCGGTCGGGCGCGTAGAAGGTCCGGTTCCTGTGCAGGTACAGGTATTTCTCGCGCCCCGCGCGGCGGTTCATCTCGCGGACGCGCGCGCGGCAGACCTCGAGAATCTCCCGGTCGGCCGGCTCGCCCGCGGTGTCGGCGTCGCGGAAGTCGCCCAGCAGCAGGTACTGGACGTTTTCGTCGGTGTCGAGGCAGCCGAGCGCCTCGAGCCCGTCGAGCAATTCGCGCGCGCGGCCGGTGGAGCTCAGAAGCGCCGGCATCACGACGAGCGCCGCCTGGTCGCGCTCGAGGCGCTCGATCTCGAGCTTGAGCAGCCTGTGCGGGCGAACGACGTGCGGCGCGATCCGGCCGACCACCATCATCGCCGCGCCCCACGCAAGCGGTATGCCGAGCATAAACGTCGTGAAGCTCTTCGTGAGCAGCGCGTAGCCGATAAACAGCAAGACGGCGAGCGTTATGATCGCGGAGATCAATTTGTGCCCCTTCGGGTCGGGCACGAGCTTCGGGACGCTGCCGCGTATGCCGAGCCTGCCGACGAGCGCCTGGCGGCCCCCGTCGTCGTAGAGCCACCAGCAGACCGTCGAGCGCGGGTCGCCCGCCGGGAACTCCTTCGCCGCGGCGACCGCCTGGTGCGCGACCGTCTGCTCGCCGATCTTGAGCCGCTGCGAGAACAGGCTGACCTGCGCGCGCACGGTCGAGCGCGACTCGTCGTCCATCCTAGGATATGTGCCGTCCGGGTCGCCCATCAATTCGGCCTCGGTGCGCGAGAGCTCCCGGAAGCACTTCTGCCAGTCGAGCGCGTCGATCATGCGCTTCGCGGACACGAGGTTGTCCAAGCGCATGCTCAAAAGCGCCTGGGCCTCGTGCTCCAGGCGGATCAGCTTCTCCCCGCTCTCCCCCATCCTGGCGATCTGGCCCTCGAGCCGGGCGCGCAATTCCGGTATCTCCTGCTCGACGGTCAATTTCAGCGCCCGCTCGTAAAACGCGGACGTGTCCGGGTACCGCCCGGCGCCTCGGCCCTGCGTGTCGACGAACCGCTCGGCCTCGGACCGCTCCCTGCCGCGCTCGATGACCGAGCGCGCGTTGAGGCAGAACGCCTCGGCGAGCGCGCGGCGGAGCGCCGTCGGCGCGGCCCATATCTCGGCCATCGTCAGCGCCTGCACGTCGTCGAACGACGCGAGCGCGAGCATCAGCCGGTCGGCGTTTAAATGCGTGTCGCCGAGCGACGCGATCTCGCGCATGATCTTCAATATGCGCGGCTCGCGGCCGACCGCGGGCAATCGGACGCCGCCGTCGAGCCGCGCCTGCGCGGCGCAGGCCTCCATGATCCGGGCGTCCTGGTGAAGCCTTTCGAGCACCGGCGTCGGGCACGCGCTCTGGGTGAGCACCTCGCCCGCCTCCTTGGACAGCGCCTGCAGCTCCCGCGGCAAAAACGCCGGGCAGACGAGCGGCGCGCGGCCGTCCACGCGCAGCTCGACCGCGAGCGAGCGCATGTGCCGGGTCAGCGAGCGGTCGTCGCGCTCCGCGCCGGCGTACATGCCCCTCTCCGACCGCAGCGCGTTCAACGCTCTCGAAAGTCTTCCCAAACCGTTCATAGATTTGCGACCCCCTGAAATATCGTCGTTGATATTTCAGTGTGCGCAGTTTTCTATGAATCCATACACAGGTAATTCGCGAGCGCGCCGTAGCTTTCGGTTTTTTCCGCCATGCCGTTGATGCGCAAAAACGCCTCGACCGCGCGGCCCTTGCGGATGCTCCCGCCGAGCGCGAAGCCGTTGATTTCGCGGAAATCCGCGCGCACGGAGTCGCTCAAATTTCCGATCAGCTCCGTCCACGCCGCGGCGTCGATTTCGCGGAGCGCCTGCAGCGCGTACTTGAGCCCCCAGAGCTTCGCGGAGTAGCGGAACGCGCCGCCGTAGCGCACGCAGGCGATGTAGGCCGCGATGTTCGCCTGTCCCTCGTCCGCGACGCCGCCCATGTGCATCAACTCGTGCACCGCGGTGAACGGAACGCCCGGCGCGCCGGCCGCCGGGTTCACGACCGCCTCGAACGTCCACGGCACGTACAGCCCCGCGAGCGAGCCGAGCTCCATCCACTCCGGATAGCGCGCGAACTTCGGCGCGGCCGCGACCCTCGCGGGCACGTCGGCCTCCGCCGCCGCCTCGAGCGCCTCCTCCGCGAGCTCTTCCGGCAGCGAGAACGCGCCGTATTCGTTCAGCTCGCCGATCAATTTCGCGGAGACCCGGCAGAGCGCCTCGCGGTCCGCCTCGCCGGAGACGGGGTGCAAAGGCGCCGCGAAATACGCCGGCGCCCAGAACAGCGCGCACACCGCGAACACGCACGAAAGAAGGAGGCACAGCCCGCGCCGGCTGCGGAACGCGAGGAAGACGGCGGCCGCCGCGACCAGCACGAACAGCGGCTCCGCGATCGGGAACGGAACCGCCCCTGAAACCCGCGAAAGCGCGCGCGCGACCGGCGAGAACACCGCGCCCAGCCAGAAATCCGGGAGCGCGGGGAACAGCCGGCACGCGGCGACAAAGACCGCCGGAAGCCCGATCAGCAGGAGGCTCGCTATGTACAGCATTCTCCGCACTCCTCCCCGTTGCATTGTATAGGCGGAACAAGCCCGCGTATGCCCGATCCGCCATGGTTTTCTCTACACATTATTTCATATAACGATAACGAAAGCAAATGCAAATGCTGGCAGTTGGCGGCGCGAATTTTGGGATTTCGCATTGCAAAGTTTACAGCGGCTCTTTATAATGGGTTCAAGGTATGAATGGAGGTTGCGGTATGGGGAACATTCGCTTTGATTTCAACCCGATGATGGCGGAATATGTCGGCTCACACGGCATCGCGCGCGCCGACCTTGACAATATGCTGCCGAAGCTGAAGTCGGCGCACGCGGCGGTCGAGGCGGGGCGCGGCAAGGGCATGCAGGGCTGGATGGACCTGCCCTACAACCAGGACGGCGTGCTGACGGCGATCGAGGGCGCCGCCGGGCGCGTGCGCGCGGAGTTCGACGCGTTCGTCGTGCTCGGCATCGGCGGCTCGGCGCTCGGCCCCGCGGCGGTGCACCAGGCGCTCAGGCATCTGCACTACAACGAACTCCCGAGGGAGAGGCGCGGCGGCCCGAGGCTCTACATCGAGGACAACATCGACCCCGAGCGCATGGCGGCGCTGCTGGACGTGATCGACGTAAAGACGACGTGCTTCAACGTCGTCACGAAGTCCGGCGGCACGGCGGAGACGATGAGCCAGTACCTGATCGTGCTCGACCTTTTGAAAAAGGCCGTCGGCGACGACTACCGCCGGCACATCCTGATCACGACGTCCGAGCGCCAGGGGTTTCTGATCAAGATCGCGCGGCGCGAGGGCTACGAGACCTTCTACATCCCGGACGGCGTCGGCGGGCGCTTCTCGGAGCTCTGCCCGGTCGGGCTTCTCGCCGCCGCGGTGACGGGCATCGACATTCGCAAGCTCGTCGCGGGCGCGCGGGCGATGGACCAGCTCTGCCTGACCGCCGACCCGTGGAAGAACCCGGCGCTGTTCGAGGCGGGGCTGATGGTCGCGGCGATGGAGAAGGGCATAAACATCTCGGTGATGCTGCCGTACTCGGACGCGCTGAAACTGATCAGCGACTGGTACGCGCAGCTCTGGGCGGAGAGCCTCGGGAAGAACGCGACGCTCGACGGGCGGCCCGTCAACGTCGGCCAGACGCCGGTCAAGGCGCTCGGCGTGACCGACCAGCACTCGCAGCTGCAGCTCTACACCGAGGGCCCGTTCGACAAGGTCATCACGTTTCTGAAGGTCGAATCGTTCCGCTCTGAGACGCCGATCCCCCACGGCTGCGACGACGTCCCGACGATCGCGTTCCTGGGCGGCAGGAGCCACAACCAACTGATCGAGGCCGAGCGGCTCGGAACCGAGTACGCGCTCTACCGCGCGGGCAGGATGTCGCAGACGATCGCCCTGCCAACCATCGACGAGGAGGCTGTCGGCCAGCTTCTGTACTTCTTCGAGCTCGTGACCGCCTACGCCGGCGCGCTCCTGAACATCGACGCGTTCAACCAGCCGGGCGTCGAGGAATCGAAGCTCGCGGCCTACGCCGTGATGGGCTACGAGAGCGATGCGCACGCGAAAAAGCGCGAGGAGATGCGAAACCGCCCCGCGCCGAGACCGGAATACCGCTTCTAGAAATCCGCCCCCGCGCTTCACCCGAGGCGCGGGGGCTTTCTATGTCAATGGGTCATTCGACCCTTGCCGTCATGCGGATATCGGTGCCGCCGCGCGGCGCCGGGTGCGGGCCGGCTATTCGACCGTCGCCGTCACGGTGACATCGATGTTGCCGCGCGTGGCGTTCGAGTACGGGCAGGTGAAGTGCGCCTCGTGGGCGATTTCGTCGGCGGTCTTTTGGTCGACTCCGCGGAACACCGCCTCGATCGCGACCTCGAGCTGGAACTTGTCCTGATCGTTTTTGCCGATGCCGACCGTTAAGCGGACGTCCGGCGGGGCGACCTTCAGCCGCTTTACGCGAATCACGTGCTGCAGCGCGCTTCCGAAGCAGGACGCGTACCCGGCCGCGAACAGCTGCTCGGGGTTGATGCCGCTTCCCTTCCTGCCGCCCATCTCCGCGGGCGTCGCCATCTCGAACTGGAGCGGCGAATTCTCGACGAACACCCGCCCGTCGCGCCCGCCGGTCGCAACCGCCTTCGTCGTGTACATGACCTTCATGGGATCAACTCCTCTCTGCGTCTTCGGGAATGCACTTCCTTGCTTTGTATGTAGCCCGGATCGGGCGCGCTGAAACGCACACGGGAAAACTTCACAGAAAAGGAGGAGAGCGTACGCCCTCCCCCTCGCTTGCCTTTAAGATCAGCTGGCGATCTTCTCCTTGTAGTCCGCGGCGGTGACGACCTGTACGCCGGTGTTGATGAACAGCGCGCCGATCGTCTCGTCGTACGGGGCCTCGACCGCTTCGCCGTTGATCAGCTTGACCAGCGTCTCGACGCTCTTGTAGCCCATGTTGTAGAAGCTCTGGCCGACGGCGATGTCGAGCACGCCCGCCTCGAAGAACGCCGGGGTCGTCTCCGGGAAGATGTCGATGGTGATGATCTTGTGGTTCGGGTCCGCGAGCTTCCACGCGTTGGTGTTGGGCATCGCGGTCACGTCGACGGTGTAGGGCCAGCCGCCGGACATGAACCACGCGTCGAAGTCCCCGCCGTTGGCGCGGCTGTACGCCTCGCAGCCCTCGATCGCCTCGTCGACGTTGTCGTTGCAGGCGAAGGTGTAGACGCTCCTGAGCTTCGTGCCCTTGATCGCGTCCTCGAAGCCGCGGATGCGCGCCTCGATGTCGTCCGCGCCGGGGATGCCCGCGAGGATCGCCACGCGGACCTCCGCGAGCTCGCTGTCCTTGTAGAGTTCGGTCAGCAGCTCGCCGCAGGTGAAGCCGGCCTTGTAGTTCTCGGTGCCGATGTAATACTCGCGGTTCGAGTTCGGCGAATCGACATCGTAGCAGACGACCTTGATGCCCGCGTCGATCGCGGCGTTGATCGAGGCCATCAGCGCGTCGCCGGTCGTGCAGGAGATCGCGATGCCGTCGACGTCGCCGCGGGAGATCAGGTTCAGCATGATCTCGTTCTGCAGCTCGGCCTCGGCGCGCAGCGGCGTCTGCCACTCCACCGACACGCCGAGGTCCTTGCCGGCGTCGTTCATGCCGACTTCGGCGTCGAGGAACACGACGTTGCCCAGCTGCTGGCCGATCATGGCGATCACGATCTCGTCCTCGGCAAGCGCGGAGCCCATCGCAAGAACCAGCGTTGCGACGATCAGGAGACTGAGTAGCTTCTTCATGGGGGAATCCTCCTACTGTTTATTTTATCCGGCGTCTGCCGGTTTTCCCTACGATCTGGACTTTCGAATCTGGTCGATCGAGACGGCGACGATGATGACGGTGCCGATGATGAGCGTCTGGAAGTACGGGTCGACGCTCAGAAGCACCAGCATGTTCCGAAGCACGCCGATGATCGCCGCGCCGATGACGGTGCCCACGACCGTCCCCTCGCCGCCGGAGAGCGTCGCGCCGCCGATGACGACCGAGGCGATCGCGTCCATCTCAAAGCCGTTGCCGGCGGTCGGCTGCGAGACGCCGAGCTTCGAGGCGTTCATGATGCCGGCGAACCCCGCCGTGATGCCGCTCAGGATGAAGCACAGTATCTTGAGCCTGCTCGTGTTGACGCCGGAGATGCGCGTCGCCTCCTCGTTTCCGCCCATCGCGAAGATGCGCCGGCCGGTCGTCATCTTGTTTCGGAACAGCGCGAACAGCGCGATGATGATGACCATCGCGTACACCGCCATCGGAATCCGAAGGAGATAGCTCTGCCCCAGCCACAGATAGTCCTTGCCGAGGCCGGAGATCGGGTAGCCGCGCGTCAATATGTAGCAGATGCCGCGGAAGATCATCTGCGTGCCGAGCGTCGCGATGTAGGGCGGCAACTTGCAGTAGACGACGAGCAGGCCGTTTGTCAGGCCGCAGGTCGCGCCGACGAGGAAGCCGATGAGCATCGCCCAGATCGTCGGCACGCCGGCGGCGGTGATCAGAAGCGCCGACACGACGCCGGCCAGCCCGTAGATCGAGCCGATCGATATGTCGATGCCGCCGATCATGATCACCATCGACACGCCGATGCCCGCGATCGCGTACGCCGAGAACGCGCGCGCGACGTTCATCAGGTTCGTCATGTCGCCGAACGCCGGCTTGATCGCGTACAGCAGCGCGCACATCAAGACAAAGATCGCGAAAATCGTGATCGTCGAGGCGTTGGACCCCCGGAACAGCTTGCGCCACGTGGAACTGGCCTTCGTCTGCATGTCGTTTCTCCTCCTCAGATCGTCGGCGTGCGGGACCGTACCTCCGCCCGCCGACCCGGAAAACCTTCGGTTTCCTGATCGCGTCCCCTCAGATCGTCGGCGCGGATTGCGCACCGCTCGCCGACGCCGCCTGCCCTTTCCCGGTCAGGAAATGGCCATCTTCATCAGGATTTCCTGGTTCGCGTCCTTGCGGTCGACCTCACCCTTGAGCCGCCCCTCGTGCATCACGTAGATCCGGTCGGACATGCCGAGAATCTCCGGCAATTCCGACGAGATCATCGCGATCGCGACGCCCTGCCTCGCCATCTCGGACATCAGCGCGTGTATCTCCTTTTTCGCGCCGACGTCGATGCCGCGCGTCGGCTCGTCGAGGATCAGAATCGAGGGGTTCGTCGCCATCCACTTCGCGATGACGACCTTCTGCTGGTTGCCGCCGGAGAGGTTGAGCACCTTCTGCTCGATCGACGGCGTCTTGACGCGGAGCTTGCCGACGTATTCGTCGACGAGCGCCTTCTCCGCCTTCGGGTTGATCATCCACCGCCTGGCGACCTTCGAGAGCGCCGCCAGGGATACGTTCCTGCGAACCGTCATCTTCAGAACCAGCGCCTGCTCCTTGCGGTCCTCCGGCACAAAGCCCATGCCGCAGCGCCGCGCGTCGACGGTGTTTCGGATGTCGACCCTTTTCCCGCGGACGAATATCTCGCCGGTCTCCCTGCGGTCGATGCCGAACACCGCGCGCATGACCTCGCTGCGCCCGGCGCCGACCAGCCCCGCGAAGCCCACGATCTCGCCCGCGCGCACGTTGAAGCTGATGTCCTTCAAAAAGTTCTTCGTCGAAAGGCCCTTGACCTCGAGAACGACGTCGCCGATGGGCGCCTCGTCCTTGACGAACAGGTTCTTGACATCGCGCCCGACCATCGCCGCGATGACCTGCTGCTCGGTCACCTCGGCGGTGACCATCTTCTCCATCATCTCGCCGTCGCGCATGACCGCGATCTCGTCGGAAATCTCGAACACCTCGTTCATGCGGTGCGAGATGAACACGATCGCCACGCCCTCGTCGCGGAGCCTGCGGATGATGCCC
>ENA-UOUL01003053-UOUL01003053.1-bioreactor-metagenome-genome-assembly--contig:-NODE-3053-length-18034-cov-2.996325_pt1 | contig 18034 bp, 11 predicted proteins | sample MGYA00249838_ERZ747220 | MGnify/ENA primary metagenome ERZ747220 (study PRJEB28778, sample SAMN05720191) | bioreactor metagenome | isolation source: Anaerobic biogas reactor | place: USA:Washington...
AACCACGGCCGCAGCGTGCGTGCGCGCACCTCGCTCCCTTCCTCGTCGGCACCCGGAGGACACCCCGGCCCGTCGACGGTACCCGCGGTGACCTCAGAAGTGAACACCAGTCACAACAATCACATCGGCCACACGCGCCTCACCCCTGAGCTTCGCGCGGAATGTCCGTTCCGGCCGGGGCCAAAGCGCCCCGACCCGCCGTCGGCCGCGGTTTTGAGACGCGGTCTCACCATCCGGACCACTTGTTGGGAGCCCTGCGCACCAGGCCTAGGTTCAAGCCATGTCCTTCCACCGAATGTGTCGCTGACGAGCGCACGTTCGGCTTGCCCTCGGGCGGGTCCTCAAGGATCCCCGAGGTCGCATGTCCTCGGAACGCCCGGCACGACGAACCGTGCGCCACCCCACCCCCGAACCGCGGTAGGTCGGTAGCGCACCGTCACCGCCGCTCACCCACACCGAGGAGAACCCCATGAGCAACGACTGGTCCTTCGAGACCCGCCAGATCCACGCCGGCCAGGTGCCCGACCCCACGACAGGGGCCCGCGCGCTGCCGATCTACCAGAGCACGTCCTTCGTCTTCCCCGACGCCGACACGGCCGCCGCGCGCTTCGCGCTGCAGGACCTCGGCCCGATCTACACCCGCATCGGCAACCCGACCCAGCAAGTCGTCGAGGACCGCCTCGCCTCGCTCGAGGGCGGCGTCGGCGCGCTCCTGCTGTCCTCGGGACAGGCCGCGAGCACCTACGCGATCCTCAACGTCGCCGAGGCCGGCGACCACGTCGTCGCGAGCCCGAGCCTGTACGGCGGCACGTACAACCTCTTCGCGCACACGCTCAAGAAGCTCGGCGTCGAGGTCGGCTTCGTCGCCGACCCGCACGACCCGCAGGCGTGGCGCGACGCGGTGCGCCCCAACACCAAGCTGTTCTTCGCCGAGTCGATCCCCAACCCGCGCTCCGACGTGCTCGACATCGAGACGGTCGCGGGCATCGCGCACGAGGTCGGCGTCCCGCTCGTGGTCGACAACACGGTCGCGACCCCCTACCTCCTGCGCCCGCTCGAGCACGGCGCGGACATCGTCGTGCACGCCGCGACGAAGTTCCTCGGCGGGCACGGCACCGCGATCGCGGGAGTGATCGTCGACGGCGGCTCGTTCGACTTCGCCCAGCACCCCGAGCGGTTCCCGAACTACAACACCCCCGACCCGACGTACAACGGCCTCGTCTACGCGCGAGACCTCGGCGTCGGCGGGATCTTCGGGGTCAACCTCTCGTACATCCTCAAGGCGCGCGTCCAGCTGCTGCGCGACCTCGGCTCGGCGATCTCGCCGTTCAACGCCTTCCTCATCTCGCAGGGCATCGAGACCCTCTCCCTGCGCATCGAGCGGCACGTGCAGAACGCCCAGGCGGTCGCCGAGTGGCTCGAGGCACGCGACGAGGTGGTCCGGGTGCACTACGCGGGCCTGCCCTCGAGCCCGTGGCACGCGAACGCGCAGAAGTACCTGCCGCGCGGTGCGGGCGCCGTCCTCGCCTTCGAGCTCGCGGGCGGGGCCGAGGCGGGCAAGGCCTTCGTCGACGGCCTCGAGCTGCACTCGAACCTCGCGAACATCGGGGACGTGCGCTCGCTCGTGATCCACCCCGCCTCGACGACACACTCCCAGCTCACCCCCGAGGAGCAGGCGCTGTCCGGGGTGACGCCGGGCCTCGTGCGCCTCTCGGTGGGTCTCGAGCACATCGACGACATCCTCGCCGACCTCGACGCGGGCTTCCGGGCCGCGAAGGGCGCGTGAGCAAGGCATGACGACGACGCCCGGCGCCCGCACCCGGCCCGTGGACACGGCGCGCGTGCGTGCGCCGGGCGCCGTAAGTTCTCGGACCATGTCCCCGCGCTCGGTCGTGCTGCCCCCGCCGCCCGCCTCCGCGGCGTGGCGCGAGGGGGACCACCCCGGCGAGCGCCGGTTCGCCGACCTCGGCCCGCTCGAGCTCGAGGGCGGGGGGCGCCTGCCCGAGGTGCGCCTCGCGTACGAGACGTGGGGCGAGCTCGACGCGAGCGGCAGCAACGCGATCCTCGTCGTGCACGCCCTCACGGGCGACTCGCACGTGCACGGCGAGGCCGGTCCGGGCCACCTCACCCCGGGGTGGTGGAACGACCTCGTGGGCCCCGGCCGGGCGATCGACACCGACAAGTACTTCGTCGTCGCGCCGAACGTGCTCGGCGGGTGCCAGGGCTCGACGGGCCCCGCCTCGACCGCGCCGGACGGCAAGCCGTGGGGCTCGCGCTTCCCGCACGTCACGGTGCGCGACCAGGTCGCCGCCGAGATCGCGCTCGCCGACCACCTCGGCATCGAGGCGTGGCAGCTCGTGATCGGTGCGTCGATGGGCGGGCACCGCGTGCTCGAGTGGGCCGTGCTCGCGCCCCAGCGGGTGCGCGCGATCGCCCCGATCGCGACGGCCGCCGCGACGAGCGCGGACCAGATCGCGTGGGCCCACCCCCAGCTCGCCGCGATCCGCGCCGACGCGGGCTTCCACGGCGGGGACTACTACGGCCTGCCCGACGGTGAGGGCCCGCACCGCGGCCTCGCGATCGCCCGGCAGATCGCCCACACGACCTACCGCAGCGCGCACGAGCTCGCCGAGCGGTTCGGGCGCCTGCCCCAGCACGGGGAGGACCCGATGGACGGAGGCCGCTTCGCGGTGCAGTCCTACCTCGACCACCACGGCGAGAAGCTCGTGCGCCGCTTCGACGCGAACAGCTACGTCGTGCTCACCGAGTCGATGCTCACGCACGACCTCGGCCGCGACCGCGGCGGTGTCGAGGCCGCCCTCGCGACGATCACGGCCGACGCGCTCGTCGTCGCGGTCGACTCCGACCGGCTCTTCCCGGTCTCCGAGTCGGTGCGCATCGCGAAGGGCATCCCCGGCGCGGGGCTCGTGCACACGATCCGCTCCGAGCACGGCCACGACGGCTTCCTCATCGAGCACGAGCAGCTCGGCCCCGTGGTCGCGGACTTCCTCGCCGCGCGCGTGCGCTGAGCCCACCGCCGCGCCCTGCACGGCAGGATGGGCCCATGAGCGACGCAGAGCTGGCCCGAGTCTCCCAGGTCGTCCGTGAGCAGTGGGACACGCTGCGCGCGTGGCTCGCCGACATCGACGTGCACGACACGCGCCCGAGCGTGCTCGAGGGCTGGACGGTCGCCGAGCTCGTCGCGCACCTCGCGCGCTGCCACCGGGTGATCCCCGGGGCGGTCGACGCCCCCGAGGGCACCCAGCCGCAGTCGCTCGCGGAGTACCTGAGCGGCTACGCGGCCGACGCGGGCGCCGTCGCGCAAGGCACGCGCGAGCAGGCCGTCGAGATCGCCGCGGACCCGCTCGCCGCGATCGACATCGCGGCCCGCCGGGCGTGGGAGGCCCTCGAGGACTTCGGCGAGCACGACCACGTCGTCCTCGCCAAGCGCGGGCCGATCATGCTCTCGGACCTCGTGGTGACCCGCGCGGTCGAGTTCGTCGTGCACGCCGACGACCTCGCCAGCTCGCTCGGCGCGCCCAAGCCGCCCGTCACGCGTGCTGCCCTCGAGCTCGTCGCGCAGGCCTTCCTCGACATCGTCGTGACCCGCGGCGGGTGGAGCCTCGAGGTGGTCGACCCGCTGTTGTGGGTCCGGCTCGCGGCGGGCCGTCGACCCTACGACGTCGACGAGCTCGCGGCGGCGCTGCGCGCGACGCACACCGCCGACTCGGTGCCCGACCTGGGGACGATGCTCCCGCTCGTCTGACGCCCGGCCTACGCTCGGGCCACGATGAGGCTCACCTGGACCGCCGAGCTCGAGCGCGCGCACGCGCTCCTGCGTTCGGGCCAGCACCTGTTCCTCACGGGCAGGGCCGGGACCGGCAAGTCGACCCTCGTGCGGCACTTCCTCGCGACGACGGACCGCAACGTCGTGGTCGCGGCCCCGACGGGCATCGCCGCGCTCAACGTCGACGGGTTCACGATCCACCGCCTGTTCGGCTTCACCGCCACGACGACGCTCGACACGGTGCGCGGGCCCGACTACTTCCCCGGCCGGTTCGCGCGCACGCTGCGCGCGCTCGAGACGCTCGTGATCGACGAGGCGTCGATGGTCCGCGCGGACGTGCTCGACATGGTCGCGACGGCGCTCGAACGCTTCGGGCCGCGCCCGGGCACCCCCTTCGGCGGGGTCCAGCTCGTGCTGGTCGGCGACCTGTTCCAGCTCCCGCCGGTCGTGGTGGGCGCGGAGGCCGCGCATCTCGCGACGCGCTACGAGACTCCCTTCTTCTTCTCCGCCGAGGCCTTCGACCGCGAGCGCTTCCCCACGGTCGCGCTCACGACGGTCTTCCGCCAGCAGGGCGACGAGCGGCTCACCTCGATCCTCAACGCGGTGCGCGAGGGGGTGCTCGTCGAGCAGGCGCGCGCGGACCTCAACGCACGCACCGACCCCGACTTCGAGCCGCCCGACGGCGAGCTGTGGCTCACCCTGGCCCCGACCAACCGGCTCGTCGCGGCCCGCAACCGGGCACGCCTCGCGCAGCTGCCCGGGGACGAGGTGCGCGCCCTGGCCCGCCGCACGGGCGACCTGTCGACCTTCGAGGCACCTGTACCCGACGAGCTGACGTTCAAGGTGGGCGCGCAAGTCATGATGGTCGCGAACGACCCGGGCGACCGGTGGGTCAACGGCTCGCTCGGACGGGTCGCTTGGGTGCACGAGGAGGACGGCGAGGCCGTCGCGGGCGTCGAGCTCGCGGACGGGCGCCTCGAGACGGTCCACCCGTTCACGTGGGACGCGACGCGCCCCGTGGTCGAGGGCGGTGCGCTGCGCCGCGAGGTGGTCGGGACCTTCACCCAGCTGCCGTTCACGCTCGCGTGGGCCGTGACGATCCACAAGGCGCAGGGCCAGACGCTCGACCGCCTCGTGGTCGACCTCACGGGCGGGGTGTTCGACCCGGGCCAGCTCTACGTCGCGCTGAGCCGGGCGACCTCGCTCGAGGGTCTTGTGCTGACGCGGCCCGTCGAGCCGCGGCACCTGCGCACCGACCGGCGTGTGCTGCGCTTCCTGCGCGCCGCGACGACGTCCGGCCCCGCCCGGCACTGCGCGGTCGGGGTGCTCACGGTCGGGCAGGAGGGTCGCGGGTCCCGCCCACGCCCGGTCGAGATCGCTGTCGCCTTCGAGGACGGCTCGGCGGTCAGCACCCTCGTCAACCCGCACCGTGACCTCGGCTCGGCGCGCGCGGACCTCGGGATCTCGGTGGACGACGTCCTCCTCGCCCCCTCGCTGCTCGAGGCGTGGGCGGTGCTCGGGCCGCTGCTCGACGGGTGCACGCCCGTGGGGGTCGGCACGGACCTTGCGCTCGGGGTGATCGACCACGAGCTCAAGCGGCTCGGTCACGTCGAGCCGCTCCCGCTCGGTGTCGACCTGCCCGGGGCAGCCCTGCTCCCCGCTGAACGGGCGGGACTCGCCGCGCCGAGCGCGCTCGCGCGGGCCCGCACGGCGCTCGCGGTGCACTCCCGCCTCAGGTCCGACGACGACGGCGCGGGCACCTTCCGCGCACCGGTCGCGGGCGCCTCGGGATACCTGCTCACGCGGGACCCGGACGCGAGCCCGCCGACGACGGCGCTCACGCCCACCTTGGCCGCGCTGCTCACGGCGAGCCGGGCCATGAGCGAGGTCGTGCTCGACGGCGTGCCCGCTCCCGAGGTGCGCGCCCGGTACGCACGCTGGGAGGACGAGGCGCCGTCGTCGGCGAGCAAGACGCCCGAGGGTGGGGCGCCGTCGGCTGCGGGCGAGGACGGGGTGCGAGGCACGGCACCGCTCGACGACCCCGTGCTGCGCGAGGTCGTCACGTCTCGGCTCGCTGCCGCGGTCGAGCGCTCCGCGGGGCTCCCGGCGCGCCTGCTGGACCGGGTGCGCGAGCTCGAGGAGCTGCTCGACACGTCGATCCTCGGACCGGGCTTCGAGCCGAGCGGCGCGAGCGCTCACGAGGTGCTCTCCCCGGGTGCGCGGGTGTGCTTCACGGGGACCGTCCACGAGCCCGGGGGCCGCGCGGTCGGCAAGGACGAGCTCGAGCGGCTCGTGACCTCGCTCGGGCTGCGCTGGGCGCCCACGGTCTCGAAGACGCGCTGCGACGTCCTCGTGGTCGCCGAGCCCGGCACGCAGTCCGGGAAGGCGCGCAAGGCCAAGGAGTACGGCAAGCCCGTGATCTCGGCCGCGGAGTTCTACACGTGGGTCGAGGCGCACTAGCGTCCGCGCTGCGCACTCACGCTTCGGCGTACTGCGCTTGGCGCTGCGCCTTGCGTTCCTCGAGCTCGGCGATGAAACGGTCGGCGTGCTCGACGAGGACGCCGATGCGTCCCTCGTCGCGGTGCACCCACGTCCACTCGCGCTGCAGGGTGTGCCGGTCCTCGACCACGAAGAGCACGCGCTCGGTGTGCAGCACGTGCATCTGCCACTGGAGCTGGTCGGAGTAGGTGCGCACGGCGCGCTCGAGCGGCTGGGTCGCGGTCTTGAACTCTGCGATCCCCTCGGGACCGACGGCGTCCGGGGTCGCCATGTGCCGGTTGTCCTCGCCCACGCACAGAGCCTCGTTGTGCTCGATCCCGAACTCGGCCGCGACCCACGCGGCGATGTGCGGCTCGCGCTCGCGCCCGTGGGCGTACACGGCGTAGTCGGGCCCGCGCAGGCCGTAGAGCTTCTGGGCGAGGAGCGTGCGGCGCTGCGAGCTCGGGGCGCCGTTCTTGCGCACGATCTTCGCGCAGTCGGTCGCGGTCACGCCGCGCCGCCGGGCAAGGTGCCACAGCTCGGGCTCGGCGGAGGTGACGCGTCGTCCCTCGTACAGCAGATGACGGACCACCGGCGCTGACACCGTGCTGCTCACCCCTACCGACCTCGACTGCCGCAGGCCAGTGAACCTCACGGGCAGCGCGCGCCGACCGTGCCACGCCGTCCTCGGCGCACATCACACCGCCCGCCCCCGGCCGAGGGGGTGGCCGGGGGCGGGCGTCGGTCAGGCGGCGTGCAGGTGGCGCGCGTCGGTCACGCTGCGGAACAGCTCGAGGTGGTCGCGCACCATGCGCCGCTGGGAGAAGCGGTCGACGACGGCGGCGCGGCACGCCCCGCGGTCGAGCTCCTCGACGCGCCCGAGCGCCTCGACGAGGTCATCAGCGTCGTCGCGGACGAAGCCCGTGACGCCGTCGTCGACGATCTCGGGGACCGAGCCGAAGCGGGTCGCGAGCACGGGGGTCCCGCACGCGAGCGACTCGATCATGACCATGCCGAACGGCTCGTGCCACTCGATCGGGTTGAGCAGGCAGCTCGCCTCGCCGAGCAGCTCGACCTTGGTCGCGTGGTCGACCTCGCCGAGGTAGACGACGTCCTCGCCGAGCCGAGGCTTGACGTGCTCGAGGAAGAACTCGCGCTCGGCGGGCTCGGCCATCTTGGCGGCGATCTTGAGCGGCACCCCGGCGGCACGGGCGAGGTCGATCGCGGTGTGGACGCCCTTGTCGGGGTTCATGCGCCCGAGGAACAGGGCGAATCCGCCCTCGCCCGAACCGACGGGGAACTGCTCGAGGTCGACGCCGTGGTGGATGACGCGGGCGACCTCGGTGTCCTGCGCGGTCGAGGCCTGGTGGTGGGAGATCGCGATGACGGGGGTGCTCGGGGCCATGGCCCGGTAGACGTCACCGAGCTCGCTCTGGAACGGCCCGTGGTTGGTCGTGACGACCGGCACACCGAGCTCGCGTGCGTAGAAGGGGCCCACGAGGGTGTGGTCGTGCACGACGTCGGCGCCCCACTCGAGCGCCCGCTCGTAGGCGTGGACGACGTGCCGCAGCTCGGTCGCGCTCGCGGCGGTCGCGGTCCCGACGGCCCGGGGGTAGACCCACTCGGTGGGCACGGGGCACGTCGAGTCCCCCGTCGCGAACAGCAGGACCTCGTGCCCCGCGTCGACGAGACCGCGGGCGAGGGTGTCGATGACGTTCTCGGTGCCGCCGTAGGCCTGCGGCGGGACCGCGACCCAGGGCGGGGAGATGATGGCAATCTTCATGTGGTGGCTCCTCGACGAGATCAAAGACGTCGGCGAGTCCGCCGCAGCGCGCGGCGGCGCCTCTTCATCCCTAACAAATCGCGTTAGCACTCGCAAGCCTCGAGTGCCAGACCTGGGACGATTCGCCCGCACGAGGGCCGCTCAGTCGCCCGGCATCACCCTCGAAGCCCCGGTGGACGGCGCGCGCAGGCCATACGGTGGATCCATGCTCGCCGCCGCCGTCACGCGCTTCGCCCCCGACGACCCCCTCGCAGGCCTCGCGGTCGGCGAGGTGCCCGACGCGGCCCCGCCCGCCGCGCATCCCGACTGGGCCGTCGTCGACGTGCGCGCCGCGGCCCTCAACCAGCACGACCTGTGGTCGCTGCGCGGCGTCGGGCTGCGCGAGGAGCAGCTGCCCATGGTGCTCGGCTGCGACGCGGCGGGAGTCGTCGACGGGCGTGAGGTGATCGTGCATGCCGTCGTCGGCGCCCTGCCCACGAAGGGCACGCCCGAGGGGACCGAGCCGCGCTCGCTGCTGTCCGAGCGCTACCCCGGGACCCTCGCCGAGCGCGTCGCAGTCCCGCGCGAGAACCTCGTCGACAAGCCCTCGTGGCTCACGTGGCAGCAGGCCGCGTGCCTGCCGACCGCATGGCTCACGGCCCACCGGGCGATCTTCCGCACGGGCGGGGCCGAGGCGGGCGACACGCTCCTTGTCCAGGGCGCGGGAGGGGGCGTCGCGACCGCGGCGATCGTCCTCAGGGCGGCCGCAGGCCTCGAGGTGCACGTCACGAGCCGGTCCGCCGAGCGCCGCGAGCGCGCCCTCGAGCTCGGTGCGGCCGCGGCCCACGAGCCGGGCGCCCGCCTGCCGCGGCGCGCCGACCTCGTGCTCGAGTCGGTCGGCAGGGCCACGTGGTCCCACTCGGTCGCCTCGGTGCGCGCGGGCGGGACGATCGTCGTGGTCGGCGCGACCACGGGCGACCCCGATCAGCTGGGCATCCAGCGGGTGTTCTTCCACGAGCTGCGCGTGCTCGGCGCGACCATGGGCACGACCGAGGACCTGCGCGCGCTGCTCGCCCTCCTCGGGCGCAGCGGCGCACGCCCCGTGATCGACTCGACCTTCCCGCTCACCGAGGCGCGCGCCGCCTTCGAGCGACTCGCGCGCGGCGAGCAGTTCGGCAAGATCGTCCTGACCGTCTGAGGAGGGAGCACACGATGGCGGGCTCGACGCACGCGTGGCGCGCCGACGTGCTCGGACCCGACTTCCAGCAGCTCACGCTCCCCCTCGCCGACGACGACGAGGGCGAGGTCGTCGCGACCCTCGTGCGCCACCACCCGCCCGAGCGGGACGGGCTGCGCCCCGCCCGGGCGGTGCTGTACGTGCACGGGTGGTCGGACTACTTCTTCCAGCGGCACCTCGCCCAGTACTGGACCTCGCTCGGAGCCGCGTTCTACGCGCTCGACCTGCGCAAGTACGGCCGCTCGCTGCGCGAGCACCAGACCCCCGGCTACGTCACGGACCTCGCGACCTACGACGAGGAGATCGGCGCCGCGCTCGAGGTGATCGCGAACGAGGTCGGCGCCGCCGCGAACGTGCTGCTCATGGCCCACTCGACGGGCGGTCTCGTCGCGGCGCTGTGGGCGCACCGCAACCCGGGACGCGTGAGCGGTCTCGTGCTGAACTCCCCGTGGCTCGAGCTCCAGGGCTCGGCGACCGCGCGCTACCTCACGATGCCCGCGGTCGACTCCCTTGCCCGCCTCAACCCGATGCTCGAGCTGCCCAACATCGACCCCGGCTTCTACGTGCGCTCGCTGCACGAGCTCGGCGTCGGGGCGGACCTCGACCCCGAGTGGCGCCCTGTGCCGGCCTTCCCGGTCCGCCCGGGCTGGTTGCGCGCGATCACCTCGGGGCACGCGCACGTCGCACGCGGGCTCACGATCGACGCACCGATCCTCGTCATGGCCTCGGCCCGCTCGGCGATCTCACCGCGTTGGTCGAAGGCGATGCTCTCGGCCGACATCGTGCTCGACGTCGAGGCGATCGTGCGCCGTGCGGTGCGCCTCGGCCCGGTCGTGACGGTCGTGCGCCTCGAGGGCGGCATCCACGACCTCGTGCTCTCACCGCCGCCCGTGCGCGCCCGGGTGTTCGCGGAGATCACCCGCTGGTGCGCGGTATACGGCTGGGGGTAGCGGCCCGCCGACGGCGCGCCAGGGCACCTAGCCCGAGCTCGTCGCCTGACGCAGCGTCGGGCCGCCGTCGCCGATCCGCCACACGCCCCACCCGTCGACCTTGAGCGCGGCGTGCGAGGCGACCTGCGCCGCGGCGTCCGGGTTGCCGAACACCTCACCGCTCGGCAGCTCGATAAGACCGTCCGCGCGCAGGGTCGCGGTGAGGCGCTGGCCGCGCCGCTCGCGCAGCCACACGAGCTCGAGCGGCCCCTCGGCGCTCGCGATCTCGAGGAGCGCGGGCTCGGGGCGCGCGTTCTTCGCCGGGCCCACGCCCTGGGACTGCCCGTGACCGCTGGTCGCGTGGGTCCCGAGCGGGTGGGACCCGGTCGACAAGGCCATGGGCGGGCCGATCGGGATCCCTCGCGCGGACGTCCGCACAGGAGCGGGCGGGCGCGAGGGGGCAGGGGGTGCGGCGGGTCGCGTCGGGGCGGTGGGGGGCGGTGCCGCGAGGGACGAGGCCGCGTTCGCGGGCACCCCCGGGTGCGCCGCCGGAGGCGCGGGCTCCTCGGTGAGCGGTCGGGCGTCCGGCGGGATGAGCGGGCTCGAGGCGGGGACGAACCTCGGGATGTAGGGCTCGCCGCCCGGTGGGCGCCCGGGTGTCGCGGCCTGGTCAGCCTGGGCGGGTGCGCCCCGCGGCGCGACCGGCGCAGGTGGCGCGTGGTTCGGCGCCGGCGGTGTGCTGCTCACGGGCGAGGCGGGGTTCGCCGTCGGGGGCGGGGGGACCGCGCGGGCCTCGGGCGGCGCGAACGCCGAGGCGCGCGGGGGTGCCGCGGGCGCGGGGGGTGCCTGTCCACCGGTCGGGACGTGCGGGGCGGGCCCACCCTCGCGTCCGTGCGGTGCCCGCACGGCGGGGGCGGCCGGGGACGCGACCGGCGAGCTACCCGTCACGGGCGAGACGATCGAGATCTCCCGGCTCGGCGGACCGTCGGTCCCGGTCGCCGCGAAGGGTGACTGGGCGCTCTCGCCCGCGCGCTCGGGGTCGGCCGCGAAGCGCGCGAAGGACCTGCGCTGCTCGTCGTAGGCCATCGCGGCCGCGAAAGCCTCCTTCGACCGCACGAGGCGCAGGTTCGCCTGCTCGACCTGGCGCATCTCGGCGATCGGGCCCGCGAGGGGCGAGACGTCGAGGTAGCGCCGCCCGCCTGCCCCGTGCACCACGCCCATCTGGAGCACCTCGACCTGGCGGCCGGGTGCACGCAAGAAGTCGAGCGCGTCGGCGATCTCGGGGCTCACGCTCGAGCACACGAGCAGGAGCCGCGCCCCGACGCGTAGCCCGCGCCGCGAGTACGCCGCGGGGAGGGAGTCGCGAAAGGCCATGATGTCGACCCGGAACTGCTCGGCGCCGCCGTCGTAGAGCTCGGCGAGGTCGTTCGAGGTGAACCGGCCGGCCTGGCCCGCGTACGCGAGCGCCTGGATGAGGGCGTCCGCGTCGAGCTCGGCGACGACCTCGATCACGACCGGCTGCCCGACGACGTCGAGCGCGAGCATGTGCGGCTGCTGGTCCTGCGCGGACCGCCTCGTCGCGACCGGGAAGAGCCCTTCGCCGAGCAGCTCGGACAGGTGCTCGGTGACGAGCTGGGCCGACTCGGGGCCGAAGCTCGCCGCGGCAGGCTGCATCGGCTGGACGAGTCGCGAGCCCGACTCATCAAGCTCGAAGAGTGGCACCTGGTGCTCCTGCCCGATCGAAGATGACGCCTTCACGGGCCGCGTGCGGGCACGCCTCGCGGTCCCCCGAAAGTCCCCCGCTCACCGTCTCACAGCGGCCGTCGGCACGATAGCGCCATTGGTGTTCATCAGATCGACGGACCGCCGAGGTGGTGGGGTCCTGACGCCCAGGTCGGCCTCCGGGCAGCCGCTCAGCGGGCCTCGAGCCGCTCCGCGAGCAGCTCGGCAAGGTGCTGGCCCGCGACGCCCGCGAGCTGGTCGGCCTGCGTGCGGCACGAGTAGCCGTCCGCGAGGTAGACGGTGCCCTCGGCCGCCTCGGCGAGCGCGGGGAGCAGCTGGGCCTCGGCGACCTTGACCGAGACCTCGTAGTGCCCCTTCTCCATCCCGAAGTTGCCCGCGAGGCCGCAGCAGCCCGCGAGCGTGCGGATCGTCGCGCCGGCCCCCTCGAGGAACGCCTTGTCGGGCGCGAAGCCCATGACGGCGTGCTGGTGGCAGTGCGGCTGGACGACGGCGGTCACGTCGGACAGGTCGGGCGGCGTCCACCCCTCGGCGGGGCCGAAGGGGGCGGGTGCGGTGAGCAGCTCGGCGAGCGTGTGGGTAGCCCTCGCGATCGCGGCGGCGCGCGGGTCGCTCGGGAACAGGTCCCCGAGGTCGGAGCGCAGCACGGCCGTGCAGGACGGCTCGAGCCCGACGATCGGGATGCCGTTGACGGCGTACGGCGCGAGCACGTCCATGAGCTCGCCGAGCCGCGAGCGCGCACCGTCGAGCTGGCCCGTCGAGATCCACGTGAGCCCGCAGCACACGTCGCGCTCGGGCAGGAGCACCTCGTAGCCCGCCGCGCGCAGGACCTTCGCGGCCGCGAGCGGGACCCCGGGGTCGAGGGTGTCGCCGAAGGAGTCGACCCACAGCAGGACACGGCGCGCGGCCGACGACGGCGTCCGGGCGGCGCGCGCACGCGGCTCGCCCGAGGCGACAGGCGGGGCGTCCGCGGTCGCGGGGTCGCGCTTCGCGGCGTCGTCGGGCAGGGCCGTCGTGGGTGCGTCGCCCGCGAGGATCTCGGCGATCGGCGTGCGCCGCGCGATGCCCTGCGCGCGGAAGGCGCGCCGCCACGGCGAGGGCGCAAAGCTCACGATCCGGCGCCGGGTGTCCATCCCGCCCAGGCGCAGCACGAGCCGCTCGACGGGCCGCACCCCGAGCACCGCGTTGACGAGGCGCGCGAGTCCCGGGACCGAGGTGATCAGACGCGACCACCGGGGCAGCCAGCCGAGCGCGTAGTGGTTCACAGGCCGCAAGCGCTTGCGGTACGTGCGGTGCAGCACCTCGGACTTGTACTGGGCCATGTCGACGCCTGCGGGGCAGTCCGAGGAGCACGCCTTGCAGCTCAGGCACAGGTCGAGCGCCTCGTGCACCTCGGGGGCGGACCAGCCGCGCGTGACGAGCGAGCCGTTGGCCATCTCCTGGAGCACGCGGGCACGCCCGCGCGTCGAGTCCTTCTCGTCCCGGGTCGCAAGGTAGGAGGGGCACATGAACCCGCCCGCGGCGGAGTTGTCCGCGCGACACTTACCGACCCCGACGCACCGGTGCACGGCCGTCGTGAGGTCGCCGTCGTCGTGCGCGAAGGAGAAGCCGCCCGCGGCGGGCAGGGGCCGTGCGGCGGGACGGCGCAGGTCCGCGTCGAGGGGGCGGGGGCGCACGAGCACCCCGGGGTTGAGCGTGTCGTGCGGGTCGAGCAGGTCCTTGAACGCCTCGAAGGTCGCGATCGCCGCGGGGCTGTACATCACGGGCAGCAGCTCGGAGCGGGCGCGTCCGTCGCCGTGCTCGCCCGAGAGCGAGCCCCCGTGGGCCGCGACGAGGTGCGCGGCGTCGGTCATGAAGGAGCGCAGTGCGGCGCCGTCCTTCTCGAGCGGGACGTCGAGGCGCAGGTGCAGGCAGCCGTCACCGAAGTGCCCGTAGGCGAGCCCGTCGATCCCGTGCCCCGCCATGAGCGTCTCGAGCTCGCGCAGGTAGGCGCCGAGCCGTTCGGGTGGGACCGCGGAGTCCTCGAAGCCGGGCCAGGCCTGCGCGCCCGAGGGCGTGCGCCCGCCCAGGCCCGCGCCGTCCTCGAGGATGCGCCACATCGCGACCGCCTCGGGACCCGGGGGGAAGATGCCGACCGCGCTCGTGCCCGCGTCGGCTGCGAGCGCGCGGGCTCGCTCGAGCGCCTCGTCGAGGCTCGCCCCGCCGACCTCGACGAGGAGCCACCCCTCGCCCGCGGGCAGCTCGGGCACCGCCGCGGGGCCCTTGACTCGCCGCACGACGTCGACGAGCCGCGCGTCGATCCCCTCGATCGCGAGCGGGGAGTGCGCGAGGAGCGCGGGGACGGCGTCCGCCGCGGACGGCATGTCGGGGTAGCCGAGGACGACGAGCACGGGCGCCGCAGCGACGTCGACGAGGCGCACCTTCGCCCCGAGCACCGTCACGACGGTCCCCTCGGTGCCCACGAGGGCCTTCGCGAGGTCGCGTCCGTTCTCGGGGAGCAGGTGCTCGAGGGAGTAGCCCGAGACCTGACGGCCGAAGCGTCCGAGCTCGGTGCGCAGCAGCTCGAGGCGTGCGGTCACGAGCCCTTCGAGGCCCGGGACGACGTCGAGCCCCTGGGCTGCGGTGAAGCGCCGTCCCGTGCCGTCGACGACGTCGAGCTCGAGCACGTTGTCCGCAGTGCGCCCGTAGGCGACCGCGCGCGGCCCGCACGCGTTGTTGCCGATCATCCCGCCGAAGGTGGCCCGTGCCTGGGTCGAGGGGTCGGGCCCGAAGCGCAGCCCGTGCGGTGCGGCGGCGCGCTGGAGCTTGCCCATGATCACGCCGGGCTCGACGGTTGCCGTGCGCTCGACGGGGTCGATCTCGACGATCCGGTCGAGGTGGCGCGAGAAGTCGATCACGACGCCCGGGCCTACGGCGTTGCCCGCGACCGAGGTGCCCCCGCCGCGCGGGGTCACGGGCGAGCCGGCCTCGCGTGCGACCTCGAGCGTCGCGAGGACGTCGTCGGTCGAACGGGGGAAGACGACGACCTCGGGCACGACGCGGTAGTTCGAGGCGTCCGTCGAGTACTCGGCGCGGCGTCGCGACGACGCGTCGACCTCGCCGACGACGGCGCGGCGCAGGGCGTGGACCAGTTCCTCGGTGGCGGTGACGGCGGACACGTGAGGCAGTCTCCCACCCCGCGCACGCTCGGTGCCGCGACGTTCTGCCCAGTGCACACGCCAGCGACGCCGGGCGCAGGGATCCCGGCGCGGTCCGTGGGGTCAGTCGAGCGCCGCGTCGAGCTCCATCGGGACCACCGAGAGCGCCTTGCTCACGGGGCAGCCGACCTTGGTCTTGTCCGCGAGCTCGACGAACTGCGCCTCCTCGATCCCGGGGACCTCCCCGCGCACCGTGAGCTTGATGAGGGTCAGGTGCAGACCGCCGTCATCGGGGTCGGGCCCGACCGTGACGTCCGCGGTGACCTCGAGCCGCTCGGGCGTGAACCCGGCCTCGCCGAGGAAGCCCGAGAGCTGCATCGCGAAGCACGAGGCGTGCGCCGCCGCGATGAGCTCCTCGGGGCTCGTGCCCTCGGCCGTCTCGGCGATGCGGCGGGGGAAGGTCACGTCGAAGGTCCCGGTGCCCGAGCTCGTGAGCTCGACCTGGCCGCCGCCTTCCTGGAGCGATCCCTCCCATGCGGTGCGAGCCGTACGCGTTGCCATGAAGAGCCCCTCTCGTCAGGTGTCGTCATTCCACGGTAGGACCGGCACCGGCCGCCCGCCTCTCGAGAAGCCCTCTCAGGACGACGTCGTCGCAGGTCATACCTTCGTGTGACCTCTTTCGGGGGCCGACCGCGCGACACAGCGGCCCAGCCCAGCATCCGGTCACCCGGTCGCTCACCAGGACGAACCGGGGCAAGGGGGCTAAGTTCGCATTCGGGACGAGGGCGGCCGGCACCCGGTGCGTCCGAGGCCCCGGCCCCCGCCCCGAGCGGGAGCGTGACCGATCACCTCACGCCAAGGACTGTGATGACGACCCACATCCCTCGACGCCCGCGACCCAGACGCGCGCTCGCGGCGGCCCTGAGTGCCGTCGCGCTCGCCACGACCGGGGCGCTCGTCGCCCCGGCTGCCGGGGCGACCGCCCCCGACGACAAGTTCTCGACCACGTTCGACCGCGACAGCGCCGTCCTCGACCGTGACGTGGCGAGCCTCAGCAGGGGCAAGGTCTCCGACTCGCTGCGCACCGCGCGCGGCGAGGTGACCGCCTTCGTCCAGCTCGACGCCGACGCCGCGGTCGACCTCGCCGAGGAGGGCAGGTCCCGGTCCGCGATCCGCGCGCAGGAGCGCGAGATCGAGGCACTCGCCGACGAGCTCGTCCCGCAGGACGCGAGCGCACGGTCGCGCTCGACCGCGCCCAGGCAGCTCGCGGTGACGAGCAACCTCGTGGCAGGCGTCGTCGTGATCGGTGACGCCGAGGAGGTGCGCGAGCTCGCGGCCGAGGACGACGTCGTCGCCGTCTACCGCGTGATCCCCAAGGCGCCCGCGAACAAGGGCACCGACTCCTTCACGCGGGCGGTCGACACGTGGGCCGCTGCGGGTGGCGCGACGGGCGCAGGCGTGACCGTCGGCATCATCGACACCGGGGTCGACTACACCCACGCGACCTTCGGCGGCCCCGGCACGGCCGAGGCCTACGAGACCGCCTACGGGGCGGACGGGACCGGACCGGTCCCGACCGAGCTCGTCGACGAGACGAAGTACCTCGGCGGCTTCGACTTCGCCGGCCCCACCTACAACGCACAGACCAACCCCGTCCCGACGCCGGACGAGAACCCGATCGACCCTCCGTCCACCTCGCCCAACTCGGGTCACGGGACGCACGTCGCGGGCACGACCGCCGGCTACGGCGTGACCGCCGAGGGCGAGACGTTCACGGGCGACTACGCGACGATCACCGACCTCGAGGACTTCGAGGTGGGCCCCGGGTCCGCGCCCGAGGCGGGCGTCTACGCGCTCAAGGTGTTCGGTGACGCGGGCGGCTCGACCGGCCTGGTGATCCAGGCCCTCGAGTGGGCCGCGGACCCCGACGGCGACGGCGACTTCAACGACCGCATCGACATCCTCAACCTCTCGCTCGGCTCGGACGGCTCCCCCGCGGACGACCCCGAGAACCTGTTCATCGACCGGCTCACCCGCATGGGCGTGCTCTCGGTGATCGCCTCGGGCAACGGCGGGGACGTGACCGACGTCGGCGGCTCGCCCGGCAACTCCAACAGCGCGCTCACGGTCGCGAACTCGGTCGGCGGCTCGCAGAGCTTCGACGCGGTCGAGGTCACCGCAGCGCCCGACGCCTCGCTCGTGGGCACCTACTCGGCCCAGAGCTCGGTCAACTACACGGGCGAGGACGACGCCGCCGGTGAGGTCGTCGCGATCAGCGAGACGTTCAACGGCTGCGAGCCCTTCACGGCCGAGCAGTCGGCCGCCGTGACGGGCAAGATCGCCTACCTGTACTGGAACGACCAGGACCCCTCGCTCGACTGCGGCTCCGCGGTGCGCTTCGACAACGCCGAGGCCGCCGGGGCGATCGGCGTCCTGCTGAGCAGCCAGACGGCCGTGTTCTCCGCCGGGATCGCGGGCAACACCACGATCCCGGGCGCCCAGCTCACGGGCACCTCGACCGCGACGCTCCAGGACGCGATCCTCGCGGGTGGCGTCCAGGCCGTCGTCGGCCCCACGTACGCGGGCGCCGGCTTCGAGGTGAACCCGGCGCTCGGGGACCTGCTCAACTCGGGGTCCTCGCGCGGCGTCCACGGTTCGCTCGGCGTCGTCAAGCCTGACGTCGCCGCTCCGGGCACCAACATCTCGTCTGCGGCCTCGGGCGGCGGCACCGCGGCATCGACCCTCACGGGAACCTCGATGGCCACCCCGCACGTCGCGGGCATCGCGGCGCTCGTGCTCGAGTCGCACCCGAGCTGGACGCCCGAGCAGATCAAGACGGCCGTCATGAACACCGCGACGCACGACGTCTTCACGGACCCGGGCCAGAGCGGTGACGCGTACGGACCCGAGCGGGTGGGTTCCGGACGTGTCGACGCGCTCGACGCCGTGACCACCGACACCCTC
>ENA-UOUL01003054-UOUL01003054.1-bioreactor-metagenome-genome-assembly--contig:-NODE-3054-length-18032-cov-3.703035_pt1 | contig 18032 bp, 13 predicted proteins | sample MGYA00249838_ERZ747220 | MGnify/ENA primary metagenome ERZ747220 (study PRJEB28778, sample SAMN05720191) | bioreactor metagenome | isolation source: Anaerobic biogas reactor | place: USA:Washington...
CCGGCGAGATCACGGTCGATGGCACGGACCTGGCCAACCTGTCGCGGGATGCCTGGCGCAGGCAGACGGCCTATGTGGCGCAGGCGCCTGCCCTCTTCGATCTGACGATCGCGGACAACATCCGGCTGGGCCGGCCGAGCGCGACCCTCGACGAGGTCATGGCCGCAGCCGAAGCCGCGGGCGCCCATACCTTCATCGAGGAGCTGCCCAATGGCTACGACACGATCGCGGGCGAGCGCGGCGCACGGCTTTCCGGCGGGCAGGCCCAGCGCATCGCGCTCGCGCGCGGCCTCCTGGTCGACGCGCCCCTGGTCATCCTCGACGAAGCCACCGCCAACCTGGACCCCCAGGCCGACGCGGAGATCCAGGCCTCGCTGGCCCGGCTGCTCGAAGGGCGCAGCGCGCTCATCATCGCGCACCGGCTGAGCACCATCCGCGCCGCGGACAAGATCGTCGTGCTCGACGCGGGCCGGGTGGTGGAGCAGGGTGCGCACGACGCGCTCCTGGCCCAGGGTGGACAGTACGCGCACATGATCGCCCGCCAGGAGCAGATGGCGCTGGGGTCGCAGGCCGGCAGTCGTAGCATCCTGAGCGGAGGGCCACCACCTGAGACGGTGACCACACCGGACCCAGACCCCCGCAGCATCCTGAGCGGAGGGGCGCCGCAGTCTGCGCCCCGTAGTCGAAGGAGCGGCCGCGCAGCGTCGGGCACAAGTCTTCCCGCCCTGCTGCGCGCCCTCCTCGGCTTCCTGGCGCCCTTCTCCGGGTGGATCGCGCTCTCGGTGCTCCTGGGGTTCCTCACCATTGGCAGCAGCATCGGCCTCCTCGCCACCTCCGCCTGGGTGATCGCGACGGCCGCGCTCCAGCCGTCCATCGCGGTGCTCCAGGTGGCGATCGTCGGCGTGCGTTTCTTCGGCATTGCCCGCGGGCTGTTTCGTTATCTCGAACGCCTCGCATCGCACCAGGTCACCTTTCGCGTGCTGGCCGCGCTCCGCGTCTGGTTCTACGCGGCCGTCGAGCCGCTGGCGCCGGCCCGTCTCAGCCGGTTCCGCAGCGGGGACCTGCTCGGCCGGGTGATGGCCGATGTGGCCAGCCTGGACAACTTCTACGTGCGCGCGGTTGCGCCGCCGCTGGTCGCGCTCCTGGTGGCCCTGCTCACCGCGACTCTGCTGGCCGCCTTCGATCCTGCGCTGGTCTGGCCGGTGCTCGTCCTGCAGATCGCGGCCGGCGCCGGCCTGCCCGCCTTGACCCTCCGTCTGGGCCGCGGTCCGGGGACGCGCCTGGCAGAGGGCCGGGGCCACCTGAGCCAGGCGCTGGTCGACGGGGTCCAGGGTGTTGCGGACCTGCTGGCATTCGGCGCGGGGGAGCGCCATCTCGAGCGGGTCCGCGGCCTGGGGGCCCAGGTCAGCCGCGCGCAGCGCGACATGGCCGGGCTGTCGGCCGCGGGCAATGCGGCAGTCACGGTGCTGACGTGGCTAGCCGTGACCCTGGTGCTGGCAGTTGCGATCCCGCTGGTGCGCGCCGGACGGCTCGACGGGGTCAGCCTGGCCGTGCTGGCCCTGCTCACCGCGGCCAGCTTCGAGGCAGTCGCGCCGCTTTCCGCAGCCGCGCAGCACCTGGAGGCGTCCGCGGCCGCAGCGCGGCGCCTGTTCGAGGTAGTTGGTCCTTCGACTACGGGCCTTCAAGGCGACCGAAAGGGTCGCCCCTCCGCTCAGGATGCGGCGAATGTGACCGAGAGCGAAGGCATCCTGAGCGGAGCGCAGCGCAGTCGAAGGACGCCGGAGCGGGGTCATGTGGGACCGCCTCCTTCGACTACGGGCCCGAGGCCCTCCGCTCAGGATGCGGCGAGCGCGGGCGAGGTGGCGCGGGTACTGCATGCCACGGAGAAGGACCTGCTGCCCGCAACGGCAAGCCACCCCGCATTTGAGCCAGGGGCTGCGCCGCCCGGCATCGCATTCTCCGGCGTGACGCTCCGCTATGCGCCCGGCGAGCAGCCTGCGCTCGATGCCGTGGACCTGGTCGTGCCGGGCGGCAGCCTCCTGACGGTCGTCGGGCCCAGCGGCGCGGGAAAATCCACGCTGGCCAATGCACTGCTGCGATTCTGGGACTACGAGGCGGGCCAGATCCAGCTGGGCGGCCATGACCTGCAAGAGATCCCCGGCGAGGTGGTCCGGGGCATGATCGGCGTCGTCAGCCAGTCGACCCACCTGTTCAACGCCTCGATCCGGACCAACCTGCTGCTGGCCCGACCGGACGCGACCCGGGAAGAGATCGAGGCCGCCGCGCGGCGCGGCCAGGTGCACGATTTCATCGCGGCTCAACCCCAGGGCTACGATACGCCCACCGGCGAAGGTGGGCTGAAGCTCAGCGGCGGCGAGCGCCAACGACTCGCGATCGCGCGCGCGCTGCTCAAGGACGCGCCGGTCCTGATCCTCGACGAGCCGGCCGCGAACCTGGACAGCGCGACCGAGGCCGCCATGTGGGACGCGCTGGAGCCGCTCATCGCCCGCCGCACCGTCCTTCTCATTACCCATCGCCTCGGCGGGCTGGCCGCGCGGGGACAGATCGTCGTGATGGATCGCGGCCGGATCGTCGAAAGCGGCGACCACGCCTCGCTGCTCGCCCGGCGCGGGCTATACCGGCGGCTGTGGGACCAGCAACACAACTATACGGAGTTGTAGCGACGCCATCGACCTGATGATACGCAGGGCCAGGCCGCAAAGCAGGGGCGAATTCTTGCCGCCCCTCCGGGGTGGTGATATAATTCAAGACTTGTTGGACTCCCAAGGACAGGTTTCGGCGAACGAAGTCTGATGGGATCTCACGTGCAATCATACCGGAGGACGCTTCCCGTGGAGATTTACCTGTATATCGCGCAGATCATCCTGGCACTCACGATCATCGTGCTCGTGCTCCTGCAGTCAAAGAACAGCGGCATGAGCAACATGTTCGGCGGCAGCGGCGACATGGGCGTGTACAAGACCCGCCGTGGCGTTGAGAAGACCCTGTACAATGCCACGATCATCCTTGGCATCGCTTTCATGCTGCTTTGCCTGGTGACCGTTATCGTCGCAGGATAAGCCTTGGGCAGATACCTTCGCTGGCAGGCCGTCATTGCGATCCTTGGGATCGTGCTGCTTGGCGCCCTGCTGCGTTATACCGCCTACAACTTCACCAGCGTGACGGTTCCCGAACGCGGGGGCACGCTGGTGGAGGGCGTGGCCGGCAGCCCCCAGTTTCTGAATCCTCTTCTCAGCCAGTATAACCAGGTGGATGGGGTCATGTGCAGCCTGCTCTTCAACGGGCTGACCATGCTGGACGAACGCGGAGAGGTCGTGCCGGACCTGGCCGAGATGATGGACATCAGTCCCGATGGCCTGACATACGACTTCCGCCTGCGCTCGGGCCTCTACTGGCATGACGGCATGCCCGTCACGGCGCGTGACGTCCTCTACACCATCCAGTCCATGCAGGCAGATGATTTTCCCGGCATGGCATGGCTCAGCGACTTATGGCGTGAGGTCGAAGTGAGCGCGCCGGAGGGCCCCGACGGCCTTGCGATACGCTTCACCCTCAAGCAGCCCTTCTCGCCGTTTGCCGACTACACGACGATCGGCCTGCTGCCCGCCCACCTCTGGGAAGAGGTGCCCGTGGACGACATGATGGCGTCGCAGTACAACACGCGGCCCATCGGCACCGGTCCCTTCCAGCTGGACCGCATCAGTGCGACGCAGGTCGACCTCAAGGTCAATCCGTCGTATCACGGGGCTTCGCCCTTCCTCGAGGGACTCACATTCCGCTTCTACCCGGATCACCAGAGCCTGATGCCTGCCTACGAACGGGGCGAGATCGACGCGATCGGCTGGGTGTGGCCCGAGGACATGCCCCAAGCGACCGAGCATGAGGACCTGGCGCTCTTCTCGTCCGCGATCTCCGGATACACGCTGATCTACCTCAACGAAGCCAACCCGAATGTCCCGTTCTTCAAGGAGACCGCGGTCCGCCAGGCGCTCATGTACGGCCTCGACCGGCAGAAGCTGATCGACACGATCATGCACGGCCAGGGACTCATCGCGCATTCGCCGATCATGCCCCATAGCTGGGCCTACGACCCCAACGTCAGGCAGTATGTCTACGATCCCGCGCTGGCGATTCAGCTGCTCGAGCAGGCCGGCTGGCTGGACAGCGACGGCGACGGCATACGCGACCGGGAAGGCGTGAAGCTGGCATTCGTGCTGCTGGGCAAGGACAAGGCCAAGTTGGACGCGATCTCCGCGATGTGGGCGGAGCTGGGCGTGCAGGCAGAGGCCCAGGCAGTGAGCCTCCCCGGCCTGACCGCGGATTTCCTGGTTCCACGCACCTATGACGCGGCGCTGGTCGACTGGGAACTGTCCGGCGATCCCGACCCGTATCCGCTCTGGCATGCGACACAGGCCCAGACCGGGCAGAATTACGCCGGGTGGGACAACCGCGCGGCCGACGAGGCCATCGAACAGGCCCGGTCGCTCCCCGACCGCGAGGCTCGCCGGCTTCATTATGTCGAGTTTCAGCGCGTCTTTGCAGAGGAGCTGCCCGCGCTGCTGCTCTACTACCCGGTTTACACCTATGGGGTGCGGGACAAGATCCACGATGTGCAGATGGGCCCGCTCAACGCGCCGGGCGACCGCTTCCGGAGCCTGGCCAACTGGTACAGCGTGACCAAGCGGGTGACGGTCGCGAGCGTTGAGAAGTAGCCATCGAACGCGCGGGCCTGCACTTGACACCCACCGGGAATAATGGTATAAATCAGCCACAATCGAACAGCCGAGCCGAAGTGGCGGAATGGCAGACGCGCTAGGTTCAGGACCTAGTGAGCATTATCGCTCGTGAGGGTTCAACTCCCTCCTTCGGCACTGAAACGTCGAGAATCCCACGCAGTTCGTCGTGGGATTTTGTGCCTAAGGGCCAGAAAAGTGTCCCTTTGATGGTCACCTGGAGGCAAACGTGGCCGTGGTCCGTTCAGCCAAACGCATACTTGCACGATCGAAGCTGATCGCCCTGACAGTGCTGGTGGCTGCGGTCTTTTTCACGGCGGGCTTTGTCGAGCTGACGATGGCTCGGCGCCAGTTAGAGGCGCGTCACCAACAGGCCCAGGAACGGGTCGATCTGCTGCGCCGGCAGAACACGCTGTTGCAGATCGAGCTGGACCGTTCGCAGCGGGGCGAGTCGTTGCCCTGGCAGGCGTGGGAGATGTACGGCAAGGTGCCCAAGGGTGTAGGCGTCATGCAGATCGCACCTGACCCGTCCGGCGCCAAGACCATCCAGAAGCCCGAGACGCCCATCTGGACCGACTGGCTGAAGGCGTTGGGCATAAATTGACAAAAGGGTCTAAAGAGGTATAATAACCTTTACCGTCGCGGGGTGGAGCAGTGGCAGCTCGTTGGGCTCAGTTCCACAGCCGGCAGCAGTACGACCGAACAGTGCCGCACAATGTTCGGATGAGGGCCGGAAGTGGAGAGGGCTGCACGCAGAGTAATCTGCGTGTGATCACCTGTCAAAGTCGGGGAAGCCGTTAGCGGGGTAACCCCGAGCCAAGCTCTGGTGAAAGCCGGAGAAGGTGTAGAGACTTGATGGCAGGCGCCCTACCGGGTCAAGCCGGGGGCGAAGGGAAAGTCCAGGCCACAAAGCCCGAGGAATCGGGTGGCAGCGAAAGCTGTAGCGGCAAGCATAACCCAAAGGTCGCAGGTTCGAATCCTGCCCCCGCAACCTTGAGAAGCCTGGTGGCGAGAGCCGCCAGGTTTTTCGTTAATCAGTCAATTATTTGACCGAGAGAACCCCTCCGCGTATAATGGGTTCCGTTGCGGCGACGTAGCTCAGTGGCAGAGCAAGCGGCTCATAATCGCTGGGTCCTGAGTTCGAGTCTCAGCGTCGCCACCTAAGTCGGGTAGCTTAGCTACCTACTTAACCCAATTACGCCCTGTGGAATTGCCCCGTGCAGCCGCAGGGCGTTTTGCATTTGCGGCACCGGCGCGGGCCGGTGGGCGGAGGAGCTGCCCTGCGTGGAGGCAGCCGCGGGCGAATCGGGCCGCAGGTTGTCTGCATCTTATCCGTACAATTCCCGCACAATTCTAGCACTGCCATTGCAATTGTATCGTGCCCTACATGACTCCTTGACACTCCACGGCAAAATGCTCCCACGGTCATTTTCCGAATGCCGCCCCGGTCTGCTGCCGCCTGGGGCCAGTCCCGCATTGTCGAGGAGGCAACATGTTACGCCGTACGGTGGCCATTGGCCTATCCGTCACTCTTCTTTTGGCGCTCGTGCTCACAGCCTTGACGGCGCCACAGGTCGCGACGGCGCACGACATCACCCCGATATACGTCGCGGGTAACCCGACGTGTGCCACGCTCGCACCTGGCACAGCCGAGTTGAAAATCGATCCCCCCGGCGCCGGCGTTTATTCCGACGGCACGCTGACGGTGACGATCACGAACTATACCGCGACGACGTTCGACTTCACTTCGAATATCGCGGTTGACCTGGTCTTCGTGAAGGCGGGCCCGGGCGGTTACAGCTACGTGTTCGATCCGGAATCGGCGGCGCACACCCAGCTGAGCTCGCCCGACGGGTTGGCCACCAGCCATATCACGTTCTGCTACGATGTGGAGCCGCCGACGAACACGCCGACCAATACGCCGACGAACACGCCGACGAACACGCCGACGAATACGCCGACGAATACGCCGACGAATACGCCGACGAACACACCGACGAACACACCGACCAATACGCCGACGAACACACCGACCAATACGCCGACGAACACACCGACCAATACGCCGACCAGTACGCCGACGAATACGCCGACCAACACACCGACGAGCACGCCGACGTTCACTCCGTCGCCGACCCCGGACCCGCGCCTGGGCTGCACGCCGGGCTACTGGAAGGTGCAACAGCATCTCGATTCCTGGGTGGCGACCGGCTACTCACCCAACCAGACACTGGAGAGCGTGTTCGATGTGCCGAACAGCTACGGGTTGGATAATGTCACGTTGCTCTCGGCGCTGGGCTTCAAGGGCGGCAAGGGCAACCTGGGGGCTGCCCAGATACTGCTGCGGGCAGGGGTGGCTGCGCTGCTCAATGCTGCGCACGGGGACATCACCTACGCCCAGACCACTGCCCAAGTGATCGCAGAGGTCAATGCGGCACTGGCCAGCGGCTCGCGCTCGACGATGCTGTCGCTGGCGAGCGAGCTGGACATGTACAACAACATGGGGTGCCCGCTGAATTAGCGGCCGCACCGTCTCCCTGGCACGAATGCCCCGCGGGTCGACCCGCGGGGCGTTTTTTGTGGATGAGGGGTGCCGCCTGCCGGCGTGCATGGACACGGCGCCTGCCTCACAGTACGATCCTGCGCGTTCGCGCACCCACTCCCGACCAACCCTTGCCCCTTGTCGGAATCATCGAGACTGGCCCCGTCGACGGCCACATCGGGTGGCATAGGTGTCTCTCTTTGATGGATCGCAGCGCCAATGGCCCGGCGATTCCGTCACGATTTCCCCTGTCGTGGCCCTCCCGCCTACCGTGCAGTCGCGAACTGGATGCTGTAAGGCCCGTAGCCGATGGCTGGGCGACCGTCGATGGCGATCAGCACCGGGTTTCGGCGCAGGGTGGGGTTGCGCAGGCGATCCACCAGCGCCACCGGCCAGTAATTGCCGGACGGCAGCCCCGGATCGTAGGCGAAGAGGAGCCCGCGCGTGGCATCCTCGAACGCGATGCCCGCGCGGCCATCGATCGCGGCCAGGCTCTGCGTGCGCGGGCCATCGGGCGTGCCTTGATACACCACGGTCACCTGCCACTTGCCGCGTCCGTCAGCGCTGTCGTTTACCGCGAGTTTCAGGTGGCCCTTCGCGCCGTCGCGGTATGCGATGGCCGGTCGCCCCGCGATCATGGCGAGCGCGGGCCGGCCGGTGTCGCCCGTCTGCATTTCGACGGGGATGAAGTCCCACTTGCCGCGGCCGTCGGCTTGCTGATTGACGGCGTAGATCAATTGGGCTTTGGCCGCGTTCAGATAGGCGAACGCGGGCAGCGCGAGGGCATCGCCCACACCCACCACCGCGGAATGCGTAGCCGGCGGGGCTGCGCCCACGTCCCCGCTCCAAATCAACTCGAACCCCGAGCCCAGCATCACGGCGTCCGGCTGGTCGCTCCCCGTGCCGGCCAGCAGCGCGAGCGCACCGTTGTTGAAGTACAGAACCGCAGGGAAGTTCGCGATCTGCCCGAGGGTGGCCGCTGGCTCACCACGCAGCTGGACGACCTCCCAGTCAGTCCACCGGCCCGACCAGGCGTCGTCACTGATCAGGTAGCGCAGCATGAAGCTCTCATCGTCCAACCGGAAGGTGCACAGTAGGGCGGCGCCCCAGATGTCAGCCATCTGGCAGGATGTGCCCCACCTATACTCGTTGACGCCGAGGAACTCCTTCACTGCGTTCACCGGCTTCACGGTGACGGTGGTCCAGCGCCCGCTGCCGTCAGCCAGGTCGTTGCCGCTCAGCACCAGGTTTTTGTTTTCGTCCTCGTAGACAAATGCCGGTCTCCCTGCCACCAGGCCAAACGCGGGCACGGACATATTCATAGTGCTGCGGATGTGGCTGCGGCTGAACTGGCGCGCCAGCATATGGAGCTGCTGTTCGCCGACCGCACCCAGCGGATCCCGCACGCGGACGGTCGCCACGAACGGGCCGGGCATCGTAACCGGCTCTGAAGCCTCGGCGCGGAAGAACCAGGGCGTGAAGCCGCCGTCGCCGTTCACATCGTGCGCATACTCGAGCGGCTGGCCTTCGGGGTCTTCGCTCTTCGTCGCGTCGATCATGATCTGCGCACCCGCAGTAGGCGCAGCGTCCAGGTACACGACGCGGCGCGGGCTGATGGAGGCATGGACGATGGGCGGCAGGTTGACCGCCGCAGCGATGGCGGGCGGTGCATCGGGGACGGGGGTGGCGGTCTGCGCCGCGGTGAGCAGCGCGGGCGAAAGCACGACGATCAGCACGGCGAATGACAGGCGCAGTGAACGGGGCAACATGGCAGGCTCCTTTCAGGGGGGACTGAGCCGTTTTCCTGGCGCCATAGTATCACGCGCGGCCGCGGGATTCAAGAGGGTTGAAGGGGTGCGCCAGGCCTGGCAGGCGGGAGGGCGACGCGGATTGACACGCCCATCACATCGCGTATACTTCGGATGATTCCCGAAGGGTCCATCCTGTGAAACGCATCAGGCAATCAGTTCGAAAGGACGGCCTATGCCCACCCAACCAGCCGAGGCGAGCTCGCTCGACCCCAACGACATCCTGACCGCCGAGTTCGAGTACATCTCCCAGACCGCGTTCCAGGCCAATGAGGACCGGGCGCGCGTGACCAACTTCTACCTGGTCACCCTCGTCGGGTTCATCGCTGCGCTGCTCGGCACTCAAATGGACAACCTGATGGTGCCGCAGGTGTACTGGGCTTTCGCGGCCCTGTTCGTGGTGCTGTTCCTGGTGAGCACGCTGACCCTGCTCCAGCTGATCCGGCTGCGCGAGGCGTGGTTCGAGAGCATCAAGGCGATGAACGCCATCAAGGCTTACTACGAGGCCAGCTTGCCGGGACTGAAGCTCGACACCGCGTTCCGCTGGAAGACAGTAACCATCCCGGAACAGTACAAGCCGTGGAGCGTCGGCTTCTTGCTGGCCCTGCAGGTGGCCGTGCTGGGCGGGGCCTCCGCGGGCGCAGCGGTGGTGTTCTTCGGGCTGACTCAGGGTGCGTGGTCATGGGGTTGGGCTGTGGTTGTAATGCTGGCTGCCGCGACGGGGCAGATGGTCCTGTACCGGGCGCTTCTGCAGCAGCGGTCAGTTGGCCGGAAGGCCGCGCAAGCATAAGGGCGAACTGATCCCGGAGCGGGCCAACCAGGCCGGCGCCCTTCGACTGCGTTCCGCCCAAACTGCGGGCGGAACTCCGCTCAGGATGCCTCCGCTCTCGGCTGCATTTGGAACCGCTGCATGGCCGGCCAAGTATTTGACCGCAGGGGCGAAGGGGCGTAGACTGCTGCGGCGCATCGAAGACATTCCCGGCGCAATCTTCAGAATCCGAACGCGACCCGCTCGAGCATCAGCAAGGACTCATGGCCCAACCCTTCCGCCGCGACCGTTTCACCATCCTGACCTACGGCCTGCTGGCCTTCTACAGCTATTACATCAACGGTTTCGGCCCGATCACGCCCTTCCTCAAGGACGAGCTGAGCCTCTCCTACACCGTCAGCAGCCTGCACTACACCGCATTCGCGGCCGGCATCCTGGGCGCAGGGCTGGGCGGCGCGGCCCTGATCCGCCGCATCGGGCGCATGCCCGCGCTGTGGACCGGCGCGGCGGGGCTGAGCCTGGGCGCAGTGCTGCTCGTGCTCGGGCGAACCCCTTTCCTCACGATCGGCGCATCCTTTGTCATGGGGCTGATCGGCTCCCTGATCCTCGCCATCGTGCCCGGCGCGCTGTCAGACCGGCACGGCGAGCAGCGCGCGGTGGCCCTGTCCGAGGCCAACGTGGTCTCGTCCGCGACGGGCGCGATCGTGCCGCTGATGGTGGGCTGGGCCGCGCGTTCGTTGGGCGAGTGGCGTTGGGCGCTGGGCCTCGCGGTGCTGGCGCCCGTCCTACTCTGGGTGGTACTGGGCCGCGGAGACATGTCCGGCACAGGGGAAACGGTCCCCGGGGCGGGCAGCACGCGCGGCCGCCCTCTCCCCGCGCGCTACTGGACCTACTGGGCCAGCCTCGTGCTCGCGATCTCCGTAGAGTTCTGCATGATCCTGTGGAGCGCGGACTACCTGGAGAACGTGTTGGGGATCGAGAAGGCCAGCGCGGCCCAGGCCGTGAGCCTGTTCCTCGCCGCCATGATCGTCGGGCGATGGGCGGGCAGCCGGCTGGTCCGGCGGATCCCTGCGCAGCGGCTCGTCTTTGCGACCATCCTGGTGGCGGGCGTCGCGTTCCTGGCCTTCTGGCAGAGCCGGAGCCCCCTGGTCGGGCTTGGCGCGCTGTTCCTCACCGGGCTGGGCGTCGCCAACCTGTACCCCCTGATCCTCTCGCTGGCGATCGCATCTGCGAAGGAGAAGACGGTCGAAGCGAGCGGCCGCGCCACGCTGGCTTCGGGCGCGGCCATCATGACGCTGCCTCTCGTGATGGGGCGCGTCGCGGACGCCGCCGGCATCCAGCTTGCCTTCGGCGTCGTGCTCGCGCTGCTCGCAGGTCTCTTCCTCGTCAATTGGGTGGCGGGAAACGACCGGTTCTGGCCTACGGCCGCTCGCTGATCACCTTGCCCTGCAGGAACAACGGCAGGTAGTCCGGACCGCCCGCCTTCGAGTCGGTCCCGCTCATGTTGAAGCCGCCGAACGGGTGCACGCCCACCAGCGCTCCCGTGCATTTGCGGTTCAGGTACAGGTTGCCCACGTGGAACTCCCCGCGCGCGCACTCCAGCCGGTCGCGGCGCATGGAGTAGAGGCTTCCCGTCAGTCCATACTCCGTGTTGTTGGCGATCTCCAGGCCCTCGACAAAGTCCTTCGCCCTGATCACCGCCAACACCGGCCCAAACACCTCTTCCTGGGCCAGCCGCGCGCCGGGCGCGACGTCCGCGATCACCGTGGGCTGCAGGTAGTAGCCGCCCGCCCGCGTGGGCAGCGCCTCGCCGCCCGCCACCAGCCGGCCTTCTGATTTGCCGATCTCGATGTATTCGAGATGCTTCTGCAGCGCCTTCTCGTCGATCACCGGCCCCATGTCGATGCCGGGACCCGACGCGGGGTCGCCCACGTTCAGCTTGTTCGTCCGCTCGACGATCTTGGCCAGCAGCTCGTCGTAGACCGCATCCACGATGATGGCCCGCGAGCACGCGGAGCACTTCTGGCCGGAGTAGCCGAACGCTGCCGAGACGATGCCCGCCGCGGCCTCGTCCAGGTCCGCGGTCTCATCCACGAGGATCGCGTCCTTCCCGCCCATCTCCAGGATCGTGCGCTTGAGCCACTTCTGGCCCGGGTGCACCGCGGCTGCGCGCTGGTGGATGCGGATGCCCACCTCCTTGCTGCCGGTGAACGCCACGAAGCGCGTCAGCGGATGATCCACCAACACATCGCCCACCGCGCCGCCAGGCCCGGGCAGATAGTTGAGCACGCCCGCGGGAAGATGCAGCTCGTCCACGAAGAGCTCGGCCAGCCACGCGGCCATGACCGGCGTCGCGCTGGCCGGCTTCAGGACGGCCGTGTTGCCCGTCACGATCGTTGCGGACGTCATGCCGGTCACGATCGCGTTCGGAAAGTTCCAGGGCGGAATCACCACGCCCACACCGAGCGGAATGTAGTGCAACTCGGTCTCGTGATTCGGCTCGGGGTGCGTCGGGTGCGGCTTGCCCAGCCGCAGCATCTCCCGGCCGTAAAACTCGAGGAAATCGATGGCCTCGGCCGTGTCCACATCCGCCTCGACCCACGTCTTGCCTGCCTCCAGGACCAGCATGGCACTGAACCTGTGCCTGCGCTCGCGCATGATCCTGGCCGCGCTGAACAGGTAACGCGCTCGTTCGGCAGGGGGAATGCGCCGCCAGTGGTCGAACGCCCCGGCAGCCTCGCGCACTGCGCGATCCGCGAGCTCCGGGGTCGCCTGGCTCACCCGACCGATCACCTGCGTTGGCTCGGCCGGATTCCGGCTCACGATAGTCTCATCCGTGAAGATCTTCTCCCCACCGATGATCAGGGGATAGGTGCGCCCCAATTGACCCCGGACCTGGTCGAGACCGGCCTGGAAGGCCTGCACGTTGTGGGGAAGGCTAAAATCGGTAAACGGCTCATTTACATACGGCTTCTTCATCTCACTGCTCCAATTCAATTTTTTTATCCAAACCTCCGAGGTCCACGGCCAACCGCAGGTTGGCACGACCTCGGAGGTTTCTTTGGTACTACATCTGCACTACTATGGCACAGGTATGAACAGGCGTCTGTAACTGGTTGCCCAGTGGGGAAAAAGAAACCGGCCCTGTGCGGGCCGGTCCTCAGGAATTCAGGGGGATAAAGCGATTCAGTCGCAGCCGTCCAGGCAGCGCTCCTCGTAGTTCTTCAGGTCGGTTGCATGCTCCAGGTAGTGTTTCGCGATGGAGTAGTAGAATTCCACCAGGCTCATCTCCTGGCCCCTGGGATCCTTGCTCTTGTGTGCCAGCGTGGCATCCTCGACCCGGTCGAGCTCACGCATGAGGCGCCGGTGCGAGGTCGCCAGGCCGTCCACCACATTGATCAGGGGCAAGATGGACCGCGCTACTACTTCCTTTTCGTTCCATGCGTCATCGTAAGCGACGCCTTCCTGCCACGGCCGTTTGCCGTTCCAGGCCTTGACCGTCACCAGCGCTTCATCCACCCACACCCACACGTGGGCAACGACGTCCTTGGCTGACCACTTACCCACTACTTCCGCGGCAGTCAATTCCTCTTCGGTGAGGTGACCCAGAGAGTCCATGAACGTCTTGAAGTTGCGGTCAAGGGCCATCCAGGTTTCATCACGAGTGTGCATTAATCCCCACCTCCTCACTCTCGTCCAGCACACGTTCCAGCCCTGCGTACACGTTCAGGCTGTCCCGGCGCACATAACCTACAAGTGTCACGTTCCACGCTGCAGCCAGGTCAATCGACAGCGTCGTCGGCGAACTGCGACTGGCCACCACCGGCGTCTGCATCCGGGCCGCCTTGTTGAGCATCTCCGAGCTGACGCGCCCAGTCGTGAGCAGGATGCGCCCCGCAGTCGGAATCCCATCGATCAGGCAGCGCCCGTACAGCTTGTCCAGCGTGTTGTGCCTGCCCACATCCTCGCTGGTCACCAGCAGCGAGTCGCCCTCCGCCAGCGCAGAGGTATGATACCCCCGGCTGTGCTGGCGTTGCTGCAATTGGATCAGCAAAGCGCCGAGCTGCCGGACGGTGACCCGCAGATCGCTGTGCAGCGGCTCACGCTCGGCCATCAAATCGGCAAAGGTGACGCCGCCACCGCAGCCACTGGTGACCGTCATCTGCAGCGGCCGCTGCACCCCGGCATCCTTCAACCAGACCTCGACACACGCGCCGCTCGGGCAAACCACGATGCGGCGCACGTCCGCCGGTCCGGCGATGATCCCCTCACTTGTCAAAAAGCCCAGTGCCAGGGCATCCAGGTCCTGCGGTGTCGCCATCATGCTGGCCCATTCGACGCCATTGACGTGCAGGCGGACCAACCCCTCGCACACGATGTGGCCGCCGGTCTCGATCAGGCGGCCTCTTTCGTACCGCCGGAAAGAAACTTCGCGGCTTACCGCCATCCCTGGCATCTCCCCAACACAAACATGAAACCATTATAGCCATATGCGCAAGGTTGCGCAAGCGATGCACCCGCTGATTTGACACAAATGCCGAGATTCGGGTATTAAAAGGTACAATAAGTTGCCGTTATTGCAATTGCGGCAAGGATTGTCACTAACAGGAAAGGTGTAACAATCGTGAAGAAAGAGAAAGTCGCGAAGAGCAACAAGACCTCGGTAACGTTCGAGTTGCCCTCGGTGGAAGCGGGGACTGTGTCTGTGCTGGGTGATTTCAACAAGTGGGATGCACAGAGCGGGCTGATGAAGCAGCGCAAGGACGGGTGCTGGTACAAGGCCGTCCGCCTGGATCCCGGCACGTACCGCTTCCGATTCCTGGCTGATGGAAACACGTGGCACAACGACCCGGCCGCGGATGGCTACGAGCCATCGGAGTTCGGCCAGGATAACTGCATCGTAGTCGTCGACTGATGAAAATCGGACGGGCGGGTTTATGACCCGCCCGTCATCTTTTACTCAGCTTTTACCCACTACTTCTTCGCCGCACCCTGGGCCGCCACCGCGGCCGCGGCCTTCGCCACTGCCTCGGGATCCCCCAGATAATAACTGCGGATCGGCTTCAGATCATCATCGAGCTCGTACACCAGCGGGATGCCGGTCGGGATGTTCAGCTCGACGATATCATGATCGGAGATGTTATCCAGGTACTTCACCAGCGCGCGCAGGCTGTTGCCGTGTGCGGCGATGATCACGCGCTTGCCAGACTTGAGCACCGGCACAGCCTCGGCATGCCACCAGGGCAGGAAGCGCGCCACGGTGTCCTTCAGACACTCGGCCAAGGGCAACTCATCGGCGGGCACATCCGCGTAGCGCGGATCGTGACCCGGCCAGCGCGGGTCCTCGGGGGTGAGGGATGGCGGTTGGGTGTCGTAGGAACGACGCCAGATCTTCACCTGCTTTTCCCCGTATTGCTCGGCGGTCTGCGCCTTGTTCAACCCCTGGAGCGCGCCGTAGTGACGCTCGTTGAGGCGCCACGTCTTGATGACCGGCAGCCACAGCCGGTCCATCTCATCCAGCGCGAGCCACAGGGTGCGGATCGCACGCTTCAGGACCGAGGTATAGGCCAGGTCAAACTCGAAGCCGCCCTCCTTCAAGAGGCGGCCGGCCTCCTTCGCTTCCTGCGTACCCTTCTCCGAAAGATCGACATCCGTCCAACCAGTGTAAAGATTCTCCTTGTTCCAGGTGCTCTCGCCGTGGCGGAGCAAGACGAGCTTGATCATAGAACCCATCCTTTGTTTTGTTAGGGGAGTTGATCTGGAATACCACGAGTTTAGCATATTGGGCTAACAAAGCCAAAGCCCACCACCCAGACGATCCAGACGTGCGCGTTTGAATTTCGGGGCGAAAGTAGCGGAGCATCCTGAGCGGAACGACCGCAGGGAGTGCAGTCTAAGGCCAACCTACGGTTGGCCCGGACGCCCGGAGCGGTCACCAGGGCCGCACCCTTCGACTGCGTACTGCCCCTGGTCGGGGCAGTCCTCCGCTCAGGATGCTCAGTCTCGGCTACATTTGGAATTCTTGCAAAGCACACGATCCATACCATGCGCTTGCGGACATTCACGCGGCCTGTGCTAAAATCGACAGATAAACTGACTCACCGGAGACCCATGTTTCGTCGAGCATTCCTCCTCGTCACGCTGGCGTTGCTGACCTCGTTGATTGGCGCAGCGCCCTACATGCATGAAGCGGCCGCTGCACCGCCCGCGCCCGCGTGGCATGCCAGGGTCGACGCGTGGGTGCTGGACCATGCTGCTGAGGGCAAGGCCGAGTTCATCGTGTTCCTCGCGGACCAGGCGGACCTGAGCGACGCATCCGCGCTGCGCACCAAGGCAGAGAAGGGCGAATACGTCTACCGGACCCTCACGGAACATGCGGAGCGCACGCAGGCGCCCCTGCGGGGGGCGCTGGACCGGCTCGGCGTCGAGTGGCGGCCGTTCTGGGTGGCCAACATGGTGTGGGTAAGCGGTGGCCTGGACGCCGCGCAGGCGCTGGCCGAACGTCCCGATGTCGCGCACCTTTACGCCAATCCGCATGTCAAGCTGGACGCGGCGGCGATCGAGGCATCGAGTGCCGCGCTGCTGAGCAACCCGCTGGCGCTCGAATGGAATATCGCCAAGGTCAACGCGGACGATGTGTGGGCGGCCGGCGCCACGGGCGCAGGGGTGGTAATCGGCGGGCAGGACACCGGCTACCGGTGGACGCACACTGCCCTGAAGGGCCATTATCGCGGCTGGGACGCCCAAACCGCGACGGTGGATCACGATTACAACTGGCACGATGCCATCCACACGGCCGGCTCGATCTGCGGGGCAGACTCAGCCGAACCGTGCGACGACCACGGCCACGGCACCCATACCATGGGCACGATGGCCGGCGATGATGGTGCGGGGAACCAGACCGGCATGGCGCCCGGCGCGAGGTGGATCGGCTGCCGGAACATGAACAACGGCGCGGGCTCCCCCATCACATACGCCGAATGCTACCAGTGGTTCATCGCTCCGACCACGGTCGACGGCCTGGCGCCGGACCCGGGCATGGCCCCCGATGTGATCAACAACTCGTGGAACTGCCCGGAAAATGAGGGCTGCACGGAACCGGACGTCCTCCTGGCCGTGGTGCGGAGCGTGCGCGCGGCCGGCATCGTCACGGTGCACTCTGCGGGCAACTCCGGACCCGCGTGCAGCACTGTCGCCGACCCGGCTGCGATCTATGCCGAGTCCTTCACCGTGGGCTCGACGAACAGCAGTGACGTCATTGCGAGTACCAGCAGTCGCGGCCCAGTGACCGCGGATGGCAGCGGCCGGATGAAGCCCAACGTTTCTGCGCCGGGGGTTAGCGTGCGGTCGAGCACGGCCACCAGCGACACTAGCTATGGCTACATGAGCGGCACCAGCATGGCTGCGCCCCACGTCGCGGGCCTGGTGGCCTTGCTCATCAGTGCAAACCCGAACCTGCGCGGGGATGTGGACACCCTCGAAAGCATCATCGAGCGCTCCGCCGCCGGCATAACGACCTCCGAGAGTTGCGGCGTCGACACCCCGACGGCAGTGCCAAACAACGTTTACGGCTGGGGGCGGATCGACGCGCTCGCCGCCTATCAGCGGGCCGGCGCTGGTACGGACCTGAGCATCACCTGGTCTGAAACGACCGGCCAGTTGACTCTCACCTGGACTGCCGTGGCAGGGGCCGGCGCCTACCGTGTGTGGTGGAGCGAATCGCCCTACTTCAACCCGGGAACGACCTGCCCGGGGCCTTCCTGCCAGGTGGTCGCGAACGCCACGAGCCTCACGGTGGGCGAGCCGGAAGCCCCATCCGGCATCGTGACCTGGGTGGTGCAGCCTGTGGACGCGGAGGGTGCGGTGATCACGACCCTGCCGGATCGCGTGGGGAAGTTCGATTTCGAGTTGGTCAGGGGTTCGTAGCGGGCAAGAGGCGACGATCGCACGAGTGTGCACAATAAAAACGAGGATGGCTCAACACCATCCTCGCAAACATCCTCTCAGTACCCCCGACTGGATTCGAACCAGTGGCCTAGGCGTTAGGAGTGCCTCGCTCTATCCTCCTGAGCTACGGGGGCGTGTAACCACTACCTGTAGTATTCCAGAAGCATCCAACCACTACATCTTGCGGTCGGCGGTATCGCTTCCTCCAAGCG
>ENA-UOUL01003055-UOUL01003055.1-bioreactor-metagenome-genome-assembly--contig:-NODE-3055-length-18029-cov-4.094029_pt1 | contig 18029 bp, 15 predicted proteins | sample MGYA00249838_ERZ747220 | MGnify/ENA primary metagenome ERZ747220 (study PRJEB28778, sample SAMN05720191) | bioreactor metagenome | isolation source: Anaerobic biogas reactor | place: USA:Washington...
TTTATTTTTTCCGCAATCCGGAACGAAAAGTCAATGAAGATAAAGATCTGGTTTTAGCCCCGGCTGATGGCAGGATAATGGAAATCAATACGGTTTGGGAGGATCAATATTTACAGGCTAAAACTATACAGCTGAGGATTTTTTTAAATCTATTTAATGTCCATGTTAATCGTTGTCCCATGGCTGGTACCATAGAATGGGTGAATCGAAAAGGAGGGCTTTTTTTACCTGCCTTTAAGAAAGAAGCAGGCGAAAAAAATGCCCGTAATTATGTAGGTTTGCTTTCCGAATACGGAAGAATACTGGTAGTACAGATAACCGGACTAATAGCCCGGCGCATTGTTTGCTGGGTAAATCCAGGGGATACCTTAAATGCTGGGGAAAGAATCGGCCTTATCCGCTTTGGCTCCTGCACAGAGCTTTACTTACCCCTGGAAGCCGAAGTTCTGGTGGTTCCGGGTCAGAAGGTTAAAGGCGGGGAAACCATTGTTGCCCGTTTTAACCCGGCAGTATCCGAGTCAGGTAATACAAATAGGAGGCGTGATGATGAAAAAAACTCAAAAACCGGGCAGGAATGATCCCTGCCTTTGCGGCAGTGGGAAGAAATACAAAAAGTGCTGCGGAGCATTAAGTGATCTGCTGGAATTTGATGGCGACCCCTTTACTCGCTATAGCCAGCTGATTATGGCGGCAAAAATAAAACTGGATAAATTTTATGGCCAGCAGATTAAAAAGGTAAATAAAGAGATTAAAGAACATTTTCTTGCTTTTACGGTAGATAAGAATCTGCCCCCGGAAAATGAAAGTCTTATGTCTGACTGCTTATGGTTTGACCTGACTTCCCATGACGATGATACCTTTGCTTTTCATTATTTAAAAGAACATGGAACTTTTATGGAAAATCCCTTGCGGGACTGTTTAACTGCTCTGGTTTTTTCTAATCTATCGGTATATGAAGTTAAAGGATACCAAGATATGCACCTGGAGGTTGAAGATATTTTCCTTAATAAAGAGCATAAAGTTCTTTTAAAGGAACCCTGGGATGCAGATAGCGAAAACCCCATTTTACTCCTGGGGAGATTGGTAAACTTCCCGGAAGAAAATGTTTTTTCCGGTATGGTGTTGGTTATGGAAAACAAATCTGCAGAAAAGGATTTTCTCAAGCAACATATGGAATACTTGAGCAGTTTATTGGGAGAAAAAATTACCAGCCTCTTAAAATTTAATGCAGAAATGCTTTATGGGCTTTTCGACCACGCTTATAAAAAAGTACTGCTAAGCTTCAATCATATAGAAAGCAGCAGTATTAACGATGAAGAAAGAAACCTGCTCCTAAAACAGCTGGCAAATAATAAAGACTATACCTGGCTTCACCAAACCGGAGGATATAGCTGGTTCCACTTTTCCGGAGAGAATCGAGCTTATGCCAGAATAGGAGTCGGCACGGATAATGTACTTTTTGCTGCCGATTTACTGGAGGATATTCATAAGCTTAAGCAAGTGCTGGTGGATATTTTACCCGAGAAAGAATGGGCTGTGGTTAATAACCGTTTCCGCAAGCAGCCCCCGGCTGAGGAGTTAATGAGTTTGTGGTTTACTGTAATCAAAGATAGGGAAACCGAGCGCTGGTTGTCTACTCCTCATGGGGAACTGGATAAAAAAACACCTCAGGAGTTGCTGGCAGAAGAGAATGGCCGCGAACGGCTTTATAATCTGCTAGATGATTTTTCTAAATCTCTGCCCGGTAAAAGTGAGCAAGAATTGATTCAATATATGAGAGAACGAATAAGTCAAAGAACCTCCCTCTAAAAGGGAGGTTCTTTTATTTTTTGCAGGTCACTATATAAGCTCAGCCAGGGCGGCTGTTAATTCCTCTACCCCATCTCCGCTCTGGGCAGAAAATACTAAAGGCATTTCGGGTAAATCTAAGGTTTTACGGATTATCGCCATATGTTTCATTCTGGCCCCTCGGGAAAGTTTGTCGGCTTTGGTAGCTACTATCAGTACCGGTATCTGCAAATGTATAAGCCAGTTCTTCATTAAAATATCATTCTCTCCGGGTTCGTGCCGAATATCCAATAACTGAATCACACCCCGAAGCTGTTTTCTCTGGCTAAGATAAGCCTCAATCATTTTCTTCCAGCGGGCTTTTTCATCCCGGGAAACCCGGGCATAACCATAGCCCGGTAAATCCACCATAAACCACTGATCGTTAATTAAGTAATAATTAATAGTACGGGTTTTACCGGGAGTTGAGCTGGACTTGGCCAGATTTTTACGATTGCAGATTTTATTGATCAATGAAGATTTACCGACATTAGATCGGCCGGCCAGGGCAATTTCCGGGATATTGCCCCCCGGCAGTTGATTAATATCTACATAGATTCCTTCTAATTCCGCTTTTTTTATCTTATTACCCGCCATAAAGGCCCTCTTTGTCTTGTTGATTTGTTTTCTTCGCTGCTAAATTACACTACGCCTGAGACGGACGCACAAGGAGACGGTTCTTTTGTGTTGCTTCGTCTTCCGCCTTCCACCTTCTGTCCTCCGTGTTCCGTCTAACATAGATCTTTATTAGCTTCGGGCTCTACCCTGTCCTGGTTCAGGTTCTCCCCCACCAGTTCAGGATTTAGCAATACGCCGGGAAAGTCTTCACCCGGTTGAATAGCTTCCAACTTAAGCAGGGTTTCTTCTAATACTTCATCCATATGACTGACTTGAACCAGTTTAATTTTCCTTTTAACCGGAGCCGGTATTTCAGCCAGATCCTTTTTGTTTTCTACCGGCAGAAGCACCTTGGCAATCCCCGCTCTATGGGCCGCCAGGATTTTTTCTTTCACTCCACCAATAGGCAGGATTCTGCCCCGCAGGGTTATTTCACCGGTCATAGCCACATCACTTCGGACCGGTAGGCCAGACATAGCTGAAGCCAGGGCTGTAGCCAGGGTTATTCCAGCAGATGGCCCATCCTTGGGAATGGCCCCTTCGGGAATATGAATGTGTACATCATATTTGTCGCGAATTTCATCACTTATTCCTAGTTCATCTGCTTTGGAACGAACATAAGTTAAAGCTGCCTGGGCTGATTCCTTCATTACCTCGCCTAGCTTGCCAGTCAGGGTCAAGTTTCCCTTGCCTTTCAGCAGAGCAACTTCAATAGATAATATATCGCCCCCGCTCTCCGTCCAGGCCAAACCGGTTGCTACCCCTACCTGGTTTTCGCTTTCCGCCACCCCGTAACGATATCTGCCTGCTCCTAAAAAGCGATTTAAACTATTAGAGGCGACATGAACAAAGGTATCTTTATCTTCTACCACCTGACGGGCAACCTTACGGCATATAGACGCAATTTGTCTTTCCAGGTTTCTGACTCCGGCCTCTCGGGTATATTCGCGAATAATCCTGCGCAGGGTTCCCTCGGAAAATGTTATATTACTTTCCTTCAGGCCGTGCTCTTTTATTTGTTTTGGCACCAGGTAATCAGTGGCGATGTGTACTTTGTCTTCTTCGGTATAGCCAGTTATTTCTATTATTTCCATCCGGTCCAGCAACGGACGAGGGATATTAAAAACTGAATTGGCCGTGGTAATAAACATTACCTTGGATAAATCAAAGGGGATTTCCAGATAATGGTCACTAAAAATATAGTTTTGCTCAGGGTCTAAAACCTCCAGAAGAGCCGAAGCCGGATCTCCACGAAAGTCCATGGTCATCTTGTCGATTTCATCCAGGAGAAAGACGGGGTTTTTCGAACCCGCTGTTTTCATACCCTGCAATATACGGCCCGGCATAGAGCCCACATAAGTCCGGCGATGCCCTCTTATTTCAGCCTCATCCCGGATGCCTCCCAGGGACATACGGATAAATTTCCTCCCCAGTGAGCGGGCTACCGACTTGCCCAGAGAGGTCTTCCCTACGCCGGGAGGACCAACCAGACAGAGAATAGGGCCTTTCATTTTTTTGGCCAGTTTACGAATAGCCAAATACTCCAGAATTCTTTCTTTCGGTTTTTCCAAACCATAATGATCTTCATCCAGTATGGCTTCAGCTGCTTTTAAATCCAAACGATCACGGGTTTCTAACGACCAGGGTAAAGACAATATCCAATCCAGGTAGTTGCGCACCACTACGGCTTCAGCCACCATCGGCGGCATTTTTTCCAGCCTTTCCAACTCCTTAAAGGCCTTTTCTTCAGCATCTTTGGGCATATTAGCTTTCTTGATCCGTTCTCTGAATTCTTCAACTTCACTGCTGCGCTCGTCTTTTTCCCCTAATTCCTTTTGGATAGCCTTAATTTGTTCCCGCAAATAATATTCTTTTTGCGTCTTTTCCATCTGTTTGCGAACCCGGATATTGATCTTTCTTTCCAATTCCAAAACTTCCATTTCCTTGGCCAGCAGTTCGCAAAGATAATTTAATCGCTTATTAATATCGCTCAATTCCAATATCCGCTGTTTTTCGTTTATTCTCAGATTAAGATGGGATGCAATTACATCCGCCAGTCTTCCCCCTTCTTCAATAGCTACTACTGAAACCACGGTTTCTGGAGGAATCTTTTTGCTCATCCTTACATATTGTTCAAATTGACCCACCAGGTTTCTCATAAGTGCTTCCAGTTCAGGGCTTTTAATCTTTTTATCCCTTAATTCTTCTACCCGTACTTTCATATAAGGATCATTGGCAAGATAGGCATTGATTTCCGCTCGGAATAAGCCTTCAACCAGAACCCGCATGGTTCCACCCGGCATTTTTAATATTTGTCTTATTTCCGCAACCGTACCTACTTCATAAATATCTTCTTCATCCGGCTCATCGGTTTGAGCTTCCTTCTGCGTTGCTAAAAATATCTCCTTGGAACCCAGCATTGCGTCTTCTATGGCATTTATGGATTTCTTTCGCCCTACATCCAAATGAATGACGGTATAGGGGAAAACCAGTACCCCGCGGAGAGGCAGCATAGGTAGTTCTCTATATATTTGATGTTCTTCTGTTGGCATAAATAAACACCTCCCAGGCACATCTATTCTACTATATGTGTTAATGCAGTGCAATAACGCCTGTAATCGATTTCCAGGCAGTTGCTGCTTTACTACCAATCATCAAGTTGAAACGCCAAGGCCGGGCTCATTAATCGTTGGCAGCGGTTTATCTGTAGTAGCGGGAAATACTTCCTGCTCAAGGAATGCCCAGATAAAGACCTCATCCAAATCTCGAACCGGAATTACCTTTAAATCAGGAAAATCGTCAAAAATATTAAGCCAATTCTCTGCCGGGATAATGACCTTTTGCACACCAGCCCTGCGGGCAGCCTCAATTTTAGCTATAACACCTCCCACTGGCTTGACTTTGCCATAGACAGAGATTTCCCCGGTCATAGCTAAAAGATTATCTACTACTTTACCGGTGATACTTGAATAGATGGAAGTGGCCATACTTATACCAGCCGAAGGTCCATCTACAGGAATACCCCCGGGAAAATTAAGATGGATATTGTAATCGCCAATTTCCAAACCATAAATAGACCTCAAAACGGTAAGAACATTCTCTACCGCTCCCCGGGCCATACTCTTACGCCGTACTTGTCTTTCCTGTCCCCCCAGTTGTTCTTCATCTACCACCCCGGTAACCGTCCAGTTTCCCTGGCCTTTGGCCACAGGTAAAGCAGCCGCCTCTACCTCCAGTAAAGTGCCCATATTAGCCCCAATGACAGCCAGTCCATTCACTACTCCGACCATTGCTTCTTCCTTAATCTTGATTTCCCGGCGCGGTGAAAACCGGCCATTATTCAAAACTTTTTCCACGATAGACAGGCTTATTTTATTCTGTTTTTCCACCTGTGCTATTCCCGCCGAGAGTTGAACCATATTAACCGCTTCCCTTCCATTACTGGCATAGCGGCTTATTTCCTCCAAAGCTGCAGGCTCCATAGGAAAATTGATTTTTTTTGCGGCATTAAGGGTTATCCGTTCTATATCTTCTTTGCTAAGGGGATTAAAAAAGACTTCCAGACAGCGTGAACGCAAAGCAGGCGATAATTCATCCGGTGAGCGGGTGGTAGCACCTACCAGGCGAAAATCAGCGGGCAGTCCATGGTTAAATATCTCATGAATATATACCGGGATAGTCCGGTTATATTCTGTATAATAAGCACTCTCCAACATAACTTTTCTATCTTCTAAAACTTTTAGCAATTTGTTCATCTGTAAGGGATGTAATTCGCCGATTTCATCTATAAAGAGAATACCCCCATGGGCTCGGGTACAAGCTCCCGGCTTGGGTTGAGGAATGCCGGCTGAACCCATAGATCCAGCCCCCTGATATATGGGATCGTGCACTGAACCAATCAATGGATCAGCTATGTTTCTTTCATCAAAACGGCTTATGGTGGCATCAACTTCTACAAAGTTGGCATCTTTTCCAAAAGGAGACAAGGGGTTTTTTTTAGCCTCTTCCAATACCAGCCGTGCCGCCGCAGTTTTACCTACCCCAGGAGGTCCAAATATAATAACATGTTGGGGATTCGGCCCGCAAAGAGCAGAACGAAGAATGGAGACTGCTTCCTTTTGTCCAATAATATCATCCATCTGAGCAGGACGGGTCAAACTGGATAAGGGCTCACTAAGCTTTATGTTACGCATCTGTTTTAACCGGGAACTCTCTTTTTCCGATTCCTTTACCATTACGGTTTTATGGCTCTGCTGGTTCTTCAAGAGATTCCAAAAATATAAGCCTATCACTATCGCAAAGAACAATTGTATCAAGTAGAGGATACCGCTATATTTGACAAAAAATTCATTCATGAGTTTTTTCCTTTCCTTTGTGCTTTTTCTATTATTCCCTGAGCTCCAGCTTGGGATTAGAAAAAAACTCAGTAAAAAAAGGCAGCTCTCGCTGCCTTTTCCACAAGATATATTGGTTTTACTGTAAAACCTTTATTTAAAGCATCAGAAGAAACCGCGGAGCAGTTTCAACACACCGCTGCAACGAGGTGGGGGATTAGAACCCGCCACCTGTTTTGTTAATAGGCGATCGCTTAGCACCCTGCGGGCACCACTGATGTTCGCTTCGCTCACTATTATGGATGCGGGGGATATATTTCACCTCGTTATAGGACCTACCCCAGACTAGTTAACTTTTCGCCGCGCTTCCATAGTAACCAGCAGAGGTTGCTCCTTCTTTTCAATTACATCCCGGGTAATGGCCACTTTGGTCACATCCAGGCGGGAAGGAATCTCATACATTACTTCCAGCATAATATCTTCTATTATTGCCCTTAAACCACGGGCCCCTGTATTCCGGCGCAGGGCTTCATCGGCAATAGCCTGCAGGGCATCTTCCTTAAATTCGAGATCCACCCCATCCAGTTCAAACAATTTTTTATACTGTTTGACCAGGGCATTTTTGGGCTCGGTTAGAATGCTTATCAATGCATCGATATCCAGTGCCTCCAGGGTAACAATAATGGGCACTCTTCCTACGAATTCAGGAATAAGGCCGTATTTCAATAAATCCTGGGGAAGAATCATATTCAGGATTTCTCCGATTTTTTTCTCTTCCCGGCTTTTGATATCAGCACCAAAACCCATGACTTTTTGTCCTACCCGATTCTCAATTATCTTATCTATACCTTCGAAAGCTCCCCCACAAATAAAGAGAATATTACTGGTGTCTATCTGAATAAACTCCTGATGGGGGTGTTTCCGCCCTCCCTGCGGGGGAACACTGGCTACAGTTCCTTCCAAAATCTTTAAAAGGGCCTGCTGCACCCCCTCACCCGAGACATCCCGGGTAATACTGGGATTATCTGTCTTACGCGCGATTTTATCGATTTCATCAATGTAGATTATTCCCTTTTCTGCTTTTTCAATATCGTAATCAGCGGATTGAATAAGCTTTAAGAGGATGTTTTCTACATCTTCACCCACATAACCGGCTTCGGTTAAGGAGGTAGCATCAGCAATGGCAAAGGGAACATTTAATATCCGGGCCAAAGTCTGGGCCAGCAAAGTCTTGCCACTACCAGTCGGCCCCAGCATCATTATATTGCTCTTCTGGAGCTCAACATCATCCAGCTTCATTCCCAAGTTTATCCTTTTATAATGATTATAAACAGCAACAGCCAGGGACTTCTTGGCCCGATCCTGACCGATAACATAATCATCAAGAATCTCACGAATATCTTGTGGTTTGGGAATGTCCCCGAGTTCAAAACCCAGGTCATCCGCCAACTCTTCTTCAATTATCTCATTACACAACTCTATGCACTCATCACAAATATACACACCCGGTCCAGCAACAAGTTTCTTAACCTGGTCCTGAGTCTTGCCACAGAATGAACACTTCAATTGCCCTTTTTCATCCCCGTATCTGTGCATAAATCCACCTCTCTTTGGCCAAAAGTTATTTCTTGTTGGTCTTCTTCGGATGGCTTATTACTTCATCTATAATACCATATTCTTTAGCCTCCTGGGCAGTCATAAAATAATCGCGATCGGTATCCTTTTGGATTCGCTCCAGAGGCTGACCGGTTCTTTCAGCCAGTATTTTATTTAAAGATTCTTTCATATTCATTATACGCCGGGCATGGATTTCGATATCAGTAGCTTGTCCCTGGGTCCCCCCTGCCGGTTGATGAATCATGATTTCCGCATTGGGGAGGGCATATCTCTTGCCTTTTTTTCCTGCCGCCAGGAGGAATGCTCCCATACTAGCAGCCAACCCTACACAAATGGTGGAGACATCAGGGCGGATATATTGCAGAGTGTCATATATAGCCATCCCTGCTGTTATCGAACCGCCCGGGCTGTTGATATACAATGAAATATCTTTGTCCGGGTCTTCCGCTTCCAGGAATAGAAGTTGGGCAATTACCAGATTGGCTACAGTGTCGTCAATACCACTACCCAGGAATATTATCCGGTCTTTAAGCAAACGCGAATAAATATCGTAAGACCTTTCCCCTCGATTAGTTTGTTCCACTACCATAGGTACCAGATATGACATAATAATCACCCCTTGAATTTTAATTTTGATTCTACTGCAAAAAGTTATTATTATTATTCATTGGTTTGTATGAATATACTGCTCACAGTCTACGCATGGGCAACCCTTACGCTGGAGTTGCGGTTATTCAGCTGCCGCTGTGGCTATTTCTGCTACTTCCTTTACTACAGCCTTGTCGATAAGGAAGTCAATCGCTTTATCTATTTTTAACCCTGTCCGGATGTTCTCGATGGCATCGCCCAGTTCTTCCTTTATCTTGTCTACTTCCATTCCAAAGCTATTGGCCAGTTTTTCAATGTGTTCATCCAGTTCTTCTTTACTGACCTCTATCCCCTTGTCGTCAGCTACTTTTTCCAGCATGAAATCACCTTTTACTGATTTCTCAGCTTCCGGCCATATTTTCTGGCTGAAGTCCTCCCGATTGCTATTGGTAAACTGGAAATACTGTTCCAGAGTCAAGCCCTGATAGGCCATTCTTTGCTCAAAATCTTGCATCATCCGTTCCACCTGCATATTAATAACCGCATCAGGGACAGGAATATCACATTTTTCCAGGGCCTTTTCCATTAGCTCCGTTCTAATGGCCTCTTTACGGCGGGTTTCTGCCATCTCCTCCAGGTTTTTTCTAATGTCCTGACGCAGCTCATCAATAGTATCAAATTGACTTACTTCTTGAGCAAAATCATCATTAAGTTCTCTGGCTTCAGTCATTTCAATCTTTTTAACGCTAACCTGGAAAACAGCCTCTTTGCCCGCCAGATCCTCAGCATGATAGGACTCCGGGAAAGTAACCAGTACATCCTTGCTTTCCCCGGCCTTCAGCCCTACTAATTGTTCTTCAAAACCAGGAATAAAAGTATTGGAGCCCAACTCCAGAGAATAGTCTTCTCCCTTGCCCCCGGCAAATGCTTCGCCATCAATAAAACCTTCGAAGTCAATATTCAACTTATCTCCCATAGCGGTCGGTTCTTCTTTTTTTTCTACTACTTGAGCATATTGTTGGCGCATATCTTCAAGTCTCTGAATAACATCCTCTTCTTTTACCTGAAAATCAGGTATTTCAACCTCTATGCCCTCTATTTCCCCTAACTTGACTTCCGGCTTGACCGGTACACGCGCCTTGAACTTAAAGGGTTGGCCTGATTCCGGGTCATTGATATCAAATTCCGGCTGGGCAATAGGCTTGATGTTTAATTCCTCCAGAGCCTTTTCATAGGCTTCTGGAACAATATATTCCAGAGCGTCCTGGAAAAGCACTTCCTTGCCAAATTGGAGTTCCAAGAGCTCTCGGGGTGCTTTTCCTTTACGAAAACCAGGAATAGCAACCTGTTTGATTACTTTGCGATAAGCGTACTGTAGCCCTTCCTCAACCTGCTCGGCACCAACCTCTATTTCAATGTAGGCCTCGCTGTTTTCTATCTTCTCTAATTTTGCGGTCATTTATGCTCCTCCTAACCCTTTCATTAATTTAGCTTGGCTTGTTACTGTATTTTGCGAACACTATACCTGACCTATATTATTGGGTGTTTTTTGTTTCCCGAATAATCCTCTTAAGAATTTACCCTAATTTAACTTAAAACACAAGACCCCGGCTGTTGCCGAGGTACAATTAACCAAGTTTAAAACGGGATTTGAACTTGCAACTCTCGCCTTGGCAAGGCAAGAGCAGGACACTAAAGCACTGGTACATAAACCTTTAGATATCTAAAGAATAATAATTCCACCCTCCCAAGTCAAGTCTCTCCCATTTATTTTTGATTCCACTCTTTAAAATTCATAAATACGGATGCCCTCGTACCGTCCGTAGTTACTGACTCCTCTCAGCCTGCTCACCTTCACCGGTGCAACCTCAGAATCATTCTATGATTAATTTTAGAGTGGCAGCATCTACTTTGCCTGAAGGAGTTAGATTGTGGTCGCTTTGAAACTGGCTTAAGGCATTACTGAGCTCTTCTTCATTAGCCGGCTTTTGCTGGAGGTATTCTTGCTTGATTAACTCCGCTATCACAGCATCCAACTCCTCTATGGTAAGCAATTGAATATTAACCCGGGAGTATGGTTCATCCACAGAACTGACTCGTGATCTTGGCAACGGATTTGATGATGGTTTTGCTGATTCACCGGAAGTCTTGCTGGAAACCTCACTGCCCTCCCCTGGCCTGACTCCGTATTTCATGTGCTTCAATTCCTGAATATTCTCATCATGCGCCAGGTTTTCATTTTTTATATTGGGGTTGGTAATAACTTCGTCTAAAGCTGACATCTGTTTATCAGTAGCAGTAGCCGGCAAGTCAGGACTCCTCTGCGGGTATCGGGCCGTTTGCCCACCGCAACCACCAAGTAATAGAAGCGATGTAATTAACAATCCTATCAAGAATTTATTAATCGCCACTTTCCTTATCCTCCATTTTACTTACATAACCCAGAATTGAACCAGGATTCAAGGAATGTACCATATTGCTGGGAACGATAACCAAAGAAGCCTTTTCCTTTATTCCTTCATAAAGGATATTCATGGCTCTTAAACTGAAAGCTTCCGGATTGTTATGATATCTGGTGGCGGCCTGGGCAAACTTGTCGGCTATTTCCAATTCTGCAGTTCCCAATATAACCCGGGCTCGGCGCTCTCTTTCTGCTTGAGCTTCTCGGGACATGGCATCCTGCAGTTCATCCGGTATCATAACATCCCTAATTTCTACCGAGCGAACGGAGACTCCCCAGGAATGGGTACGAGCATCGATCATAACTTTTAACTCTTCATCTATATGTTCTCTCCCGGCCAGCATGGCATATAGTTCGGTTTTTCCAATCATATCCCGCAGGGTGGTCTGAGCCGCCCAAAAAACCGCTTTCTGGTATTGCTCCACCTCCAGGGCTGCCTTCATAGGATCATCTACCACCCAGAACATTACCGCATCCACATTTACCGGAACATTGTCCCTGGTCAAGGTCTTCTCAGCGGCAAAAAAGGTGGTTCTAATCCGCATATCAATCCAAATGGGAGCTTCATCAATTATAGGAATTATGAAAAAAAGTCCCGGCCCGGCCATTCTGCGAAATTTACCCAGCCTTAAGACAACCACCCGATCCCACTCCCGGGCCACCTTGAGCGACCAGGCCACAAGTATGGCCGTTATGCCCAAAATTACCGTCAGCCAGATTTGCTGCATAATAATATAGGCGTAGGTTGACAAAGCCCCAATTATAATAAAAAGTAAAATTGCCGGTGCATTAAGCCTGTCTCCGCGATTCTTTGTCCAATCAGGCTCCTGGTAGTCTCCGTTATTAGCCATCTTCATTTCCCCTTTCTAAAGCCCTCGTAAACCAAAAGCACGGGGTGATTCCGCTAAAGTTATCCAGCATCAGGAATAGTTTGAGCAAAGTCAAGTGTTATTATTTACTATGATAACAAAAAAAATTATTTTAGACTAAGAAATGATATAAAAAGGTTGGGAAAAGCACCTTTTCCCCACCTTTTTTGAAATCTTATTATTTGGTTTTAATACCTAAATAATCCATTAAAGCAGATTGAAATATTTTTGAATAATTTACGCCCTGAGCTTCAGCAATTTCCTTTAACCATGCTGGTATGGTTAAATTAGTTTTTACTGCTCTATTATCTAATTCATTCCTTACTATGCTCGGGAAGACGCTTACAGGAGAAATTATATATCCCGGAGCAGTCTCAGTATCCACTTGCGGTACTTTGGAGGGAGTAGGTATTTCATCACCATCTTTTTCCATTCCGTATAAATGAAGTCCCAATGCATCGGCAGCTTGCTTTTGCGCTTCTTCAAAATCTTCTCCATAGCTTACACATCCGGGAAGATCAGGAAAATAAACACTATATCCTGTCGCTACCGGCTCAAATACTGCAAAATAAGTAAGCTTATGCACAATACTTTATCCCCCTTATGAATAGTGAAGACTTATTTTAGTCCTGCCTGCTTAAATATGCTGTTTAGAGTACCAGGGGCAATATCTCCTTTGTGGTCAGGTACTGTTACTTTGCCTGTTTTAGTAGGGTGCTTTAATTGAATATGGGAACCTTTCGTTCTACCCTCAATTTCTTTCCATCCGTCTTTGTGTAAGAGTTTCAATACTTCTCTGACGGTCATATCTTGCCCCCTCCCCATGCCTATTATACGCCCTGGTTATACGCCTGTAAATCTTTTAATACTTTTAGAAATAATACTACTGCTGATTGTCGGGTTATAATAATTATCCTGGATGACAATACCACAGATGGGTGGGCATGGGTGGTAGTATAGAATTTAGGGGGACAACCTTGAAGATTGTCCCCCCAGTTTATCTTCTCCCGCTAAGCCCTCACAGCTTACCCCTCACCCTAATTTATTGAGCTCCTAACAAAGTAATCGCCATTTTGCTGGTTAGATATCCGCTGTCTGGAACTACTTCGCGCAGTCTCTCCAATGCCTGCCGGGCTTTATCTTCTTGCTGGTCAAAGTAATAGATACAGCCCAGATAAAAGAGGCTTTCATCATAATAATTGGTGGAAGGAAAATCCCGGGTATAATCCAGGAAATATTTTTCCGCATTTTTAAAGTCGGAATTAATATAATAAACCCGCGCTAAATAATACAAGGCTTCCCGATGGAGAAAACTCTTCGATTGCATAGAAACCACCATACCCAGATTGCTCGTAGCCTTCTTATAATCACCGGCTAAATAAGCCTGATAACCCTCGGAATAATACCATTTTTCCTGTTCCAGATCGTAATCGGCCCCTGCCATGCTGTTTTCCTCACCTCTATTTTTAACCTCCTCCGGTAAAAAGCCAACCGCCTGCTTTTCTGCTAAAACCATTTGAGGCTGGTTCCCCTTCTCAATTTTTTCTTGAAAATACTCTACTTGTTGCTTGTTTTTGCCGGATTGCTTACTATCATAATCCCGCTGTCCCGCTAAATAACTAACTCCCTGCACCAGTAAAACTGTGCACAATACCCCGGAAAGCAGCCAGGCTATTCTTATCCGGGGTAGAGCCGGCCAGTGAATCCACTTTTCGCTCACTTCGTCCAGTTCTACTGCATTTGAAGCATCTTCTTCATAGATATTTAGGTAATTTAGTAATGGTTTATTGGATGTATCCCATTCCAACCCCCTGATCCATACTCTCCGCGCCGAATAGCGATCGGCTTCAGCCAGGTAACACAAGCCCAAAAGTTGATAGATTCCCACAAAACAGTCTTTTTCTTGTAAAAGCTCCCACAGAGCATTTCTAGCCGCCTCATAATTCCGGTTTTCCACCTGATTCAAAGCTTCATAATAGCGCTTTAACCAGAATTGAAAGGGTGGGTCTTGCAAATCTTCCAGGGACAAAGAAGCTTCCGGATTGGCCGTATCCAACTCCAAAACCTTTTTCCAACAGAGCTCCGCTCTTTCAAAATCACCCCAGAGGAAATAACAGCGGGCAATCAGATTTAATATCTCAATATTTTCAACATCTGCTTTTATCGCCTCTACCAGGATTTCATAAGCCCCGGTAATATCATGTTCCAGGATTTTTTCCGCCGCCTGCTCGGATAACGAAGTAATTGATGAATCAGTATTTTCGTTAATATTTGTTTCCATACTTTCATTCATATTTATAACCATTCCTTTCTTGAAGTACAAAAGATCATGAAAGAAATTTCTTTCATATTTTCATTTGCCCTCAAATCTTCTTTCCATCTTATTCCACATTTGTTTCATAATTCCTCCCAGCTTTTGTAAATTTTTATCTGCTCTCTATTAACCGATTATTTAAAATATTTAATTTTCCAATTTTCACTCCGCTTGCTTTAAGCCATCCGGAACCATCTGTAAAAAGATAAATATTATGATACTAAGCAAGCATATAAGGAGCATGAGCAATATGGTATATGCCAGCAGGTTTTTACGGTTAGAAAAAATACGAATGTCCGGGCCGGATATTCATTTAATGCAGAAGAGACTAAAGGAGTTAGGATATAATCCTGGAGTGGAAGATGGAATATTTGGAGAGCAAAGCGAAGCCGCGCTGAAAGCCTTTCAAGCCAGCCGGGGTCTCGTAGTTGATGGTGTAGTTGATCCCAACACCTGGTTGCTCCTGGAACCTAGTTCCTCAATCCGGCTGCAAAACAAGCGGGAGGGCCAGGCCTGGGAACAACCCCGCATCAGTATTGATGTGGTAAAAAGAAGACTTACCTACACTTCCGGCAGCTTCAAAAAAACCTATCCTGTAGCGGTAGGGAAGCCGCAAACTCCTACTCCGCTGGGAAATTGGACCATAGTCCAAAAAACTGTCAATCCCGGAGGACCTTTTGGTGCTCGCTGGATGAGACTTAGTGTTCCCTGGGGAGGATATGGCATCCATGGAACCAACCGCCCCAGTTCCATCGGCAAAGCTGTCAGCCACGGCTGTGTGCGCATGTATAATGCTGATGTAATCGAGCTTTATGACCGGACTCCCTTGGGTACACCGGTTAATATATTCGGGAAAGCTAATACGGGACGGGTTCTTTCCAGGGGCGATCAAGGCAGTGATGTGAAAGAAGTGCAGAGGATGCTGAGAACCCTGGGATACTACCGGGTCAAGCCCGATGGTAAATTCGGCCCTAAAACTGAAGCCGCAGTAATTGCTTTCCAAAGGGATAATCAACTGATAGCTGATGGTATTGTAGGGCCATATACTCATCACGCCCTGCAGAAGGCTTATGACCTGGCCATCAATGATGTGGAACCATAAAAGCCTCAATTGACAGCTATCCCTCATAGATGATATTATGAAGAAGTTCGGGGCGTGGCGCAGCTTGGTAGCGCGTCTGATTTGGGATCAGAAGGCCGCAGGTTCAAATCCTGTCGCCCCGACCATTATTATATGAATACCTGCCTTTAATAAAGTTCTTCAGCTTCTGCATTTTTCCTCTTTGATGGCTGACTGTTCTCTACTGCAAATTTTTTCTATCTGATTACATATCATTATCCGCTATAATTAGTTTATTACGGATTTGAAAGGTGAAATTTACATGTTTAAAAAATCAAGTATTGTTCTGCTTGCTTTTTTCTATATAATTACTCTGCTCCCTTTCCCAAGTCTTGGAGCAGCTTCCCCCTCGATTGTAATCAACAATCAATTACTGCATACTGCGGTTCCGCCAATAATTGTTGAAGACCGTACTCTGGCTCCGGTTAGAGGAGTTTTTGAGGAATTGGGAACTACTGTGAAATGGGAGGAGGAAACTCAAACTGTACGTATTACCAGGGACAACTTGCTGATTACCATGCGCATCAACCAACGCAATGCTTATATTAACGGCAATCGCCATGTATTGGACTCCGCCCCCATTATTTATAAAAATTATACCATGGTGCCATTGCGGTTTATTTCAGAAGCTTTGGCGGCGGAAGTAACCTGGGACAGTCAAACCCGTACCGTATATATCAATACTGAAACGTTCAATCGCTGGCAATCACTATGCAATGCCCGAGGGGTAGCCATGGGTGAAGAGGAATCCCGGGTTCTAAGTATTCTAGGTTCCCCTTTGCGAATTGCTCCCTCCGCTTATGGCTTTAACTGGTGGGTATACAATAGTACTTATCGGGATTATTTACTGGTAGGTATACAAAATCATAAAGTAGTAGGTATGTATAGCAATGCTCCCGTATGGAAATCAGACTCGGGACTTACCTTAGGGGCCACCCGCAGCAAAGTCAGAGCTGTACTGGGCACACCCAGCAAACAAATAAGGAAGGGTAACACTCTATTCATGGTATCCAATCCTGAGGAACGCGATGTTTTCTTAGTTAATAAAGTCTATTTAACTGCTATGTATGATAGCCAGAATAATTATAAAGTAAACTCATTTTTACTGATAGATAGTCAAATTGAGGAAGCTATTAACGGTTACCGGGTTAATGGCAGTATAGCTTTACGGGATAGCCTGGAAAAACAGACCCTGGATTTGGTTAATGTTGAAAGGGTTAAAAGGGGACTGTCCATTCTAACCTGGGATGCTGATATCGCCAATGTAGCCCGTAAACATAGTCAGGATATGCAGCGGCGTAATTATTTTGCCCATGATAATCCTGATGGTAAAACACCATTTGACCGCATAGAAGCAGGCGGTATCGATTACTGGATGGCTGGTGAAAATATTGCTCTGAATTATAACGCTATTTCTGCCCATGAATCATTAATGAACTCACCCGGGCATAGAAAGAATATCCTGGAGAAGGATTTTAAGCACCTGGGGGTGGGAATAAGTTTTGATGATCCTGATTATCTGTATCTAACCCAAAATTTCTATACCCCTCGCTGATAAAGGGCAAAGGATTTCATTTCCTAAGCCAGCCAGATAAAATATGCACCTACAACTATCAACATTACCCCGGCTACTTTATCCAGCACCGTACTCCAGCGGGCAAATAACTCCATACGGGTAATCAAGCCGGTAAAAGTACCTACTGCCACCAGAGGAACTCCTCGTCCCAGGGCATATACAAAAAGTAAAATCGCGCCATACAACCATTTGCCACTGGCCAGAGCCAATGATAAAATGGCCAGCAAAATAGGGGTTCCACATTGTGACCCGACTAATCCCATCGCCAGGCCCAGAACATAGCTGCCGCCCAGACCTCCTGAACTACCCGCACGGTCTGCCCAGGCCGGACGATAATTTATATTCAGACTGACAGCCCCTAATAACTGCAAGCCCATTAACACACATACTGCCGCCACGAAATAATAGATCAGGCTTTGTTGTAAGCCAAATATCCCGCCTATCAAACCAATAATAAACCCCAGTATCACAAAAGTAGTAGCCGTACCCAGCGTAAAAGCTACCGATAATGCAAAAGCACGTTTACGCCCGAATTCACTGCCCCCGACATGAGCAATAATAATGGGAATCAAACTAAGATTACATGGGCCAATACTGGTTACAATTCCCGCCAGAAATACCAACCCTAATCCCAACAGTGAATAGGACTGAATCAATTCTGGCCCCATCTGATTTATCCAATGCATAAACAGTACTCCAGTTCAA
>ENA-UOUL01003056-UOUL01003056.1-bioreactor-metagenome-genome-assembly--contig:-NODE-3056-length-18022-cov-3.747729_pt1 | contig 18022 bp, 11 predicted proteins | sample MGYA00249838_ERZ747220 | MGnify/ENA primary metagenome ERZ747220 (study PRJEB28778, sample SAMN05720191) | bioreactor metagenome | isolation source: Anaerobic biogas reactor | place: USA:Washington...
CAGAAGACCATCATGTACCGCATTCTGGAGGCCCGCGACTGGCAGCCGCCGGACTGGATCATCGTTCCGGGCGGCAACCTGGGCAACAGCAGCGCGTTCGGCAAGGCCTTCGCCGAACTCCACGAATTCGGCCTGATCGACCGCATTCCGCGGCTGGCGATCATCAACGCGACCGGGGCCAACACCCTCTACGACCTCTACGAACGCCAGGGCGTCCGATGGAACCAGGGGCACATCGACCGGGCCAAGATCGACGCCCACTACGCCAAACTGGACGCGGAGAACTACAAGGCCCACACGATCGCCTCAGCCATCGAGATCGGCCGGCCCGTCAACCTCAAGAAGGCGATCCGGGCGCTAGAGATCTGCAGCGGCGTGGTCCGCGAGGTCTCCGACGAGGACATCATGGAGCACAAGGCGATGGTCGGCCGGTTCGGCTTCGGCTGCGAACCCGCCTCCGCCGCCTCGGTCGCCGGGCTGCACCTGTTGTTGAAGGAAGGCGTGATCGCGCCCTCCTAGAGCGTGGCGTGCGTGCTGACCGGGCACCTGCTCAAGGATCCGGACGCCACCGTGGCCTACCACACGGGCATCAACATGAAGAAGGCGACGCCGCCGCCGGTCGAAGAGCCGAAGGGCGAACTGGCGAACCGGCCCATCCAGGTCGCCGACAATCTCGATTCGATCTGCCGCGTGCTGGAATCCCATACGCCGACGGTCGCCCGCGACCAGGCGCCGGCGTTTCCGTCGATCGCGCCGCTGGTCATCGAGCATTGAGTGGGCACGGCCGCCGTATAGGCAGTATCGACAAACGTGGCTGGCGACTAACGGCGAAGACGTGATTCATGAAATGACACCACAGAACTTGACGGAACGATCCCTCGACCTGCTCGACCGCTGGATCGACGCGTCCGAGCAATACTGGTACACCTGTCCCGACCGTCCCGAACTCGGCTGCTACGGCACCGGCTACAATTCGTGGGGCGTCCAGACCAACCAGAAGTACATCGCCGCGGCGGCCACGCTGGGCGCGATGCGAAACCGCGACCGCGCCACCGCCCGCGCCCTGGCCGCTTTGCGGTTCAGTCTGGCCAGCCACGTCAGCGGCGACTACCACTGCACCGACAAGACGACGTGGGGCCGAACGTGGATCAGCGGCCTCGGCATCGAACGGATGATGTTCGCGATCAGGCTACTCGACCCGCACCTGACCGGCGACGACCGTCGGGCCCTGCGGCGGGTCCTGATCGACGAAGCCGAGTGGATACTGGACGGCTATCATCGTCACAACCAAAGCACCATCGGCGGCCACCGCTGGGCCAGCCAAGGGCTCAACGTGCCCGAATCCAACATCTGGAACGGGGCGATCCTCTGGCGGGCCGCCTCCATGTACGGCGATCATCCGCGGGCAGATGAGTTCCGCGAGCGGGCCCACCTGTTCCTGGTCAACAGCATCAGCGTTCCTGCTGACGCCGATGACGAGACCGTTCTTGCCGGCAAGACCGTGCGCGAGCGACACCTGGGCGACAATTTCTTTCCTCACTACGCCCTCGATCACCACGGGTACTGTAACGTCGGCTACATGGCCATCTGCGTCAGCAACGCCGCCATGCTCCACTTCGACGCCATAGGGTTCGGCTGGCCAGCGCCCGAGACGCTCTACCACCACCAAGCCGATCTGTGGGCTGTGCTTCGCCGCATGGTCTTCGCCGACGGCCGACTTGCCCGTATCGGCGGCGACACGCGCCTGCGATACACCTACTGCCAGGAGTACCTGCTGCCCAGCCTCATCTTCGCCGCCGACCGCTTCGGCGACCATCACGCCCTGAGCCTGGCCGACCGCCAACTGGCCATGATCGAGCGCGAAGCCGAGTTCTGCGGCGACGGCTCCTTCTACAGCCGGCGGCTTGAAAAGCTCGCCTCGCACACACCCTACTACTACACCCGTGTCGAATCCGACCGCTCGTGCTCGCTGGCCCAGCTCTGCGTCCATCTGGCCCTGACCGAATTGCCCGAACCGGCTGACGAACCGTTTGAGGCCAGCGTCTCGGGCGGCTGGCACGAACCGGAGTACGGGGCGATCCTGCATCGGACCGCTAGACGCCTGGTTTCGGTCGCCTGGCGTGGTTTCCACGGCCCGATCGCGTTTTGCCAGAGTCCGAGCGACGGCCACACCGCCGAGTGGGAGCGCAACCTCTCCGGCTGGGTTGAGGTCCTTAACCACCGCTACCGGGAAGCGCCTCGACCGCCGGCGATCCGCATCGAGAAGACCGCCGGTGAGCCCATCGACGGCGGCTTCGTCGCCACCGGGGTCTTCCGGGAGAGCGCGCACGTCGAACTGGCGGAGGGATGGAGCAGCGAGGACTGCATCCGCCACGCCATCGCCTACGCCGCGCTGCCTGACGGGCGGACGCTGGTCGGCCTTCAGCACGCGGTGACCGCCGACCGGCGGCTGTTCCTCGGCCGCATCGAAGGCATGGGCCTGAACCTGCCCAACGACCTCTACAACGACTTTCGCCGCCGGATCGTCACCGCCAAGGGTGAGACGATGATCGAGTCGCCGCCCAGCCGCGACGAGCTTGTGCCGCTCGAGACCGCGTGGATCAACATCGAGGGCACAATCGGGGCCGTCGGGCTCTACGGCGCCGATCAGATGTTCCTTCGCCGCTCCGCCGACCGGCTCGGCGGCCCGGCCCATCCATCCCTCTACGTCGAGCGTTTCTGCTTCGGCGCCCGTCAAGGCGTCTTTGATACGCCGCCTTGCACCGTCGTGCTCGACGTCGGCTGGGCCGTCCTCGCCGACGCCGACCCGGCAACCACCCAACGTTTCCACGACTCCAGCGGTATGGCCCAAATGCCGATGTCCGGCGACCGCGTCCGCGCCGTCCGCATCCGCGGAACCGATGACAACCTCTACACCGTGATCGCGAACTTCTCCGACGCCGACCAAGTGATCGACCACGACGGCCAACCCATCCGCATCCCCTCCTGCCAGACCGTCATCATCCCCACCGAACCGGCACCATAGCGCCCTCGGCGCCCGCGTTAACTTAATACTCAAGACCTGACCCCATCGGATCAGGTCTTGGAAGTCTGGTCGGATTGGACCGACGATGCCGCAGATTGCCGACCGGAGGTTCTACTCCGGTATCTGTTCGGCTACCTGTCCATCGTCGCCAAATAGATGGTCACGCGGCGGTTCCTGGCCTTGCCCTCGGGTGTGCGGTTCTCGGCGATCGGCTGGGTTTGCCCCACACCCCGGGTGGTCATGCGACCCGCGTCAATCCCGCCGCCGCGAAGCACCTCGGCCACCGCCTCGGCGCGGGCCTCGCTGAGCCCCTGATTGTCGGCGGACTTGCCAAGCTGCCGCAGAGTGGCGATGGTGGCCGACTTTGCGACCCGATCGGTGTCTGTGTGGCCTACGATCGTCAGGGCCCGATCCCTCACCTGATCGTTGTTAAGTATCTCGGCAAGCTTCTCGAGGGCGGCCCTGGCCCGCGGCTTGACGACGGTGGAACCCGAGTCGAAGGTGGTGTCGGACCGGAACTGGAACATGCCCTTATCCCGGTCGAATTCGAAGAGATTCGGGTACCTCTGGTCGAGATCTTCCACGGCCGCGACCACCGCTGGCGGAACCGGCGGCGGTTCGGGCGCCGGGGTGACCACAGGCTCGGGCTCAACCACGGGAGCCGGGGCGGGAGTCGGGGTCGGTCTGGGCGGCGCTGTGACCGGCTCCACCATCACCGTTTCCGGAAAGGGCTTGGGCCTCGGCCGGCAGCACGCGCAGCCAGTAAGCCCCCCGCAGACCAGCAGAACCGTCAGCACTACCGTCACAACTTCCCTAATCCGGTACATCACCATCTCCTTTGCTCGATCCAAGGGTCAGAGGCCGAACGCAAAGCCATCTGCGAAACCGCCGGCCGCTTCTCGCCCAGCCCACTATACCCCATACATGGAATACCAGCGGACGCCCCACGGGGCTTCCACCAATAATATCTATCATTAGTTTGCCGGCCGAAACGGGAAAAGCAAGCGCATTTCTCCTCAACGACCCCGATTCCGCCGGGAGAGCGGGGGCGAGGCCGGCCCTGTCGCAGCCCGGTTCTGAACACCGCCTTGACCCGGGTTGCGAATTCGGCAACAATGGAGCACCGCTTGGGTGAGCGCGGAAGGGAGGCACTGATGACGGTCAACTTAACGGCAGTATGTGGGCACTGCCGTCAGCGTGTGGCGGCGAGGCACGAAGTCCGCGACGGCAAAGTGTTCCTGGTCAAGCAGTGCCCGCGCTGCGGCGGGAGCGAGGCCCTGGTGAGCACGGACGCCGCGGCCTGGCAGCACAAGCGCGACATCTGGGGCTATGACCCGACCGAGCCGACCGGCTGCAGCCTGCACTGCGACACCTGTCGGATCGACCATACGCCGACGATTGTCTTTGTCGAAGTGACAAATCGCTGCAACATGAGCTGTCCGATCTGCATCGCGACCGTTCAGAGCGTCGGGTTCGACTATCATCCGCCCCTGGAATACTTCGCGAAGCTGTTCGTTCAGTTGGGCCGTCTGAAGCCTAAGCCGTTCGTCGAGCTGTATGGCGGCGAGCCGACCCTGCGGGAGGACCTGGTGGAGATCGTGCGTCTGGCGCGCCGCCAGGGCCTTCGTCCCCGGGTGGTGACCAACGCCATCCGCCTCGCCGACGAAGACTACTGCCGCAGCTTGTGCGAGGCGAAGGTGCCCCTGCGGATATCCTACGACGGGCCCGATCCGGAGACGTACCAGCGGCTGCGAGGCGACCCGCACGTGGGCGAACTGAAACGGCGGGCACTGGCAAACCTCCGCAAGTACAACCCGCGAAAACACGCGATGCTCTGCTGCCTCGGATTGAAGGTTAACGACAAGCACGTCGGCGACATCCTCGCCACGTGTCACGAATACCGCGACGTCATCGAACAGGTGGGCTTCATCCCTCTCAAGGAGGACTGGCAGGGCGACGGCGTTCAGCCGCCCCACCATACCACGCAGGAAGACGCCGAGCGGGCGATCCGCGAGGGTGTTGTGGACGGCCGGGTGGATTTCATTCCCGCCGGTTTCGTCCACTGGCTTGCCCCGTCGAGGCGGTTTTTCACGGAGAATCCGCGGTCCAAGAACTTCATGTTCAGCGGCTCTCATCCCAACTGCGAGTCGGTCACCTTCCTCGTCTCCGACGGCACGAACTACCGCAGCATCAACCACTACCTTAAGATGCCCCTGGACCGCCTCGCCGAAGAGGTGTTTCGCCGGGCAAGGGTCCTCAACGACCGGCTCGCCCGCCTGGACCCGCACAAGTTCCTTCAACGATGGCGCGGACGATGGCTGGTCGCCAGAACGTTCGTTCCCCTGATGTGCCGGGCGGCGGACCTGCGCGCCGTATTTAGGGGGCATCCGTTCCGCGCCGCGGCGAGAATCCTCGCCGGCGCGGTGCGTGGCGAACGGATTTGGGATGCCTTGCGCCGCGTGACCGGACTGCCAAGTCTCCTGCGGGTCGGGACCTTGCCGTTCGAGGAGTATCTCACCGTGGAATCCCAGCGGCTGGCCAAGTGCAGAGGCGTTTTCGCGTATGAGGACGCTCGCGACGGCTCGTTGCAGTCCATCCCCGTCTGCACCTGGTTTCTCTACCGCAAGGAGGTTCTCCGAACCATCAGCGAGAAGTACGGCGTGGCTCGATCGACTCGCGAAACCAGTCCGAGCCCGGCGGCGCCGTCGGAGCATCGGCCACAGGCGTAGAGGCCGCCTGTACTACAGCTCGCGAAGAAGCTTGTTGGCCGGTGATTGTTCGACGGTCTCGCGGAATGATTCGAGCGAACCGGCCAGTGCGGCCAGCTCAGGCGTCCGGGCCACGGGGATTCGGTCCGTGCCCTGTCTGGCCAGCGCATCGATCACGCAGGCGATCGTCAAGTTCTCGGTCGACCGGCCGGGCTGATACGCCGTCTCCTTGTCTTCCTGAGCCCTGGTCTCGGAGAGAATCCCGCTCTTGACGAGGTCGTCGAGAATCTGGTGGACGAGGCGAACGGGAATATCCAGGGCACGGCTCAGACCGGTGGCGGTTGCGGGCTCAAGCCCCTCACGGAAATTCCTGACCAGCAGGTGGGTGATCTGCAGCGACAGGAGCGTCCTGAAACCACGGCTGACGCGCAGGCAGTCAGGCTCAAATTCGTAGGTTTCCACGTTCTGATGGGCAAAGCAGATTTCCGCGCCGAAGAGGATGATCAGCCAACTGAGCTGGAGCCACACCAGAAACAACGGCAATGCGGCAAAACTGCCGTAGATGGCATTGTACTTGGCCATACCGACCTGAAACGTGATATAGATCCACTGAACGGCCTGGTAGATCGTCCCCGCGACGATCCCCGCCAGGATGCCGGAGCGGAGCGTCACCTTCGTGTTCGGCATGAAGACATAGACGAACGAAAACAGGATCCAGATTACGGCGTAGGGCAGGAGCTTGAGCGAAAGGGATATGATCCCGCTGAGCACGCCCAGAAGCGCCACTCGCTCGGTGATGAGCGTCACCTGCGTGGTGATGAACACCGTCAGGCTGCTCGCCACGATGACCAGAACCGGGCAGACGAGCATGACCGACAGGTAGTCAGCGAACTTCCGGCCAAGCGGCCGATCCTTCTCAATGCCCCAGATGTCGTTGAAGGAACGTTCGATATTGCCCAGAACCTTGATGACGGCCCAGAACAGGACGGCCACGCCGATCCCCGCGATCATGCCGCCGCGGGTGTTATCGAGCAGCGTCTGAGCGAACGTGATGATCCGCCCAACCACCTCTTCCTGCCCAGGAAGTCGCTCCATGAGCTGCGCTTCGAGGAGTTTTTCGAACCCGAAGCCCTTGGCGACCCCAAAGGCCATGGCCACGACGGGCACGACCGAAAGCAGCGTATAGAACGTCAGGGCTGAGGCCCGCAGTTGGCACTTGTTCTCGTCAAATCCCCGAAACGCCAAGAGGATGATGCGCAACTGTCTGATAAAGAACGACTTCCGGCGAGGCATCTTGCCCAGCGGAATTCGCCATACGTCCGTCCTGACAAAATCGACAATCCTGGAGACCATATCCTTCGCCACTGCTTGGCTCTTGCGTGCTCCTATTATGGCCTGTGTCGACGGCCAACGCAAGGATCAGGTGGGCCGGACCATCTTCCGGCCGGTCGGGCAACTGCAACTGATCTGGCCGAGATGGCTCAATCCCTCGTCGGCTTTCCCTAAAGAATTATTATTCCAATGCTTACAGCTTTCTCAGCTCGACATGACAATCCTGTCGTCATGGGATTGACAGAACCTCCGCACCTTTGTAGTATGTAGCTGCAACCATTATACAGAATCCAGGTACCCATCGATAGGATATGAACATGGTCGAGAAGAACTCACAGATTCCCCAGTATCTGCGGATTAAGCAGGAGGTGGAACGGATGATCGCGCGGGGCGAGTTCGGACGCGGCGGCATTGTTCCAGGTGAACGGGCGTTGGCGCAGCGGCTGGGGGCGAACGTGGGGACAGTCCGACGGGCGATGCGGGTCCTGGCCCAGGAAGGCAAGCTGGTCCGCGTGCCGCGGATCGGGACGGCGGTTTCGTCCCCCACGGCAGCCGGCAACGGCAAGGGGTTTTGGGCGGTGATCGTTCCGACGATGGAGTACTTTTATCCGCCGGTGGTCCATACGATCGAAGAGGAAGCCCGAAGCCGCGGCGTGTCGATCGTCCTGAACTGCACAGCGGACGACGTCGCTCTCGAACAGCGCCTGGTGCAGCAGGCCGTCGAGAATGGGGCGAAAGGGATCCTGATCGCTCCGGCGGCGCCGATGGATCCGGTACGCTCGCCGCAGAGCCTTGAGTATCTTTCCGAGCTCTCGGTTCCGGCGGTCATGATCGACTATTGGGCGTCCGAGGGACCGGCGCTGGGAATCGACTGCGTGGTGAGCGACGACTTCGCGGGCGCCTACGAGGCGACGACGCACATGATCCGCCACGGATACCGGAAGATCGCCGTGTTCGGACACCGGCTTCGCGAGGGCCAGTCGCCGCACCCGAAGGGCGTACTGCGAATGCGCGGCTACCAGGCGGCGATGGCGGATCACAGCCTGACCCTCCCGGACCTGCCGGACCTGTATTCGTGGGACATCGACTGGAATCCCAAAGCGGTCAGACGCTACGTCGAATGGGGCGTTGAGGCCTTCGTCTTTCACGAGGACTCGAGCGCCTCGCTGCTGATCAAGCTGCTGGGCAAGTGGGGCGTCAAGGTTCCCGACGACGTGGCGATCATTGGCTACGACAACGAGACGTTCTGCAACCACACCGATCCAACGATCACGTCGGTGGACGTGGGCAAAGACGAGATGGCCCGTCGGGCTGTCAAACTTCTCGAAGATCGAATCCAAAGCGGGACGCGCGGACAATACCGGTCGGTGATGCTGCGGCCCAGCGTCGTCGCCCGCGAGTCGTGCGGGCGCAACTGTCCGCAGCGGGACACCGCCGCCAAGCCGGTTCCGGGCCATGTGACTGCGTAAGGAGTCCGTCATGCGCAAGAAAACGTCCTTCACGCTGGTCGAGCTCCTGGTCGTGGTGGCGATTATCGCGGTGCTGGTGGCGATCCTGCTGCCGGCCCTGTCCTCGGCCAGGGAAGCGGCGAGGGAGGCGATCTGCAAGAACAACATCAAGCAGATTGACACGTCGTTCAGGATGTATATGACCGACCACGCCGACTGGATCGTTCACTACAACTGCTGGCCGCCGTTTGTCGGGAATATCGACTACAACTGGGCGAAGTACTATGCCCCATATCTCAGCTTGCCCCCCAATGGCTCGGATGGATTGGCCCACAACGCCTCGGCGGATGTCACCGTGTTCGATTGTCCCAACCAGATGAGCTATGGTTACGCTCTCAACGTTGATCTTGGAGGCGATCCCCACCCCTATAAAGGCGTGCATCATTTGTCCTGGGAAAAGAGCCCGGCAGCGTTGCTGCGAATGTCCGAGCCTCATAGCAATTGGCTCGTCAATTTGTCACTCTGCTATGACATCATGCAGTATCCGTCCCGCCACAGAGGCGGCGCGCATTACCTTTTCTGCGATGGCCACGTTGACTGGCTGGTCGCCTTTCAGGTTCATTTCCGATGGACCGGCTGGCCCCGCTGCGTCAATGGCGACGAATGACCCGGCTGATGACGAGCCATCGAGTGCCTTGGATTGACCGCAATAAAACCTCCGAAACAACCGGGAGCAGATCAATGATGTACATGAAGATGTTTTCAGCGGTTCTCGTATGCGCGTTGGGCTCAGTTGCCAATGCGGCGGACGTCGCTTCGCCGGACGTTCTCGGGCTGGACGTGCCGATCAGGTCCGCATCGGCTGGCGATGCGTCGGATGCGGATGTCCGCAGCCTGCCGGAGCGGCGGGCGGTTGAGTTTCCCCTCAAGGACGTCGCGCCCGGTGCGTATCACCTGGCGGTCGAGGTCCGGTCGGCGGATGTGACCGGCGAGGACGGCAAGCACATGCTGGGCGGATACAACTTCCTGCTCCCCAAGCCGCTGTACCAGATTGCGGTCGGCGGCGCGCCCGTGGCGACGCAGATCAGTTGCCGCTCGCCTCTGCGTCTGGCTGACGATCCCCAAACGAATAAGCCCGTCTACGTCACCTGGCTGCTATCGACCGAGCCGGTCGAACTGAAGCCCGGCGATCACCTGGACATCCAGTGTTTCCGCGACGGCGGATTCGTTCGCCGAATCGTCCTGCTGGACGAACAGGCGTGGGAGGCTGAAAAGATGCGGTCATCGGACCTGCCGCAGGCTCGCGGCGACCTTGGGTGGGGTGTGACATGGTTTCTCCGGCCGCCGATCACCCGCGGGTACCGTCTGCGGGACCTCGACGACGCCGTCAAAGCTCTTGAACTCTTCTCCGCCGGGTTCGCCAAACCGTACATCGATGGCAACCCGTACGCCTCGCTCGTCGCGGAGGGCGCGTCGCTCAGCGAGCGGATCACGACCTATCGCCAGGCCAACAGCGCGGACGCAGCCGCCGTCGAACAAGGGGCGACGCTGGCGCGACTGTGGCAAGACTACTTCACCAAAGTCGAACAGACGCTTCGCGAGACCATCCCTCCGGTCGTCGTCAAGATCCGTGAGGCCCTCGATTTCGAAAAGGCCGGTATCACGCTGAACGAGGCGTGCGCAGCCGGCCGCGAGGCGATCTTCGCCCGCGACACCGCCCGCCAGTACGCCGACGGCGCGGATGAAGAGATCAACAAGCTCGGTGACCCCAATGACTTGGCGAAACTCAAGATCATCTACCTGCTGACCTACGCGGACAACGCCGCTGAGTTCGCCAAGACCGCCGCCGAAAACGCTGCCAAACCGCAAACCGCGGTCGAATTCCCCGAGTACTTCGTCGCCGCGCTGGATGCAGGCACGCCAGCGACACCAACCGCCGACGCTTCGCCACGCGGTGAGATCTGCCTCAACGGCGAGTGGGACTTTGCGATCAACACCGGCGCGGACAATCCGCCCAAACCCGGCGCCTGGCCGCGCCGCCAGCGCGTGCCTCACGGCGAATGGGGATACGCGATCAACAAGGGCAACATTCCCGATGAGCAGTGGCTCAAGCAGTCCCGCGGCTATTGGGACTGGTGGGAAAGCAGCGTCTGGTATCACACCGAGTTCGACGTTCCCGCCGGCTGGAACGGCCGGCGGTTTGCGATCGCCTTTGAAGAAGTCGAAGGCTACGCCGAGGTCTTCATCAACGGCCGGTACGCCGGCAACCACTACACGGGCCTGGTTCCCTTCGAGATCGACGTGACGAAACACCTGATTGCCGGCGCCCGAAACAACATCCTCGTCTTCGTCGAGAGGCCGTCCAAGACCGCCCGGCCGGGTTCGGGCTATCGATACGTCACGCGGCCCAACCTCTATCCCACGCGGTGCCTCGAAGCCTACTTCGGCGGGATCACCGGCGACGTGTTCCTGCGATCCACCCCTCACACGCGAATCGTCGATACCTACGTCCGCACCTGGGCTGATCGACGCATCCGCGTCGAAACCACCGTGCGGAATGATACGGACCAACCGGTGGATCAGACGATCGTCGGCGCCATCCGCAAGGACGGCAAGGACCTGTTCACGCTGCCGCCGCAACAAGTCCATCTCGACCCGAAAGAGGAGAAGACCGTTGTCAGTGAAGCCGTCTGGCCGGACGCTCAGCTATGGGGCATCGGCGGCGAGTACGGCAGTCCGGACAATCTGTATTACCTGGTCGCAGACCTGGGAGGTATCGACACAACCTACACCGAATTCGGCTTCCGCGAAATGACGATCAAAGGCCCGGACTTCTATCTGAACGGAAAGAAGATTCTCCTCCAGGGCGACAATTTCGGCGCTGTGGGGCGCGACCACCAGCGCCGCTGCCGGTGGTACATCAATCAGTTCTTCCGCGTCAGCCGCGAGGCCAACATCACCTTCACCCGCGCCCACCAGCACTCCATGTGTCCCGATCACGCCGAGATCGCCAACCGGATCGGGATCCTGCTGGAGCCGGAGGCCTGCGGCTGGTTCCTGCACCCGCCCAGCGACATCGTCAATCAGCGGATTGATCCGGAGTTGATGAAATCCAGTCCGCCCTATGCCAATCGTGCATGGGAAGACCCGGTCTGGCGTAACAACAACCGCGACTACTACCAGACGCTGGTCAAACGCTATCGCAACGATCCCAGCGTCGCCGTCTTCTCGACCGAGAATGAAGGCATGGCCGACGTATCCGCCGACACCATCCACCAGTTCAACCAGTGGATCAAGGAGGTCGCACCCCACCTGATCGTCGACTGCCACTCCAACGGCTCCGTCTGGGACGATCGGTTTGAGATCGCCAACTTCCACGACTACGATGTCTACGTCGCGCGAATGGAGGAATGGGCACAGGCTTCCGGGCCGAACCACAAACCAATCGTCATCGGCGAGTTCTGGAATCCCACGCTTTCCGCGGCTACATTCCATTCCCCGCCACGCGAGGCCCGGGCCGCTGAGTGGGCGATGGCCAAGTGGGTCGAACGGAGGTTCAGCGAGTACATCACGAAACTCAACGCCTCGCCGATGTTCTTCACCTTCGATAGCGGGTCAGGCGCGCTGTGGTCCAACGGCGACCCAAGCACCGCCGGCCCGTGGGGCGATCTGATCCAGGCTGGTACGTTCAAGGGAATTGTCGATATCGACTGGCCGAGCCTCTCCGGACGAGGATGGTTCAAGTCCGAGCGGTTCCTGGCCGCGCCGAATACCCAGGCCGTCAACTTCTGCGACCCAGCCCGCGTCGCCACCACAACCACCAAGGTCTTCGAAGCGTTCCAGAAGGTCTATCGCGACGTCCCCGGCTGGTCCAATCGCCGTCAACCGGAACTGATCGTCACCATTCTGAAAGCCGGAAAGCCTCTGCCCGGCGTCAACGTGTTTCTCGTTCCGCTCGACGGCCAGGCGACCGGACCGCTCGGCGTGATGGCCGATCCAAACGGCGCCGCCTGGTTTATCACCCGCGAACCGGGCCGGTACGCCGTTCAGGTCAGCCACGACGGAATGACCGCGAGCAACGACGTCACGCTCGAATGCACCGAGATCAAGAACCGCGGCGGCTTCGATTACATCCCGCGAGCCATGGTCGATCTCGATCAGCCCCAGCAGATGGCGGTCGCCAGACCCAAACCGACCCCGCTGATCCGACCGACAGATACCCAGTCCGCCACCAGCAGCTCGCCACTGCCTGACCTGCCGCAGGGAATTGACGCCGTCAGTGCCGACGGCTTCATCCGCGACTGGTTCGTCTGCGGGCCGTTTCCCAGCAGCGGCGGACGGACCGAGAGTGACAAGACCGGCTGGGATGTCGACTACCTGACCGCCACCGGCGGCGAAGCCGGCACGGCGCCCGAACCCGGCACGGCCTATCGCGCCGAATTCACGGAAGACGAGTACGCCTTCTGGGAAAACGCGGCGATCGACGTGGCCTGGCGTCGGCACGTATCGCCCGACGACTTCATCGACTTGGGCAAGATCTTCGTGCGCAACGACGTTCGCGGCTTGGACTTCGCGCCCATCCAGTACGTCATCGGCTACGTCGCGTGCACCATCGACAGCCCAGTTGATCAGGACGTCCGCATCGCCATCGGAAGCGACGACGGATACAAGATCTACCTGAACCACGCTTTGATCGCCAAGAACCGCGTCTACCGCGGACCGGAGAAGGACCAAGAGAAGATCGACGCCCATCTGAAAAAGGGAAAGAACCTCCTGCTGGTCAAGGTCGATCAGGATATCGGCGGATACGGCTTTTTTCTGCGGCTCCTGGATCGGGCGGACAACCCGCTGATCCTTCCTGTCGCCAACGCCACGCCGCTAATCGCATTGGAGGACGACGGCTGGATTCGCACCTGGTTGATCTGCGGCCCCTTCGCCAATCCCGGCCGCGGACTCAACGAAACGACCTGGAACGCCGATTACCTGACGCCCCACGGCGGCGAAGCGAAGATCAATCCCGCGGCCGGCATGAAGTATATCGCCGAGTTTCCCGAGGATCAGACCGTCCGCTGGACCGCCGGCCAGGCCGACATCGCGTGGCGCGCCGCCAATGCCGGAGACGACGGCTTTGTCGATCTTGGCCGCGAGTTCGTGACGGACCAGATCGAGGGCCTGGAATTCCCGCCTGTCGAAAATGTTCTTGGCTACGCCTCCACCTGCGTGTATTGTGACCAGCCGGTTCAGGCCCGCATCGAGATCGATACGATCAACGGCGTGAAGGTGTGGCTGAATCATGAAAAGGTTTTCGACAAGCACGTGCATCGGTACAACACCGACCCGGCGTCGCCGAACCGGACGGTCTTCGAGGAAGGCAACTATTACCAGGATGTCCCGTTGAACAAGGGCGTCAACGTCCTGCTCCTGAAGCTCGACGTCGCCAACGGACCGTACCGGTTCCGCTGTCGGTTCGTCGGCCAGAACGGTCAGCCGGTTCCAAGCCTGCGGGTCGGCACGGACGTCTCTGCCGGGCAATGAGGGAAAACGCACCCACATGGACAACCTCGCCTATTTCATCTATCGAGCCGGCCAAAAGCAGTACCTGCCGTGCAAGGACTTCCTGCTCACGCTGTTGCCGAAAGGAGACGGCAGGGAATTCGCCGCGCTGGCCTACATGGGCGAAGGCTCCCTCGAAGTCCACTTCGGTGTGGAAATTCCGCTGGCCCACGGCGAAGGATCGTATACCCTCCTGCCCGGCGTATACTACAACGGCAACGCCTCCGAGCCGACCAAGCCGATCCCGGCCTTGACCGAACCTAACAACTGGCGGTTTGAAGCGCCTCTGACCGCCTGTTCGACTCCCGTCCTGATGCACTACGACGGCAAGGGCCGCGTCGACGTCCTTCGCGTGACGCCGTTCACCAAGGCCGGGCCCAGCGGCGTGGTGATCGAACGCGACCGCTGCGAATTCGTCGTCCCAGCCATCGAGCGGCGGCACTATACCCACACCCGTTGCGACGACTGGCCGCGACCCGGCTTCCTGATGCAACGCGGTTCGCAGATTTCCTTCACCATCCAACGACAATGCGAAAAGGCCGCCTCCGTCATCGAGATGTTCAGCCTTCTGCACCGGCGATATCGCAAGGTCGAAGGCTACGGTTGCAGCTCGTCGCGAAAAACCTCACTGGCCTCGGCCGCGCAGGCCGTCGCCGACCGGATGCTGGCCGCGCACGTCCTGCGTGACGCCAAGGGCAACTTGCTGCTGACCAACATCTCCAATCTCGAGGGCAGCGTGGTGGATCGATGTGAGGATTTCGGCGGCGACTGGCTGCAGATTGCCGGCTGGTGCGGCGGACCGATGACCGCCTACGCCCTGCTGGTCCGGAACGAACAGTGCCGCACCGCGGCGACGGAGAATCTCGATTTCCTCGCGGCCAACGCCGGCTCGCCCAGCGGCCTGGCCCACGGCCACTACAACGGAAAGACCTGGTCGTCGGACAACTGCTCGTCGGGCGAAACCCCGAACACCTGGAAGCACATTCGCCCGCCCGCCGACTTCATCTACTTCCTGCTCAAAGCCTTGCATTACGAGCGCAACGAGAAGCACGCCGACCATCCCGCCTGGGAGCAGGCCGCCCGCCGAGGGCTGGAGGCATTCTGCTCGATCTGGGAGCGCTGCGGCGAATTCGGCTTTCGCGTGGACAAAGACGCCGACCCGCCCCGCCTGATCGAACGCGGCTCGTGCGCCGGAGCGTTTGTACTGCAGGCCCTGGCCGAGGGGATGCGGGCCTTTCCCGCTGAACCGCGATATCGCACCGTCTTTCGTGAGGCGTGCGATTACTACCACCGCAACTTCGTCCTGGCGGGCCATTGCACCGGCGGTCCGCTGGACATCGAGCGGGCCGACGACTCCGAGAGCGCCGCCGCGATAACCAACGCGTTCGTGCAAGGCCATCTCGTCCTAAAGGACCAAGCCCTTCTGCAAATGGCTCGCGACGCCGCCGCGATCTTCGCTTCATGGGTCGTCTCCTACGTCGCGCCGTTTCCTCGCGGTTCGTCGCTGGACGGATACAACTTTTGCGGCGGCGTGATCGCCAACGTGCAGAACCGACACATCGGTCCCGGCATCTGCACGAATTCGCCGCAATTCCTGCTCGACCTGCACCGCGCCACCGGCGAAGGATTCTACCGCACGCTCCACGATGACATCGTCAGCGCCGCCGTCAATGCCGTGGCCATGACGGATGACGAATTCGTTGGCTACAGCCGCGGCTCGGGCCAATGGTCGCCCTTCAGAAAAGGCATGGTCACCGAACAAATCAACCTCACCGACGCCCTCAACGAGCCCGGCGAAATGTGGCAGGTCGCCTGCAGTTGGCCAGCCACGTTTATCCTGCTCGCCGATGCCGACGAGCGGACCAGTTGAGGCGGAGGCCATGACGACGGCGATAATTGTCCAAGGTCACGAAAGGAACCGCCATGGACATCTCAAAGCGATTTCCCAGCCAAATCCGGGAACTCCACAGCAACCTCCTGCCGTTCGACGGCACGACCTACGCCAATGACTTCTACCACGACGTCTTTCCCCGCATGGTCACGCCTCTGGGCACACAAAGCGTCTTTCCCGACTGGCTCTCCGGCGAGTTCTTTCTGGCCTGCGGCGTCCGCCCCTTCTTCTTCCACGACATCTACAACGCCGGTGACTGCTCCAACTTCGTCGCCATGATCGCCTCGCTGTATTCGCCCGCCCTGGCGGTTGAGGCCCAGAAAATCTTCCCCGACCTGATCGGCCGCTTCGGCTTCATGCCCGGCGTGATGAACCGCGGCCCCAAGGACGACCAGGCATTCACCCTCGACTACTCGCAGACCGCCTGGGGGCCGTTCGGCTATTGGGACCAGTTCGCCTGGACGCGCGACCGGCGGTTCCTCGCCTCGCACGCCGACGCCTGCGCCGCCTGGGCCAAGTGGTGGCTGGCCAATCGCGACCGCAACGGCGACGGCTGGATTGAACCCGGCGTCAACGACTGCAAACCGTCAACGCCGCAGTTCCGAGCCGAGATGAGCCGACGCCACCCGGAACCGGGCCGCCTCTGCCCGGAATACTGGGACTACACCGGCGTCCACAATGACCAGGCATCGGCGATGAACCTGATGGTCTTCGAGATCCCCTGGGACGACAGCCCAGCCCACATTCGCGGCCGAAGCCGACACCTCCGTTTCGACCCGGCCACCAAATCCGCCACCATCCACTACATCGAGTCGCAGCTCTACGTCAGCCTGCTCTGCGGCTTTGCCGCGGCGGCGATGCGGCTTCGCGGCAACCAGCGCGAGGTGGAGTTCTTCCGCCACCACGCCAACCGCCTGAACGGACTGGTGCGCGACCACTGCTGGGACGAGACGACCGGATTCTACCACGACCGCGACGTCGCCACCGGCCGCCTCGATACGCAGGTCAAGCACCTCGGAGCGTTCGTGGCCATGTTCATGGGCCTGCCCACATGCGAACAGGCGCGCCGCATGGTCGAACACCTGACCAACCCCGCTGAGTTCTGGACGCCGTATCCCGCTCCAACGATCTCGCATGACTCAGCCGACTACCACCCAACCCACTACTGGTCCGGCCGAGCCTGGCCGCCGACCAACTTCTTCGTACTCAAGGCCCTGCTGAACTACGGTTATTTCGACGAAGCCGACGAGCTGCTCCGCCGCTGGACGCGCCTGATGAGGTGCATCGGATCCTGCGGGCGCTCATGCCGCTTCCCGAGCTTCTCGCGCACAAGCAGTTCGCGGCGGGGGCGGATGTGGTGACGCTGGCCGATCACGCGACGGGCGATCTGGTGGCGCCGGAGATGTATCGCGACTTCCTCTGGCCGCTGCATAAGGAGCTTGCGGCGGCCATCAACGGGCCGCTGATCCTGCATATCTGCGGCGACACGCTCGACCGCATCGCGTGGATCTCGCGCTCGGGGATAGAGTGCTTCCACTTCGAGTCGAAGGTCTCGGCGTCGAAGGCCCGATGGGCTGCGGGGGATCGGATTGCGCTCATGGGAAACATCAACAACCCGCGGACGCTGCTGCACGGGTCGCCGGACGACGTGGCCGATGAGGTGCACGTGGCGCTGCTGGCGGGCGTGGAGATCATTGCACCGGAGTGCGCGGTGCCGCTGAACGCCCCGACGATCAACCTCCAGACGGTGGCTGACGCGGCGCGCGCCTGGACGCCCCCGAGCTCAAAGAGCCGCAGGCGGTGGCGGTGAGTTGACCTCTCCTCGCTTTGGGAAGGAGGGGCCGCACGAGCCGCGATTGTCGTTTATCGCGGCGAGGTCGGCCCATTCCGTCGCGGCGTGAGCGCACGGACGAGGGCCGACCTCGCCTCGCTCGCAAGCTCGCGAGGCTCGTGCGGCCCCTCCACGACAACGACTAACGACGCACGGACGAGACGCCCGTGCCACGAACGACTAACGACGCACGGGCGAGACGCCCGTGCCACGAACGACTAACGACGCACGGGC
>ENA-UOUL01003057-UOUL01003057.1-bioreactor-metagenome-genome-assembly--contig:-NODE-3057-length-18022-cov-3.554751_pt1 | contig 18022 bp, 14 predicted proteins | sample MGYA00249838_ERZ747220 | MGnify/ENA primary metagenome ERZ747220 (study PRJEB28778, sample SAMN05720191) | bioreactor metagenome | isolation source: Anaerobic biogas reactor | place: USA:Washington...
GCGGAGGGCACGGCGCCGCGTCGAGCGACGCCGGGCGAGCGGACGATCACGCCGTCGACGGTGCCGGCCGGGAAGTCCAGCGTGTAGTCCGCCGAGCCGGAGCCGGCCGGCACGCTGCGCAAGGTGTTGCGCAGCGGCGCGCCCAGTTCCGGCAGGTCGATCTCGAACACGTCGCCCGGCTGCGTGCGCACGCCGTCGGCGAAACTCAGCGTGGCGGTGCCGAAGAAGTGCAGGTGCACGTCGCCCGGGCGCCGGTGCGCCGCGTACTTGAAGTGGTGGTACTCCAGGTTCTCCAGCGAATGGCACATGTTGGCCTCGCCGGTGAGGAACGGCTTCTCCCATACCACCGCGCCGTCGCGCAGCAGGCGGCTGGTCCCGCGCAGGTCGCGCGGCAGTTCGCCCACGCGCAGCTCCGGCCCCACCGCGCAGGCGCGCAGCTTGGAGTGCGCCAGGTACAGGTAGTTCTGGCGCTCGGTCACGTGGTCGGAAAACTCGTTGCCGATCGCGAAGCCCAGCCGGTGCGGCACGCCGGCGTCGTCGATGACGTACAGGCCGACCAGCTCGGGCTCCTCGCCACCGTCGAGCGCGAACTCGGGCGAATCGAGCTCGGCGCCGGGCGCGGCCACGATCGAGCCGTCGCCCTTGTAGAACCACTCGGGCTGGGCACCGGCTTCGCCGGGCGCCGGCATGCCGCCCTCCACGCCCCACTGGAACATGCGCATCGAGTCGGTGAGGCCGCCCTCCTCCGCCTGCTGCTGCAGCTTCTGGTGCATGGCGTCGCGCGCCGCAGCGCTGCCCAAGTGGGTCAGGCCGGTGCCGCTGACCATGCAGTGCGCGGGATCCGGATGGTGCAGCGGCGGGAGCACGCGCCCCTGCGCCAGCAGCGCGGCGTAGTCGAGCCGCCCGTGCGCCGGCAACGCCGCCGCCGATTCGGCCAGGCCCTGGCCGGCGGCGATGGCTGCCCTGGCCAGCGCCCAGGTGCTGTCGACTCCCCCGAGCACGCGCACCTGCCGGCCGTCCTCCTCGACGATCCCGACGCGCACGTCGGCCCCGTCCTTCAACTGGATCAATCGCATCTGTGGGACTGTCCTGCGACGAATGCTGGGCCCATTCTGCCGGCGGCAACCATATCCATCCAATTCGATTGCGCAGGAAATCGATATGGAGACGGGTATACCGGGCCACCGCCCGCAAGCGGGGATCAGGCGTCCCCATCCCCGCCTTCCCCGCAAGCGGGGGAAGGAGGCGACCTCGTCCAGATCCGGACCACGCGCTCCTTCCCCGCCAGCGGGGAAGACGCTTACGTCCAGCCGGCGTCCACCACGAACTCCTGCGCGGTGATCGCGCGGGCCTGGTCGGAGGCCAGGAACAGCACCATCGCCGCGATATCGTCCGGCCAGACCTTGTCCGGCAGGCACTGGTTGCGCCTGAGGTCTTCCTCGCCGGCCTCGTCCAGCCACAGTTCGATCTGGCGCTGCGTCATCACCCACCCGGGCGTGACCACGTTGATCCGGATGCGGTCGGCGCCCAGTTCGCGCGCCAGGCCGCGGGTGAGGCCGTTCACCGACGACTTGGCGGTGGCGTACACCGGGTAGCCGCCGGTCTTGCACTGCCAACCGGTCGAGCCCAGGTTGATGATCGAGCCGCCGCCCAGCCGACGCATGCCAGGCACCGCCGCCTGGATCGCGAAGAACGCCGGCCGCTGGTTGATCGCCACGCGCCGGTCCCAGTACTCGGGCGTGACCTCGTCGAGCCGGTGGCGGTCGTCGCTGCCGACGTTGTTGACCAGCACGTGGAAGTCGCCGCCGAGCGCCTGGGCGGCCTCGGCGATCGCCTGCTGCAGGGCCGCCACGTCGGTGACGTCGCAGGCGCCGAACCAGGGCCGCGGCGCGCCCGTTGCCTCGACCGAGCGCACCAGTTCCTCGCTGCACGCGGTGGCGATGTCGACGAACGCGACCCGCGCGCCCTGGCGCGCGAACGCCTCCACCAGCGCGGCGCCGATGCCGCTGCCGCCGCCGGTGACGAAAACGCGGCGCCCGGCCAGGCTCGGGTAGGCCGCCTGTTCGCCGATGCGGCGGGGTTCGTGCGTGGAGTCGGATATCGCCATGCGTCTGGAGTCCTGCGTGGATGCCGTGGAAAGGAGCGGACCGGAGCCGGGTCCCGCACGTCCGACTATGCGGGCACCCCGGAGGGGCTGCCAAGGCCGGGACGGTCCAGGCGCAGCGCGTGCGCGACCTCGTCCCAGCCGCGGTCGCGGCCCGGGCGCGCGAAGCGGTAGCGGATGCTGCGCCGGTAATCGCGGCCCGGCGCCAGGATCGCCGGCGGGAAGGCGGGCCGGTTGGGCGCGTCGGGGTAGTCCTGCGGCTCCAGGCAGATGCCGTCGCCCAGGCCCGGATGCTGCCGCGCCAGGCCCTGGCCGCCGTAGAGCTGCAGCCCGGGTGCGTCGCTGTCGATGCGCATCGCCAGCCCGCTGTGCGGCGAGTACAGCGCGGCGGTGAAGCCGCGCCCGGGGTCGAGCACCAGGCAGTGGTCGAGGCCGCCGCCGGCTTCGAGCTGCGGATGCGGCGCGGCGATGGCCAGCCCGCGCGCGATGCGGAAGTCGAACGGCGTCCCGGCCACCGGCGCGACCTCGCCGAACGGGATCAGCTCGCCGTCCACGGGCAGGTAGTGCGATGCCGGCACCTGCAGCCACTGCGCCGCCGCCGGCACGGTGCGGTCGCCGGCGAGGTTGAAGTAGGGATGGTGGGTCGGGTTGAACGGAGTGGCCGCGTCGCACCGCGCCGCGAACACCAGCGACAGGACGTCGCCTTCGACCCGGTAGGTCGCGCGCACGTCCAGCGCGCCCGGATAGCCGCCCTCGCCCGCGGGCGAGCGCAACGACAGCACGAGCGCCTCGCCCGAATGCGCCTCGACCCGCCAGGGACGGTGGCCGAACCCGTGCGCGCCGCCGTGCAGGTGGTTGCGGCCTTCGTTGGCGTCGAGCGCGTGCCGCCTGCCCGCGAGTTCGAAGGTGGCGCCGGCGATGCGGTTGCCGTAGCGGCCGATGAGCTGGCCGAGGAAGGCGGGGTCGCCACCGTAGGCGCGCGCGTCGCCCAGGCCGAGGACCACGTCGACCGGCCCGTCCGCACCGCGCACGCGCAGCCGGGCGAGGATCCCGCCCAGGTCGAGGATCTCGGCCGACAGCTGCGCCGGATCCCCGATCGCATGCGCATTGACCGCGCGACCGTCGTCGAGCCGCCCGAACCCACGGATCCCGCCCATGCCAGCTCCCGAAATCCCCGCCGCGCAGCAGCTTAAGGACATCGCGCGGGAGGGGCCATGCCGCAACGGCTATGGCTCGACGCCCGGATGGAATGCCCCGGCCCGGACGCCCGCGGCGGCCGTGCGGGCTGGCGCCTCGAGCCTGGCCCGGGAGCGCGTCGCGACCTCGCGGCCTGCGGCGAGGCAGGACGGACCCGGCGGATGGATATACAACCTGGCACCAAAACGTGATAAACGATTGCAATCGAGTTATGGGATCTTCCTCATGCGCAGCCCACCCTGGTTCGTCCGCGCCCGCCTCAGGACCCGCCAGCTGATGCTGCTGATCGCAATCGAGGAGCACGGCAACATCCACCGCGCCGCCGAGTCGCTGAACATGTCGCAGCCGGCGGCGTCCAAACTGCTCAAGGACCTCGAGGACCTGATCGGGGTGCAGCTGTTCGAACGCCTGCCGCGGGGCATGCGCGCGACCTGGTACGGCGAGAGCCTGATCCGCCACGCGCGCATCGCCCTGGCCAGCCTCGGCGAGGCCGGCGCCGAGATCGAGGCCCTGCGCGCGGGCCATGCCGGCAACGTATCGGTCGGCGCGATCGCCGGGCCCGCCATGACCCTGCTGCCGCCGGTGCTCGCTGCGCTCAACCGCGAACACCCCGAGCTGCGGGTGTCGGTGTCGATCGAGAGCAGCGACGTGCTGCTCGAACAGCTGGCGCAGAACCGCATCGACCTGATGATCGGGCGCCTGTTCCCGCGCCATGACAAGCGCAACCTGCACTACGAGGCGATCTCGGAAGAGGAGGTCTGCGCGATCTGCCGCCCCGGCCATCCCATGCTCGCCGACGGCACGCCGTCCCTGGCCGACCTGGCGGCCCTGCCCTGGGTGCTGCCGCCCGAGGGCAGCGTGCTGCGCCACCGCTTCGAGCTCATGTTCCAGAACGCGGGCCTGGAGGTGCCGCGGCGGGTGATCGCCACCGCGGCCCTGGTGCTGGTGCCGCGGCTGCTCGAGGACGGCGACCACCTGGCGGTGGTGCCGGTGGACGTGGCCCGCCACTACGCGCGCCACGGCGCGGTCCGGATCCTGCCGGTGGACCTGTCCTGCGGCATGGACTCGTTCGGCTTCATTACCCGCACCGACTGGCTGCTCTCGCCCGGCGCACGGACGGTGCTGGCGGCGCTGAAGTCGGCAGCCGCGGACATCTACCCTGCACCGCGGCCGTCGCGGCCCGCCGCGGGACGGCGCCGCCGGGAACCGGCCGACGCATAACAACCCGCATATCGATATCGGGAGAATTGTTATTTTTCGGGCATGAGTACGCCCGGTAGGATCGCCGTGGAGCAGGTCGGGGCCGGTCCGGTCGGATCCGCCTCCGGCCATCCATCGTCCACGGGCAGGAAGGATCCCCGACCGCATGAGCGCCCCTCCCAGGAAACCGGGCCGTCGCAGCCAGCAGTGGTTTGGCCGCGACGGCAAGCAGGGCTTCTATTACCGCAGCTGGCTCAAGGGCATGGGTGTCCCGCACGAGATGTTCGACGGGCGCCCGGTGATCGGCATCTGCAACACCTGGTCGGAGCTCACGCCCTGCAACAGCTCCTTCCGCGAGCTGGCCGAGTACGTCAAGCGCGGCGTGTACGAGGCCGGCGGCTTCCCGCTCGAGTTCCCGGTGATGTCGCTGGGCGAGACCCAGATCCGCCCGACCGCGATGCTGTACCGCAACCTCGCGGCGATGGACGTGGAGGAATCGATCCGCGCCAACCCCATCGACGGCGTGGTGCTGCTGATGGGATGCGACAAGACCACCCCGTCGCTGCTGATGGGCGCGGCCAGCGTGGACCTGCCGACGATCGGGGTTTCGGGCGGCCCCTCGCTCTCGGGCAACTGGCGCGGCAAACCGGTGGGTTCGGGCACCGGCGTGATCGAGATGTCGGAGATGGTGCGCGCCGGCACCCTCAGCCAGGACGAGTTCAACGAGGCCGAGGCCTGCATGCAGCGCTCGAAGGGCAGCTGCATGACCATGGGCACCGCGTCGACGATGGCGTGCATGGTCGAGGCGCTGGGCATGTCGCTGCCGGAGAACGCGGCGATCCCGGCGGTGGACGCGCGCCGGTTCCGCCTCGCCCACCTGTCGGGCCGGCGCATCGTCGAGATGGTGCGCGAGGACCTGCGCATGTCGAAGGTACTCACCCGCAAGGCCTTCGCCAACGCGATCCGCGCCAACGCCGCGATCGGCGGATCGACCAACGCGGTGATCCACCTGCTCGCCATCGCCGGCCGGCTGGGCGTGGACCTGAGCCTGGACGACTGGGACGCGATCGGCTCGCGGCTGCCCTGCCTGGTCAACCTCAAGCCATCGGGCCAGTACCTGATGGAGGACTTCTACTACGCCGGCGGCCTGCCCGCGGTGCTGCGCGAGATCGCCGCCCACCTCGACCTCGACGCGCCCACGGTCAACGGCCGCACCCTGGGCGAGAACATCGCCGACGCGCCGTGCTGGAACCGCGACGTGATCCGGCCGCTGGCCGAGCCGGTCCGGCCCGAGGCCGGCATCGCCGTGCTACGCGGCAACCTCGCCCCCGACGGCGCGGTGATCAAGCCCTCGGCGGCCTCGCCGCACCTGCTGCGGCACCGCGGCCGCGCGGTGGTGTTCGAGGACATCGACGACTTCAAGCGCCGCATCGACGACGAGACGCTCGAGGTCGATGCCGACAGCATCCTGGTGCTGAAGAACTGCGGCCCGCGCGGCTATCCGGGCATGGCCGAGGTCGGCAACATGCCGCTGCCGCCGAAACTGCTGCGCCAGGGCGTCACCGACCTGGTGCGGATCTCCGACGCGCGCATGAGCGGCACCGCCTACGGCACGGTGGTGCTGCACGTCTCGCCCGAGGCCGCCGCGGGCGGCCCGCTGGCGCTGGTGCGCGAGGGCGACGTGATCGAACTCGACGTGCCCGGCCGCCGCCTGCACCTGGAGGTGGACGAGGCCGAACTCGCGCGCCGGCGCGCGCAGTGGACGGCGCCGCCGCCGCCCGCGCGCGGCTGGGAGCGCCTCTACGTCCAGCACGTGCAGCAGGCCCACCTCGGCGCCGACCTCGACTTCCTGGTCGGCGGCAGCGGCGACGGGGTCGCCGGCGACTCGCATTGAAGCGGCGACGGGCGATGGGCGGCGGCACGCGGTACGCAACGCCCGACGCGGCGCCCTCGCCTACCCGGCGCGGCTTCCTCCAGGCCCTGGGCACCGCTGCGGTGGCGCCTCTCCTCCCGGCCGCCGCGGCGGCCCCGGGGCATCCTCGCCCCATGCCCGCGATCGGCCTGGCGGACGTGCGGCTGGGGCCGGGTCCGTTCGCGGATGCCCAGGCGCGCAACCTGCGCTACCTGGCCGCGCTCGAGGTCGAACGCCTGCTGGCGCCGTACCGGATCGAGGCCGGCCTGGCGCCGCGCGCGGACAAGTACCCGAACTGGGAATCGATGGGGCTGGACGGGCACACCGCCGGCCACGTGCTGTCCGCGCTGGCGTCGCTGGCCGCGCAGGGCGAACCGCTGGCGGGCGAACGCCTCGACGCGATGCTCGCCGGACTGGCCGAATGCCAGCAGGCCAACGGCGACGGCTACCTCGGCGGCGTGCCGGGCGGTCGCCGGCTCTGGACGCGCATCGCCAGCGGCGAGTTCAAGGCCGAGGCGTTCTCGCTCGACGGCGCCTGGGTGCCGTTCTACAACCTGCACAAGATGTACGCCGGCCTGCGCGACGCCTGGCTGCTCGCCGGCCGCCGCGACGCGCGCGACATGCTGCTGCGCTTCGCCGACTGGTGCGAGGCACTGGTCGCCCACGTCGACGACGCCACCCTGCAGCGCATCCTCGATACCGAGCACGGCGGCATGAACGAGGTGCTGGCCGACTGCTTCGCGATCAGCGGCGAACGCCGCTACCTGCGCCTGGCGCGCCGCTTCAGCCACCGCGCCCTGCTCGAGCCGCTGCTGCGCCGCGAAGACCGCCTCGACGGCCTGCACGCCAACACCCAGATCCCGAAGGTGATCGGCTTCGCCCGCATCGGCGAGCTCGACGGCGACCAGGCCTGGATCGATGCCGCGCGCTTCTTCTGGGAGACCGTGGCCCTGCGCCGCAGCGTCGCCTTCGGCGGCAACAGCGTGCGCGAGCACTTCCACCCGGTCGACGACGCCTCGACCCTGCTGGCCTCGCGCGAGGGTCCGGAGACCTGCAACAGCTACAACATGCTGCGCCTGACCGCGCTGTTGCACCGGCTCGATCCGCAGCCGCGCTACGCCGACTTCTACGAGCGGGTGCTGTACAACCACATCCTGTCCACCCAGCATCCCGGGCACGGCGGGCTGGTGTACTTCACCCCGGTCCGGCCGCGCCACTACCGGGTCTATTCGCAGCCGACGCAGTGCTTCTGGTGCTGCGTGGGCAGCGGGCTGGAGAACCACGCCCGCCACGGCGCCTTCGCCTGCTCCCACGACGGCGAGACGTTGTCGGTGAACCTGTACATGCCGGCGCACGTCCACTGGCGCGAGCGTGGCGTGCGCCTGGAACAGCGCACGCGCTTCCCCGACGAGCCACGCACGCGGCTGGAACTCGCGCTGGACGCGCCTCGTGCGTTCACCCTGCGCCTGCGGCATCCGGCCTGGCTCGAGGGGCCGCTGCAGGTGCGGATCAACGGCCGGCCCCGGCCGCTGGCCTCCGCGCCCGGGCAGTGGGCCGACATCGCGCGCACCTGGTCGGACGGCGACCGGGTGGAGGTGGAGCTGCCCATGCACACGCGGATCGAGCCGCTGTTCGCCGACCACGACTGGGTGGCGCTGATGCACGGCCCGCTGCTGCTGGCGGCGCGCACCGGCGAGGAGGACCTCGAGGGCCTCGTCGCCGACGACGGCCGCGGCAGCCATATCGCGCCCGGCCCGTACCTGCCGATGGACGGCGCGCCGATGCTGGTGGGCGCGCGCGACGCGCTGGCCTCGCACGTGCGGCCCGTGCCCGGCGCCCCGCCGCTGACGTTCGAGGCCGATGCGCTGCTGCGCCCGGCAAGCGCCCGCGGCCTGCGGCTGGAGCCCTTCTTCCGCATCCACGACGCGCGCTACGTCTGCTACTGGCGGACCACGACCGAGGCCGGCTATCCGGCGGTGCTGGCGGCGTTCGAGGCCGCCGAGCGCGAGCGCCAGGCGCTGGAGGCGCGCACCCTCGACCGGGTGCAACCGGGCGAGCAGCAGCCGGAGATCGAGCACGGCTACGCCGGCCAGGAATCGGGCACCGGCCAGCTGCTCGGGCGGCGCTGGCGCGACGCGCGCGGCTGGTTCGGCTACCGGCTGGCGCCGCGGCGCGACGCCTCCGCGCCGCCGCGGGCGCTGATGCTGGTGCTGTTCGGCGGCGACTGGAACGTGGCCATGGACGTGGAGGCCGGCGGCGAGGTGGTCGAACGCATCGTCTTCGAAGGCGGTGGCCGCGACGACTTCGACACCCGGCTCATCCCCCTGCCCCAGGCGCTCGCCGCGCGCGCCGGCGCCGAGGGTCTCGAGCTGCGCTTCATCGCCCGCGACGGGCGCCGCACCCCGCGCGTGTTCGAAGTGCGGCTGTTGTCGGGCGAGTGATCCGTGGCGGCCGCGCCCTCAGCCCAGCGCGGCTTCGAGCAGCCGTCGGATCACCGCCTGCGCCCGCGTCGCCTTCGCCTCGTCGTAGGCGAAGCTGTCCTCGTCCATGTAGATGCGCTGGCTGATCTCCAGCTGCACGGCCTCGATGCCGCGCGCGGGGTCGCCGTAGTGGCGGGTGATGAAGCCGCCCTTGAAGCGGCCGTTGTGGACCCAGTCGTAGCCGTCCTGCGCGGCAAGCACCGCTTCCAGCCGCGCGCGCAGTTCCGGCGAGGCGCTGGCGCCGCCGGCGGTGCCGAGGTTGAGGTCCGGCAGCCGGCCCTCGAACAGGAACGGCAGCTCGCCGCGGATCGAGTGGCCCTCCCACAGCACCACGCGGCCGTGCGCGGCGCGCAGGCGCGCCAGTTCGCCGCGCAGCGCCTCGTGGTAGGGGCGCCAGTAGCGCTCCACCCGCGCGCGCACCTCGGTTTCGTCGGGCGCCTGGTCCTCGAGGTAGACCGGCTCTCCGGAGAAGCGCACGACCGGGCACAGCCCCGTCGTGTTCTGGCCCGGATACAGCGAGACATCGTCCTCGCCGCGGTTGAGGTCGATCACGTAGCGCGAGAAGCGCGGCACCAGCACCGAGGCGCCCAGCTCGCGCGCGAACGCGTACAGGCGCGCGATGTGCCAGTCGGTATCGGGCACGCGCCGCGCCTGCGGCGTCAGCCGCGCGGCGATGTCGTCGGGTACGAGGGTGCCGTCGTGCGGCAGGCTCACCAGCAATGGCGCCGTGCCGCGATGCAGGGTGAAGATTTCCATGGCCGGGATTGTACGGTCCCGCGACCGCACCCGGCCCGTGTCCCGCCCGCCACTTCCGTCCGCGGCCGTCGCCATCCCCGCGCCGCGCATGCCTTCCCCCTGCCGTCCCCTTCCCCGCATCCCGTGCCCGGATGCGCACCGCAAAGGATCCGCCGATGAAACGCCTGCTTCCGATGGCCTGCCTCCTCGCCGCCTGCGCCACCGCGATGCCGGTGGCGCGCGCCGCCACCAATCCGCTGTTCGCCGACCGGCACACCGCCGACCCGGCGCCGCTGGTCGTCGGCGACACACTCTACCTCTACGTCGGCCACGACATGGCGCGCGGCGAGGAGATGTTCAACATCGTCGAGTGGCGGGTGTACTCGACTACCGACATGGCGAGCTGGACCGACCACGGCCCGGTCATGAAGCCGACCGACTTCCAGTGGGCCAGCCGCGATGCCTGGGCCTCGCAGGCGATCGAAAGGGACGGCAAGTTCTACTTCTACGCCACGGTCGAGCACGACCGGACCCGGCCCGGCAAGGCGATCGGCGTGGCGGTGTCCGACAGCCCGACCGGGCCATTCGTCGATGCGCGCGGCACCGCGCTGGTCAGCAACGACATGACGCCGCAGGGGCCGCACACCTGGGACGACATCGACCCGACCGTCTTCATCGACGACGACGGCACCGCCTGGCTGATGTGGGGCAACGCCAACTTCTACTACGCGCGCCTGAAGCCCGACATGGTCGAACTCGACGGCCCGATCCTGCAGGCCGAACTGCCCAAGTACGAGGAAGGCCCATGGGTGCACAAGCGCGGCGACACCTACTACCTGACCTACGCCTCACGGGACCCGTCGCTGTCGGAGGATGAGCTGGTGTCCTATGCCACCGCGCCCTCCATCACCGGGCCGTGGACCTATCGCGGCGAGATCAGCGGCCCGGCGGAGAACAGCTTCACGATCCACCCGGGGATCGTGGAGTTCAAGGGCCAGTGGTACTTCTTCTACCACAACGGCGTGCTGACGGTCGGCGACCATGCCGGCGGGCTCGGTCGCCGCGCGGTGGCGGTCGAGCACCTGTACTACGACGCCGACGGCGGCATCGTCCCGATCGAGCACACCCGCGAGGGCGTGTCCGCGCCGCGCAAGCCCTGAGTCCCTGCCTGCGCGCGGAGCAGCGACGCTGCGCCGTCGCGCATTGCGTGATTGCGCGCCCCGCCGCAGCGCTCAGCGCATCAGCACCACTTCCTCGGCGCTGGTCGGATGGATCGCGACCGTGTCGTGGAGGTCGTCCAGGGTGATGCCCCGCTTCAGCGCCACCGCGAAGCCCTGCAGGATCTCGTCCGCCCCCTCGCCCAGCAGGTGGATGCCCGCCACGCGGCGTTCGTCGCCCACGCACACCAGCTTGAACAGGCTGTGGCGCGGCCGGTCGACCAGGGCCTGGCGCATCGGCCGGAACAGGCTGCGATACACGTGCACCGCGGCGTCGCCGTGGCGCTCGCGGGCCTGGGCCTCGGTCAGGCCGACCGCGGCCAGCGGCGGATGCGAGAACACCACGGTCGGCACGTCGTCGTAGTCCAGCCGCGCATCGTCGCGACCGCCGAACACGCGGTCCATCGCACGACGCGCCGCGGAGATCGCCACCGGGGTGAGCATCGCGCGGCCGGCGACGTCACCCACGGCAGCGATGTGCGGCACGCTGCTGCGCTGGAAGGCATCGACGACGACGTGGCCCTTGCGGTCCAGCTCCACCCCGGCCCGCTCCAGGCCGATGCCGGACGTGTTCGGCTCGCGGCCCACGGCGAGGATCACGTGCGCATAGGTACCGGACACCTCGCCGGCGTGGTCGCGCAGCCGCAGCGCGCCCGGCCCGCCCTCGATCGCCGCCAGTTCCCGGCCCAGGTGCAGGCCGATGCCCTGCTGGCGGTAGTCCTCCTGCAGCCGCTCCACCAGTTCCGCGTCCGACTGTCCAAGCAGCCGTTCGCCGCGCGCGAGGACGTCCACCCGGCAACCGAGCGCCTGCAGCACGCCGGCCAGTTCCACCGCGATGTAGCCGCCGCCGACCAGCGCCACGTGGCCCGGCGGCGCGTGGAGGGCGAAGAAGTCGTCCGACACGCCGGCAAGCCCCGCGCCCGGGACGTCCAGCCGCCGCGGCCGCGAGCCGGTGGCCAGCAGCAGGTGCCGTCCGCGCAGACGGTTGCCGTCCTCGCACGCCACCGTGTGCGCATCGACCAGCTGCCCGCGCGAGGGCACCAGCACGATCCCCGCCTCGTCCAGGCGGCGCCGGTAGCTGTCATGGATGCCGTGGATGTAGCGCTGCCGGGCGGCGACCAGGGTCGGCCAGTCGAGCGCGGGCGTGTCCGGCACGTCGAACCCCAGTTGCGCGGCCACCGCGACGTCGCCGGCCAGGCCGGCCGCCAGCCACATCGCCTTCTTCGGCACGCAACCGACGTTGACGCAGGTGCCGCCCAGCTCGCCCGGCTCCAGCAGCGCCACCCGCGCGCCGTGCCCGGCGGCGCGGAAGGCACCGGCCAGGCCGCCGCTGCCGCCGCCCAGCACCACGAGGTCGAAATCGAAGGCAGGCTGGCTCATGCGAAACGCTCCGGCGAATACGGGACGGGATCGAGGTGCGGCACCTGCCCCGTCACCAGTTCCGCCAGCAGGCGCCCGGTGGCCGGGCTCATGCTCACGCCGAGCATGCCGTGGCCGGTCGCCAGCCAAAGATGCCGGTGTCCGGGTGCACGGCCGATGATGGGCAGGTCGTCCCAGCACAGCGGGCGCCAGCCATACCATTCCTCGCGCTTCACCGGCCCGACCGGCTCGTGCAGGTACTCGGCCGCGCCGCGCTCGAGCGCAAGGAGGCGGCGGCGGTTGAGGCTGGCGTCGTGGCCGCAGAACTCCATCGTGCTGCCGAGGCGGAAGCCGTCCTCCCAGACCGTGACGCAGATCTTGCGTTCGTACAGCGTCAGCGGCCGGCGCGGCACCCGCGACGGCCGCGCGTAGGTGATCGAGTAGCCCTTGCCCGGCTGCATCGCTCCGCGCAGCCAGCCCAGGCCCAGCGAGCGCGCAAGCAGCGGCGACCATGCGCCGGTGGCCAGCACGACGTCGCGTGCACGGCGCTCGCCCAGCGAGGTGGCCACGCGCACGCCATCGGCCAGGGCCTCGGCCCCGGTCGCCTCGCACCCGGTCTCGACCACGCCCCCGGCCGCCACCACCGCCCGCGCCAGTTCCGCCACGTAGCGGTCCGGCCGCAGCTGCGCGTCGCCCGGGAAGTGCACCGCGCCGGCAACGCCTTCGCGCAGCGCCGGTTCGCCGGCGAGGTACTCGCGGCCGTCGAGCAGCCGCGACGCGATGCCCATCTCTTGAAGCGCCGGCAGCAGGCGCGCGTATGCCTCCAGCTGCGCGGCATCGCGGAACACGCAATCGGCGCCGGGCTCGGCGAATTCGCAGTGGAGACCATGGTCGGCGATCCATGCGGGGAACGCCTCGCGCGACGCCTGGAGGATGGCCGCGCGCGGGCGCGCCGACGCCGCCCAGTCGCGCGGGTTGCAGCGCGCGGCGAAGCGCAGCAGCCAGCGCCACAGCGACGGATCCAGCCGCGGGCGCACGTAGAACGGCGCATCGGGCGTGAACATCCAGCGCAAGGCCTGGGCCACCATGCCCGGCGCATGCAGCGGCCCCGCGTGGCTGGGCGTGAGCGTGCCGCAGTTGCCGTGCGAACTGCCGCCGCCCACGCGCCCGGCATCGATCACGCGCACGCCGCGGCCGCGTTCGAGCAGGCACAGCGCGCTCGCCAGCCCGGAGACGCCTGCCCCGATCACGAGGATATCGCTGCGTTCGCCCATCCGCGCAGTGTAAACGCGGTACTGCGACGCCTCGGATGGTTTCAATGCGCAGTTTTTTTTCGGCACGGGTTCCAACGCGCGGGTTTCAGCGCACGCGCATCGGCGGCGCGGAGCCATAGCTGATCCAGCGCCACAACCATTCCATCGGGCCGAAGCGGAAGCGTGCGAGCCACCAGTGGCTCGCGAGCACCTGCAGCGCGAACACCACCAGCACCAGGCCGACCTGCCCCGCGCGCCCGACCTGCCCCCACAGGCCGAGCCCATACCCGTGGAACAGCAGCGCGGCCACCAGCGACTGGAGCAGATAGTGGGTCAATGCCATGCGCCCGGCCGGCGCCAGCCACCGCAGGATCCGCCCGGGCCCGGGCGCGCCGAACCCCAGCGCGAACAACGCCAGGTAGGCGAGCGCCAACGGCAAGCTGGCCAGGAACATCCACCCCATCGCGCGCATCATCGCCCCGGCCTCGCGCATCCCGTCGAAGCCGGTCCCGGCCGACAGCGCGAACGCGAGCAGCAACGCCCCCGGCGGCAGCGTCCAGGCCGCCAGCCGCGCAAACCAGCCCCGGTGCGCAGCCACGTCCTGGAACCGGCCGGTGCGGTACAGCCAGGCACCGAGCATGAACACGCCCAGGACCATCGGCAGCAGCACCACGAGCCCGGGAAGCGTGAGCGTGAGGAAGGCATGCGCGTTCTCGCGCACGGCCTGGGCCCAACTGCCACGGGAGAGCGCGGCGGCCGCGGCCGCCGCTCCGGCTTCGTACTCGGCGGCCATGTCGACGAACTCCTGCTGCAACCCCGGCTGCGCCAGGTCCAGCACCAGGCCGTACGCGGCCACGCCCGCCGCCATGCCCAGGTACAGCCCCGCCCCGAGCCAGGGCCAGCGGCGGCGCGGGATGCCGTCCAAGGCCACCAGCAGCAGACCTGCGATGGCGTAGGCATGCAGGATGTCGCCATTCCACAGCAGCAGGCCGTGGGCGAGCCCGAAGCCGAGCAGCGCCAGGCAGCGTCGCAGGTACACGCGCTGGAACGCGGGGCCGCCGTGGCGCCCGGACATCAGCGCGAATCCCATGCCGAACAGCAGCGAGAACAGCACCCAGAACTTGCCCTGCACCAGCACGTAGACGCCCAGCGCGGCGATGCGGTCGATTCCGGTCGCGGACGGGTCGAGGCCCTGGCCCATGTGCTGCGGCGGCCGGGTGAACCACTCGATGTTCATCAGGAAGATGCCCAGCAGGGCGAAGCCGCGCAGGGCATCGAGGACATGGATGCGCCGGCCCGCGTCGACCGGCGCCGGCACCGGCACCGGCGGGAGCGATGGCGGACCCGGCGGCGCGGCCATCACAGCTTCCAGCCGACCAGGTTCCATTGCCACAGCGCTGCCGCGGCCAGCAGCCATGCCAGGACCGCGGCCACGTGCCGCAGCCTGCGGCCGAGGCTCCAGCCGCGCGCGCCCCAGGCCGCACGCAGGTGCCAGAGGTCCACCGCCACCAGCACGAACAGCAGCGGCGCCGACCACAGCAGCGCCGTGAGCAGCGTGCCGGGATAGGCGTAGAACGCCGCGGCCGGGTCGCCCATGGTGCGCTGTGCGTACCACAGCAGGCCGCCGCAGAAGCCCAGCCAGGCCAGCGCCGACACCTGCATCCAGAACGCGGCGCTGCGCGCGGCGGGCCCGGCCGGGTCGCGCCGGCCACGACGCAGCCAGCCGCCGGCCAGCACCAGCAGCGAGGTCGCGCCGGCCAGCCCGATCGTCGGCAGCAGGTAGCGGGTGTCGCGCCAGGCCGGCACGCGCTCGTACGAGTCGTGCCCGGCGGCGTCGTGGAAGCCGGCGATGCGCCCGTCCGCGTCCTGGTGGAACACGATCCGCCCCGGCCCTTCCGCTTCCCGGAACACCAGGCCACCCTCCGCGATCCAGCGCCGCACATGGCCACCGCCGATGGCGAGCAGCACGCCCTCGCCGGCCGCCACCACCTGCAGCGGCGGCCCCGCCATCGCCTTCTCGGTGGTCGCCGTATCGTTAAAAAAAAAAATGTAGTGGCCGGCGAAGCGGGCCGCCTCCACGCCCGCCGCGGGGGGCGCCGGGGGCGCGGTGCGCGCCTGCGCGAAGTAGTGCTCCAGCACCCGCGTGGGCAGCTGCGAGGCCAGTGCGCGCCCCGAATCGCTGTTGGTCGAGACGAAGATGCCGACGCCCGCCTCCGGCGCCAGCACCATCATCGAATGGAACCAGTTGGTGGCGCCGGCGTGGGCAAGCACGCGCATCCGGCCGAGCCGCCAGTCGAAGAATCCATACGTGAAACCGCCCACCTCCGGTGCGTTGCGGAACAGCGCCGGCCCCAGCAGCCGCGCGTGCGCCGAGGGCGCGATCACTTCGACCCCGTCGAGCTCGCCACCGCGCAGGAGCATGCGCAGGTAGCGCCCCATGTCGTGCGCGGTGGACGAGGCGCTGCCGGCCGGCGCCACCTGGGCGATATGCTCGAACGCCTGCGGCGCGAAGCCGCCGCCCTCGCGGCGCAAGCCCTGCGCCCAGCGCCGGTCGAAGGCGGCGCCGGCCCGGCGCGGGTCGCCGGCGGCCAGCGGTTCGCGGAAGGTGGTCAGGCGCATGCCTGCCGGTTCGAACAGCCGCCGCTCGGCGAACGCCTCGAACGGCATCCCCGCCACCTGCGCCACCACCGCGCCCAGCAGCGCCAGCGAGTAGTTCGAGTACACCGCCACCGTGCCCGGCGGCCGTACCCGCCGCGGGCGGTGCAGGCGCAGGTAGTCCTCGAGCGGCAACACACGCCCGGGACGATCGACGAACAGGTGGCCCAGCGCCGAATCCTCGAACCCGGCGGTGTGGGTGAACAGGTGCCGCACCAGCACCGGCGGGTAGCCGTCGTCGGGCAGCCGCAGCGCGTCGGGCAGGTAGCTGTTGGCGGCGGCGTCCAGGTCCAGGCGGCCCTCGTCGACCAGCTGCAGGGCCAGCAGGCCGGTGAAGGTCTTGGACACCGAGCCGATCCGGAACAGGGTCGCGGAGGGATCGACCTCGCGCCGGGGCGACTGCGAGGCGATGCCGTAGCCGCGCAGCAGCAGCAGCCCCTCGCGGTCGACGACCGCCACCGTCACGCCCGCGACCCCGTCGCGCTGCATCGCGCCTTCCACCAGCCCGTCGACGTAGGCCGACAGGTCGGCGGGGTCGATCGCGCGCGGCCTGCCCGGCGCGGCTTCCCCGTCGCCGGACGGCGGCGGCTCGCGCGCCGGCAGCATGGCCGATGGACACAACGACAGCATGGCCGCGAACGCGGCCAGCAGCAGGCGCGACATGGCTTCCCCCCGTTTGGCCCGGGGGATTACATCACATCAGGCACGGCCCGCGCGGGCCGCGGGATCAATGCTGGTGGCCGCCGTCGCCGTGGACGTGGCCGTGCTCGATCTCGACCGGATCGGCTTCGCGCACCTCGACGATCTCGATGTCGAAGTGCAGGTCCTTGCCGGCCATCGGGTGGTTGAGATCGACGTCGACCACGCTCAGGCCCACCTTCTGCACGGTCACCGCGCGCGGGCCGAAGTTGGTGTTGAGCACCACCTGCTGGCCCGGGGCCAGCTTCTGCGCGCCGAAGTGCTTCTTGGGCACGCGCTGGACCAGGCCCTCGCGGCGCTCGCCGTAGGCTTCGGCGGCGGGCACGTCGACGCTGAAGCTCTCGCCGGCCTCGCGCCCGTCCATCGCCTTCTCCAGGCCCGGGATGATGTTGCCGTGCCCGACCAGGATCGCCAGCGGCTGCCCGCCCTCCTTCGACGACTCCAGCGGTTCCTGGCCGACTTCGGAGACGGTGTAGTGGAAACGGACGACGCGGTCTTTCTCGATCTTCATGGGCGCTCGCTGGCGCGGCGCGGGCCGCGGCTGTTCGTGATGTGCCTGTAGCCGTTCTCGCCGTACCCCAGGTTGCGCATTCCAAGGGGCTTCAGCAGCTCGTCGACCTTATGGCCGAGTTCGCCGTCGAGCGCCTTGAACGCCGTTTCCTTCGACTTGAAGAGGAAGGGGAGGTCGAACACCTGGAAGCGCTTGTCGAAACCGGCGAGCGCCGACGTCGCCGGGATGGCCACCTGCACCGTCCCCAGCTGGACGGATTCGATGAGCTCTCTGTCGCCGCCGAGCTGCGCGTTGGGGTAGAGTTCGACGGAGATCCTGCCGCCGCTCTTCTCCTCGATATCCTTCTTGAACACATCCCGCATGATGATGTGGTCCGACTGGTTCTCCGGAAGAATATACCCGACCTTGATCACATACTCCGGCGCCGCGAACGCCGCGCCCGTCAGCACGACCGCCAGCAGTACCGCCAATGTCGCTACTCCGCACATACGCTTCATTACAACCCCTCCTTTTGATATACCGGCTCATACTCCGGCCTTCCGTATCCGGAAGATTTTCTGCGATTGCTATAATACTACAGCGCAGTAGTAAGGTATAGTCTTTTTTTCGGGCTGGCGCCACCGGTACGTATTATCGCAAAAACCTATGTCAAGGGACAGCGAAAATGTCACCTCTAAAGGTCGAAAACGGGACAGGGAAA
>ENA-UOUL01003058-UOUL01003058.1-bioreactor-metagenome-genome-assembly--contig:-NODE-3058-length-18015-cov-5.230906_pt1 | contig 18015 bp, 15 predicted proteins | sample MGYA00249838_ERZ747220 | MGnify/ENA primary metagenome ERZ747220 (study PRJEB28778, sample SAMN05720191) | bioreactor metagenome | isolation source: Anaerobic biogas reactor | place: USA:Washington...
TCAGGGCCGCGTCGGCCGCTGCGGCTGGGAATGACGGGCGGCAGTAGTGCGGTGCTAGACGTGTCCATCGATCAGGGCCGCGTCGGCCGCTGCGGCGCGAATGCCGTAGTTGCGGCCTCACGCAGCCAATTGTGTCCATCGATCAGGGCCGCGTCGGCCGCTGCGGCTGCCGCACTCGCAAGTTGCTGTAAATACCGAACTTGCGCGTGCGTTTGCGAGCGTGACCCGCACGTACGGCAACTGTTCGGTCGCATCCCAAAACCAGCAAGCTGTAAGTCCGCAATTCCCAAAGACTTACGCCCTCGCGAGCGTGCCCAGGCCCCCCCTTCACCACCGTCGCACTCGCGGGCGCCCTGACGCGCCCACGGCGTTGGTCGCAGTTGGCTGCGTCGCACCGACTTTATCCTCGGCCAAGGCCGCGACGACCGACTTTTCAAAGAACACCGCCGCGAAGCGCCGCCCGCGCCGACGCGGACCTGATCAATGCCGTCGCTGTCCGTGCCGCCGGGGCGTGCGAGCCCGCCACGATGTCACCCTTGCGGGGCCTCCTTCGGCTGTTCGCCTTGGAGTCAGCACGTGTTGACACACAGGGGCGACGACTACGTGGACTTCGGCTCGGATATACCGCCCGAAGGCTCGCCCCACAAACCCAGTATATCAGAGCCTCAGAAGGGGCTGTCAACCCCTGCATCCGCAAGTTTGTGCACGCGCATCAACTGTGGGCGAAGGGTATCTTCGACCCTTTTAACGGCTAAGGTCCTGGCGGGCGAATCCCGCGGTGCGAGAGCACGGAAGGCGGCGACGGCTTGATCGCCAAGGGCAAAGACACGGTGCAGATTCACCGAGGCGTTATGATCACTGTTGCATGTGAACGGACGGTCGGGCCGATCTGGTCTGCGCCCTGGGCACTCCGGATTAGGACAGGCGAATAGACGCTCGACCCAGCCGAAGCGTATGACGGCCCGCCCGTTCTCGCGCGCCAGACTATAGCGACGCCCCAATGCGCCGCACTTTGAGCACACTTGGGATGTTCCAAAGGGAGATACGGGGAAATGGCGAATGCCTGCGTCGTCGCACATGCGCTTGAGGTGCTCGATCAGTTTCGCGCGGTTCCAGCGCAGCAACGCCCTATTAATGCCGCGCTCGCGTTCCGCGTCGGGAAGCAACGTCTCGAGGCTTTCGTAGAGCAGGACATCGGCCCGCGTGTATGGGTCGCCAGCGGCAGGGTTCGAGCCGCGAAGGGCCTCGTTCACGATCTTGCGAGCGGCCTTTTTGAAGCGGTCCTCGCCCATACGGTCGATGTGCGCTTGCAGACGCACGTGCGACCTCTCGCCCTTCACCAGCTTCCCCCGCAATTGCCTCAGTCTCCGAATTTCTCGCTTGTGACGGGCGATGTGCGCCAGATCGGGCCCTGGTGACCACTCCGCTTCGCCGCTTGCCCTCGCCTCCACTTGACCAACCGCGACGTAGCGCGACTGGAGCAGTCTCACCCCGTGGTGCGTTTGCTGGATCTCCGGCACGCCGATGACCGCGCGCGTAAGGAAGCCGACGCCGCGGGTGTCCAAGTCTACGGCAACGGATACGAGCCCAGCCGGCAACGTCTTTCGTTTCTTTCCGGACTTTGTGAGTTCGCTGGTTTCGTCGAACCTGATGGCCTTGGCACGCTCTGTTCGTGCTTCGTCCTTTATTTCAACGGCAAATACGAGGTACGGGGTGGCCGACAGCAGTCGATCCTCTATGGGTTTATCAGCAAACGGGGCCATGCGAATGTCGCGAAACAGCAGTTTGACCCCGCTGACTTGTGCATCGCGCTCGATGAGCAGCTGATCGTCATAATACCGAAAGCCGTCCGCTTCTACCTTCGCGCCCTTGTTCTTACCTCGTGTGACCGTCCGTGGCACTTTGACCGGCCGCAGTTGGGCCAGCCGTGGATCTGCCTTGAATCGCACATTAACCCAGGCATCGGGAAAACCGGCCCCGTCGCTCGGACCGGTCAGCAACCGTAACTCGACGGACCCGACCGTGCGGCGTGACTGCGGTAGACGCAGAAGACGATATCCTTGAGGACTCGTCTGCGGAGCATTGAACAGACACCAGCGCGGGTGGCGGACTGGATCTGGCATCGTGAACGTTGGTCGCTGCTTGAAGCCTTCACGACGCTTGTTGCGGCGCGTCCTGCGCGGGCGCACGAATTCGCGCAGGTACTGAACGTGGATCTTATGCAGTGCGTGCAACTCGGGATTGCGCTTCCAGAACTCCTCGGCGCGCACAGATGCTTGCTTCCAAGCTTTCGCCCGGGCGATTCTCCGTTTGCCGGCTTCGTCAATTGGAACGACCGCGGGAGGGGCCTTGCCGCGCCACGCAGCTAGCTGTGGGTTGGCTTCGAGCCAGTCGAGGTATGCGTGGTCGCGCTCGGCCCGCTTGCGAAACCGCCCGCCGCGCGCCGCCTCGCCTTCCTCGAACTTCGGGCGGAGATTCAGGTACAGGGCATGTTCTGGTTCCGCTTCCCATTCCGACTTGCGGTCGCGCCACTCCCGGTACTCCTTTTTCCATGTCGCCACCAGTTCCTCGTGACTCCGCATGCATGCCACGGCGTCGCGCGTCAGGGGCTGGAAAAGCGAATCCGGGAGACCAGCTCTCATATCGTCCTTGTCATAGGCGAAGACGCCTTTGGACGCGAGCGCGACAGCCTCAGCAAACACCTCTTCACCAGTGACCTCACGCGCCTGGCCGTTGCACGAGATGGTGGCCTTCTTCTTGAAGGCACTATTCGCGCTTCGCTTTCGAAGGCTGACCGCATTCAGCAGGTCGACGGAGTCCTTCGCGTCGCGCGCAAGAACAAACTGCGCAACACGTTGGTAAACCTGCCGCTGCGCCTCGTTCCCCCCCACTTCCCCTCGCCGCATTGCGAACAAGCGTTTCAGCAGCGCGGGTAGGCGTTGATTGAAGACGCAGTGCGTGCGCCAAAGGTGCATAAGCGTTTCTCGATCGCACTCGATTCGCGCTCGAAGTGCCCGGACTCCCACGTCTACACCTCCAAGAATAGCTATCGCCGCGGGTGCGGGACCGGTGCTGAACCGCTCAGATTAGATTACCACGATCCCCTCGTCTTGGGAAGGCAACGCCGGCCCGAGCGTCGTCGCCGACTCGCGCGCCGCCTCCTCATTCGACCCCAAATCGACAATTAGCACCTGATCCTGCTTGAGGTTAACCACATCCCGCAATGCATTCTCCAGTCGAACACGATCAATCGGCTTCAATGTGCAATAGAACACCGAGTACTGCCACGGCTCGCCATAAGCCTTCATCACTTTGTGCGTACGGCGCAGGCGCTTCGGGTCGCGAACGTCATAGCAGACCAGGTAACAGCGGCGCATAAGAGTGTCAGTTGTCAGTTTTCCGTCGTCAGTCTCGCTCGCCCTCGCTGGCGCTTCGGGTTCCGACTCATCGCGTCGTCAGGAACGCTAGCGTCGGCACCTCCTCTAGCAGCCACGCCGCGATCAGCCGGGCGTGTAGCATCAGCATCCGCCGGTAGCTCAGCCGGTATTCAAAAACCGGGTGCGTCACTTCCGTATCCATTCGCCGGCCGTAGGCTGAGAAGAAGGCCTTGCGGCCGGCGTCGGTCAGGGCGCAGCCGGCGGCCGTCTCAAGAAAGTGCCCTTCGGTCAGTTCGCCCCGATTAAAAGCCGAGATGGCCAGGGAATCGGCGATCAGCGGGCGGAACGGCTCCACCAGGTCCAGCGCCAGAGCCGGCCGGCCCGGACGCGTGGTGTGCAAGGCCCCGAGCGTGGGCTCCAGGCTGGCCAGGCGGCAGGCCGCAACGCACTCGTTCGTCAGCATGGAGTAGCCGAAAGACAGGACCGCGTTGATTGGGTCGGGCGGCGGGCGACGCTGGCGGCCCTTGGCGTCGAAGCGGGCCGCGATTTCCTTGACGCCTTCTTTGAACATGCCGGCGAAGTTCTTGAAGTAAATGGCGGCCGAGTTGCCCTCGTGTCCGCGGAGTTCGTCCAGGGTGGCGGCGCGCTCGGCCGCGGCCATGCACTTCTGTAGGTCGGCGGCAATGCGCTCGGGCAGAGCGGCATGGTTCCGCATCAGCAGCGTACGCTGATTGGCGATCTTGGCGACCGTGACGGCCCGGGCCAGTTCGAGCGCTTTGTCCGGGCGATCCAGCGTGCGCACCTGCGCGGCCCGCACCGCGGCGCTGGTTGGTCCCAGTGGGTCCATCATGGCTAGCAGGCGCCCGGCCGGCGAGAGGAATGCCAGGGGAACTTCCTTGTCTGCGAAGACGCCTAGCGCCTGCGTTGAAACCTGCACGCTGCCCAGCACCGCTAATGATTCCAGACTGGCCAACGGTAATTCGCGAACCAGCTCACCGTCTTTGTCTGTGATGCGCAGCGACTGCCCGCGCACGCCGACGCGGATGCCTTCGCGCTGTAGGACGACATGAATGCCGTCGTCCCTGGGCGGCCACAGCTTGCGCGGCGTGAACTCATCCTCCGCCGCTTGGGCGCGCACGTGGCCGTGCTCGGAGCTTGTAGTGCCAGCAAGGGGCGCTGCCTGCTCGGCCGTCAGCCGCTGGTGGTTGATTTCGTCCGGCAGACAGAGCGGCTGGAGCGAGCAACGCGGGCAGCGCGGGTCATTCACCAGCGGCAGCGGGCGTGCCCCGCGCGCGGTCCGCCGGGCTGCCTCCAATTCGCGCAAAGCGTCCTGCCGCAGGGCATCGTCGACCTCGATTCGCAGGCGCTGGCGCTCAGCGGCGTAGTAGATGACCGCCTCGGGCACGCTGTAGCCCGCCTCTTCGAGCAGCAGGACCTGCAAGCCAAGCTGCACGCGGTCGGTCGGCCACGGCTCGGGGGCGGGCAGCAGCCGCGGCTGCTCGAGCATTTCGTCCACAGCGTCGGCCACTTGGCCGGAGCGTTTGGGCTTGCCCTTGCGGTATTCGACGGGGACCGCTGTCATGCCTTCGGTTTCGGTTAGGTCAAGGGTCGCTGTTAGGGCGAGGCGCTGGCTGGTGAGCGCGAGGCTGCGGACAGAGCGTGGGCGGGGCGGATCGTTTTCGGGTTCCTCGAGTTTCCGGGTGCGTTTGCGTGCGCTGGCTTGATCGCCGGCCTCGGATTGCGGCCCGTCACCGGGACGGTCCACGCGTCGATGCACGCCGGCGCCTTGCTCCGTGTCGGCGCTGGGCACGAACACGCCCTCGACCGTCATGTAGTAGAAGAGTCGCGGGCAGTACGCGTGCTCAGCCACGCCACGGGCTGGCCAGAGTGGCTCGTCCATTCGACGCTCCCGGGAAAGGACGCCATTTTGTCGTTGTTAACTTGTGAGTTGTCAACTCCTTTAATGCTTGTGTTTCAAGTACTAGGGCCGTTGCGCGGAAGAGTGGGGGGTAAAGTGGAGACCCAGAAGGCCGGAAGGGGCAGCAGGCAGGGAGAAGGATGGGGATAGACAAATTCTCGCATCACCGACGTCGGCTCCGTCCGCAATGTGACCCAGCCGCTCGCAACCGTTCCCGTCCAGAACCGAATCTGTGCAAATCAGTGAAATCTGAGGAAAAAACGCCTCCACAGATTGCACAGATCGACACAGATCAGACCGGCGCAAAACGGCCCAGTCCCGGGGCAGTCACCTATTTCGCCCGTTGCGTTCGAGCATCGCGGGCCACTGGTTACGACGACGAGGCTTTGGCGCTACTCCTGGACAACGCGCCCCGGCTCCGCTGGTTCAGCGGACCCACCGGCACCTCTTGATCCCTCGATCCCTTGATCCCTCGATCCCTCGCGATGCCGGCGCTCTTGGGTCTTCGCGGTTGCCTTAGCTGAAAGCCGATGGGTGATAGCGGAAAGCTTTCCTTATCACCCTAACACTTTATCACTTTGTCACCCAAAGCAGCGTCTCCCCGCCAGTGGCGCGCAACCACGCACAATCCGCGGACTTTGGCTGAGCGCTGACCGCTGCACGCCTGACATCCCTCTAGAATCAATAGAAAACACCGCGCCCCCGCGCGCAGAAAGGCACCCACTATGCGGCATTCGAAATGTCCCCCCTACTCACCTGTCACCTATCAACTGTCTCCGCGCGGCCGCCTTTGTCACCTCTTCGCCCCTCACCTATCTCCTCTCTCCGCGCAGCGGCGCCTCAGGTTATCAAAATCGAGTGCACATAATCCAAGAGTATCTGATCGCCTGCCCCCAAGACGCGATCCCACACGGCTTTTTATCAGACCGCTTGAGCACCTGAGGTGGCGCCGCGCCCAGCCGCCGCCGCTCGCGCCAGAACTATTCACTATCCCCCCTACCACTATCCACTATGCGCCGCAGGCCACTGACTCGGCCAGGCTGAGCAGTAGTCCTTTCCATTTCTTGCACAATTCCGGTATTTCGTACTGCATCAGATCCGCCAGCAGCACCAGGTCGCGCGCCTCCAGGGCGTCGCGCAGGTCACGCAGCCGCTCGACCAGGTCGGCCAGGCACTCGGCCACTGTGCCGCTTTCAATGCTGACCTGCAACAGGTTGCGCCCCACCAAGGCCCCGCTTTGCAGGACGACGTTCCGGCAGGTCTGCCAGGTCTTCAGAAAATCACCCATCCGCCGCACACCCTCCGCGCTCTGCCCCGCATTCAACTGCCGGGCGATTTCGGCCAAAGTATCGGCCGCCCGCTCCATCTCTTCGGCCATGGCACGCAGGGCCGCCACCGCCACCGTCGAACGGTCCGCGCTTTCCAGGTCCACCTGCACGTCGGGCAGCAACGCCTGCGACAACTGCACTTCGAGCTGCTGTTCCAGGTAATCCTGGCCGTCCACGGCCACGCCGACGACCAGCCGCTGCGGGTCGAGCAGGGCGCGGGCCTGGTCGATCACGTCCTGAAGCGTGCAGCCGGGAGGGAAACTTCGTTGCAGCAGTCGGCCATCCAGCGTCACGAGCATGATTGTCTCCGCAGCCGGGTCAAACGTGTCCGTGGAACGAACCGCATCGGCGGTCCGAGCCGGCCCGATTCGAGCCCGCCCCATGCGAGCCAACCGATCCGAGCCCGCAGCGCCGGCAAGGACAAACGTCCGAGCGGGCACCGATCCGAGCCCACCGCGCCAGCAAGGACAAACCTCGGCTGCCCTCGCGAGCGCTTCGGGCTCGGATCCTGCGCGTTCAGCGCGCTCACCTCGTCCCGCACGCGCTCCGGGCGCGCAGGTCGGTTGTGGGCACAAGCCTCTGGTTCTATCGGTCTGTCGGCGCGCGGCTTGTCAGCGAAAGCGCGGCGGGACGCTCGAAAACCGTGCCTGCCCGGCTATGATTGCGGCCCATGAGCGCTCCTCGCCCGGCCTGGCTTGAAAACTGGCTCGCACGGCATCGCAGCCGCCTTTCATTCTGGCTGCACATGCTCGGCATCCCGCTGGCGGTGGCCGGCTGCCTGCTGGCGTTTTGGCAACTGGCGCAATGGCGCTGGGATTTGTGGTGGCGGCCGGTGGCGCTGATAGCGGCCGGCTACGCCCTGCAAATTATCGGGCACCGGCACGAGGGCAACGATGTCGGCGAATGGGCGCTGATTAAGCGCCTGCTGGGGCGGCCATACGTAGCGATTTCCCCGAAATACCGATCAGAACAAAGACAATAGCGCTGCCCGCCCGCACGCGCGCTGCCTTATCAGCGGAGCCGTGCGCTTGATTAGAGGAGCCGTGCCGTCGATTAGCGGAGCCGTGCACTCGATTAGCGGAGTCGCTCGATTGGCGGAGCCCTGCGCTCGGCTGGCCGACCCTTGACGAGGTGGCTAACATGGGCGCGTCCGAGCACCTGCGAGCGCCGCGGCCGAGCGATGTTCCAATCGACTTTGCGGCCGGGCGTTTTTCGTGTGGGCAGGCCGGAAAGCGGAAGCGATGCGGCTGATAGTTCTGCAACAGGGCGCGATGATTGAGGACATCGTCTGCGGGGAGGAGGCGATCTACGTGGGTGCGCACGAAGATTGCCGGGTTCGCCTGCAAGACCCGCGAATCGCGCCACGTCAGGCGGTGATCTACCCGCAAGGCTCGGGCTGGACGGTTGAGCAACTGGCGCCGGAATGCGCGATTCACGTGAACGACATGTCGCTGCCTGGCAAGAGCACGCTGAAGACCGGCGACGAGATTAGGCTGGCGGATTATGTCCTGCGTGCCTACCCGGAACACGTGGAGCAACCCGGTTTGGAGCTGGGCACGTCGCGGGCGCAATTGGAGCGGTTTATCGCGTCGCGCCTGCCGCCCGGCACGGTGATAAAGAAGCCCACCGAGCCGCTCAACATCGCGCCCGAACAGGTCATGAAGATCGCCGAATTCACGCAGCGCGTCTCGCAATGCGAGCAGGTGACGGAGCTGATGGACGTCGCGCTGCAGGCCCTGCTGGTGAATTTTGCGGCGCAGCGGGTCTGGATGGGCGTCCGGCGGATGACCTACGGGGCGATGGAGTACGTTGAAGGCCGGCTGTTGACGGGGCAGCCGACCGACCTGCCGGAGATGGCCGACTGCCTGAAACCGCGTGTGCTGGACCGCATTCAGTACTTGCTGGTGCCGATCTTCAACCGCGAAGAGCGCAGCTCGGTCATGGCGGGCCCGCTGCGCGGGGGGGACGGCGCGCTGGGCATGATCTACCTGGATAGCGGCGGCAGCGGTCGCATGTACGAGGACAAGGACATGGACTTCTTCGTCCTGTTCTCGACGGTCATAGCCGCCCAGCTTGACGCGATCTTCAAACACATCGCCGCCAGCCGCGCGGCGCTGGTGGCGGGCGAAGTGGGCGTAGCGCACGTGATCCAGGCCCGGCTAACGCCGCGGAAGCTGCCGCAGTGGGAGAAGCTGCAGTTTGGGGCGTTCCGCGAGACGGGGCGTGAGCGCGCGAGCGACATTTATGACCTGCTGAAGCTGAACGACGGCACGGCCAATTTCATGGTAGCGCACACGGCGGTCAAAGGGGCGCTGCCGAGTCTGTTGATGGCGGAGGCGCAAGCGACGTTTCGGCTGGCGGCGCTGCACAAAGACCCACCGCACGTATTTCTGCGTTCTTTGAACTGGGTGCTGTACGACGGCGAGGATGATCACCCGCTGAACTGCTTCGTGGGAACGATCGACCCGCAGACGGGGCAGATTCGGTACGCTTTGGCGGGCGAGGCGCGGGCCTTCATCATCGGCAACCGCGGCGAAGAGCGGCGTCTGGGCACTCTGGAGCCCACTCCGCCTTTGGGCGTGGTGCGCTCGGCCGCTTATGCCCTGCTGCCGGAGCAGCTCGCGCCGTCCGAGACGCTGGTGGTTTTCACCCCCGGCGTGACTACGGCGCGTAACCGCAACAACGAAGTGTTCGGCGAAGAGCGGTTCATCAACATTCTCTGCGACGGCTTCGGTCAGCTCGCCAGTGCCATGTTAAAGGAAATGCTGACCGATCTGCGGAGCTTCACGGAAGGCGGCGTGCAGCCGGAAGACATCACCGTGCTGCTGGCGCACTTCGTGCGCGACTGAAGCCGCGGCCTCTTCAGCGCGCGGTCATGATGTGCATGCCCGCGGTTACCCCGCGATCCTCATAATGAGTGCTCAACCATTGGGCGAATTCGTCGGACGGCGTTCTCATTACGCCAGCCAGATCGGGCCGGGAAATCACAAATACGCGTGGCGGATCACGGCGCAAGTCATCTAGGGCGGATTCCAGGATGAACTGCACCCGGCTACCGAGCTGGCCGACTTTTTCAAAGGTGGCGAAGCGCGCGGCACAGCGGCGATAGGCATAGCGGTAGGTCCCCGGGCTCCAGCCCCAGACGTAGATCGCCTCGTCGGAGCGCGCGTAGCGGCGAATTAGCGCGGCTTGCTGCTGCCAGGGAGGTTCTGCGGCATACTCGAGCGAGTACCAGTGCGATTTGCTGCGCCAGCAGCGGCCGATTTCAGACGCAGTTCCCGAAACCAGGAGTGCGAGCACGTAGAGGTATGCCACGATAATTGCAGCGCTGCTGGGGTGTGCGGTAATGCGTCGCCCCAGGCCGGCGCTTGAGGCCAGCAGATGTACAGGGTACAGCGCCAGCAAGCCTAGTGGGGCCAGCGCGGGGAGAAAGTGATGGCCGCGTCGCCCAGGACCGACGCATGCCAGATACGCCGCGAACACAAACCATAGCCAGAACAACTCGACGTATGTTCTGGACGGTGCATTAGAGGAATTTGCCAAACTGGCGGAAGTGGGCACCGTGCGGCGCCGCCGTTCTACGAGTGCCGCAGTCAATCGCCAGACAGGGCCGATCACCGCCGCGACAGACACCCCACCCAGCGGAACCAGGGCTGGGCCGAAGACATGCAATGCCCGGTCGACGCGCAGGTATGTGGCGTCGTTGGCCTCAAAATAAACCCTGTTGAAGACCGCTACCGCGTGCCAAGCTTCGACCACGGCCCCCTGCGCAGCCAGTGCCGCCAAGGCTAGCGCCGGCGCTATGCCGCAACCGGCCGCGAATAGAAGAACCGCTTTGGCGGTCGGCCTGCACTGGCCAGGCGAAGCGTTGCCTCGCGCCCTGCGGTAGTGCGCCGTCAAAAGCGATATAATCAGGTGCACTCCGATCGCAGCCGCCGCCGCCAGCCCGGACTGCTTGAATAGCGGCGCCGCTCCGGCCGCCAGACCGGCCGCTATCAACCAAGGCCAGCGTCTGCGGCGCAGCCAGTACACGTAGCCACAGACGGCCGCACTTTCGCAGGCCAGCACGAAGGTTTCAGTCCGGTTGGCGCCGCCCTCGTACATCGAATGCGGCAACAGCGCGCAGCCCGTCAGCGCTGCAATCAACAGAAGCGACGGCTGATAAGCGGCCCGTGCAGTCGCGGTGAAAGCAATCAGTGCGACGGCCAGTGCAGTCGCGGAGATCAACACCTCGCCGGCGAAACCTTCGCCGCAGACCCAGAAACCGGCCGCATTGAGCCACCAGATGCCGGGAGGTTTGTTGTCCCAGATGTCAATGTATGGCCGTTCGCCCTCCGCGACACACCAGCCGTGCCAGGCGAACAGGTGTGAATCGACCACGTTTTCGCGCCAGTGAACGGCGGATTGATTCAGAATGACCGTGGCACCGATGAGCAGCGTGCAAACCAGCAACAGCGCGCGGCTGTGCCCGGCGGTCGGCGGGAAGCTCAATCGCGGTATTTGCCCGTTGCCCAAAGCCATTGCTCAATCAGCGGCAGCATCGCTCGCAAGGCCTGGCCGCGATGGCTGATGGCGTGCTTTTGCTGCGGCGTCAATTCGGCGGTGGTCAGGTTCAATTCCGGCAAAACGAAAAGTGGATCATAGCCGAAGCCGCCGGCGCCGCGCGGCGCGTCCGCGATGCGGCCCTCCAGCACGCCGGTGCTCTCGGCCAGAATTTCGCCGGGCTGGGCAAACGCCATGCTGCAGCGGAAGCGGGCCGTACGTTGTTGCGGCGGCACGCCGGCTAGGGCGGCCAGGAGTTTTCTGTTGTTGGCCGCCGAGTCCTGCTGCGGGCCGGCATAGCGCGCGGAGTGCACGCCGGGTGCCCCGCCCAGGTAGTCCACCTCGAGACCTGAATCGTCGGCCAGCGTCGGCAGGCCCGTGACCGCGGAGTAGTGCAGGGCCTTGAGGCGCGCGTTCTCGGCGAGCGTTGCGCCGGTCTCAGGCGCATCGGGGATGTGCGGGAATTCGGCCAGGCTGCGCCACAGCAGCGGCATCGGCGCGGCGATTTCCTGCAATTCGCGCAACTTCCCCGGGTTCTTTGTCGCGAGCAGCAGCTCATTCATATTTGGCACGGGGGCGATCTTTTTTGGCGGCGCTCGGGACCTGGACTACGAACGACTCGAACGGAAGGCGCTTTTTCTGCCCGGTCGCGGGATCAGGAACAAGCTCGTTGACGCGCCTGCCATTCTGATAACTGACGGGAAACTGTTTCTGCAGTTTGAGCAAGCGCTCGTCGACAATCTTATTGCTCACCGTCAGCACACCGGTAAGCGGGTTGGTCTCTGACACAGTCTGAATGGCTTCTTCGGGGAAGAGCCCCACGTAGACCGAGCTACGCATTGGCCCGTGATAGTAGTAGGCCTCGACGCCCTGCTCGCGCAGCTCGCGGCAGTATTCTTCGGCCAGGTACTTGGGGTTGGTTATGGGGCCTTCGCAGTAGAAGACCGCCACATGCAGCGTCCAGTGACCTTTGGCGTTGGCCAGGTCCCACTCCGGATGCCGGGGTCGCCCGCTGGGCAGCTCCTCGAGCGAGGCATAGATGAAGGGCCAGCAGTCGCTGCCGCCGACGTTCATGCACAGGCTGCGTATGAAGTTCAGGTCGGCCATCGCGTCCGGGCGGTAAGTCGCGCTGCTTCCGCCCATTTCGACGGTCCGGCGATAGCGCCCGTAATAGACGACCGATTCGTGGTCGTTATGGATGACCTGCACCAGTGCCGGCTTGAGGCCTGGAACCCGCTTGAGGGCCTCACTCTCCGCCTGCGTGATTCTGAAGCGGTCGGGGCCCTGGCGTGTGTCGCAGCGAATCGCCCAGAACACCTCGGGAACTGACGTGGGGCTTAAACCCAGCCCCGCCCCGCCGGCCGCACAGCCGGTCAGCGAAAGCAGAACGCACGCAAGTGGCAGCAATGAACGGGAGTTACGTTGCATGGCGTAAGTGGTAGCATGCCGGGAACGGCTTGGCAACCGGCGGCGAGCGATCTCCTGGATCAAGGGATATGGAGGCCTCTTTGGTGACTGCATCGAGTGAAAAGCCTGTGAACCGCAAGGCCGAACGTTGTCCGCGGTGCAAATACCCGTACCACGGTTTGCCCGCGGACCGCGCCTGTCCGGAGTGCGGCATGCAGGTTCGCACCGGTGCCCTGGTCTTCTATGGACCGCGGCGCCCGTTCGCGGTGCTTGACGTCCTCTATCTCTTCCTTGCCGGCTGGTCTGCCCTGGCCGTGGCGGGCAGCATATTGCGGCAGGACATGATCTTTGTTCCGTGCAACGCCGTGGCCGCGTTGCTTGTAGCGGTGCTGTGGCGGAATAGCCGGCGTCGAAGATACTGCTATGTGGTTGTGGACGGAGACAGGGTGCTTTACGGGTGCGGGGGAGACGCCTACCGAGTTGGGCTTGCACGGGGTATGGCGCGCCGAGTACTCCGCCCTGGCAAGAGAGGTGTGTCTGCGCGATGCGCGCGGGCGCACCATCGCAACGGTGCCCTGCCCCTACGACAGTGGAGCCACCGGCCACCAGATTTGTGAGGCTCTGAACCGCGAGATTGAGCGAAGCACAAGCAGCCCAGACGGCTGATGGGGCTAAACGGCGCCGCAGCCAGAAGTCGAAACGGGGACGCAGACGCAGCCGGTGTTGGCGCCGACATGAGCGCGTTGTTCGCCGATTATGCAGCCGCCCGGCAAACCCGGATTCTGTGCAGCAACGGCACGAAGGTCTGGCGCGACGCATAGCCATAATATGACTACACTTACGTTCATCCGAGAGCCCGTTGGTGACGTTTGCCGGCAGTTGTTGGCCAGCGCCTGCGTGCGGTGCGTACAGTTCCAGTGGGTCGTTCGGCACGGAATGGGTGCGCCAGCTTCACAGCACGTGCGCACTGGCGGCGAGTTGTCAGTATGATGACCGGCGGTGGCTGCTGCGCGAAACCGCTACTAACGCCGCCGAACAGATTGTGTATGATCTGCGAGTTCTGGACCGGTTCGGCCTGGCAGGTCGGCGGACCATTGCCGCAAGGCTACCCACGCTGCGGAAAACCGCGTCCCCAAGGGATTTGAAATGGAAGCGCTTCTGGTCTTCGTGGCCGTCGTCGTCATCTTCGGACTGCCGATCCTCGCCATCATCATTGCGGGACGAACCAGTTCGCGGCTGTACGACCTCGAGCAGCAACTGAAGCAACTGCGGAGCGACCTGCGCTCCTCCGCTGCGCGCAGCGAGCGGTCCGCCCCCACGACTATCTGCCCTGCTGACCAGCATGCTCAAACGATTGGCGCGCAGCCGCTAGCTCCGGAGCCGGCGCTTTCCGTCATGGACGCGCCGTCACCCTGCGAAGCCTCCTTCCCCGAGGAGGAATTCACCGCGCCGCCTTCCGCGCCGGACACACTGCACACCGACACCGGCGAACCAATGCCGACTGGCGCGGCCCGGCCTGCCGCAAGCCGCAGATTTGAGGAACAGGTGGGAACACGCCTACCGGTTTGGATCGGTTCAGTGGCCCTGTTCCTGGCGGGCGCGTTCCTTGTCAAATATACCTTTGAAGCCGGCCTGCTCACCCCGAAAACCAGAGTCATTCTTGGCGGCGTCTTCGGCCTCGCCCTTCTGGCCGCCGGCGAGTGGCTGCGCACCCGGAACGCCCGCATCGCCCAGGGAGTCACGGCCGCCGGCGTAGCCGACCTCTTCGCCAGCCTGCTCGCGACTTACAACCTCTACCACCTGCTGGGCCCCACTACCGGTTTCACCCTGTTCGCCATGAACACCGGCCTGGCAGTCCTGCTCTCTCTCCGCCAGGGCCCGTTCGTGGCGTTGCTTGGCCTGATCGGCGGCTTCATGACCCCGGCGCTGATCGGCTCAGTTGAACCGCGGCCCGGCCCGCTCTTCGGCTATTTGTTCGCGCTGCAACTCGGCTTGCTGGCTGTTATTCGCCGCCGCCGCTGGTGGCCGCTAGCGGCTTTGACCATGCTGGCAAGCCCGGCGTGGGTAGCGGTCTGGCTGGCGATGAACTACCGGCCCGAGCACAGCATCTGGATCGGACCGTTCCTCATTGGCAGCGTGGTGTTGTTCGTGGGTTCACTTTACCGAACGGCCGGTGAGTCGGCTGCCGAGGCAAAACTCGAGCGCAGCCTGTCCTGCGCGGGAGTCCTGGCCGGCCTGCTCATGCTTGCGCTGCTCGTCAATGCCGGCAACTTCTCAAATACCGACTGGCTGTTCCTGGGACTGCTCGGCGCGGGGCTTATGGTGCTGGGCTGCCTTGATGCGCGGTATGAGCTACTGCCTTGGCTTGCGGCCGCCGCCGGAGTAGCGCTCCTGATCGCTTGGCGAATACTGTCCGACCCGTGGAACACGGCCCGTTTTGCGGGCGTGACGCTCGGCCTCGGCACGCTCTACGCGCTGGGCGCCTACGCGGCCATGTGGGCAGCCAAACGGCCGGGCCTGTGGGCGGGCCTTTCGGGCGCCGCAGCGATCGCGCATTTCCTGCTGGCATACTGGGCATTGCCCGAGCCGCTGTTTGCCTCGTCGTGGGGTGTGAGCTGCGTATTGCTGGCCGCAATCTACGTTGCTCTTAGTGCACCAGTCATCTGGAGGCGTGAAACCGCTGCTGCCTACGATGCAGCCCTGGGGGCATTGCTGGCGGCCGCCACCGTCTTTGTCAGTCTGGCGATGCCGATCGAGCTAGAACGCGCGTGGATCGCGGTAGCCTGGGCCCTGGAGATTCCGGCCCTGGCGCTCATCGCCGGCCGGCTGCGCGTGCCGGTCCTGCGCGTGTTGGCGGCCGGACTGGCGGTATTGACCACCATCTGGCTCTTCCAGCCGGGCGCGCTGCGCTACCCGCTTGAACCCGGCTCCTTCTTCGACTGGATTCTCTATGGCTACGGCATTTCTGCGCTGGCACTCGCTGCGGGCGCGTGGCTCTTCCGGCGGCAGGACGCCACACTCCTCGCGGGCGCCCTGCAAGGCGGCGCTTTGCTGTTCGTGTTCGCGCTGGTCACACTCAAGATTCGCCACTTCTTCAGCCCCGCCGGCCTTATCGCCGAAAGGCCCGATTTGCGCGAGTGGTCGACATACGTCAGCGCCTGGATCGTGCTAGGTACGGCGTTTCTCTGCTTCAGCCGTGGTCCGCAGGGGAAGGTGCTCCGGGCGGCCGCGAATATCGCGCTGTTTCTGGCCGGGCTGGCCGCCGTTCTTGCCCTGTGCCTGGCGTACAATCCGCTCTGGCACCGCGAGTCAGTCGGCGCGCAGCGGATAGTGAACTGGCTGCTCTATATGTATGGCTTGCCGGCAACGCTCGCCGCCGTGTCGGCCGGCGTCGCGCTGCGCCTCGGCGATCGCCCACTGGCCCGGGCCGCGGGCGCCGGCGGACTGCTGCTGCTTTTCGTGTTGGTCAGTCTTGAGGTAACCCAGTGGTTCCGTGGAGAATACCTGCAGACCGGCGCGTGCTCCGCCGCGGAGTCCTATTCCTACTCCGCGGCCTGGGTCGCATTGGGCACTCTGCTACTTCTGGTAGGGATTCTGACGCGGGGCGTCGTACTGCGCTGGGCGTCACTGGCCGTCATGCTGCTGGCGGTAGGCAAGGTCTTCTTGTACGACACGGCGCACCTGCGCGACCTCTACCGCGTCTTCTCTTTCCTGGGTCTGGGGCTGAGCCTGCTGCTTCTGGCGTTTCTCTACCAGCGCTTTGTCTTCGCCCGAGAGCCCCGATCACCGGGGTACCCGTGACCCGTATTGTCGCAGGTCTGAACCTGTGGTATCACATTGAAAGGCTTCGGACGCGCTACTCGGACTGAAAGGCGACGCGATGAACCTGAACAACCCGCTATATCGACCGTTGGCTGCTGGGGATCATGGGCGCTGATGAACTTCCTGCGCCTGCGCGCCGCCAACTGCGCATCGTTGGTTACATCACGGCTGCCCTGATGCTTGGAGGGATCCTGGCGTCCTCTGTCGCGCATATCGTGGGCCTACAGACCGGAAGGTGGCTTTTGAAGGGTTGGATGGTCTGGCTCTGCGTAGGCGTGTTCCCGCTATGGATGTTCGTGGCGCCGCACCTGGCGTTGCGCTCCTTCTTGAGGAAGCTGCGCGAGGCGCAGTACTTGATCTGTCTCACCTGCGGGCAGAACTTGACCGGCTTGCCAGAAGACCACAAATGCCCGGAGTGCGGTACGGCATTCAATGCAGCCACATTGGCTGACAGATGGACGGCATGGCTGCGGACGATCAACAGGAAGCCTGAGTGAGCAGAGCAATAGGCGCCGCAGTAAAAGCGTGGCCTGCCCTCTCAGCAGTTCGGCAATGATTCGGCAACTGCGCTCGATCAAAGACCCGGAAGTGATCCGAGCAATAAAACGCGCTTGTGCGGCGCGCTGCAAGAACGTAACGCCATGGCATCTGGGCATGATTGCCCTGAGCGCCGTAAGTACTGGCGCCCTAGCTGGGGCCATCGTGCTGCTATTCGGGCTTCGGGGGGCAGCGGCTTGGGTTGTGACCTTCTTCTGTGTAGCGTTGAGCGTGACGGTGTTCGTCAATGCGATGATCAGGCGCTCCTACCGCGTGGCCCTGCCGGAAATCCTGCGATCGCTCGGGCGTTGCGCCGAGTGTGGATATGACTTGACCGGATTACAGTCTGACACTTGCCCCGAATGCGGCACACACATAGGCCCCAACGCCGTTGGCTAGCACCACCGGCGCGGTGCTTGTGAACGTGGCCGCTCAGCGTTCCGGGTGCCGCGTCTTTCGAGCAGACCCACAGGGCAGGCATCGAAACGGGGACGGGACGGGCTTGGCTGTTTGGTATTGCCAGGAAGCTGCGCTGACGGCGCTTCGACGGCGTCGCCGCCGGACATTCGAGTTGACGTGCGAGGTTGTGGATGTACGGGCCCAAGCCGACCCGAGGCTCGAGTCGATGCGAGCAGCGATCAACCGCCTGCCGCTGCCGCTGCGCGAAGTGCTCGCAATGCGCCTTCAGAGCGAGCTGAGTTACGCGGAAATTGCGGCGGTTCTGCAGCTCCCGCTGAGCACCGTACGCTCGCGTCTGCACGAAGCAATACGCCGGCTGCGGCGTGATTTGGTGGCTGAGGACGAGTCATGAACCGCGATGCTATCGAACGACTCCTGATCGACCGTGCGCTGGGCTCATTAGACCCGGATACCCGTGAATTGCTGGAAGCGTATCTGGAGCACGACAAGGCAGCGGCTGCTTCGGCGCGTGTCCTGATGGCTGTGGCCGATTTGGCGCGACAAGCCATGCCTGCGTCCGGAGCTGAGCCGGTCCCGCTGCCGTTTCCGCGAAGCATCCTGGCGCAAGCGTACCTTGGCCCCCGTCGTATTCGCCTCGTCCGCCTGGTGGACAGCATGGCGGCTT
>ENA-UOUL01003064-UOUL01003064.1-bioreactor-metagenome-genome-assembly--contig:-NODE-3064-length-17982-cov-6.809215_pt1 | contig 17982 bp, 14 predicted proteins | sample MGYA00249838_ERZ747220 | MGnify/ENA primary metagenome ERZ747220 (study PRJEB28778, sample SAMN05720191) | bioreactor metagenome | isolation source: Anaerobic biogas reactor | place: USA:Washington...
GAGGGCATGGCCGAAAAAATGAAGGACCCGGCCTGGGTGCCGGACTATGGCCCCGAAACCATCCACCCCTCCGGCGGCGTCACCGCCGTGGGCGCCCGGATGCCCCTGGTGGCCTTCAACATCAACCTGGGCACCGACAACCTGGAAATCGCCCAGAACATCGCCAAGGTGGTGCGCCACATCGGCGGCGGCTTCCGCTTTGTGAAGGCCATGGGGGTGATGCTGGAGGAGCGCAACATCGCCCAGGTGTCCATGAACCTGACGGACTACACCCAAAGCAGCGTCTACCGGGTGTTTGAAACCGTGAAGATGGAAGCCAGGCGCTACGGCGTGCCCGTGGTGGGCAGCGAATTGATCGGCCTGGCGCCCCTGAAGGCCCTGATGGACTGCGCGGAATACTACCTGCAGCTGGAGGGTTTCCAGATGGATCAGGTGCTGGAAACCCGGCTGTAAGAAGGAGATACAGATGAGCATCAACATGAAGGACATGACCGTCACCCAGCTGTGCGACCTCACCGCCTCCAACAGCCCCGCCCCTGGCGGCGGCAGCATCTCTGCCATGGCAGCCGCCTATGCCGGCGCCCTGGTGTGCATGGTGGCCAAACTCACCCTGGGCAAGAAGGGCTACGAGGACGTCCAGGATGAGATGGCTGAGATGGACCAGGAAGCCGATGCCATGCGCCAGGTGCTGCTTAGCGACATCCAGAAGGACAGCGAATCCTTCAACGGCTTCATGGTGGCCCTGGCCATGCCCAAGGACACCGAGGAAGAAAAGGCCTTGCGCAGCCAGGCCATGCAGGATGCCCTCAAGGGCGCCTGCGCCGTCCCCTATGAGGTGGCCGGCAAGGCCCTCCGGATGCTGCAGCTGGCCGTGGATGCTGTCACCAAGGGCAACCTCAACACCGCCAGCGACGGCATGGTGGGGGTACTCATGGGCCGCGCCGGGGTCATCGGCGCCTTGAACAACGTGCGCATCAACCTGCGGGGCGTCAAGGACGAGGCTTTCAAGCAGGACATGATGAGCAAGTGCGACGTTCTGGAGGAGACCGCCAACCGCCTGGAGGCCCAGGCCCAGAAGGCCCTCCACGCCCGGGAGTGAGGTAACGAGATGAACACCAGCCATTTGCAGATTGACACCCTCTTTGACGTCCTGCCCGAACCCAAGCCTTTTGCCCCCGGCATCCGCAGGGCCCCCCGCCGGGAAAGCCACCTGAGCCTGGCCGACAAAAAGCAGGCCCTGAAAAACGCCCTGCGCTATATCCCGAATCAGCACCACGCCACCCTGGCGCCGGAGTTTTTGGCCGAATTGGAGGAGCACGGCCGCATCTACGGCTACCGCTTCCGCCCTGAGGGCAACATCACCGGCCGGCCCATCGATACCTACCGCGGCCAGTGCGTTGAAGGCCGCGCCATCCAGGTGATGATGGACAACAACCTGGATTTTGCCGTGGCCCTCTACCCCTATGAGCTGGTCACCTACGGGGAGACCGGCCAGGTGTGCCAGAACTGGATGCAGTACCACCTCATCAAGCACTACCTGGAGCACCTCAGCCAGGACCAGACCCTGGTGATCATGTCCGGACATCCCCTGGGCCTCTTCCGCTCCCATCCCCTGTCCCCCCGGGTCATCATCACCAACGGCCTCATGATCGGCCAGTTTGACAACCAGGCCCAGTTCAACCGGGCCGCTGCCATCGGCGTGGCCAACTACGGCCAGATGACTGCCGGGGGCATGATGTACATCGGGCCCCAGGGCATCGTCCACGGCACCTACAACACCCTGCTGGGCGCCGGCCGCCTGAAGCTGGGCATCGACAAGGCAGCAGACCTGGCCGGCAAGCTCTTTGTGTCCTCCGGCCTGGGGGGCATGAGCGGCGCCCAGGGCAAAGCCGCCGTCATCGCCGGGGCCGCTTCCATCATCGCGGAGGTGGACATCTCCCGCATCGAAACCCGCCACAGCCAGGGCTGGGTCACCGCCGTCCACGACACCGCCCAGGCGGCGGTAGATGCCGCCCTGGCCCACAAGCAGGCAGGCAGCCCCTGCGCCATCGCCTTCCACGGCAACATCATCGACCTGCTGGCCTACATGGAGGAACAGGACATCCTGGTGGACCTCATGAGCGACCAGACCAGCTGCCATGCCGCCTATGAGGGGGGCTACTGCCCCCAGGGCATCAGCTTTGAGGAGCGCACCCGCCTGCTGGCGGAGGAGCCCGAGGCCTTCCGGAAGGCTGTGGACGAAAGCCTCGTCAAGCATTTCCACCTCATAAAGAAGCACGTCGCCCGGGGCAGCTATTTCTTCGATTATGGCAACAGCTTCTTAAAAGCCGTCTTTGATGCTGGCGTGCCCGAGGTGTGCAAAAACGGCGAGAACGACCTGGACGGCTTCATCTTCCCCAGCTATGTGGAGGACATCTTGGGCCCCGAGCTGTTTGACTACGGCTACGGCCCCTTCCGCTGGTGCTGCCTCTCCGGCAAGGAGGAAGACCTCATCAAGACCGACCAGACCGCCATGGACTGCATCGACCCCGACCGCCGCTACCAGGACCGGGACAACTGGGTCTGGGTGCGGGATGCCAAGAAAAACGCCCTGGTGGTGGGCACCCAGTGCCGCATCCTCTACCAGGATGCCTTGGGGCGCATGAACATCGCCCTGCGTTTCAACCAGATGGTGCGGGAGGGCGTCATCGGCCCCGTCATGCTGGGCCGGGACCACCACGACACCGGCGGCACCGACTCCCCCTTCCGGGAGACCAGCAACATCAAGGACGGCTCCAACATCATGGCGGAGATGGCCACCCAGTGCTTCGCCGGCAACGCCGCCCGGGGCATGAGCATGATCGCCCTGCACAACGGCGGCGGGGTGGGCATCGGCAAGTCCATCAACGGCGGCTTTGGCATGGTGCTGGATGGCAGTGAGCGGGTGGACACCATCCTCCGGGCTGCCATGCCCTTTGACACCATGGTGGGCGTCGCCCGGCGCAACTGGGCCCGGAACGACAATGCCATGGCCACCAGCCGGGAATACAACGCGCTCTACCCCGGCAGCGACCACATCACCATCCCCCACCCCCTGGACGACAGCCTCCTGGAGGGCCTGTTCCAGTGAGCAGCACCACGAAAAAGGCCGTCATTAACATCGGCACCCTGGCCACCCCCCTGGGGCAGGCCGCCCGCTTTGGAACACAGCAGGGGGACCTTCAGCAGCTGCAGGATGCCTATGTCCTCATGGAGGACGGCCTCATCAAAGAAGTGGGCACCGGCACGCCGGACCTGGCGGGCATTCCGCCAGAAAACATCCTGGATGCCGGCGGGCGCCTCGTGACCCCCGGGCTGGTGGACGCCCACACCCACCTGGTCTTTGGCGGCTGGCGGGACCATGAGCTGCAGCTGAAGCTGCAGGGCGTCCCCTACCTGGACATCCTGGCCGCCGGCGGCGGCATCCTAAACACCGTCAAACAAACCCGGGAGGCCACCGAGGACGCCCTTTACCACAAGGCCGCCCAGGCCCTGGACAGCATGCTGGCAGAAGGCACCACCACCGTGGAGGCCAAGAGCGGCTATGGCCTGGACCTGGAAACCGAACTTAAGCAGCTCCGGGTAGTCAGGCGCCTTCACCAGGACCACCCCGTGGACCTGGTGTCCACCCTCATGGCGGCCCATGCCCTGCCCCCCGAGTACAAAGACGACCGCCAGGCCTTCATCCGCCTCATCATCGACACCATCATCCCCGAGGTGGCCCGCCAGAACCTGGCAGCGTTCTGCGATGTCTTCTGCGAAACCGGGGTCTTTACCGCCGACGAATCCCGGGACATCCTAAAGGCCGGCTACCGGCACGGCCTGCGCAGCAAGATCCACGCCGACGAGATTGACGCCATTGGCGGCAGCCTCTTGGCCGGCGAATTGCAGGCCATCACCGCCGAGCACCTCATCGCCCTTGAGGACGACGGCATCGCGGCCCTCAAACAGGGCAGCGTCATCGCCTGCCTCCTCCCTGCCACCTCCTTCTACCTGGGCGCCAATTACGCAAGGGCCCGGGACCTCATTGCTGCCGGCGTGCCCGTGGCCATCGCCAGCGATTTCAACCCCGGCAGCTGTCCCTCCCATTCCCTCCAGTTCTGCATGAACCTGGCCGCCTACAACTACAAGATGACCGCACCGGAAGTGCTCACCGCCGTCACCCTCAACGCCGCCGCCGCCATCAACCGCGCCGGCACCGCCGGCTCCATCGAGCCCGGGAAACAGGCCGACCTGGTGCTTTGGGAAGCCCATTCCCTGGACTTCCTCTGCTACCGCTTCGGCAGCAACCTGGTTCGGGGTGTTGTCAAGGGCGGGGACGTGGTGGCAGGGACGGTGTAGGACGGGGATGGGGAGACGTTGGAGACGCTGGGGGCATTCTTGAAAGAATGCCCCCAGACCCCCTAAGAACTTTGGAATGGGGTGTGTTCAAAACACATCTACAAAAGTTGAACAATCAATAAAACAAGGAGTTGCGGGTTGCAGCTCCTTGTTTGGTTTCGTTAAAAATGATTTCTGTATTACTCGAAGTCCGGCACCATGCCGTGGATCAGGTCCAGGATGGCGTCGCTGCGGATCAGCTGGTTCATGGCGGCAATGTCCGGCCGCAGCTCCCGGTCCTCCTCGATGAAGTCCACCCGCTCCCGAATCAACTCATGCAGGGCTTGGTGGCAGGCTGCCGGCTCCCCCTTCCGCAGTTCCAGGGCCTGGGCTGCGGCATAGAACTCCAGGGCCAGGACAGAGAAGCAGTTCTCCACAATCTGCCGGGCCTTCCGGGCCGCCGTGGTGCCCATACTCACGTGGTCCTCCTGGTTGGCGGAGGAGGGGATGGAGTCCACGCTGGCCGGGTGGGCCAGCACCTTGTTTTCCGACACCATGGAGGCCGCCGTGTACTGGATGATCATCATGCCGGAATTCACCCCCGGCGCCTTGCTCAAAAAGGGCGGCAGGCCGCCGGACAGCTGGTGGTTCACCATCCGCTCCAGCCGGCGCTCGGAGATGTTGGCCAGCTCCGACACCGCGATGCCCAGGTAGTCCAGGGCCAGGGCCAGGGGCTCCCCATGGAAATTGCCGCCGGAGATCACGTCCCGGTCCTCCGCAAAGATCAAGGGGTTGTCCGTCACCGCATCAAACTCGGTTTCAATCACGCTTTTCACATGGTTCACCGCGTCCCGCACCGCCCCATGCACCTGGGGCACGCAGCGCAGGGAGTAGGCGTCCTGCACCCGCAAACCCAGGGCCGCCGCCATCATGGGGCTGTCTGCGCACAGCTTCCGCACATTTCGGGCGACGGTCTGCTGCCCCTTGTGGGGGCGGATCCGGTGCACCCGCTCGTCAAAGGCGTCAATCCGCCCCAGCAGCGCTTCCATGGTGAAAGAGCAGGCGATGTCCGCCAGCTGGCACAGCCGCAGGGCGTCATACAGCGCCAGGGCCCCCACCGCGCACATGGCCTGGGTGCCGTTGATCAGGGCCAGGCCCTCCTTGGCCAGCAGCCGGTGGGTTGCGATCCCCGCCTGGTCCATGGCCACCTGGCCGGGCAGCACCCGGCCCTGGTATTCTGCCTCCCCGTGCCCCAGCAGCACCAGGGCCAGGTGGGACAGGGGCGCCAGGTCCCCGGAGGCCCCCAGGGAGCCCTTCTCCGGCACCACCGGGTGCACCCCCTGGTTGAGCATCTGGGTGAAGGTGTCCACCAACTCCGGCCGGATGCCGGAATAGCCCTGGCACAGCGCGTTGGCCCGCAGCAGCATCATCCCCCGCACCACCTCCGTGGGGAAGGGGTCACCGCAGCCCACGGCGTGGCTTAAAATCAGGTTGTTTTGCAGCAGGCTGGCCTGTTCCCTGGAAATCTGCACATTGGCCAGGGAGCCAAAGCCCGTGTTGATGCCGTAGGTGGGCTGGCCGAAGTCCAGGATCTGCTCCACCGCGTCCCGGGACACCGCCAGCCTGTCCATGGCCTCCTGCGCAATGCGCACCTTGGCGCCCCGCCGGGCCACCGCCACCAGGTCAAACAGGCTCAGGTCCTGCCCGGTGAGAACCACCTCGTGATGCGCCGTCTTCTCTGAAAATCCCATTTCGTTGTCCCTTTCATATCAGGGGGCAGGATGACCTGCCCCTAACTATTAATCCAACTGGCCCCGCAGCTCTGCCTTTTTCATAGGCTCAGGGCGTGCGCAGCTGGTGGCCAGGTCCAGCCAGGCCCCGGTCCGGGCGCTTTCTTCAAAGCCGGTCAGAATCTCCAGCACGTGGTGCACCTGCTCCATGCCGGCGCGGATTTGTCGCCCGGTGTTGAGGGCGGCGGCCATGTCCGCAAGGCCCAGGCCCCGGGAGTTGTCCTGGTAGTCAAACAGCAGGGGCAATTCCTCCACCTTGCCGGATTCCGGCCGGAACACCTGGATGGGCCCGCCGAAATAATTGGGGTCTGGCAGGACCAGGGTGCCCTCGCCGCCGTAGATTTCCAGGCGGTCCTGGCGGGGATAGTACACGTCAAAGGTGGTGAAGATGGTGCCGATGACGCCAGACTGGAACTGCATGGTGCCGGCGATGTAGGTGTCCGTGTTCACCTGGATGTCCGTGCCGGCGTGGGGCTGGCTGGTAATCAGCCGGCTGTCGAAGCTGCGCTTGCTGGCAGACACCAGCCTGCTCACCGGGCCCAGCAGGCTCACCAGAGCGGTGATGTAGTAGGGCCCCATGTCCAGCATGGGCCCGCCCCCCGGCTGGTAATAGAAATCCGGGTCAGGATGCCAGGTCTCGTGCCCACGGCAGATCATGAAAGCCGCAGCACCCAGGGGCTGGCCGATCATGCCGGCGTCAATATACTTCCGGCAGGACTGCAGCCCCGCCCCCAGGAAAGTATCCGGCGCGCCGGCAATCACAAGGCCGCGCTTTCTGGCCAGCTCCACCAGGGCGTTGCCCTCCTCCATGGTGATGCCCAGGGGTTTTTCCGTGTACACATGCTTGCCGTGCTCCAGGGCCAGGCGGCTCACCTCGAAATGCTGGTAGGGCCGGGTCAGGTTCAGGATGATGTCCACCGTGGGGTCCTCAAAGGCTTCAAACATGTTGTCGTACACCCGGGCCAGGCCGTATTTTTCCTGGGCGGAAAGGGCGCGCTCGGGAATCAGGTCGCACACCCCGGCGATTTCAAGCCCCTGAAAGACCTGGGTTAAATTGTCCAGATAGATGCCGCTGATGCTTCCCACACCGATCACGGCCACGCGCAAGGCTTTCATCACAACCTCCTTTTGGGATGGGCGGGATTGCATCAAAACACACCCGCCCTGTTCATTTGTAGTCCCCACACATGATAATGAACCGGCCGCCAAAAATCAACCGGCGAAGGGCCTCGGAAATGTTCACAATCCCAGGTAATGCAAGCAAAAAGGAGGAGCGGTGATGCTCCTCCCCTGAAACTTAAGTTTCCCTTAAATCCGGGCCACCCCGGTGTCCCGGGCGGCCTTGGCCACGGCGGCGGCCACCGCCGGCCCCACCCGTTTGTCAAAGGCGTGGGGAATGATGAAGTCTTCCGTCAACTCCTCCTCTGCAACCAGGCTGGCGATGGCGTGGGAGGCGGCCAGGTTCATCTCCTCGTTAATCCGGGAGGCCCGCACATCCAGCGCGCCCCGGAAGATGCCCGGGAAGGCCAGCACGTTATTGATCTGGTTGGGGAAGTCGCTGCGGCCGGTGCCCACCACCCGGGCGCCGCCTTTTGCAGCTTCCTCGGGATAGATTTCCGGCACCGGGTTGGCCATGGGGAAGAGGATGGCGTCTTTGGCCATGGACTGCACCATCTCCACTGTCACCAGGCCGGGGCCGGACACCCCCAGGAACAGGTCTGCGCCTACCATGGCATCGGCCAGGCTGCCCTGCTTTTTCTCGGGGTTGATGCGCTTGCACAGCTCCTTCTGGTCCTCCGCCAGGTCGGGCCTGCCGTCATAGAGGATGCCCTTGCGGTTCACCAGGTACATCTGGGGGCCTGCCCCCATGGCCAGCAGGTGCTTGGCGATGGCGATGCCGGCGGCGCCGGCGCCGGAGATGACGATTTTCAGGTCCCCGATCTCCTTCTTCACCAGCTTCAGGGCGTTGATCACCGCAGCGCCGGCCACGATGGCGGTGCCGTGCTGGTCGTCATGGAAGATGGGGATGTCGCACAGCTCCTGCAGCTTTTTCTCGATCTCAAAGCAGCGGGGGGCGGCGATGTCCTCCAGGTTGATGCCGCCGAAGGACCCTGAGATCAGGTAGATGGTGCGGACGATCTCGTCCACCTCCTTGGACCGGATGCACAGGGGGAAGGCGTCCACATCGCCAAAGGTCTTAAACAGCGCGCACTTGCCCTCCATCACCGGCATGCCGGCCTCGGGCCCAATGTCCCCCAGGCCCAGCACCGCGGTGCCGTCTGTCACCACCAGGACCAGGTTGTTACGGCGGGTCAGGTCAAAGGACAGGTTATAGTCCTCCTGAATGGCCAGGCACGGCGCGGCGACGCCGGGGGTGTAGGCCAGGGACAGGTCCCTGGCATTGTTCACCGGCACCCGGGCAACCACCTCGATCTTGCCGCCCCATTCCTTGTGCAGACGCAGCGCTTCCTTCTGTGTATCCAAACTGCAGCCCTCCTGATGAAATTTGATAAAAAAATGCTAACACAGGGGAGCCGCCCTGTCAATTGACACAAAGGCGGCAGCATCCCCACCAAAAGCCCTGGTTTTCCTTTGGTTTTCAGGGGTTTTCAATTGAGCAAAGCCCCGGCATCTGCTAAGATGATGGCAAACGCATCGGGAGGCCAGCCATGGATGACACAAGCAGGACGCAGCAGTCCGCCCGGTTCCTGTTTTTGGTGACTGCCCTGTTCTGGTCCGCCCAGTACAGCTACACCCAGTTTATCAACCCGGAGCTGGAGCGCATGGGCATGAACGCCGCCTACATGGGCCTGGTGTCCGGCGCCTACGGCCTCACCCAGACCTTGCTGCGCATCCCCCTGGGCATCACCGCCGACCGCCTGGGCAGGCAGCAGCCCTTTGTAATTCTGGGCTGCCTGCTTGCCACCCTGTCCTGCGCCGGCTTCCTGCTGTTTTACTCCCCGGCCGGCTTCCTGCTGTCCCGGGGCCTGGCGGGAGCAGCCTCCGCCGCCTGGGTGTCCTTCACCGTGCTGTACAGCGCCTATTTCCCCCACCATGAGGGGCCCCGGCGCATCTCCCACCTGAACGCCGCCAACATGATGGGCCGCCTGGCCGGCTTTTTCCTGGTGCTGTTCATCATCCCCCGGCTGGGCCTGAAATCCGCCTTCACCCTCAGCCTCATCGCCGGTGTTGCCGCCTTCCTCATGAGCACCCGCCTGGCTGAAGCGCTCCACGCCCGGCAGGGCATCCGCCTGTCCAGGATGCTGCAGGTGGCCCGTGACCCCTACCTCCTGGCCTGCTCTGTCATCGGCATCCTCACCCAGGCCCTGGCCTTTGCCACCTATTACGGCTTCACCGTGAACGTGGCCAAGGGGCTGGGGGCGGACGGCAACATGCTGACCTGGCTGAACATCGCCCTGTTGATCCCCACCCTGGTGATGAATTACCTGGTCACCGGGCGGCTGCTGAAGCGCTATACCGGCCGCCAGCTGGCCACTGCCGGCTTCCTGGTGGGCGCCCTCTACTGCGCCCTGGTGCCCCTGGCCCGGAACCTGCCCCAGCTGTTTCCCCTGCAGATCCTGGGGGGCACCTCCTCCACCCTCACCTTCGGGGTTTTGATCGGCCAGAGCGTCCGGGACATCCCCCAGCACCTGCGGGCCGTGGCCATGGGGGTGTACCAGGCCGTTTACGGCATCGGGATGACCCTGGGGCCCATCCTGATGGGGCTGATGATTGACGCCGGCGGCCTGAAAACCGCCTTCCTGGCCATGGCCGTCTTCGCCCTCCTGTCCGCCTTCCTGGCCTGGCGGATGCTGAACATCTCCCCCCGGCAGACAGCCTCCCCTACACAGAAAGGAACCCCATGACAAGACGTGTTTACCTGAAGCCCGCTAAGGAGCGCCGGGTCCTCTCCGGCCACCCCTGGGTATTTGCCAGCGACATTGACCGGGCCGAGAAAGAGGTGCAGCCCGGGGATGTGGTCACCGTGGTGTCCGCCCGGGGCCGGCCCCTGGGCCAGGCCCTGTACAATTCCAACTCCCAGATTACCCTGCGGATGCTGACGGACCGGGACATCGCCATTGACGCGGCCTTCATCAGGATGCGGGTCAAGCAGGCCGTCAGCCTGCGCCGCCAGCTGGGCCTCCTGGGGGCCTGCCGCCTCATCAACGCGGAATCAGACGGCCTGCCTGCCGTGATTGTGGACCAGTACGGGGACATCCTCTCCCTTCAGCTGCTGTCCCTGGGCATGGCCCGCTTCCAGAAGGACATCATGGACGCCCTGGTGGAAGAAGTGCAGCCTACAGGCATCTGGGAACGCAACGACGTGCCCGTGCGCCTGCTGGAGGGGATGACGGAGCAATCCGGCCTCCTCCTGGGCGACGTGCCCGACCAGGTGCCCATCCTGGAAAACGGCATCAAGATCCTGGTGGATGTGAAGCAGGGGCAGAAAACCGGCTATTTCCTGGACCAGCGGGAAAACCGGGCCGCCATCGCCCCTTTCTGCCCCGGGGCCCGGGTGCTGGACATCTGCACCCACACCGGCTCCTTCGCCCTCCACGCCGCCCATTACGGTGCTAAGGACATCACCGCGGTGGACATCTCCGAGGTGGCCCTGGGCCAGGCTTATGAAAACGCCCGGGCAAACGGGTTTTCCAACATCAACTTCGTTGCAGCCAACGCCTTTGATTACCTGAGGGCAAAGGCCGATGCCGGGGAGCGCTATGACCTGATCATCTTGGACCCTCCCGCCTTCGCCAAGAACAAGGCCAGCCTGAAAGGCGCCATCAAAGGCTACAAGGAAATCAACCTCAGGGCCCTGAAGATGCTGGCCCCCGGCGGCATCCTGGTGACCTGCTCCTGCTCCCAGAACATGCTGCCGGACCTGTTCCGGGATACCATCCAGCAGGCGGCCAACGACGCCCGGGTCAGGATCCAGCTGCTGGACTGGCGGGGCCCGGCCCGGGACCACCCCACCCTGCCCGCAGCACCGGAGACCCATTACCTCAAGTGCGCCATCCTTAGGGTGGCCGGCTGAGCCCGGTTTGCTTGCCCCGCAAGGGAATACCAAGTATAATGAACCCCGTACAGAAGGAAAGGGCGTAGGATCAGATGAGTGAAGCAAACGAAAAGACCAATTTTATCTGGGACATCATAGACGAAGAGCTGGCCTCAGGCCGGGTGCAGCGGGTGCACACCCGCTTCCCACCGGAGCCCAACGGCTACCTGCACATTGGTCACTGCAAGGCCTTGGTGGCGGATTTTGCCACCGCCGAGCGCTATGGCGGCCTGTGCAACCTGCGCTTTGATGACACCAACCCCGCCAAGGAAGAGACCGAGTATGTGGACGGCATCATGGAGGACATCCGCTGGCTGGGCTTTGAGTGGAACGGCGGCCTCTATTTCGCCAGCGATTATTACCAGCAGTGCTACGACATCGCCGAGGACTTCATCCGCCGCGGCCTGGCCTATGTGGACGAACTGACCCAGGAGCAGATCCGGGAATACCGGGGCACCCTCACCGAGCCCGGGAAGAACAGCCCCTTTCGGGACCGGCCCTGGGAGGAGAGCCTGGACCTGTTCCGCCGCATGAAGGCAGGCGAGTTCCCCGAGGGCAGCTACGTCCTGCGCTCAAAGATTGACATGGCCTCCCCCAACATCAACATGCGGGACCCGGTGATGTACCGCATCCTCTACCTGGAGCACCACCGCACCGGCAACGACTGGTGCATCTACCCCATGTACGACTTCTCCCACCCCCTGGGGGACGCCATTGAGGGCATCACCCACAGCCTATGCTCCCTGGAATATGAAGACCATCGCCCCCTCTACGACTGGGCCGTGGAGCACGCCGGCTTCCGGGAAGCCCACACCGACAAGCACGGCTACAAGACCTATGGCCCCCGGCAGATTGAGTTTGCGCGCCTGAACCTCACCCGCACCGTCATGAGCAAGCGCCACCTGCGCCGCCTGGTGGAGGAAGGCCGGGTCACCGGCTGGGATGACCCCCGGATGCCCACCCTCATCGCCATGCGCCGCCGGGGCTACACCCCGGAAGCCATCCGGGATTTCATCGACCGGGTGGGCCTGGCCAAGGCCGACAGCGTGGTGGACCTGGGCCTGTTGGAGTTCTGCGTCCGCAACGACCTGGGCAGCAAGGCGCCCCGGGTGATGGCCGTCCAGAACCCCCTCAAAATCGTCCTGTCCAACTGGGAAGCCGGCAAGACCGACTGCCTGGAGATGGTGAACCACCCCGACCACCCCGAGTTTGGCACCCGCCACATCACCCTGGGCCGGGAGATCTTCATCGAGCAGGAGGACTTCATGGAGGATCCCCCCGGCAAGTTCTTCCGCTTGAAGCCCGGCGGCGAGGTGCGCCTCATGGGCGCCTACATCATCAAGTGCGAGGAAGTCATCAAGAAGCCCGACGGCAGCATCGACCACCTGGTCTGCACCGTGGACCACGACACCCGCTCCGGCAGCGAGGGGGCCAAGCGCAAGGTGAAGGGCACCCTCCACTGGGTAAACGCCGCCACAGCCGTGCCTTACGAAGCCCGCCTCTATGAGCCCCTCCTGGCAGACCCGGACGACGTGGACGACGGCACCGACAAGAAGGACTTCATCTCCCGCCTGAACCCCGACAGCCTGAAGATCGTCCACGGCCTCATGGAGCCCAGCCTTACAGAAGCCCAGGTGGGTGACACCTTCCAGTTCATGCGCACCGGCTATTTCTGCAAGGACCGGGACTCCACCCCCGAGATGCCCGTCTTCAACCTGGTGGTTGGCCTCAAGGACAGCTACCGGCCGTAAGGACGGGGGGACGAAGGAGACGGGAGGACCCTTGAAACCTTTTCTGAAGAAAAGGTTTCAAACTTCCAAAAGACTTTTTATACGCGAAGATGATGCGGAGTATCCATACGGATTTCCGCGTGGAGAGAGATGACATGACCCAAGTACGTACCCGATTTGCCCCCTCCCCCACCGGCTTCATGCACCTGGGGGGCCTGCGCACCGCCCTGTACTGCTACCTGTTTACAAGGAAGCATGCGGACGGCAAGTTCATCCTGCGCATTGAGGACACCGACCAGGAGCGCTTTGTGGAAGGCGCAGTGGAGGTCATCTACGACACCCTGCGCGGCTGCGGCATCCACTGGGATGAGGGGCCCGACATCGGCGGCCCCGTTGCCCCCTATGTCCAGTCCGAGCGCAAGGACAGCTACCTGCCCTATGCCCGGCAGCTCATCGACAGCGGCCATGCCTACTACTGCTTCTGCACCCGGGAGGAACTGCAGGAGCGCAGGGAAGCCGTGGAACAACAGGGCGGCACCTGGAAGTACGACAAGCACTGCCTGCACCTGGATCCGGCAGTCATCAAGCAGAAGCTGGACGCCGGCATCCCTTATGTGGTGCGGCAGAACACCCCCTTGACCGGGGACAGCGACTTCACCGACCTGGTCTACGGCCACATCGCCGCCCCCAACGACACCCTGGACGACATGGTTTTAATCAAGCAGGACGGCATGCCCACCTACAATTTTGCCAACGTCATTGACGACCATTTGATGGGCATCACCCACGTGATGCGGGGCATGGAATACCTCTCCTCCACCCCCAAATACAACCTGCTGTACAAGGCCCTGGGCTTTCCCATCCCCCAGTACATCCACCTGCCCACCGTCATGCGGGACAGCAAGCATAAACTGTCCAAGCGGGACGGGGACGCCTATTACAGCGACTTCATCAAGAAGGGCTACCTCACCGAGGCCCTCATCAACTACCTGGCCCTGGTGGGCTGGAACCCCGGGGACGAGCGGGAGTTCTTCACCATGGAGGAGCTCATCGAGGCCTTCTCCGTGGAAGGGCTGTCAAAATCCCCCGCCATCTTTGACATCAACAAGCTGACCTGGTTCAACTTCGAATACATCCGGAAACTGGACCCGGCCGTCTATTTTGACATGGCCAAGCCCTGGTTTGACCAAGCCCTGGACGGTGCCATTTCCGACCTGCCCCGCTTGGCGGAGTTGATGCAAAGCCGCACCGAGGTCTTCAACCGCATCCCGGAGATGATTGCCTTCTTGAAGGAACGCCCTGATTTTGACAACGAGTTGTACGTCAACAAGAAGCAGAAATCCAGCCTGGAAACCACCCCGGAGGCCCTGGCCCTGGCCGCAAGGCTGTTAAGGGGCGTGGGCGAGTGGACGGAGGAGAACATCCACGAAGCCCTGATTACCGGCATCAAGGAGGCGGGCCTCAAAAACGGCACCGTCCTCTGGCCCCTGCGCATCGCCCTGTCCGGATTGCTGTCCACCCCCGGCGGCGCCATTGAGATTGCCTACCTGCTGGGCCGGGAGGAGACCTTCGCGCGCCTTAACAGCGCCCAGGCCCGGCTGGTGTAAAAAAGCGGTAAAAACCAGCCGGAATATGGCCTGAAACACCAAGAAGCCCTTGAAGGCGCCTGGATCTTTGTGTATACTGTGACAAGAATACATTGGAGGTAACAATAGATGAAATCAGTCCCGATCAAACTGAGCTTTGCAGAGGAAGTGAAAACCTTCGTCAACGTGGCCAACCGCTACGACTACGACATGGACCTGCGGGCCGGCCGCCATGTGGTGGATGCCAAATCCATCCTGGGCATCTTCTCCCTGGACCTGAGTAAGCCCATCACCCTGGAAATCTATTCCGACGACTGCGACGACCTTTTGAACGACCTCAAAGCCTTCGTGGTGTGAGGGAGCTTGACATACCTGAAGGCCGGGCTTGCCCTGGCCTTTTTCTGTAGCAACCTGCAAAGGACAAGATGATGACCCTCACAAAGGATAACATCACCATCAGAAGCGCCACCCTGGCAGATGCCCCCCTGCTGAACACCTGGTGGAACGACGGCGCCGTCATGGCCCATGCCGGCTTCCCCCAGGGCCTGGGCCAGAGCATGGAGGAAACAAGGCAGCAGATTGCCGCCTATGAGGGCAAGCTGAGCCAGCTGTGCATCATCGAAATCGACGGCCAGCCCGTTGGCGAACTCAACTTCAGCATCGGCCAGAACGAGGCCCAGACCGGCTTCAAAATCTGCGACAGCAGCCGGCAGAACCGAGGCTTCGGCCGGCAGATCATCTGGATGACCTTCACCTACCTCTTCACGGACGAAGCCTTGAACAGCCGGATGCCCATCCACCGCATCTTCTGGGACACCAACCTGAACAACAAAAGGGCCCAGCACGTCTATGAAAGCCTGGGGGCCACCCGGCTGCGGGTGGTGGAGCACGCCTTCACCGACCAGGTGGGCATCCCCCAGAGCGCTGTGGAATATGAACTGACCCGGGAAAACTTTTTAGCCCTTCAGGCAAAGCGGCAAGCCACCTGATTACGACAATTAAGCACCCGAAAGGAGACTGACATGGCCAAGATCATCGGAAAAGCCCTGCCCAACATCCCCTGGGAGGACAAGCCCCAGGGCTGCCAGACCCCGGTCTGGCGCTACAGCGGCAACCCCATCATCAAAAAGGATGCCATCCCCTCCTCCAACAGCATCTTCAACTCCGCCGCCGTGGCCTTTAACGGCAAGTTTGCCGGGGTCTTCCGCTGCGACAACAAGGCGGTGGAGATGAACATCCACGCCGGTTTCAGCGATGACGGCATCAACTGGAACATCGACCACGAGCCCATCCAGTTTCAGGGGGACCCCTACATCACCAAGCTGCAGTACCGCTATGACGCCAGGGTGTGCGAGGTGGAGGACAAATACTACGTGGTGTGGTGCAATGGCTACCACGGCCCCACCATCGGTCTGGGCTACACCGAGGATTTCAAAACCTTCCACCAGCTGGAGAACTGCTTTTTGCCCTATAACCGAAACGGCGTCCTCTTCCCCCGGAAGGTGGGCGGCCACTACCTGATGCTGTCCCGGCCCTCGGACACCGGCCACACCTCCTTTGGCGACATCTTTATCAGCCAGTCGAAGGACCTGGAATACTGGGGCCGCCACCGCCATGTCTTTGGCACTGCCGGCGGCTGGCAGTCCACCAAGGTGGGCGCAGGCCCCACCCCCATTGAGACGGATGAGGGCTGGCTGATGATCTACCACGGCGTCATCACCACCTGCAACGGCTATGTCTACCGCTTTGGCGCAGCCCTCCTGGACCTGGAGGAGCCCTGGAAGGTGATCACCCGGGGGGACTGGTACCTGCTGGGCCCGGAGACCCTGTACGAATTGGCTGGCGACGTGCCCGGGGTCACCTTCCCCTGCGCCGCCCTGACGGACGCTGACACCGGCCGCATCGCCATCTACTACGGCTGCGCCGACACCGTCACCGGGCTGTGCTTTACCACGGTGGATGAGGTCCTTGACTACATCAAGGCCCATCCCATGTGAGCGCCATGATTTTGTGTGACGCCCATGCAGACACCCTGCACCGGATGGCCACCGGCGGCCGGGGGCCCTATGACCTGAGCCTGGAGCGCCTGAAGCAGGGCGGCGTGTCCCTGCAGGTGCTGGCCATGTATGTGGGAGAGGACCCGGAACCCGCTGTTGTAGCCGGCCTGTATGACAGGATGTGGCAGGCGGCAGAGCAGCTGATAGCCGAAGGCTGGGTCCAGGCCATGGATCCGGCGGAAGCCGGCACCGACCAGCCCCACTTCCTGCTGTCGGTGGAGGGCTGCGAGATCTTTGAACCCGGCCTCCATGTGATTGACGACTACCGGCGCCGCGGCGTCCGCATGGCCGCCATCACCTGGAACTACGTCAACAAACTGGGCACCCCTGCCTGCGAAAACCAGACGGACGGATTGACAGACTATGGCCTGAAAGCTGCCCGGCACATGCAGAAGCTGAAGATGGCGGTGGACGTGTCCCACCTGAACATCCCGGGCTTTTACGACCTGCTCAACAAAACCGATGCCCCGCCCCTGGCCAGCCATTCCTGCGCCCGGGCCCTGTGCGACCACACCAGGAACCTGACGGACCAGCAGCTGAAGGACCTGTTTCAGGCCGGCGGCTACGTGGGCATCAACTTCCTGCCCTATTTCCTCACCCCGGGCGGGAAGAACTGCACCATCGACACCGTCATTGACCACATCGACCACATGCACCAGTTAGGCGGCAGCGGGATGGTGGGCTTTGGCAGCGATTTTGATGGCATCAGTCAAAAGCCGGAAGGTCTGGACAATCCCTCGGACTTCCCCAAACTCACAAAAAGGCTGAGAGAACGGGGATATTCCCAAGCCGATGTTGAGGCGATTGCAGGGCTTAACTTCTTAGCATATTACAAGCGGATTTGATAAGGAATCTATAAAGGGGTAAACGCCTCGGTTCATCGAGAAGCGTTTACCCCTTTGGTGCGTTGATATCACACTATGGAACAGGAACTGTTATCGCATCTGGCTTTCTGTCATTGAAGCTGAAAAACTCATTCATTTCAATTTCTACCGGTGAATTGGAGCGAAGCTTGTATGCCTTTGTGGTTTCCAACACTGCCCCTTTTTTAATGTTCTTTAAGCTATTCCCTTGCGAGGTATGCTTATAAAAATATGCGTCGTCAAGCTCAATCCCGTCCTGATATGCCATGATATTGGCTGCCAATGAGAACATTTGGGCCTCGTCCTTGTCGTGTGAAAAATCGAAAACCAATATCAGGATCTTGTCATCGCCCTCTTCTTGTGCCAATACTTCTTTTAACCCAATAAATACACCGTCATACGTCCCTGACAGCAAATAGACATCGTCCGTTTGATCCTGACTGTTTTGTGCTTCCGCTGTTGCGGAAACCGCGAATTCAGATAATGGTTCACCCGCTTCTACTTTAGTGTAGATCGTCACTGGATCTGCGCCATCCACAGCCACGGCCATGAGGCCTTCGCC
>ENA-UOUL01003065-UOUL01003065.1-bioreactor-metagenome-genome-assembly--contig:-NODE-3065-length-17981-cov-3.803284_pt1 | contig 17981 bp, 15 predicted proteins | sample MGYA00249838_ERZ747220 | MGnify/ENA primary metagenome ERZ747220 (study PRJEB28778, sample SAMN05720191) | bioreactor metagenome | isolation source: Anaerobic biogas reactor | place: USA:Washington...
GGCTTCTGGTTGAGGAAGGTCAGTTTACCGGTCGCCGCATCGACCGCGAAGGCGCTGACCGCGCCGCCGGCCGCGCCCTCGAACTCCTTCAGCTCGTTGACCGCGTAGAGGAAGGGGCGGAGCGGGTGGAAGGCCAGGTAGGACGGGTTGCGCACCCCCTCGGTCACGCCGCACAGCGCGAGCGATCCCCGGTCGGGGTCGAACCGGTAGACGCGGATCCCCTTGCCCCCCGGGATCAGGCCGGAGCTAGGGTGGGGCGTCTCGGTGTAGGCGCCGGTGAAGACCAGTTGTGTTCGGGACATGGTCTATGATGGGCAGGCTGCTGAGCTGGGCGAGGCCCGGGCCCTCAGGGTCAGGGCAGTTCGAACCGGGAGCGACCCTCGCCGGCGGGCGAACGCAGAACGATGACCCGGCAGACGTCGCCTCGCCTCGGCTCGATCTTGAGGAAGCAAGCCTCGTAGTGGATCATCGCCGCACTCCGCAGCCAGAGTATAGCTGCCGGGAGGCCCCTTGTCAACGAGTTTTCGCGCGGGCCGGCGATTGCCAGTGCAGCCGCAGACAGGCATCCGGGCCAGGCAGGCCGCACCCTTCGGCAAAGCGCCCGCTGGGCGCTCGGCCCCTTCGGTCGCTCCGCCCAGGATGCTCGGTCTCGGCTGCGCGGAGCGCTGCGTAGTCCAAGGCCGGCCCCAGGTCGGCCCGGATGCCCGAGCCTCGACCGCAACTTTGTCACTTTGTCACCTATTTCGGGGGGGATAAGAGAGGAATTTTTTCTTCGCCGCCCGGCATCCATGGAAAAGTCAAAAAAGATTGACGGTGTGTGTTATATCCCTTCTGGTGTTTAGTGTTAATGTGTTAATGAGTTCGCGTTAACGCGTTAAATCAAAGCGTTAGCGGCCGCGCCATCCTGAGCACCTCTGCGCGGGGCGCCGCCGGCCACCAGGAACCCCACCTGGTGAGGCTCTGCGATGAACGATATGCTCAGACGGGGAGTCGAAGGGTTGGTCAGGTTTGGGCCGGCGTAGACGGCTGGTCGTGCGGGCCTATTCTGCCCAAAGGTCTTCCAGGTGTTTGCGGCCAGCCGCCATGGCCTGTTGCTCCAGGAAGCGCTTGACGGCCGGCCAGGAGGCGCGTTGGATCATCTGCGGCATGGGGGTGGTTTCGGCGTCGGCGAAGTAGGTCAAAGCGCGCACCGCGCTGACGGCGAAGGTGCGCACCCGGGCGTACTTCACCGCGGCCACCTCGAACAGCCGCTCAAGAGGCGTTTGCTGCAGGATGAAGTAGAGATCAACGTAATCCTTGCGTGAGCCCCGCGCCATGATGGCCGCCAACTTCATCGCGCCGATCTCCTCGATGGCCGCCACGGGCACGCCTTCCAGCAGCAGCGGCTCCTGTGTAAGTGGGTAGAGTGTCAGCTGAAAGAAGCTCACCCCGACCCCGCGCCAGTTCGCCACGAAGGTCATATCCTTGTCGAAGCTGATCGTCAGGGTGGGGTCATCAAAAGCCATACGCAGTGCAGACCGCTCGTCAGGCCCGACTGCATCCGGATCGGATGCGAAGAAATCGAGGTCAATCGAAAAGCGATGGCCGAGGTGCAGCGCCAGGCCGGTGCCGCCGGCCAGGTAGTAGCGCCGGATGAAGGGCAGGGCGGCGCTGATCTGGAAAGCCTGCCTGGTTTCAGGCGTCAGCGCCTGCCACTGGGGAGTCAAAAGGGCCATACTTGCCTGGCCTCCGCGGCGAAGGGCGAATGCTGCCAGCGGCGCAGGCCCAGCAGCTTGCGCCAATAAGTGAAGGTCGGGGCCGACAGCTGGCGCTCGCCATGCAGCCGCACAAACTGGCTAATGCGCTTGCGGCCGTAGGATGCCATCAGCCAGCGGATCTCCTCCCACGTGCCGTATTCCAGCGTGCGTTGGATGATGAGGTCGGCGTCCTGCTCACGGTCAAGCCGGCGCGGATCATATTCCTGGAAATACGGCCACAAGCCGCTGGGGATGCTGGCGTTGGTCATGCGGTTCACCGTCAGGCGCCATCAGAACTGAAACAACGAAGCCGTTGTCCTGGATATTATACCATCGCTCGATGATGCGCCGAAGCCCGCGATTTGTTTATCACCCCTTCACCGCGCCGCCCAGCATCCCCCGGATGAAGTAGCGCTGGAAGATGAGGTAGACCACGAGGATCGGGCCGGCGACGATGAGCGCGCCCGCGGCCAGGAGCGGGATGTCGGCCGAGTAGCGGCCCTGGAAGAAGGCCAGGCCGATGGGCAGGGTGCGCATGGTCTCCTTTTGCACCATCACGAGCGCGAGGAGGAACTCGTTCCACGTCCACATGAAGACCAGCACGACGAGCGTCAGCACCGCGGGCCGCGCGAGGGGCCAGAGGATCCGCCACAGGGTCTGCCAGCGCGTGCAGCCGTCGATCGCGGCCGCGTCGATCAGCTCAGCCGGGGTGCTGCGGAAGAAGCTGGTCATCCACAACGTGCCGAAGGATATGCTCAGCCCGATCTGCGGGAGGATCAGCGCCCAGTAGGTGTCGGTCAGATCCAGCCGGTTCATGAAGTGATAAAGCGGGATGATCACCGCCTCGAATGGGACCATGTAGCCGATCAGGACCAGGGGGAAGAGGATCTTGCCGCCCGGCACCGGCAGCAGCGCGAACGCATACCCCATCAGGGTGGAGAGGAAGACGCTGGCAAGGACCACTGCCACGGCAACGATCACGCTGTTGCGGAAGAAGAGGTTGAACCGGCCGGTGGTCCAGGCGTCTTCAAACGCCTGGAGGCGCCAGGTCTGGGGCAGGGCGAACGGGCCCTTGATGACCTCCGGGTCGGTCTTGAACGCGCTGAGGAACAGCCCGATGATGGGCAGCAGGATGATGAACAGGAAGACCGTGAGCAGGACGAGCCTGGGCAGCTGGCGCAAGCGCATGCTCAGGCCTCCTCTCGGGATTGCAGGCGCAGCACGGCCTGCGAGATGGCGAAGATCAGGATCGTCATCACCGTGGCGACGGCCGACGCGTAGCCGATGCGGTTCTGCTGGAACGCAGCGCGGTAGACCAGGAAGCCGGTCACGAGGGTGGAGTCGCCGGGACCGCCGCGCGTGGTGACGTAGACCAGGTCGAACACGCGCAGCGCGGCGATGATCGTCGTGACGAGCGCAACGGCCATCTCGGGCCGCAGGCTGGGCAGGGTGATGTGGCGCAGCTGCTGGGCCTCGTTCGCGCCGTCCAGCTCCGCGGCCTCATAGAAGTCCTCGGGGATGCGCTGCATGCCGGCCAGGAACAGGATCATGCAGAAACCGTACTGCACCCACGTGCCGATCGACCCGACCGCGGGCAGTGCGAGGCTGAAGTCGCCCAGCCACGGCCGCGCGAGCGCATCCAGCCCCAGGCTGCGCAGCGCCAGGTTGAGCGGACCGAACGCGGGATTGAAGATCCAGCGCCAGGTGACGCCGACGACCACCATGCTGAGGATCTGCGGCAGGAACAGGCCCGCGCGGAAGAGGGCCAGGCCGGGGAGCTTCTTGCGCCCGAGCAGGGAGGCCAGCACCAGGCCGATGAAGATGGGGACGATGCTGTAGAAGAAGATGAACTTGATGTTGTTGAGCAGCGCGGTCAGGAACTGCGGATCCGCGACCAGGCTGGCGTAGTTCGCGATGCCGGTGAACGTCCGGTTCTGGCTGAAGCCATCCCACTTGTAGAAGCTCGTGCGGATGGTTTCGAGGATCGGATAGAAGATGAAGATGAGATAGAGCGCCACCCCCGGCAGCAGGTACAGCCAGCCGTGAAAACGGGACTCGCCGGGCCAGCGGTGCTGAGAGTTCACCGGCTAAGCCTGGAACAGCAGCGTGTCCAGCCCGCGCACCAGGCCGGTGATCTCCATCACGCGGCGGGCGGCCAGCAGCGTGCCGGCAACATAAGGCTCCGCGCCCGCGCCGGCATCGTGCCGGATGGTCAGCCGCTCGTCGGGCAGGCCGAAGAGGGTCTCGAACGCGATGACGTAGCTGGGCAGGCGCACCGAATGCACCTGGCAGCCGCCGATGCTGGCCCCGCGCGCCTCCCTTGGGCCGTGCATGCGCTCGAGCGGCAGTCCCAGCTTGTTGGTCGCCACCTGGCCCATCGCTTCTGCCAATTCCTGGGTCGTGCCGCTGGGCGCGTCCACCTTGCCGGCGTGCGCGTAGTCGATGATCTCCCAGGAGGGCAGGTATCTGGCCGCGAGGAGGCTGAAATGCTTGGCCAGCGCGGCGGTGATCGAGAAATTGCCGGCCGCGATCACGCCCAGCCCGCGCTCCCCGGCCCGCCGGTCGATCTCCTCGTAATCCGCGGCGACCAGGCCCGAGGTTCCCACGATCACCCGCACGCCGTGATCCAGTGCGCTGAGGGTGCGCGCCTTCACGTCGCCGGGATGCGTGTAGTCGATGAGGACATCGGTCGGGACCCGGAGCGCTTCTGCCAGCGTCCCGGCGATGGGAACGTCCGCGGCCGGAAGCCCCAGCGCCTCGCCGGCATCACGGCCCGCGCTGCGGCGCGCGATCGCGCCCACCAGCTGAAATTCCGTCGACTCGAGGATGCGCCGCGTGAGCGCACTCCCGGCCCATCCCGTCGCGCCGGCCACGCAGACTTTGATCGGCATTGCGATGTTCCTTTCGAGGGACCGCCTGGGCGGTTGTGCGCCGGACGATCGTCGATCGCCGTCAGGTGCCGGGCACCTCGAAGGTGCCCGGCACCTATGGGCGGGTTGGTCCGTCCAGCCAGCCCGCCGGTCCTACCTATTGGCCGGCGAGGAAGGCGGCGTAATCCTTCTGCACCGCAGCGGTGAACGCGGCCGGGTCGCTGACCTTGCCGAATACCTTCCCGAGCTCGGACACCAGGGTGTCGTAGAAGGTCGGGGTGGCCCAGTCGATGTAATGGCCGACCAGGTTCTCCTGGTTGATCGTGTTCCATGCGGCCACCGTGTCCGCGAAGAGCGAACCCTCTTCGACCATTGCGCCCTCGGGCATGGGCATCGCGGGCAGCATGCCGGCATCGGCCCAAAGCTGGGCCGCGCGCGGGCTGATCATCCAGTCCAGGTACTCGGCCGCCAGGTCGGCGTGCGCGCTGGTGTTGCGGATCGCGAACGGAATGCCCACGCCGCCGATGGCCATGCGCGTCTGCCCCTCGTTGGCGGGCAGCAGGAAGAAGCCGAACTCCTGGTCGGTGTCGCCGATCAGCTCGCCCGCGAGCCAGGAGCCGGTGATGGTCATGGCGCCCTCTCCGGCCTTGAACAGCTTGTTGCTGTCGTCGTAGCCGATGCCGGCAAAACCGTCGGAGAAGTAGCCCTTGTCCACCCACTCCTGCATGATGCCCGCGGCCTCCTGATTTTCGGGGGTGTCGAATGAGACGTCGTTCACCCCGTAGACCAGGTCGTTGATGTACTCGGGCGTGACCAGCAGGTGCTGCACCGCGCTGAACTCGTGGATGGCGTTCCAGCCGTCCAGCGAGCCGAACGAGATGGGGGTGACGCCCTTGGCCTTGGCGTCTTCGAGCACCTTGACGAACTCATCGAAGGTGGCGGGCACAGACCAGCCGTTGGCTTCGAAGATGCCCTTGTTGTAGTAGACGCCGACCACTTCAGCGGTGGGGCTGACGCCGTACAGGTTGCCCTCGCCGAAGGTCTTGCCATCCGCCGTGAAGCTGTTGCGGCTGGCCACGGAGGAAGAGACGCGCTCGTCCCACTTGAAACTGGCCGAGTAGTCGTTCAGGGGCAGGAGCAGGCCGGCCTGCACCATCGCGCCCATATCGCTGCGGCCCTGGTTGACCTGTGCGACGTCGGGGCCATCGTCCTGGCTGAGGGCCTGTTTGAGCGTTACCTTCAGGTCATCGAGGGTCTTGACCACGCGTTCGATCGTGACCCCAGGATGCGCGGCCTCGAACTCCTGGTTGAGCGTGTCCATCACTTCGCTCTCGACGTCACGGTAGAACTGGTCCCAGACGACGAGCGTGACCGGAGGGGCGGCCGTGGGCTGGAGCGGTGATTCGGCCGGTTGCGCGGCCGGGACTTGCGCCTCAGCCGTGGGTTGGAGAGGCGATTCTGCGGGTTGGGCTGCCGGGACCGCTGTGGCAGCTACGGGCTGGGTTGGCTGTGCGGCCGGGACGCAGGCGCTGAGGAGCAGCGCCAGATCCAGCACGCCGGACAACCTGTATGCGAACTTCTTCATAGTTTTTTCCTCCCTACGTTGTCCAAAGACAAGGTCGTTGTCTCAGCAACGTCGTTGTCGTGGCAACGTCATAGCCTATCTTAACGACATTTCGGCTTGCGTCAAGAACGGGTGCGAAAGGGTGGCTGCCGGTGGAACTCCTGTTGGGGGTCGAACCGGAAACCAAAGTATAATGGGTATAGAATGCGAGCACGAGACACGGCGAGGAAACTCAGATGGGATTCAACTTGAGAACAAGCACGAAAAACAGCTACGCGTTTCTGTCCGGAATATTCAACCTGGGCCTTGCGCTGTTCGCCTGGCGCAGGCGCCCCGAGTCGATCGCCACGAGAGACTGGGGCATGCTGGTCCTTGCGACCTTCAGGATGTCGCGGCTCCTTGCCTACGACAACGTGATGCAGGCCTATCGATCTCCGGTTGCGGAAGTGGTGCCGCATGATAGTGGCGCCGGAGAAACCACGCAGGCAAAGCCCGGCACGGGTATCAAGCGGGCGATCGGCGAATTGATCACGTGCCCGATCTGCAACGGCACCTGGATCGCGGCCGGTCTCGTCTATGGCCTCAACCTGGCGCCGAAATACACGCGAACCCTGATGACGGTGATGTCTGCGGTTGGCGCCACGGAAATCCTGCAGGGCGCTTTCGAGGCGCTCCAATGGCAGGGCGAGCTGGCGCGGCACAAGGCCGGCGAGCAGATGCGGATCAACCGGCGTGTCTGAGATAACCATTCGGGGCGCGCGGCTGCACAACCTCAAGAACATCTCGCTGGCGATCCCCAAGAACAAACTGGTGGTCTTTACCGGCGTGTCCGGCTCGGGCAAATCGACCCTGGCCTTCGACACGCTGCACCGCGAGGGCCAGCGCCAGTACATGGAGTCGCTGGGGATGGTGACCTACGCGAGCAAGCCGCCCCTCGACAGCATCTCGGGACTTTCGCCGTCGATCAGCGTTGACCAGGGCCTGACGAACCGCTCGCCGCGCTCGACGGTGGGCACCGCCACCGAGGTGTTCACGTATCTGCGAGTGCTGTATGCGGCCATAGGCCACCGGCCCTGCCCGCAGTGCGGTGGCGATGTTCCGCCCGGTCAGGGCCGGGCTGATGGGGATTTCGAGGGCCTGTGGGAGGATGAGTGGGATCACGCGAAGACGCGAAGACGCGAAGACGCGGAGTCAGACGAGCATCCTGAGCGTAGGGGCGACCCTTGCGGTCGCCCTGGTGCGCAGCCGAAGGATGCGGCTCACGCGAAGGCGCGAAGACGCGAAGATGGGGAGTGGGGGGAGCATCCTGAGCGGAGCCGCGGAGCGGCGCAGTCGAAGGAGGCGGCGCCTGGGGAAGCCGAAGGTCGGGTTTCCTGCCCCCACTGCGGTGCGCGACTGCCCGAGATGGACATGGCGATGTTCTCGTTCAACAAGCCGGATGGGGCCTGTCCCACCTGCACCGGCCTGGGCACGATCTATGCACCCGATCTTTCACGCGTGTTGGACGAAGAGAAGAGCGTCCTCGGCGGCGCGGTGGCCGGTTGGGATGCCACCTACATGATTCCGCGCGGCGCCGAGACGCTGGCCGCCGCGGGCCGCCACTATGGGTTCGACTTCGATCCAAGCCTGCCTGTCCGCGAACTGGGCCGGGTTCAGCGTGACCTGCTGCTGTACGGAGTGGAGAGCCAGGCCTTCCGGGCGCATTTCCCCGGCGCGGAGCCGCCTGCCACCGTCGCCAAGGGCCGCTTCGAGGGCGTCGTCACCACGTTGCTGCGTCGCCACGCGGAGCACGCCAGCGATGCCGGGTACCTGGAGAAGCTCGAACGGGTCCTGATTCCCCAGACCTGCCCGGACTGCCGCGGTGCGCGGCTGCGGCCTGAGTCGCGGGCGGTGACGGTGTTGGGCCGTCCGCTGGTGGGGGAGACGGATAGCGCGGAGGAGACGGCTCACGCGAAGGCGCGAAGACGCGAAGGTGCGGAGTTGGAGGAGCATTCTGAGTGTAGGGGCGACCCTTGCGGTCGCCCTGGGGCGCTCAGCCAGGTGTCGTTGGAGGCGCTGGCCGAGTGGATCGACGGGCTGCACGCTGCGCTGCCCCCCGAGGAATGGCTGATCGCGGAGCCGGTCGTGACGGACCTGGCCGAGCGCATCCGGCGCCTGGTGGAGATGGGGCTGGGCTACCTGACCCAGGAGCGGGCTACGCCGTCGCTTGCGGCGGGGGAGGCGCAGCGCCTGCGCCTGGCCAGCCTGCTCGGCTCGGGGCTCACCGGCGTGCTGTATGTGCTGGACGAGCCGACCATCGGGCTGCACGGCCGCGACACGCCGCGGCTGGTCAATATGCTGCGTTCGCTACGGGACCTGGGCAACACTGTGCTGGTCATCGAACACGACATGGAGATGATCCGGTCGGCCGATTGGCTGGTCGATTTCGGCCCGGGCGGCGGGCGGGACGGCGGAGAGATCGTGGCCCAGGGTGCGCCGGCGCAGGTGGCGGCCAACCCGCGCTCGCTGACCGGCCGCTATCTCGCGGGCACAGCGCAGATCGCTATCCCCGGCAAGCGCCGTTCGCCACAGGGGGACCTGCACCTCACCGTTCACGCCGCGGCCGAGCATAACCTGAAGGATATCACCGTGCGCTTTCCGCTGCGTGCAGCGGGCAGCACGTCCGGCCTGCTCCTGGCGGTCACCGGCGTCTCGGGCTCGGGCAAATCCTCGTTGATGTTCGACATCCTCGACCGGGCCGCGCGGCAGCATTACTACGGCGCATCTGCCGCACCGGGCCGGCACGCGGGGATCACCGGGTGGGAGTTCCTGGACCGGGTCATCACCATCGACCAGGCGTCGCTTGGACGCAGCACGCGCTCGAACGCGGCCACCTACACCGACGCGTTCACCTCGATCCGCGAAGTCTTCGCAGCCCAGCCCGCGGCCCGCGAGCGCGGCCTGACCGCCCAGCACTTCTCATTCAACGTCCCCGGCGGCCGCTGCGAGCGCTGCGAGGGCGCGGGGGTGCTTTCGGTGGAGATGCATTTCCTGCCCGATGTGATGGTGCGCTGCCCGGATTGCCACGGCCGGCGCTACAAGCGTGAGGTGCTTGAGGTGAAGTACGCGCCGCCTTCCGGCGGGGCCAGCTATGACATCGCAGAGGTGCTCGGGCTCACCATCGAAGAAGCGCTGCCCCTGTTCGAGCGCGTCCCCGCAGCAAGGGCGCGGCTGGCGTTGATGGTCGAGACCGGGCTGGGCTATCTCCAGCTCGGGCAGCCCGCTTCGACCTTTTCGGGCGGCGAGGCGCAGCGCGTCAAGCTCGCCAGGGAGCTCTCCCGCCGCGCGGCCGGACGCACCCTCTACCTGTTGGACGAGCCCACTACGGGCTTGCACCCGGCCGACACCAGTCACCTGCTGCGCCTGCTCCAGCGGCTGGTGGATGCGGGCAACACGGTGATCGTCATCGAACACAACGTGGACGTGATCAAGGTCGCGGACTGGGTCATCGACCTGGGCCCCGAGGGTGGTGCGAGGGGCGGGCAGGTCATCGCGGAGGGAACGCCCGAGGACGTGGCAGCCGCACGGGAATCACACACGGGTGCGCTGCTGCAGGGGGTGCTGGCGAACGGTGAGAGGTTGTCCGGGTAAAGGCGACCAGCCCGCTGCCGGACCACCGCCCGGCGATCATGAATGTTGAGGATTTGTTCGGGTAACCGAACTGTCTCGGCGCCAGGTCGCCCGCGGTTCGAAACCGCGGGCTGATACCGTCGGCAAACTTGCTGAAAGCAGGTTGCACTTCATGGTTGAGTGCGCTTTAGCGTACTTGGTTCGTACCAGCCGCCGGTTTCGAACCGGCGGCGCCATCGCGGCAGTTTTTTGCCGGCGCCATCGCGTTATCTTCCCCCCTACACCCCACACCGCACCCGCGCCGCATCGAGGATCGCGTTGATGAGCGCGGTGTAGCTCATGCCCTCGGCTTCCGCCTCCAGCACCAGGTCGCTCAACCCCGGATAAAGCCCCGGCAGGGGATTCACCTCCAGGATGTAGGGCCGGTCTCCGTCGTCTGCATCCAGCCGGAAATCCACGCGCGCGACATCGCGGCAGCCGGTCACGCGGAAGACCGCAGCTGTCAGCAGGTTGAGCTGTTCCACCAGCTCCCCATCGAGCGGCGCGGGGCACCGGTAGCGGAAATCGTGCGCCCATTCGGTCTTCATGCGGTTGGTGTAGACCCCCCCCTCGCTCTCCGGGTATGCTTCGAAGTCGACCTCGAGGGGCGGCAGGAAGTGCAGCCCCCCAAGCACGCGGCGTGCGCCTTCGTCCTCTGGCATGCGCCGCGCGACCGGCGGCGCAAGGTTGCCCACCACGCCCACGGTCACCTCGCGACCGCGGATGAAGCGCTCGACGAGGATGGGCTGGCGGTAACGCGCGAGCTGCTCGGCTAACTGGCTGCGCAGCTCGCGTTCGTCGTGCACGATCGACTGCCTGCTCACGCCCATGCCCGTGCCCTCGCGGCTCGGCTTGGCGAACAGGGGAAACACCAGGTCGTCATCCAGCGGCTCATCCGCGCGCTCGAACACCTGGAACGCAGGCGTCGGCAGGTCGTGGAACGCCAGCACCCGCTTGGTCATCGGCTTGTCCAGAGTCAGGGCCAGGTTCAGCACGCCGCTGCCGGTGTAGGGCATGCGGAGCATCTCGAGCAGGGCAGGCACGTGCGACTCGCGCGAATCTCCCCAGTGCCCCTCGCAGATGTTGAAGCAGATGTCGGGCCTCAGCTTCCGCAGATCGTCGACGAGCGCCAGGTTGCCTTCCAGGAACGTCGCACGGTGCCCGCCAGCCTCCAGGGCCGCGACGATCGCGTCGATCGTCGCCTCCGAGTCAAGGTCATCCCACGCGTCGGCGGACATCCCCTCGTACCGCGGCGCGTTCTTCTTCAGGTTCGCCAGCACGGCGACATGCAGACCCATTGTCTCCCCCCACCCGTCATCAACCGTCGCCGACGGCCGTCAATCGATCGCCCCCCATCATCGCCGGCCGTAGAGACGTAGCATGCTACGTCTCTACAAGTTGTGCCCGTTCTTACCCGGCATCAGAAGCGCGTCTGGCACAGGATCCCACTTGACCACGCCCGGCCGCGCATGCACCCGGTCGAAACCTTCCGGCTTGATGACCTTGGCTGCGCCGGTGAGCAGGCCGTGGACGCCTGCCGGCCCGGAGTCAGCGCCGGACGCCTGCCGCTCGGGCCGCGCCATGGTGTGACCCGTGTAATCGTTCGGCTCGTCGTAGGTGGTGATGAACCCTTCGAAGTTGCGCAGCACCACCTTGCCGGGCGCCTGGCTGATCAGGTACTGCGGCATGACCGGGATCTTGCCGCCGCCGCCGGGCGCATCCACGACGTAGGTTGGGATCGCATAGCCGCTGGTGTGGCCGCGCAGCCCTTCGATGATCTCAAGCCCCTTGGCAACCGGCGTGCGGAAGTGGGCGGAGCCGGTTATCGGGTCGCATTGATATAGGTAATAGGGGCGCACGCGCATCATCAGCAGACAGTGAACCAGCCGTTTCATCGTTTCTACGCTGTCGTTAACACCCGCCAGCAGCACGGTTTGCGAACCGAGCGGGATGCCGGCGTTGGCCAGCCGCGTGCAGGCCAGGAACGACTCCGGCGTGCATTCGTCGGGATGAATGAAATGGAGGCTCATCCAGAGCGGGTGATGCCTGCGGAGCATCCGGCAAAGCTCCGGCGTGATCCGTTGCGGCAGCACGGCCGGCATTTTTGTGCCCAGCCGGAGGAACTCGACGTGGGGAATGCGCCGTAATTCGGTCAATATCCAGTCCAACCGCTCGTCGCTGAGCGCCAGGGGGTCGCCGCCCGAGATGAGCACGTCCCGAATCGAGGGCGTGCGGCGGATGTAGTCCAGCGCCTGCTCCAAATGCCCGGGACCATGACCGATCGAGCCGTGGCCGACCATCCGCGACCGGGTGCAATAGCGGCAATAGCTCGAACAACAGTCGGTAACCAGCAGGAGCACCCTGTCGGGGTAACGGTGGACGATGCCGGGCACGGGGCTATCGCCGTCTTCGCCCAGCGGGTCGTCGGCCTCGCCGGGGCCGCGCGAAAGCTCGCTCGTACTCGGGATCATCGTCCGCCGTAGCGGCTGATCGAGGTCGTCCCGCGAAACGAGGCTCATGTAATAGGGAGTGACGCTTACCGGGAGCATGCCGCCGTCGAGCGACATAACCGCCCGTTCACGGTCCGAGAGGACCAAAACCCGTTCCAATTGGCCCATGGTTCGCAGGCGGTTTCTGTACTGCCAGTGCCAATCGTTCCAGAGCCGATCGGGCAGATCGGGGTAAAAAGCCTTGCGAAAAGCCCTTGTTTGGAAGGTGCTGCGCAACCTGCGGCCCGGAGACGGGCCGTCGGAAACGGGGGCACTGACCGTGATCCGCCGCGGCCTTTTCGACCGGGCAATACGCGGCTCGCCGCAGGTGAGAATCAAAGAAATCGTACTACCAGGAGGCTCGTCTTCGTCCACGCCTCCGAATGGACATGCCTCAGCGTCAGTGCCGGCCATCGGAAAATCATCCTTCAGGGAACCGCAAACAGCCGGACGGCGACCGCGCCGTCATACAGCCGACCAGTTGCGGAAAATCGACTCCTATATCGACAATTGGCCGCCGTTCTCTTTCACAATTTTTATTTAAGCGAGTTCGACAAAGCCACAATAGCAATTTAATACCGTCTCTGCCAAAAAAGTCAATAGAAATTTTTCAAAGAATTGCTCCGCGCGATCTCTAAACCGACTCGCATCGGCTGGCGGCGCCAGGAAAGTCAAGGCTTCGCGGGCTTGCCGACTCGCCAGACAGCCCAGACGGCACAAGTGCAATTGTGATTTGATTCATGGAAATACCCTTCATAAACCAATATTATTGCTGTTTGCCGGTAGAACAAGCCGATTATCTGCCGTCTAAAACCGCCGCCAGCCGGTCGATCTCTTCCCGGGTCCGTTTTTCCGTAACTGCCACCAACATGCAGTCGGCCAGTTCGGGATACCAGCGGCCCAGGGGGACGCCGGCGAAAATGCCCTCGGCCTTGGCCCGTTCGACCAACAGTTCGACCGGGCGGTCTTTCACGCGGACGACGAACTCCTTGAAGGTCGGCCGGTCGAAGGGCAGGGAGATCGACTGCAAGGCGGAGAGCTGCTGTGCGGCGTAGCGGGCTTTTTGCAGGCAAAGCTCGGCCGCCCGCTTCATGCCCGAAGGACCCATCAGCGAAAGATAAACCGTCGCCCTCAGGGCGAGCAGACCCTGGTTGGTGCAGATGTTGCTGGTCGCCTTTTCGCGGCGGATGTGCTGTTCGCGGGTTTGCATGGTCAGCACCCAGCAGCGGTTGCCGCGGCGATCGACGGTCTGTCCGACGAGCCGGCCGGGCATGCGGCGGAGGAATTTCTCCCGGCAGGCCATGATGCCGAGATACGGTCCGCCGAAGGCCATTGGATTGCCCAGCGATTGTCCCTCGGCGACGACGACGTCGGCCCCGTACTCGCCCGGCCGTTTCAACAGGCCGAGGCTGATCGGATCGACCGCCGCGACCAACAGCGCCCCGGCGTCGTGGGCGGCGGCGGCCGCCCGCTCCATGTCCTCCAGACAGCCGAAAAAGTTGGGGTGTTGGAGCAAAACGCAGGCCGTTTGATCGTTCACCGCGGCGGCCACTTCGTCGGCCGAGACGGCGCCGGCCGGCGCGTCGAGCACGACCAGTTCCATGCCCAGATTGGCCAGATAGGTTTGCAGCACATGGCGATATTCGGGATGAACGGTTCGGGCGGCGACCACGCGGCCGCGCCCGGTGGCGTGCGCAGCCATCAACACGGCCTCGGCCGCCGCACTGCCGCAGTCGTACATGCTGGCGTTCGACACGTCCATGCCGGTCAGTTGGCAGACGAGCGTTTGATACTCGAAGAAGGCTTGCAGGCTGCCTTGGCTGGCCTCGGCTTGATAGGGCGTGTAGGCCGTGTAGAACTCGCTCCGGGACGAAACCATATCGACCACGGCGGGTATGAAGTGGTCGTAGCTGCCGCCGCCGAGGAAACAGACCGACTGGCCGGCATGCGCGTTGCGGCCGGCAAGCTCGGCAAGATGGGCGGTCAACTCCAACTCGCCCAGGCCCGGCTTGACGCACAAATCGCGCTTCGTCCGCAACTCGGCCGGGATCATGGCGAAAAGTTCATCGATCGTCGCGGCGCCGATCGCCTCGAGCATCGCCTGCCGGTCGGATTCGGTGTTGGGAAAGTATGGCATGGGGTGTTCCAATGTCGAATATCGAAATTTAAATGAGGAATGAATGACGAAATTCAAATGTCGAAAATAATCAATGACCGGCCCTATTGAGCATTCGTCATTGGGGCTTCGTCATTCATTCGACATTGTGATTTCGTCATTCGTCATTTCCCTAGTGTTGTTCCTCTTCACATTGTTTTTTGTAGGCCGCTTCGTCGAGCAAGTTATCGAGGGCGGCCCCGTCGGAAAGCTTGAGCTTGATGAACCAACCGTTCTCGTAAGGGTCTTCGCCGAGTTTCTCGAGGTTGTCGGCCAATGCGGTATTGACCTCGATCACTTCGCCGTCGACCGGGCTGTACAGATCGCTGACGGCCTTGACCGATTCGATTTCGCCGAACGGCTCCTGGGCATTGAGCTGCCTGCCGACCTCGGGCAGTTCGACGTGGACCAGATCGGTCAGCATTTCCAGTGCGAAGGCGGTCAGGCCGACCGTGCCGGTCGTTTTATCGTCGGAGAGGCGGAGCCATTCGTGCGATTTGTTGTAGAGCAGATTCTGCGACATAGTTCGGATTGTCCTTTCGTGTTTGAATCGCGGCCGGCGGTCGCGGCTAAATGTTTGATTTATTCTTGGGCAAGGCGTGCGAAACCGCAAGCGGACAGCAATGTCGGGCGGACTGCAACGCGGCAATCACCCATTGCGCCGGCCTACTAATCCTTAGTCCCTAGCCCCCAGTCCCTAACCCCCAGCCCCCTTGTTATTTCTTTGCTTTCTTCCGGCTGTAAAACGGCAGTTCGACGACCTGGGCGTCTTCCAGACGGCCGCGGATGTCGATCTGGAGCGTAGTGCCCGGCCGGGAGCAATCGGGCGAGACGTAGCCCATGGCGATCGGCTTGGCGAGCGTGGGCGAATGCGTGCCGGAGGTCACTTCGCCGATCTTTTGCCCGCCGCAAAGGATCGGGCATTCCGGCCGGGGCGAGCGGCGGCCGGCGGGCATCTCCAGGCCGACGCGAACCAGCTTCGGCGGCTGCTCCCGAATGCAGAGCAAAGCGTCGCGGCCGGGGAAATTGTATCCCTCCAGGTGGCAGGCGAATCCCAAACCGGCCTGAAACGGGTCGATCTGCTCCGATAGTTCGTGGCCGTACAGCGGCATGCCCGCCTCGAGCCGCAACGTATCGCGGGCGCCCAATCCGGTGGCGACGATGCCGAGCGGCTTGCCGAGTTCCATCATCGCTTCCCAAACGCCGCCGGCGACGTCGGCGCCGAGGCTAAGTTCGAAGCCGTCTTCGCCGGTGTAGCCGGTGCGGCTGATTATGCCGCCCTGCCGCTTGGCCGCCGGATGCAGGATGCGGACCTGCTCGCCGCGATAGTATTTCATCAACTTCAGGTCGGCGTCGATTATCGGCTGAAGCAGTTCGACCGAGCGGGGGCCTTGGATGGCGATCATCGCCCAGAGTCGGCTGATGTCGGTAAAGACGATTTCCTCGCCGGGTCGTTCTGCCCGCTCTTTCGGCAGATGGGCGTGGATCCAATCGACGATCTTCGCCCGATTGCCGGCGTTGACCACGACCATGAAGAACGGCTGGCCGTAGACGTTGTGGTAGCGTCCGACCAGCACGTCGTCGAGTATTCCGCCTTCGTCGTTGGTCACAAGCGAGTAGCGGATTTGTCCGAGTTCCATGTCGGCCACGCGGCGGGTAAGCAACTCGGCGAGAAAGACGGCCGCCCCGGGGCCTTCGAACCGCAGCCGGCCCATGTGGGAAACATCGACGATGCCCACCGCCGAGCGGACCGCGTTGTGCTCCTCGATAATCGAGGTGAACTGCACGGGCATGGCCCAGCTGGCGAAATCCACCATTCGTCCGCCGTTGGCGACGTGCCAATCATACAAGGGGGTTTTCAGTAAAGCAGCGTCCATCGCCTATCTCCGCCGGAGAAAAATGTGTTTTGAATGCCGTTTTGCCAAAATTTATCGTAAAACGGCGGTTAAAGGGCGCATTTTAGCACTTCGCGGCGGTTTCACCAAGGGCCGGGGGGGGAAACAATTCAATCGCTTGCCTCTTGTGTTTGCGGAAAAAATTGACTAGATTTGTGGGTTCCGGCGACGGCCGCCGTATTTTCGGTTTTGCCCGTTATCCGCCGAATCATCGAGAAACCAAGCGAGTCTTCCATGAAAACCCGCCCCCGCACCAAGTTTGTGCTGAAGAAGAAAAACCGCCGTTGTTCGAAGTGCGGCGCGCCGCTCAATAGCCAACGCATCCGTTGCCGACGTTGCCACGAGCCGCAAACAAAGCCGAAGAAATAGCTTCTCCCCTTTCCGCAAGGGTTCATTTTCGCCTGCGTTCCAGCGGCAGGCGTAATTTTCGGCGGGCAACCAGGGCGGGGTCGCCAGGTTCGGGGCATGTGAAACCGGTTAAGATTTGCCGATCATGGCAAGTGTAACATGAAAAGCGGACCGGTTCGCGGCCGTACAACCGGCACATCTTAGCTGTCTTGCGCGGTAGGCAATCTTTGCGCGACAGGAGTAGTAAACCTTTTGCCGGAAATACGTTACGTTCACTCAAGCGCGCTTCACGGCTCGGCCGATACCAGTCACTGACCCTTCACAAACATCCGCGCCACCGGAGGCGCAATTGAAGGGAGCGTCAGGCAACCGGATCGGGTATTTTGATCGAGCCAAGGAAAGGCTCGACGGCCCTGGCGCAGTACACCGTATGAACCGCGGACTATCGACCCAACCTTTTACCATCCCGGTTCAGTGTAAAGGAGTGGTTGCTCAATGAGAAGCAAGACGATTTTTGGAGCGCTCCTGGTGAGCGTAGCCCTATGCAGCCAGGGGTTCGGCTTCGAACTCCTCGACCGCATGCTCGGGCTGAACGGTGGCTGCGGCGACAACAAAGCTTGCGCCAAGGTTGCCACATGTGATCCCTGCGCCAAGGTAGCCGCGTGCGACCCTTGCGCGAAAGCCTGCTGCCCCGAACCGGCCTGCTGTGATCCAGCCTGCTGCGATCCCTGCTGCGGCCAGAAGTGCCACAATTGCTGCCGCATTACGCCGGTCCGCGACCTGTTTGGAGGCTTGAAGGACTTATTCGAGTGCAAGGGCACCTATTGCGAGCCGGTTTGCGCCCCGGCCTGCGATCCAGCCTGCAATCAGGCTTGTGAGGCCGCTTGCGATCCTTGCTGCGATCCTTGCAAAGTGAAGAAGTGCCGCACTCCTCGCCGCTGCAAAAAGAGCTGCTGCGATACCTGCTGCACTCCGGCCTGCGATCCGGCTTGCGAAAAGGTAGCCGCTTGCGATCCGACCTGCGAACCGACCTGCAAACCGAAGTGCCACAAACTATACCGCCGCCCGGTGGTCGAGTTGCTCGAGGCGCTGTTCGGCGGCCTTCGCCGCGGAACACCCGATGCGCGAACCGGCTGACCTGCTTGATCTGCCGTTGTTGCAGCTGGAATCGCGGCCCAATGCCTGGGGCGCATGGTTCGCCCATCACGGGCTGGAGGCACCGCATAACCAGGGTATGCTGTTCGATCAGTTCGCGCCGATGATGCAGGCTGCTGCG
>ENA-UOUL01003068-UOUL01003068.1-bioreactor-metagenome-genome-assembly--contig:-NODE-3068-length-17957-cov-6.941499_pt1 | contig 17957 bp, 12 predicted proteins | sample MGYA00249838_ERZ747220 | MGnify/ENA primary metagenome ERZ747220 (study PRJEB28778, sample SAMN05720191) | bioreactor metagenome | isolation source: Anaerobic biogas reactor | place: USA:Washington...
AGCAGTGCTGCAACCAGACTCGGGAAACAGCCCCCCCGAATCAGCCAATGCCGATTCACCTCCGACAGTGGGGGACAGGAGCACCGCACACAACTCTGTCGGGTTCGGGCTTGCGTGTCCCCCGCTGGCAAGAAACAGGAGCACCGCACACAACTCTGTCGGGTTCGGGCTTGCGTGTCCCCCGCGGGCGGGGGTGGCCGCGAAGCGGCCGGGGGTGGATTTAAACCCCGCGATCTCGGGCAGGGGTCATGTAGGGGCAGCCCCCTGTGGCTGCCCATCACAAAGGCAGCACGCGCGGAATGATCTTCCTTGGTGGCTTGGTGTCTCTGTGTGAGGCCATATCCATCGCATCGTATTGCACACAAAGACACAGAGACCCGGGTCCGAACGGGGACACGTAGTCGCGCCGGGGCGGCGCTTGGAACATGTCCCCGTTCTGAACCGAATGGGGCACATAGTTGAGCTGGGAGCGAATCGAGTCCCGAAGGGACGAAAGAGAATAGCCCCGGGTTTCAACCCGGGGATTAACGGCGCACCCACATCGAGTCCCGTAGGGACAACAGAATCCGTACCATATCGCAGAGGCATCCGGGGTCACATTCGTTCCCGTGCCGTTTGGGAAACGTCCACAATTACTCCTTCACCGATTTGTAATGACGGTACGCCGTCTGGCCGGTCATCCATCGGGCGGCATCTTCGGCTCTGCCGTCCCTACGGGACTTGGGATTTTGGGGATTGCCTGGACCCCGGGTTAAAACCCGGGGCTACTTTCTTGCGTCCCTGACGGGACTCATTTTGGGCGCGCCGGGAACTGTGTGGGATGGGCGGGTGACAGTTCGGCATCGATTCTCAGCCTTTTCGCTCGTGCTGCCCCTTCAGAGCACTTCCAATGGTGGGCGCGCGTTTCCCGGGGCGGCGTCACGCGTTCCGCGTGACTTGCCCCGGGCTATTCACGGTCGCCCTTTCAGGGCTGCAAGAACACAAACGCATGACCGGGGGGTGGGGTTTTCCCGCGCTTTATGTCCCCCGCGGCCAGGGACGGGTTCCTGCCCCGTCTTGTGTCCCCCGCGGGCGGGGGGTGCCGCGAAGCGACCGGGGGTGGAATCCTGCATTCCGCTCCCTATGAGCGGGTCGAACAGCTCATGTCTCGCTGCCCCTCTACTCCGCGGCAAGCTCCGCGAACTGGCGGAAAAGCGTGTCCACGATGGCCGGCTCCGATTCCACCGCCACCTTGCTGGTACCCAGCCAGGTCTCGTATCCGCCCAACGCGTGCTGGGCGGGCGTCGGCAAATAGCCAAAGCCCCCGTTGGCCTGTGAAATCGTGAACGTAACGGGCAGCGGGCTTTCCGCTTTGATCCGCAGGCCCGTTTCGGCAAAGGTCTCGAACGGGATCCCGGCAATCCCCGCGTCGCCGATGCGCAACGCCTGCACCCAGACATCCACGTGGTCCGGACAATCCAGAAGGTTCAGCGTGCGGTGCGCGTACGACCGCTTGACGATATCCACCTCGGCCTCGGGTTTGGCAAGGATCTCGTTGGCCCATTGCACCTGGGCCTCGTCGGGTTTTCGGACCCCGAGGGTCAACCGGGCCAGCCGGCCCCCCAGCTTCGCCTGGTCCGTGAACTCGACGGTCTGGTAGACCCGGAAGACTTCCGCCGCGACAATGTTCGCCACGCGGTGTATTTGTTCGTACGGCGCCCGCTTGGGCGTGGGCACCCGGAAATTGATGTTGTTGATGTCCCCGCTCGTCCCGTTGGACAGAATGCCCACGAACGGCGGATCCTGACGGTCCGCGCCGAGCAGTTGCTGGATACGGTCCGCGAACGCGCCGAAATAGTCGGCGGAAATGTGCCCCCCCGGCACGCCGCCCACGTAATGCAGCGAGTAATTGGCCAGCAGCGCAATCGGCCGCCCGTCGAGAGAGCGGACGGCGATGAACACGATCCCCGGATCAGTCGGGCCGGCCGGTTCCACGAGCGCGGCGTGCGCCCGGGGCGGATTCATGCGCACCTGGTCCTGCGCACCGAACGGACTGACCATCAACGCGGGATCACTCAAGTGCCACCGGCGATTGTTGACCTGGTCCGGCTCGTCGCCCTTCCCCCAGCCGATCTGCGCCGGTTCGAGGTTGTTAATCGCACATTGCACCGCATCGACGATGCGATCCACCATGAATTGCTGATACGCGGTGAATTCCCCGTACCCGCCGGGACATTTTGAAACTCGGGCGGGCGGGCCCGAATGCGTGTGGGTCGCCGCCATCAGGATATGTTCCGGAGGAATCGCGGTGAGTTCCTGAAGCCGTCTCTTCGCCTCGTCGAACACATGCTGGTCGATGCCGAGGTTGTCGCACAGCACGATCGCCAGGCGCGTCGCGCCGTCGTCGAGCACCAGACAGCGCACGTGCAGGTCATCATGGACATACGTGGCCTTGGGCACCTCGAAATTGCCCACGATATCGCAGCCCAGGGGCGGGGTGATGTTCGCGCGGGCCGCGCCCGCGCGAAACACCGGCGCCTCCGGTTCCGCCGCGCTGCCCGCCACCGGCAGCAGGCACAGCAGCGCCCCCAGCACCATGCCCAAACGCACAACAGGATTCAGGTTCATTGAGTTCATTGGCTGCCTCCCTGACTTATGGTATCTTCGTATTCTATCAGATGTGCGCGTGAAGAACACGGCCGTGCCGTCGCCGGCGGGCCAGCCACGCGGACATTCGAGGATATGCGCTTCACCTGCGCCGACTGCGAGCGCCGTGGCATGAACCGGCATGGTGCCGCCGCACAGGCCGGGAAACACAACAGGAGGGATTCCGCGATGGATCAAGCACTGCAGGAACGGTTTCTCGAACGCTGGGCCAAGTACTTTCCCAACGCGGAACTCCCGCTCGCCTTCTACTACACGGACCACCCCGGGGAGGCCGAGCCGCCCCGCGAACACCATTGCTTCATCGCGCAGCTTGCGGATGCCCGGCAAGGCCGCTCGCTCCGGTTCAACGCGGACTCCGTCGTGTGCTCGGGCGGCAAGCGGTATCTCGGGTTTTCGCAGGAGATCATGTCCAAATTCGAGTACTTCCTCTCCTGCGGCATCCCTGGCGCGATGGAGGGCGAGCGATACAAGAAATCACCGGAGATCGTGAAGGAGTTCATGAAAAATGCGCCGGCCTTCACTGCCCCGGCTTCGTATGCCGTCTTCAAACGATGGGACCGCCTCGAACCCGGGGACGAGCCCGAAGTCGTCGTGTTTTGTGCGCCGCCCGACGTGCTCTCCGGCCTGTTTACGCTGGCCGGGTTCGAGGAATCGAGACCCGAAGCGGTCGTTGCACCGTTTGGCGCGGGTTGCGCGACCATCGTTCAATATCCTTATCTCGAGGGAAAGCGAGAATGCCCGCGGGCCGTCCTGGGCTTGTTCGATGTCTCGGCGCGGCCCTGGGTGCCCCGTGAAACCCTCACGTTCGCCATTCCCATGGGCAAGTTCGCGCGCATGGTGGAAAACATGGACGAGAGCTTCCTCATCACCCCCTCGTGGGAACGCGTCAAGAATCGCATGTGACGCCCGGTTCGCGCCCGGCGAAGGGTACCCTTCGCCGGGGTTTTCCTTGTCTGCCAGGAAAAAACGCTTCCGAACGGGGACACGCAATCGCGCGGCGTACAGCGCCTGGAACAGGTCCCCGTTCTATCGCGGCAGTTTCAAACTCTGTGGTCTGAGGCCTCTGCGGCCATGCTCTTGCTTAGGAAGCTCACCGCGCGCCGATGCGGCATGGACCAGCGAGGCAGACGCTATACGCGCAGGAACAACTTGCGGTTGTACAGGAAGCGCGCGAATAACAGGACAAAGACGATACTGACCGCGACGACCAGCAGTTCGCCGTAATCGCCGAACAACGCCGCGACAGGACCGCCCGCGACCCGTTCGCCCATGCTGCGGAAGCGCACGAACTCGCCGGCCATGTAGATGATCAGGGGATTGGCGCCGATCCAGATGAACGGCCGCGCCCAGAGCCGGTATTTCCAGATGTCCACCACCAGGTAAAACAGTCCCAGGAGCATGGCGCTGTATCCCCCGGCAACCAGGACGTAGGAAGACGTCCACAGCCGTTTGATCACCGGGAACTGCAGGCCCCAGAGATAGCCCACGACCGTCAGCACGGCGCCCGCCGCCAACAGGTACATGACTTTTCTGTCATGCGGCATCTCTTTGTTCAGGATCAGCCACCCCGCGAACACCCCGAGGATGCACGACGCAATGGCGGGGATGGTGCTCAACAGCCCTTCCGGATCGGAATATTGCCCCTCCTCCTTGAACGGCAGGAATTTGTGATCGAACCAGTTGACGATGTTCTCGTTTTTGCCATAACTTGCGGCGTCCGTGCCCGGCGCGGGAACGAACGTCAGCAGCGCCCAATACCCGATGAGGATGACGAGCAGGGCAACGACCAGACCCTTCCGCTTCCCGTGAATGTACAGCAGCGACGTGAACAGGTAGCACCAGGCAATGCGCTGCAACACCCCGCTGAACGGACTCTCGTGTGCCATGTCCGCGATGCCCATGTCGCGGAACGCGCCCAGCAGAAACAGCAACAGGAAGCGGCGGAAGATGCGTACGTGCGCGCCGCGCATCCCCTCCCGCTCGATCAGCTTGTCCATGCTGAACACGATGCCCATCCCGACCAGGAAGACGAACAGCGGGAAAATCAGATCGTAGAACACGAACCCTTCCCAGGGAACATGATGCAGTTGACGCGCAAAAAAGCCGGCGATGGGCGAGTGACTGATCTTGCCCAGCGCGCCAAACAGTTCGTCTGCGCCGACAATCCAGAACATGTCAAACCCGCGGAGCGCGTCCACTGACATGATGCGTTCCATGGGTTTGGGCGAAGAAGACGTGTTGTCCAATGCCTTTTCCATATAAGGTGCTCCCCTGTTTGCGTCCCCGTCCGCCCGGCGGCGGCAGGGGCGCGCTCCGATCCCGCGGTCTCATATGGTTTTGCCGAGGCCCCTAGACTACCAGAACCGCGGCGTTTGTGGTCACATTCTTCTATCGTCCGCTATGGCTTCGCCGGGTGTATCCCCGGTTCACCGCGGCCCGGCAGGTTGAGAAAACGCCCGCACACCTGTTAGAACGGTCCGGCAGGGTCGGAGAATTCCGGGGGACACACGCCCTCCGAAGGGTCTGTGCGCAGCCAGGAACGGCAGGCGGCCCCGGGCTGCGGCTTCCAACGCCCGGACGGGACAAGGGCAGGGGGACGATACTGTTGAACAGCAACCGCGCCTCGGAGAACTATGAGGTCGCCGTGTTCCGGACCCGGGAAGCGGTCCTGGCCGCGATGGACCTCCTCCGGCCCTTTCAGCAACATCCCAACGCCGACATCGAACTCTACCTGAGCCGGTTTGACGACCCGCCGGCACACGCCCGTCCCTGCGTCATCGTCGTGTCCCACAAAGGCCAGGCCCAGGGTGTCCTCCTGGCGGTATGCCATCCCCTGCCCTTTGAATTGCGCGTGGGCTACAAGGCCCTGCTCAGCCCCCGGGTGCGAATGATGACCGTGCCCCCGGGAGGCATCCAGGGCGCCCGCACCCGCGATGCCGCCGAGGCCCTGGTGGACGCACTCCGCGCCCTGCTCCGCCGGCGCGAAGCGGATGTCGTGCGCCTGTTCGACATCGACGAAGACTCCGAGGTGGCGGCCGCGGCCAGGCGCCGCCCCGGACTGTTCTGCCGCGACCACGCGCCCTGGTTTGGCCCGCACTTCGGACTGGTTCTGCCGGAGTCCATAGATGCGTTCTACAGCCGGATGAAGCCCAAGCACGGCAACCCGCTGCGCAAAGCCGTCCGGCTTCTGGATCAGGACGAGCCGGGCGAGCTCTCGTACCGCGTGTTCACGCGCCCCGACGAGGTCGATGCGTTTGCCGAACGGGCCGAATCGATTGCGCGCCACACCTATCAGCGGCGCCTGGGCGCCAGCTTCGAAGATACCCCCGCGGCGCGCCGGTGGCTGCGGATTCTGGCCGGGCGCGGTCTCTGGCGGGGGTACGTCCTCAGCACCAGGCAGCAGCCGTGCGCCTACTGGCTTGGATGGCTCTATGGCGACGTCTTTCACCTCTACAGCGCCGGGCGCGACGCGTCCGCCGGGAACTTCAACCCCGGCGCCGGAACCATCCTGCTGGCCAGGATGCTCGAGGACATACGGGAACACACCCACGCCCGCGAGGTCGACTTCGGCCCCGGCGATTATCCTTACAAACGGCGTTTCTGCGATACCCGGCGCCAGACGGTCACCCTCCTCATCTTCGCCCCGACGCCCTTCGGAATCGGGCTGAATCTTGCCCGTACGGCCCTCTCCCGGGCGGAAAAGAGTGCGAGCGCCTTGCTGGCATGGCTGGGAATCCGTGACCGCGTCAAACGGTATCTGCGAAACCGGCTCACGGAAGACGACGGGGCGGATTCCGGCTGATGCGCGCCATGCCGGGGAGCGCCGGCGTCCGTTTTGTGTGGCGCGTGCCGCGTGATATGCTCGCACCGTCTCTACCGGGGGTCGTTGTCTTGCCCGGACGAGGCGCCGCACGCGAGGGGACCGGCCAGGCCCGGCGCACCGCGGGGCCCGCGTCGGGAGTGGGGTGAGCGGTTGTATGCCAGATGAACGGTCGCGCAACGAATACGCCGTCTCGACGCTACGCGCCCGCGACCAGCTCGAAAGCATGCGGGATGTGTGGCAGACGCTGCAGGCGCATCCGAATGCGGATTTCGACCTCTATCTGGCAAGCATCGACGCCGCGCCCGGGGACACCGAACCCTGCGTGGTCTTTGTGAACCGGAACGGCGAGGCCGTGGGCATGGCCGTGGGCCGGATCGCCCCATTCGACTTCCCCGTGCATATCGGTTACAAGACCCTCTTCACCGTCGCGCGGCGGACGCTCACCGTGCTTCCCGGCGCCATTCAGGGCGACTTCTCTCCCGAGGCCGCGGAGCTCGTGCTCGAGACCTTCCTGGATTTGTCGGCGCAGCGCGAAGTGGACGTGATCCGCCTGGTGGACATCCCGGTTCACTCGCCGCTGGCCGCGCTCGCGCGGCAACGTCCTCCCCTGCTGTGCCGCGACCACGTGCGATGGTCGGGACGCCACTGGAAAATCCTCTTGCCGGATTCGAGCGACGCGTTTTTCCGGCGTCTCAAGGAGAAGCACCGGCGTCCCTTGCGGAAGGCATGCGCGCTCCTGAACGGGGGGAATGCCGAGGGGTTGTCCTGCGAACGTTTCACCCGCCCGGACCAGGTTGACCGGTTCTGCCGGGAGGCCGATCAAGTGGCCCAGCGAACATATCAGCGCCGACTCGGCGCGAGTTTTGTCCTGACCGAACCCGCCGTACGCAAGCTCCGGCTCCTGGCCGAACGCGGCTTGTGGCGGGCCTATATCCTCTACGTGCATGGCGCGCCCGCCGCCTATTGGGTCGGCACCCGCTACGGCACGACCTTCCACCTGGACTACACCGGCCGCGACCCCGCCTACAGCCAGTTCAATCCCGGCACGGGCACCATCCTGTTTGCGAAGATGGTCGAAGACCTCTGCGACGCGACCGGTGTGCGGGAGATCGATTTCGGGTTCGGCGACTATCCCTACAAGCAGCGGTTCGGCAATGACAGCGAGGAAACGGAAACCCTCCTGCTCTTCGCGCCGACGATCTCCGGGATGGGACTCAACCTGCTCCGCACCGCGCTCGCATGGACCGAAAAGGGCCTGGCCGCCCTCCTCGAACGCCTCGGCCTGCGTGCCCGGTTGAAACGCTTCTGGCGCGTACGCCTGGGACGGGACGATCACACATGAGCACGGCAGAACACGCCCCATATCACGCGAGGTCACCACGATGCCGGGATTAGCGGGTCAGGCGGCAACGCACGGGACAGTTGGGGACCAGACCGTTCGCGGCATGGCCGCCCGCCTGGCCTTCTCCCGCCTGGCCCACACACTGGACATCGCCTCCGCCGAAGGCGCGGCCATGGCCTGCGATGCGGATGCGCAGGACGCCCGCAGCCACCGGGTCATCGCCGACGATGGCGTCGTACTGGGCATCGATGGCGAGATCTTCAGCGTGGCGGATCCCGAAGGAGCAACGTCGGAGCTCCTCGTTCCAGGCAGCCCCGGGCATCCCGCGGCGGACCTCATGAAACTGTACCGGCGGTTCGGCATCGAGTTCGCCGCCCGTGCGCGCGGCCATTTCGCCCTGGCGGTATGGGACGGCCCCGCCGAAACCCTCTTCCTCGCCTCCGACCGGTTCGGCATGCGGCCCCTCTACTACCGTCAACACGGCGCAAGCATCGCCTTCGCCTCCGAAGTAAAGGCGCTGCTGACCCTGGCGCCGGCGCCGCATCCCGTGGATGAACAGGGCATCTGCGACTATATCCTCTTCGGCATTCCTCTCTGCAACCGGTCCTTTTTTGAGGACATCCAGTGCGTCCCCCCCGCGTCCATCCTCACTTTCCGGAACGGCCGGCCGCCGGCCATGCGCCGCTACTGGGAACTCGAGTTTCACGGCGGACCCGGGGCGCTCCGCTCTGTCGACGCCGCCGCGCGCGCCCTCAAAACCACCCTGCAGGACGTGATGGAGGAAGCGGCGCCCCAAGGCCAGACGCTCGAACTCCCCATCAGCGGCGGACTCGACACCCGCTGTATCGCCACCCTCGCCGTGGCGCGCGGTAGCGCCCTCCGCACCTACAGCATCGGCAGCGCCTACAGCGAAGACCTCCGCGTCGGACCGCTTGTCGCCCAACAACTCGGCCTCCCCAACCACGCCTGGACGCTCACCCCCCGCGACTTCATCGAATGGACCGAAGAGGCCGTCTACCTCACCGACGGCATGTACAACCCCATCGACTCCCCCATCCTCTTCATCGCAAGACGCCTGCCCGGCGACGCACGCGTCGTCCTCGACGGCGCCAGCTCCTTCGACGGCCGGTTCCGCTTCCTCGACCCGCTCCTCTTCCGCCTGCTGCCCTCGCTCTATCCCGACGCCCAAATGGCCCTCAAAGCCCTCGTGGCCCCGCTCGTCCAGCCCGGCGGAGAAACCTCCCCGCGCGTCCTGCACCCCGGCTACGAACCCTTCGCCCGCGAACACGCCCTCGCCGCCCTGCGCGCCCTGGCCGAAAGCGTGCCCGCCGCGAATCAGGCCAATCCGTTCGACCGCGTCGATTTTATCGACCTCCGCAACCGCCTCCCCCGCTGCAACATCATGGGCTCCGTGCTCCTCCGCTCCCGCTGCGAAGTGCGCCACCCCTTCTTCGATCCCCGCGTCGTCGACCTCGTCACCCGGTTCAGACCCTTCCTCCGCGCCAAAGAAAAACTCGTGCTCGGACGCCTCATCCACATGGCCGCGCCCCAACTCGCCGCGCTCGTCTACGAACGCACCGGCATCCCCGCCGACTCCCACATCGCCCGCCACCTGCTCGCCTACGGCAAAACCGCCCTGCTCCGCGGCACCGGCCGCTTCCTGCCCGCCACCGGCGCAAAACCCCGCGTCGCCATCGACTTCGGCGCGTGGGTGCAACACGACCCGTCCCTCCAGCGCTTCATCCGCGCCATCCTCCTCGACGCGCCCGCCGACCGGCCGCCCCGGTTCCGCCGCGACGCCGTCGACACCCTCCTCACCCGCCTCTTCAACGGCCACACCGCCCACCTCCCCCTCGTCGGCCGCATGATCAGCCTCGAACTCTGGCACCGCTACTTCCTCGAACACCAGCCCCCGCCCCCATCCTGAGCCCCCGGCGCCAGCGCGAAACAAGGCCGGCCGAATGCTCAACCAGGCCGCGCGCATGCACTTCACGCTCCGCGCCCCTGAATGCGGTTTTCCCCCTCGCGCACTCAATATTTGCGCATATACGGCAATTTTAGAGCAACGGGAACCGGCCTTTTCGGGCCGCATGTCCCCTGCCCGCGTTAAAAACGGCCGGTTTCAACGCAGGCCCGCGTTGGCACAGAAGCTGCTTCCTCCTAATTGGCTTCCGCAGACCACCGGCCGCAACAACACGGAAACCGGCCCACATGTCGCGGAGGGCCTCCACCACGCACATTGCGATGCTTTGCTTGCTTGTGCTAGACATAGGGACAGGCTTGCAGATGGGGGTATGATCCGTTCATATCATTATGGGGCTGTAATTGCAGATATGATGGTGACGGAGACGGCGAATTTGTCCAGAGTACGCCCCGGCCAGGGGAACCGAGTCATTTCAAAGGGATCCGGTAACAGCACGGGAAGACCGTGTGCGTATTACAGCAAGAACAGCAATTCCAGAAACCGATGTCCAAGGCAAAACGATGAGGAGAGGTGCCATGAGTGAACTGCTCACACTAGACGTTCTCAAAGAAGCTGTAATCGGAACGGCCGCGGCCTTTCGCTGTCGGACGCAGCTGCAACCTGCGGGGGGAGAAGGAGACAAGGTCTTCCCTCCCACCTATGCTGGTGCGGTATATGCCAAGGAGATGCGACGATTGCCGGGTCGTGAAGCGCCTGTCGAGTGTGTTTTGCTCGATTCGGTGCAATCACAGGCCAATCGCATGGAAGAGGCGCTTCAACAGGCCATTGACGCGGGGCGTCTCGAGATTCCCGTCGTCGAGGTCGATTTCAGCGGTGGCGACCTGCTCACCGAGGTAGGACAGGTCACCAGCCTGCAGGCTCCGCACCGCATCGCTGATGCCATACTTCGTGACAGCATGCTCGATGGGCAGGAGTTCCGGAAGTCACCTGAGGGCAAGCGGATCGACACCGCCACCTTGGCAAATGCCACACCGCTCTTTGAGCTTTGTCCCACGGCGCTCGTCTTCGGTATGTGGGACTCCACTGGCCCCAAAGGCGGAATGGGCGTGAAGTTCCAGCGCGCGATGGCAAGCGAGATTGTGGGCATTGACGCTGTATTTGGTGTCAAGACCAGTAGCCGGATCGATCCGCTGCAAGTCCGAGCCGCCGTGAAAGTGAAGAAGTCAAAGGATGGAACGTGGCAGGTCGCGGCAGACTCCGAAGGCAAGGACGCGATTTCCCCAGCAGAGGTGAATCACGGAAACATACCTCCTGACATTTCCGAGGTTGGTGGCGTCACCATCAGATCCGCCGAGCAGATGATTGTGCTTTCTCTTCCCGCATTGCGGCGCTTGCAGTTCGGTGTCAACGGCGACAATCCTCGCAAGGAAGTCAACGAAGCCGGACACACCGTCCTGGCGGCTCTGGCCCTTTGTGCGGCGGCATTGGCGGCGGAAAAGGGATTTGACTTGCGCTCGCGGTGTTTGCTCTGGCCGACCGAGCCCCAGATATGGGAGATCCTGGACACGCCGGGTGCCGAACCAAGGAAAGTCACCCTCACCAGTGAAGCGGCCATCGAGCTTCTCAATGAAGCCGTCGCGTCTGCCGAGAAGGTCGGGCTGACATGGCGCAAGGAAGCGTTGGTACTTAAGCCCTCTGATCAGTTGATTCAGCTCGTCAAGAAGAGCCAGGAACTTGCGGCCGCGCAGAGTGCTGAGGCTGAAGGAGACGTCTAATGCTGGCACTTGGAATCCGTTACCTGACCGGATACGCGGTTGCGACGGATGTGTCGAGCCGCGAATTGCCGGAATGGCCACCGCATCCGGCACGCATCTTTATGGCCATGGCTGCCGCGATGTTTGAGACGGGGGATGCCCAGAACGAGCGAGCAGCACTGGAGTGGCTGGAGCAGCAAGGCAGCCCTTTCCTGAGGGTGAGCGACGCAGAGCCGAGAGATGTCGTGACGCATTATGTACCAGTCAACGACAGCGGAGCCCCCGTGAAAGGCAAGAAGGCCCTGACTTTACTCCAAAGTGTTGCCTTGGGACGGGATAGGCAACCCCGGACATTTCCCCGAGTCCGCCCGCTTGATGACGTCCTGTACTTGGTCTGGCCAGGTGCTGACCCGGACAGGCAACAACGGGGCGCTCTCGAGAGTGTCTGCGCGAAGGTTACCCGTGTAGGTCATTCTTCTTCCTTTGTACAGATGTGGGTAGAGGATGAGCCGCCCGAATGTAACCTTAAACCCACAGACTCCGGCGAACAGCGTCTGCGCATGGTGAGCAATGGCACGCTAAAGTACCTGGAATCCATGTTCAACAAAGACGAGATCGAGTCATACGTTGAGCTTGTGGAGCGCATCAACTCGTCGAAGGGGGCAAGCAAAAAGAAGCTGAAACAAGAGCTCGCGGATCGATTCGGCAACCGTGAGCCCACGTATCTGCGTCCGACGATCAGCCAGTGGCAGGCGTATGAACGTGTGGCCTCGCCCCAGGCCAGCCCCTCGACCGCATCGGGCGTCTTTGGCCGTGACCTTCTGGTACTCACTATCCAGGAAGGTCCGGTCATTGGGCTGGAATCCACCTGGCAGTTGCTTACGGCGCTGCACAGGACAATTCTCGCGACGTGCGACCCCACTCCGGAGTGGCTCAGTGGACACGCCGCAGATGGGTCGCCTTCGCAGCAACCGCATGTCGCCCTGATGCCATTGGCCTTCGTTGGCCAGCAATACGCTGATGGCCACCTCATGGGGATCGGAGTCGCCATGCCCAAGGGCATTACCCCTCAGGACCGCGGTCGTGCGCTGCGCGCTCTGCTCTATGATGAAAGAGGCAAGCCCAAACCGATAGAACTGAAACTCGGTTCTCTCGGCTCGTGGCAGTTGGTGCGCGAAACCCGCCCGTCTCCGCCTGTGAGCTTGCAGCCACGCGTCTGGACAAAGGCCAGCGACACCTGGGCAACGGTTACACCCATTGTGCTCGACCGTCACCCAAAGGCTGAGCGTGCGAAAGAGCGCGAGCAGTGGACACTGGAGGTGGCCGAAATCATCGCGGAAAGTTGTGAACGTCAAGGTCTGCCCCGCCCCTCACTCATCGACGCCGACAACACTTCCTGGCATCGTGGCGCTCCGCGTGCAATTGGAGCCAGTGGTGCCGGCTATGCCCTCATGCCGGTAAAGGAAGGTCAAAGCAAGCGGCAACAGGTACACGCATGGCTTCGGTTTGACCGACCGGTCGAAGGACCACTGCTGCTCGGCGCAGGCCGCTATCGAGGTTACGGGCTATGCCGGCCTTGGGAAAGGGGAACATGATGGCAAGACTCGACTTGGGCGATTTCGCCCGTTTCTTTCAAGAGCTATGGGGGCAGGAGTGTTTTCCCTGGCAACGGCGTCTTGCGGCACAGGTATGCGAGCATGATTGGCCAGACTACATTGACCTGCCAACAGCCAGCGGCAAGACCGCCTGCCTTGATGTAGCCGTCTTTGCCTTGGCATTGCAGGGGTCGCAGCAGCCGGCAGAACGCAAAGCTGGATGCCGCATCTTCTTCATCGTCAACCGGCGGGTGATCGTGGATGAGGCTCACGCACGCGCTGTCGAAATGGCCCGCAGGCTCAACAGCGCTCAGCCGGGCTCCATCTTGCACGAAGTGGCCGAGGCCCTCCGTGAGGTCAGCGGTGATGCCCAAGCGCCCCCCTTGGATGTGGCCATTCTGCGGGGCGGCATTGTGCGCGACAACCGCTGGGCCAGGTCCATTACACAGCCCACCATCATCACAAGCACCATCGACCAGGTGGGCTCTCGGCTCCTGTTCCGCGGATATGGAGTGACCGACGCCGCCAAGCCGCTCCATGCCGCCCTTGTGGCGCATGACAGCCTGTTGTTGCTCGATGAGGCGCACATAAGCCGGCCTTTTGTTGAAACACTGCAGGCCGTCACGTGCTTCCGGAGCGAGAACTGGGCCAAGAACCCGATCCGCACCCCTTTCAGTTTTGTCCAGATGACAGCCACGCCCTCAGCGAGTTCTGGACCGCCTTTTACGCTCGACCAGGAAGACCGGATACACCCGGTGCTTCAGGCCCGGCACGGCAAATCCAAGCCTGTGCAGCTCCGTGTAGCGGAGAAAGCGAAAGGCAAGAAGGGGACCCAGGAATTCGCAAAAGCGTTGGCTGCCAGTGCTGTCGGCCTGTTGAACGGCCCGCGAATGAATATTGCTCTCGTGGTCAACCGGATCGCCACGGCGCGCATGGTGGCGCGGGAATTGCCCGAGGCGTTGCGCAAGGCCAGGAAACCGGAAAGCGATGTGCACCTCGCCATCGGCCGTATGCGGCCTATCGACCGCGATAGACTGACAACCGCCCTACAGGCCCGCGTGGGCCGCTCGGCCCAGGCAGGGTGTGACGCCAGGCCCATGTTCGTGGTTGCCACGCAGTGTCTTGAGGTCGGGGCCGATTTCGACTTCGACGCGATGGTCAGCGAGTGCGCCAGCCTCGATGCACTCCGGCAGCGGTTTGGCCGTCTGAACCGGCGCGGGCGGGATATGGATGCGGCCGGCGTTATCGTCATACGGGCGGACCAGATAGAAGAGGAGGATGACCCGGTCTATGGGAGCGCGTTGGCGAAGACCTGGGCGTGGCTAAGAGACTTCGCCCCAGAGCAAGAAGATACGGTTGATTTCGGGGTCCATGCGATGGAGACAGCCTTGGCCGGTGCGGACATTTCCGGGCTTCTGGCTCCGCCCATACACGCGCCAGTCATGTTCCCGGCATACGTGGATGCCTGGGCGCAGACACACCCGATGCCTGCGCCAGATCCGGACGTTTCGCTGTTTCTGCATGGTCCGCAACGCGGCGAGCCCGACGTGCAGGTCTGCTGGCGTGACGACTTGGAAGCCGGCAAGGAAAAGGACTGGGTGCAGACGGTGAGTCTGTGTCCACCCTCTTCACCCGAATGCATGAGTGTGCCGATTGGCGTGTTTCGAAACTGGCTGGTGGATCGGGCTCTCCAGGACGAAGAGCGCTCCGATCTGGCAGACGGCCGAACACCGGAATTGGAAAATGAAGAACTGCCGCAGACAAGGCCCGGGGTAATCTGGCGCGGCCTGGACCAATCGGCCTTGCTCAAGTCCCCTCGTGAACTCCGCCCGGGAGACACGGTGGTGTTGCCCGCATCCGCGGAAGGATGGGATGTGCTTGGGCACGTCCCCGAGCATGCCGCAAAGGACGTTGCGGAGGACGCATTCAGGCTTTCCCAAGGCAGAACGTTGCTGCGTCTTCGTCCCCAACATCTACAGGATTGGCCGGACGACGCCGCTGTCGACAAACTCCGGGAATGGCTCAATGACCCGGAACTAAATCTTGGCATTGGCGACATCCGCGCATTGCTTCAGGCAACGGCACGAATTGCCCCTGAAGGTAAGGAGAAGCTCGCCGAAGCCATGCGCACGTTGGCGGCTGGGAAGAATGGAGTTGAATGGGAACGCTATCCCGACGGGCTCGGTGCGGTCTTTCGCACCCGCTACGCGGACAAGCCCCACGTGATCCTCCCTGCCATAGATGACGGGGACGATCTGCCGTCCCGTGCCGCCCGGACCGTGCCCGTCCCCCTTGACGCCCATCTACAGCATGTCATGGAAACACTTGAAGCGATCCTGGCGCGGCTCCCGCTGCAGGATCTGGGCGAAGCGGTCCGCAGCGCAGCGAGGATGCACGACTGGGGCAAAGCTGACGAGCGTTTCCAGGCGCTCCTTATCAATGGCGACCTTGACGACGCATGGGCCCAGCCTGTGCTATGGGCAAAATCGGGAAATCTGGCCTCAACGGCCTTGTTGCGCAAAGAAGCCCATCGCCGAAGCGCTCTGCCAACAGGTTTCCGCCATGAGATGCTCTCTGTACAACTGGCCGAACTCGCCCCGGATCACCTCCCCGCCGACACGACCCAACGGGACCTGGCACTTCATCTCATTGCCGCGCACCATGGACGAGGACGCCCATTCGCACCCGTTGTCCTAGACGACAATCCACCCGATGTGGGCCTCGAACTGCCGGATATTAGGCTGAGCCTCACCGCAGAGGTGCGCAAGCACCGACCGCCCCATCGCCTGGACTCAGGGATTGCGGAACGATTCTGGAGCCTCACGCGGCACTACGGTTGGTGGGGACTCGCTTATCTCGAAGCGGTTCTCCGTCTCTCCGACCAGCGCGCCAGCCAGAACGAGGAAACCCAGGAGGATAACGACACGGTCACGAATGACGAATACGCGGAGGCAAGAGCATGACAAACAGAACGGATGACCTGATACTTGCGGGGCTCGATGGAAGCAACCCATTGGCGTTCCTGGCGGCCCTCGGAACACTCCGCACGCTCAGTCTCGCCTGGCCCGGGCAACGCGTGAAGATGCGTTGGGTGCAGCATGCCGGAGCCTGGCGACCGGCAGTGCGCTCAGAAGTTCTTGAATCCGAAGATTCTCTGACTCTTGCGATAGACCAGCAACTACAGCGGGTGATGGTGAATCCGGCCCTTCAGTTCGCCGACAACCTCAACGTGTCTGCCGAGGTGTTTCGCAGTTTTGCCACCGGCTTGATGGAACAAGCCCATGCATCCCCTGACGCTGCGGAACGCCTGGGCGCTGATTTTGCCTCCGCTTTCGCGTGTGACGCCCTGGTCAACGAGCAGTTGAAGGTGCAGGACACGGCATTGCGGACCATGAGCGGTGCCGGGCATCAGCATTTCATCGCCTCAATGCGGTTCATCGTTGAGAACACCCACGCGGAGCATATCAGGAAGGCGCTTTTCCGCCCGTGGAGATATGACGACCCTATCGCAAAACAAAGCCTGCGATGGGACCCCTTCGAGGACAACCGGTATGCCCTCCAGTGGCGTGACCCCAGCGGAGACCCCGCGCGAAACCAGCGGGGCACAATGCTCGGGGCCAATCGACTGGCCATCGAGGGCATTCCATTGCTGACATGCGCTCCGGAGGGCAAGTCACTGCGTACGGTAGGTTTTAAGGGGCGGGGACGTCTGGACACCTATTGGACTTGGCCGGTCTGGGATGCCCCCATTTCCCTGGATGTCTGCAGGAGTCTTCTGGCAAGTGCTTCGTTTCAGGACGTTGTTCCGGACGCGCTTTCCGCCTTCACGTCCATGGGGATTCGATGCCTGTTTCGGAGCCAGCGAATCACTACAGGGAAGTTCCGAAACTTCACTCCCGCGGTCGCAGTGTTCTGACCACGGAACTGTGTGAGCGGAAGTCATGGAAGGAGTTACCGAGAGCCCACCCGACCTCATTCCGGCGCGGATGTTGAACGAATATGCGTATTGTCCGCGGCTGTGCTGGCTGGAGTGGGTCGAGGCGGAGTTTGCGGACAGCGTGGATACGGTGGACGGCCGGTTTCAGCACCGGCGGGTGGACCGTGAGGAAGGCGCTCTGGCAGACCCCGACAGTGCCCGGGCAGGGGAACGAGCCGGGCAGGAGGAAGGCGGCCAGCAGGCCGTGGATGATCCGGTGGTGTCGCGGGCGCGCTCGGTGATGATGTCGGACGCGGACCTTGGCCTGATCGCACGGATGGACCTGGTCGAAGACGCCGGTGGAAGCGCGGTGCCTGTGGATGTAAAACGGGGCGCCGCGCCGGATTTGCCGGAAGGCGCGTACGAACCGGAACGCGTGCAGCTTTGTGCGCAGGGCCTGATCTTGCGTGCCAACGGATACACCTGCGACCACGGCGAGATTTACTTCGCACAGTCGCGGCGCCGCGTGACAATCCCATTCGACGGAGCCTTGATTGCACGCACCATCGAACTGCTGGGCCAGATGCGCGACATGGCCGCGCTGGGGGTTCGTCCCCCGCCACTCGAGGCCAGCCCCAAATGCCCGCGGTGTTCGCTGGCGGGCATCTGCCTGCCCGACGAGGTCAACACGCTCCTCACGGGGGAGGTGCCTGCCCAGGAAGACCAGGTGCGGCGCCTGGCGCCCGCCCGAGACGACGCCCTGCCTCTCTACGTGCAGAAACACGGCGCGGTCGTAAGCAAACACGGCGATCAGCTTGTGGTGAAGGTGCGGCGCGAAAAAGTGCAGCAAACGCGGCTCATCGAAACCTCGCAAGTCTGTCTGTTCAGCGCGGCTCAGCTGACCACACCCGCAATCCAGGAGTGCCTTTCCCGAGACATCCCCGTGCTCTATTTCTC
>ENA-UOUL01003070-UOUL01003070.1-bioreactor-metagenome-genome-assembly--contig:-NODE-3070-length-17955-cov-5.708301_pt1 | contig 17955 bp, 12 predicted proteins | sample MGYA00249838_ERZ747220 | MGnify/ENA primary metagenome ERZ747220 (study PRJEB28778, sample SAMN05720191) | bioreactor metagenome | isolation source: Anaerobic biogas reactor | place: USA:Washington...
GCTGTCAAACCGGCAGCTTAGCCATTGCTTTGCCATCAGAAAGGAAACGCCATGCGCATCGAACGCACCCGGTGGAACCCTGCCCAGAATGCCCTGGAGGAGAGCCTCTTTCACACGGCCAATGGCTACCTGGGCGTGCGGGCCTGCCCGGAGGAGGGGGCGCCTGCCGGCGTGCCCAGCATCCGCGGGGCCTATATCAACGCGTTTTATGACATCAAGCCCATCCGCTACGGCGAAAAGCTGTACGGCTTTCCTGAGACCCAGCAGGGCATTGTCAACCTGACGGACGTGCAGAATGTGCGCCTGTACCTGGAGGACGAGGCCTTTGAGCCCCTGAAAACGGGCGACGTGCTGGCCGTCCGCCGCACGCTGGACATGGAGCGAGGCATCGTGACCCGGTTCATCCACTGGCGTTCGCCCGGCGGGCGCGAGGTGGAGGTCACCGTGCGGCGCATGGCGTCGCTTGCCCAGCGCGAATTGTTTATCATGCAGTACACGGTAAAGGCGGTCAATTTCGCGGGGCGCGTGCGCCTGGTCAGCCGGGAGGAGGGCGAGGTAACCAACTTCGCCGACCCGGACGACCCGCGCGTGGCCGGCGAAGCCCTGCAGCACCTGCGCGTGGAAGAGGTGCGGCCGCTGCCCGCGGGCGGGCTGATCCGCTCGCGCACCATCGCCTCGGGGCTCGACCTTGCGGTGGCGGTCGGGTATACGCCGCCCGCCAGCTTCACCCTGGGCGTGCAGGCGCAGCCCACGGCGCTGGAGGCCGTTATGGAGGGCAGCCTGTGGCAGGGGCAATCGCTCACCATGGTCAAGCATTGCGTGTTCGCCGACAGCCGCCGCCACGGCGACCCGGCCGGGGCCGCGCTGCGCATCCTGGCGGAGGCAAGCGCCCGCCCGGTGCTGCACTACGAATCGCTGCAAAAGGAGATGCTTGCCGCCTTCTGGCGGCGCAGCCGCGTCGTGGTGGGCGGGGATGACGCCCTGCAAAGCAGCCTTGACTTCAGCTTGTACAGCCTGTATTGCTCGGTGGGGCGCGACAATGTCAGCAGCATGGCCGCCAAGGGCCTGTCCGGCGAAGGGTATGAGGGCCATTTCTTCTGGGATACGGAAATCTATGTGTTCCCCTTCTTCCTGCTGACCGATCCGGCACTGGCCCGCGGGCTGCTCGACTACCGGCACACCATATTGCCCGCCGCGCGGGAACACGCCCGCCTGATGGGCCATGAAAGGGGCGCGCTGTACCCCTGGCGCACCATCTCCGGGTCCGAGTGCTCGGGCTACTTTCCCTCGGGCTCGGCGCAGTATCACCTCAGCGGCGATGTGGCCCACGCCTTCCTTCAGTACTATTACGCCACGGGCGACCTTGCCTACATGGCCGAGCGGGGCGGCGAGGTGCTGGTGGAGACCGCGCGCCTGTTCCTGGACGCGGGGCACTGGCACGAGGGCACCTTCCGCATCGGCGCGGTGACGGGGCCGGATGAATACAGCTGCGTGGTGGACAACAACTTCTACACCAACGCCGGCGCGCAGGAAACCATGCGCGGCGCCGCTATGATGACCCGCAGGCTGTGGGAGGCCGGCCTGGCCGGGCAGCTGATTGCGGCCACCGGCGTGACGCAGGAGGAGCTGGCCGCCTTTGAACAGGCGGCGGACGCCATGTACCTGCCCTATGATGAAAAGTTGGGCATCCACGCCCAGGATGACGGCTTCCTCAAGCTGGCCACGCTGGATTTGGCCGCCATCCCCAGGGAGAACTTCCCCTTGCTGCTGCACTATCACCCGCTGTGGCTGTACCGCCACCAGGTGTGCAAGCAGGCGGACACGGTGCTGGCTCACTTCCTGTACGAGGATCTGGCCGATGAGGGCATCATGCGCCGAAGCTACGACTACTACGAGCGCTGCACCACCCACGACAGCTCGCTGTCTACCTGCGTGTTTGCCATCATGGCAGCGCGCCTGGGCGACATGGGCAAGGCGGTGGACTACTTCCGCCAGTCGGCCACGATGGATTTGGATGACGCGCACGGCAACACCAAGGACGGCATCCACACCGCCAACATGGGCGGCACCTGGCTGGCCATCACGGCGGGCTTTGGCGGCCTGCGCGTCAAGCCGGACGGCCTGCACCTGCACCCGCGCCTGCCCGATGCGTGGCGCGCGTACAGCTTCCCCCTCACCTGGCGGGGCAGCGAGTTGCGCGTGCATGTGTCGCCCAAGGGCTGGCGCATCGTGCTGGCCGAGGGGGAGGCCGTGGATGTGCATGTCAACGGGCAATGCCTGCGGGTGGCGGCGGGGCAGTGTGCCCAGGGACAACTGGAGCACTGAACTCAATCACAAATGCTTCGCTGAACCTGTGTTTTTCCGCACACGCCTTGCCTCTTTCAGTCAGCGTATGCGCCGCTGCGCCTCCTTCTTTCGGCTTCGCGGAAACGAAAAAATCCATCGTTCATCCGTGCATTTGCTCCCTCGTTCAGTACAAGAATAACCTGCATGTATACAAGAACCCGGCACAGCGCGCAGGCTGGCCGGGTTCGTTATTTCGCGGTAATGGATTATGCCTGCGGCCTGTCGTCCTGCGCCCACAGCGTCAGCCGCGCGTATTCGCGCACCACGATGTAGGCGTAGGGGGCCTGGCCCGGCATATCCCGGTCGCGGAACACCAGCGTGTGCGGCACGCCCAGCGCCGTGAAGAGCGTGCGGGTGTAGCGCTCGGCCCCGGCGCTCAAGGCCTCATTTAGCAGGGTATCAGCCAGGGCGGCCACCTGGCCTTCATCCGGCTTGCCGCCGGTGGCGCTGAGGTAGTTGCTGCGCAGCAGGCGGTTCATCATGCGCAGCAGGTTGCCCACCGGTTCATCCCGCCACAGCAAAAAGCGCTCGGTCAGCCCGCCGCCCAGCAGCACGCCCAGGCTGGCGCGCGCATCCTCCTGGGGCATGCGGGCCATGGCCTGCAGGTAGCTGATGGAAAACAGCAGCGCGTCTTTCGTGCCGGTAAAGCGGTTGCAATGCGCCAGCACCTGCATGAACACCGGGTCGGTCTCATGCCCCTGGTAGCAAAAGGCGCGCATGGCGTCATCCACCCGGTAGTGCCAGGCGCGACCCAGGTGGGCGCGCAGCCCCATGCGGGCAAAGGCATCATCGCTGCTGCACAGCAGTGTGAGCGGCAATTGGCGGTAGGCGGGCAGGTCCTGGGCGGCAACGCTTGGGGCGGCAAAGCCATAGCCCTGCACATGCTCGGGCCGCAGGCCCTGCTGCATCTGCCGCCACAGCCACAATTGCAGCACCGCGGCGCCCTGGCTGTGCCCCGCGGCAAACAGGGTGAAGCGGCTGTCCGCCCGGCGGGCCTCGGCCAATATGTCGGCCAGCGTCAGCCGGGGCAGGCCCAGCTGCGCCGCCGTCTGGTCGAAGCGGATCTTGCCGCAGTTGTCCTCAAATTGGCGCGTCACCGCCAGAAAGCCCGCGTGAAAGCCCTCCGGGTGGGCGAAGTGGAAGTTGACCTCCCAGTCCATGCGCCGCTTGCCCGTGCCCATGAAGCCGATGGCCACCGCGTAGCGGCCGCCCGGCAGCGGGTGGATCATGGTGACGGCCTTGCCGGTCTGCGCGGGGCGGGCCTTCCACACGCGGCCGGCCACCTGGCGGATGACCCGGCGGGAGGAGATGTGCCGCCGCGCGGCCACGGGCACCCACTGGTTGAGCACGCGCTGGTACAGCGGGCGGCCTGCGGCATCGGCCACGGCCACGCCGCCCATCAGCCGCTCGTCCGCCTGGATGGAGATGTCCGTCCAGCCGGCGGCCAGCCAGGGCTCCACCCGAAAGTCGTAGCTGAGCGCCGACAATTCCAGCGCAAAGCGCGCGGCCTCCCGGTCCGGGGCCTGCGCGGGCGCCTGCGTGAAAAAATCTAATTCGCTCAGGTCAATCTGCGTGTGCGGTCCGTAGCTGGTCATAATTTCCTCCCGCTTATACCAAACTCAATCACAAATGCTTTGCTAAACTCGTCTTTTTCCGCCCCCGCTTTGCCTCTCTTAGTCGGCGTAGACGCCGCTATGCCTTCTTCTTTCGGCTTTGCGGGGACGAAAAAATCCATCGTTTATTGGTCTGGTACCGAAATTTCGGACAAAGCATTCGTGTGGGTACCTCCTCGTCGTAGGTAACCAGTCAATAATTTACGAAGCAACAGGGCGGTCAAAGTGGTACATCTCGTACTCCACAGGGGGCAGGTAGTCCAAGCTGGAGTGCAGGCGCACCCGGTTGTAGTAAAGAAGGTATTCATTCACCGCCCTGGAAACCTGTTCCCGCGTCTGGAAGTGTTTGTTCTCAAGCCACTCAATCTTTAAAGTCTTGAAAAAGGATTCAGCGCAGGCATTGTCGTAAGGATTACCCGCTGCGCTCATGCTTTGACGGCCTCCCGCGTTGGCAACAGCCGTGCGGAAATCACTGGCGGCATACTGGCAGCCTCGGTCGCTGTGAAAGATGTACCCCTTACCCGGTCGGCGGTTTTTCAAGGCGTTTTCAAACGCCGCAATCGCCAGGTGACGGTCAATCCGCTTACTGAGCGCGAAACCCACCACACGCCTTGAAAACAGGTCCAGAACGGTGCACAGGTATTGCCATCCCTCGTCTGTGCGGATATAAGTCATGTCCGACACCCAAACCTTGTTCGGGCTTTCCGGCAACACCCCTGGCTTGAGCAGGTTTGGGAAAACGCCAAGATGGTGGTTGGAATTGGTGGTGTTGACACGTCGGCGGCAGGTAACCGGTATCAGGCCTTCCAGAAGCATGATGCGTCTCACCTGCTTGCGGTCTATCCGAATTCCCTGCCGGGTCAATTCGGCCACAATGCGCCGTGCACCATAGATTCTGCGATGCTCGTAGAACACGTTTTTTACATGCTGAATCCGCAAACGCTCTCGGTATTGCCGTTGGGTCTCGCCTCGCTTGTGGTGTTCGTAGTAGCCCTGACGGCGGACGTCCAGCAGGCGGCACATGGCTTTCAAGGACAGACCCGGCACCGCGTTCTTGTCAATCCAGGCATACTTCAGCGCGGGTCTTTCGCAAAGTATGCCGCTGCTTTTTTTAGGAATTCGTTCTCAAGTTCCAGCTGTTTGAGCCTGCGCTTCAGGCGGCTGAGCTCATCTGCTCCATCCTGCTCAGTGCGCGGTGTGAAGGCTCCGTCCGGATCCATCTCAAACTGCTGTCTCCACTTGTACAGCGTATTCTCGTGAATGCCGTATTCGTGGGCTACGCTGCGGGGTGTGCGGCCTTCCTCAACCAGTGTAACCGCTGCAATCTTCTCTTCCCGGGTGAACTTGCTCTTGCGTGGCATATGATTCAACTCCTCTGTGTTTGAATTCTACCACACTAATGACTTGTCCGCTTTCATGGGGCCAGGGCATATCCTCGCATTTCCTCATTCGTTTTGTATCCTATTCTACCACGCGCGCAGCTTGCCCGCTACGCCGGACGCATGGCCGAGGAGGGGCATATAGTACAATGGAAAGGCAATGCATAGCACTATCAAAACTTAATAATTTCGTAACAACTATTTACATATCCGTCATAATGTGATATTCTGTGGCCGCAATCAAAAGAAACGGCGGTGGCAAATGATGCGGTCTAACAGGAAACTTCGGATGATGCTGGCCTTGCTGTGTGCAGCTTTGTTGCTGCCCGCGCTGGCGCAGGCCTCCTATGGCATCCTGCGGCCGGATACCCAGGGGCCCCAGGTGCAGGCCATGCAGCAGGCGCTGGGCTCGCTGGGCTTTTCGCTAAGCGCAGACGGCAAGTACGGCCCGATGACGGTGACCGCCGTGACGGCGTTTCAGCGCCAGCAGCAGCTCAAGGAGGACGGCATCGCAGGCGGTCAGACGCTGGGGCGGCTGTATCAGCTGGCTCCCTCCTTTGCGCCGGGGGCCGCCGCAGCACCCCAGGCACCGGCTGTGCCTGCCCAGCCCGCGGCGCCCGCCCAGGGGGATACCATACAGCCCCAGCTGGGCGCGCGGCTGGAGGTGGGCAGCAACGGCCCGCAGGTGGCCCTTTTGCAGGCCGCCCTGGCCAGCAAGGGCTATCAGAGCGGCCGCGGCGATGGCGTGTTTGACGGCGGCACGCGCAATGCCGTCATCGCCTTTCAGCGCGCCAACGGGCTGAGCGCCGACGGCATCGCCGGCAGCCAGACGCTGGGCCGCCTGTACGGCTCGGCCGCCCGGCCCGCGGCACCTGCCCAGCCCCAGGCCCCCAGCGGCCTGGCCGCAGGCAGCGCTTTGGTGGCCACCGGCAACACTGGCGGCCTGCGCTACCGCAGCACGGCCTCCTCGGCCAATGGCAACAACGTGATGGGCACTTTGCCCAACGGCGTGACGGTAGAGGTGCTGGAGCGCGGCGGCGAGTGGACGCGCATGCGCTACCGGGGCAGCACCGGCTATGTGATGAGCCGCTACCTGGCCTTTGCCGAGGGAACGCCGGTCACCGGCGCGCCCGCAGTGCCCGCTGTGCCGGCGGATACAGCGCCCGCCCCCAGCCCGGTGCCCGCGCCGGGAGCAGGCCAGGTGGCCATTTCGGGCAGCGCGGTGGTGGCTACCGCCAACGGCGGCAGCCTGCGCTTCCGCGCCAGCGCCGGCACCGCCGGCAACAACGTGCTGGCCAGCATCCCCAACGGCACCTCGCTGCAGGTCATCGCCCGCATGGGCGACTGGACACGCTGCATCTTCAATGGCCAGGAGGGCTATGTGATGAGCAGCCACCTGCGCTTTGCCGATCAGGCCGCCCCGCAGCCGCCCGCCGGCGGCGGGCAAACCCCGGCGCAGCCCGATGTGGCCTTTATCCGCATCCTGCGCCCGGGCGACAGCGGCGCGGATGTCAGCCGCCTGCAAGCCCTGCTGAGCAGCCTGCAATACGCCGCCCAGGCCACAGGCACCTATGACGCCGCCACCGAGGGCGCCGTGCGCGCCTTCCAGATGAACAACGCCCTCAAGGCGGATGGCCGCTTCGGCCCGCAGACGGCAGGCGTGCTGCTGTCCGGCTCCGCCCGCCCGGCGCCCGATCCCGCCGATGATACCCCCACCACCGTGACGCCCGGCGGCGAGGCCACGCCGCCCGCCATCGACCCCTCTGTGGGCAAGATCGGCGGCCCGTCCGCCTCCTCGGTCAAGCTGCTCCACTGGTACACCCAGGTCAAGCCCCAGCTGTCCGGTGGCAAGGTGTTCCGCGTGTACCACCCGGGCAGCGGCATCAGCTTCAACCTGCGCCACTACTCCGCCGGGCGGCACGCCGATGCCGAGCCCGCCACCATGCAGGACACCCAGCTGCTCAACGCGGCCTTCGGCCCGGCCGCCTGGACGCCGCGCGCCGTGTACGTCAACCTGCCCGACGGCAGTTGGACGCTGGCCACCATGCACAACTTCCCGCACCTCAGCGGCGCTGTCAGCGGCAACGGCTTCAACGGCCACCTGTGCGTCCACTTCCTGCGCGATCTGGACGAAACCAAGCGCACCGACCCGAACTACGGCATGTTCAACCAGGAGCGCATCCGCGCCACCTGGAAGAGCATGACGGGGGAAGAGGTGAAGTAGATTAGATGTGGAAATTCGGAATTCGGAATGCGGAATTCGGAATAAATGAAGTTAGGCCAAGCATATAGCCAAGGCTAATTACCATAACAGGAGCCGGCCATGCGCATGTCGCAAGGCCGGCTCCTTGATGTTACCCATCCATTCCTAATTCCTAATTCCGAATTCCGAATTCAGATTCCCGCATTCCGAATTTCCTTTCCTACACCACCCCCTGCGCCATCATGGCCTCGGCCACCTTGGCAAAGCCGGCCACATTGGCGCCCAGGGCGTAGTTGCCGGGCTGGCCGCAGTCCGCCGCTGCCCGGTCGATGGCGCGGAAGATGCAGTGCATGATGTCCCGCAGCCTGTCGTCCACCTGATCAAAGGCCCAGCACAGGTGGGTGGCGTTCTGGCTCATCTCAAGCCCGCTGACGGATACGCCGCCCGCGTTGGCCGCCTTGCCGGGGGCATACAGCACGCCGTGCGCCTGCAAAAGGCCCACGGCCTCCTGCGTGAGGGGCATGTTGGCGCCCTCGGCCAGGGCCAGCAGGCCGCCGCTTACCAGCCTCTGGGCGGCGCGGGCGTCCAGCTCGTTCTGGGTGGCGCAGGGCAGGGCGACCTGGCAGGCCACGGCCCAGATGCCGGCCGCCCCCTCGTGGTAGTGGCTGCCGGGCACGCGCCGCGCGTACTCGCTGATGCGGCCGCGCTCGGCCTCCTTGATCTGGCGCAGCATGGCCAGGTTGATGCCCGCCTCGTCCACAACATAGCCCTGGGAGTCGCTCATGGCCACCACGGCCATGCCCATCTGCTGCGCCTTTTCGGCGGCGTACAGCGCCACGTTGCCCGAGCCCGACACCACGGCACGCATGCCCCGGGGGCTCATGCCGTGGGCCTGCATCATGGCCTCCAACAGGTAGCAAAGGCCATAGCCCGTGGCCTGCTTGCGCACCAGCGAGCCCCCGTAGCTGAGGCCCTTGCCCGTCAGCACGCCTTCAAAGCGTCCGGTCAGCCGCTTGTACTGGCCAAAGAGGTAGCCGATCTCCCGCGCGCCCACGCCGATGTCGCCGGCGGGCACGTCGGTATCCGGGCCCACGTGGCGGTACAGCTCCGCCATGAAGCTCTGGCAAAAGCTCATCACCTCGCCGTCGCTCTTGCCCTTGGGGTCAAAGTCGCTGCCGCCCTTGCCGCCGCCCATGTTGAGGCCCGTCAGGCTGTTTTTGAGCACCTGCTCCAGCGCCAGAAACTTCATCACGCTCAGCGTCACATTGGGGTGAAAGCGCAGCCCGCCCTTGTAGGGGCCGATGGCGCTGGAATACTGCACGCGGTAGCCGCGGTTTACCTGCACGCGGCCTGCATCGTCCACCCACGGCACGCGAAAGGCGATCGCGCGCTCGGGCTCCATAAACCGCTCCAGCAGGCCGGCGTGCTCATACTCCGGGTGGCTGTCCATCAGCGGGCCCAGGGAATGCAGGATTTCCTCCGCGGCCTGCAAAAACTCGCCCTCGTGCGCGCAGCGCGCCCTCAGGCCATCCAACACCCGTTGCGCATACTCGTTCATCCGCCTGCCTCCCTCCGGGCCCGGGCGGGCCCATGGGCAGCATCGTACCCGCAGAAAATGGCGCTGACAAGGGGAGAGCCTGCATTTCCTGTGTACAAAATGCACATCGGCTTACGCCCACGGCAGCAAACCGGCTGAACTTTTTTTGACCGCGACCCTGGTTTCTGCTATGCTCCCATCAGTTGAAATCATAGGAGGAGGCGCCTGAATGATCACATTAAAATCCCTGTCGTCTGCCGCACTGCACAGCCCAGTGACCGTCGTTTTGCTGGGGGAGGGGCGCAGCCGCGCCGATGCGCTGCCCAAAGCGCTGCTCAGCGGCCTGGATGCGCTGGCCCTCAAGCCCGGCAAGGCGGAAGCCCTGCGCACGGTGACCGAGGGCAAGGTCAGCACCGCGCTGTACGGCCTGCTGCCCAAGGAGGTCACCTACGATGCGCTGGAGGAGTTAGTGGCCGAACTGGTCAAGCAGCTGCGCGCCTGCAAGGCTTCGCAGGTCGATGTGCTGCTGGCCGATGACGCCCTGCTGGCCCTGACCGGCGCGCTGTATAAGCAGCTGCTGCTGGCCGACGACGGCTTTGACCGCTACCAGACCACCGGCCTTGCACCCATCAATGCAGATAAGCCCGAGCAGGAGCCCAAGCAGCCCTTCAAGCCCGCCTTCACCGTGTACCTGCCCGCTGCGTTCGACCTGGCGGCCGAGCAGGGCAAGCTGAAAGAGGCCAATCAAATGGCTGCGGGCATCCGCCAAGCGCGCCGCCTGGTCAACGAGCCGGCCAACGTGATGACGCCGGCATATCTGGCGGAGGAAGCCTTAAAGCTGGCCCGGGAGCACGGCTTTGACATCGAGGTGTACGACGAGCAGCAGATCCAGCAGATGGGCCTCACGGCCTTCTGGAGCGTGGCCAAGGGCTCGGACGAGCCGCCGCGCTTCCTCGTGATGCGCTACATGAACAACCCGGACACCAAGGAACTGCTGGCGCTGGTGGGCAAGGGCCTGACCTACGATTCGGGCGGCTATGCCATCAAGCCCGCCGCCGGCATGGAGACCATGTTCTGCGACATGGGCGGCGCGGCCGCGGTCATCGGCGCCATGAGCGTGCTGGCCGCCATGGGGGCGCGGGTCAACGTGGTGGCCGTGGTAGCGGCGTGTGAAAACATGATCTCCGGCCATGCCTACCACAATGGCGACATCATCCCAAGCCTGGCCGGCAAGTACATCGAGGTGGTCAACACCGATGCCGAGGGCCGCATCACGCTGGCGGACGCCATCACCTACGCGGCCACCGTGCTCAACGCCGACAAGATCATCGATATCGCCACGTTGACGGGCGCTGTGGGCGTGGCGCTGGGCCACGAGATCACCGGCGTGGTGGCCGACGACGAGGGTATCTGGCAGGCGCTGCAGCAGGCGTCGGACGCCAGCGGCGACAAGGTGTGGCGCATGCCCCACTTTGACCATCTGGCCAAGCACAACAAGTCCGACCGTGCCGACATCAAAAACTCCGGCGGCCGCCCGGCGGGCACGGCCACCGCGGCGCTGTTCTGCCGCGCGTTCGCCTGTGGCAAGCCCTGGGGCCACCTGGATATCGCCGGCACCGCCTACCAGCAAAAGGCCAGCGCCAAGGCGCCGCTGGGCGCCACCGGCGTAGGCGTGGAGCTGCTGACCCGGGCGGCGCTGACGCTGTTTGATGAGTAACGGTTAAATGTAACAATGCCGGCAGAGAGCAAAGTGTGCTGATCTGCCGGCATTTTGTTGTCAGCGTTGGGCGGGATCAACAAGGCGCAAGCCGTAAGTTGCGCCATGTGCTATAATGTGCACGTCGATTCGGGAACACGCCCGGACACAGGGAGGCAATATGCGGCAAGCATTGGAAGCATACAACAGGTGGCTGAACTACCCGCAGCTGGACGAGGGCATGCGCGCAGAGCTGGAGGCCATCCGGGACCAGCCGGAGGAAATCGCCGACCGCTTCTGGCGGGGGCTTGGCTTTGGTACCGGCGGCCTGCGGGGCATCATGGGCGCGGGCACCAACCGCATGAACATGTATACCGTGGCCAAGGTGACGCGGGGCTTTGCCAAGTACCTGAGCGGCATCAGCGATTTGCCCAGCTGCGCCATCGGCTATGACAGCCGCAACCAGTCGGCGGCCTTCGCCCGGCTGGCCGCCGCCGTGCTGGCCGACAAGGGCGTGCGGGTGCACCTGTTTGATGAGCTGGTGCCCGTACCCATGCTCAGCTTTGCCGTGCGCTACCTGCACTGCGATGGCGGCGTGATGATCACCGCCAGCCACAACCCCTGCGAGTACAACGGCTACAAAGTGTACGACCGCACGGGCTGCCAGGTGAGCGACGCGGTGGCCGGGGAGATCGCCGGGCACATCGCCCGCCAGAGCGACCTGGTGATGCGGCTGCCCGAATACGAGCAGTACAGCCGCAAGGGGCAGATACGCACCATTGACCGCGATGTGGGCGACGCCTTTCAGGAGGCGGTGCTGCACCACAGCCTGCTGATGCCGCCGGCCCCGCTGCATGTCGTCTACACGCCGCTGCATGGCGCGGGCAACCGGACCGTGCGCCGGGTGCTGGGCAGCCTGCCCAACATCCGCGTGAGCGTGGTGCCCCAGCAGGAGGCCCCGGACGGCAACTTCCCCACCGCGCCCCAGCCCAACCCGGAGAATCCCCAGGCCATGGCGCTGGCCATGCAGCTGATGGAGGAGCTGGAGGCCGATATCTGCCTGGCCACCGACCCGGATTGTGACCGCCTGGGCGTGGGCGTGCGCACCAAGGAGGGCAGCGTGCTGCTCACGGGCAACCAGGTGGGCGTGCTGCTGCTGCACTTCATATGCGAAGGGCGCACCGCCCGGGAGGATATGCCCCAGAACCCCATCGCCATCCGCAGCATCGTCACCACGCCCATGGCCGATGCCGTCGCCCAGCACTTTGGCGTGCAGATGGTCAGCGTGTTGACGGGCTTTAAGTACATGGGCGACCGGATCAACCGCCTGGAGCGCGAGGGCGCGGCCGATCGCTTCCTCCTGGCGTTTGAGGAGAGCATCGGCTTTTTGGTCGGCCCCTATATCCGCGATAAGGACGCGGTGGGCGCCGCCATGCTGGTGTGCGAGATGGCCTCCTACTACCGCAGCCTGGGCATGGACCTGCTGGCCGCCTACCAGGCGCTGGAGCAGCGCTTTGGCATCTACCTGTCACAGATGGAGGCCATCCGCCTGGAGGGGCCGCAGGGCGCGGCCGACCTGGCGCGGGTGATGGATGCCCTGCGGCAGCAGGGGCAGATCGCCGGGATGGAGGTCGTGCAGCGCACGGACTACCTGGCCGACGAGACCGGCCTGCCGCCCAGCGACGTGCTGGCCTTTCAGCTGGCGGGCGGGTGGCACCTGACGGTGCGCCCCTCGGGCACCGAGCCGCTGCTCAAGCTGTACTTCACCTTGAAGGGCACGGAGGCCGAGCAGGCCCAGGCCGATATGGAGGCCTTCCGCGGCGATGTGCGCGCGATGATTGACAGTATTCTATAACGCGGGAGTTGTTTATTCCTTGTACTGGCATGGCGGTTGACCAGATCGTCCATTGCGGCCCTGCCCGGCGCGCCCTACAATGCCCCCATCAAAGGCGATGACCGGGAACAGGTAGCCCCGCGCCCTCCCTTTCAGAGAGCCCCCGGCCGGTGCAAGGGGGCAGGGAACGCCGGGTGAGTACATCCCGAGAGCCGCAGGCTGAACGGTGAGTAGGCCGCGCCGTTTTCCCCACGTTACAGGGGAAGGCAATCTCAGTTGCCCAAAGGCCGCTTCGGCGGCAAAATCGAGGTGGTACCGCGGATCATCCGCCCTCTGCACAAGCAGGGGGCGTTTTGTTTCATCATAGGGCGTTGCCCGCCGAGAGGAGAAAACCATGAAAACACTCAAGAGAATGATCACCCTGGCGCTGATTCTCTGCCTGATGGCGCCGGCCCTGTCCCTGGCCGAGGTCAAGGATAAGCCGCTGGTGGGCATCATCCAGTATGTGGCGCACCCGGCGCTGGACGCGGCGCGCGACGGCTTTCTGGAGGGGCTCAAGGAACTGGGCTACGAGGATGGGGTCAACATCACCGTGGACACACGCAATGCCAACGCCAGCCCGGATATCTTAAGCTCCATCGCCGATCACTTTATCGGCGAGTCGGCGGCGCTGGTGCTTGCCATTGCCACCCCGGCGGCGCAAACCATGGCCGGCAAGAGCGAGACCATCCCGATCCTGGGCACCGCCATCACCGACTATGTGGCCGCCAAGCTGGCCGCCAGCAATGAGGAGCCGGGCTACAACGTATCCGGCACCACGGACATGAACCCCATCAAGGAGCAGATTGACCTCATCCGCCACATGGCGCCCGGGGTGAAAACCGTGGGGCTGCTCTACACCTCCAACGAGGACAACTCCATCTTGCAGGCCCGCCAGGCCAAGGAGCACATTGAGGCCGCCGGCATGAAGTACGTGGAGGTGACGGTGAACAACTCCAACGACGTGCAGCAGGCAGCGCAGAGCATCGTGGAGCAGTGCGACGCCATCTATGTGCCCACCGACAACGTGGTGGCTTCCTCCATGTCCATCGTGCACGAGGTGGCCGTAGCCCGCAAGATCCCCATCTTCTGCGGTGAGGCCGGGCAGATATTGGGCGGCGGTACGGCCACGCTGGGCATCAGCTACTACAACCTTGGCAAGCAGACGGCGCAGATGGCCGTGGACGTGCTGAACGGCGCCGACATCAGCAAGATGCCCATCCAGGCGCAGAGCGAGTTTGAGTACACCATCAACAAAACCATGTGTGACCTGATCGGCTTGGAGATCCCCGAGGACCTGCTGCCCTTCGCCATTGAGGTGCCGTAACAGGCCCGGCGCACGCTGCCCTGCTGTCAGGTTGAGGGGTATCACCGCAAAACTGCCTGAAATTCGAGCGTTTATCGGGTTATAACCGCAAAACTTTCCTGCGCGGGCGCAGCGACATTCCCCTCGCAGGCGGCAGGCCGGTGTTGTACTAATCCTGTACTTGTCTATTATCGCCGCGTTTCCGACCGAATGATACATTGTCGCCCCCGGAGGTCTGGGTTAAGATACGCACATTCAAAGGCGAGGATCGGGAACCATGGCCGCGTCCATCCCTTCAAGAGAGCTTCCGGTTGGTGCGAGGAGGCAGGGAAACACGGCGAGTTCATCCCAGGAGCCGCAGGCTGAACTGTCAGTAGGCCGTGCCGGAGTCCCTCCGTTACAGGGGAAGGCAATGTCAGTTGCCCAAAGGCCGCTGTGGCGGCGAAATTGAGGTGGTACCGCGGAACATCCGCCCTCTGCAATCAGCAGAGGGCGTTTTGTTTGATCAGTACGGTGATTGGTCACAATGGCCGTATCACAGGGCAAACGCCCAAGAGAGGAGATTCCTATGAACACCCTACGGAAAAGCATCGCCCTTATCCTGGCCCTCACCCTCAGCCTGACGGTGTTTTCCGTTTTTGCTGAGCGGGACAAGCCCCTCATCGGCATCATCCAGATTGTGGACCATGTGGCGCTGGACGCCGCGCGCCAGGGCTTTGTGGACGCGCTGGCCGAGAATGGCTACAAGGACGGCGAAAGCGTGACCCTCGACTACCGCAACGCCCAGGGCAGCCCGGACGTGCTGTCTTCCATCGCCGATCACTTTGTGGCCGAGAAGGCCGACCTGGTGCTGGCCATCGCTACCCCCTCGGCGCAAACCATGGCGGGCAAGACGGACAGCATCCCGATCCTGGGCACGGCCATCACCGACTATGTCAGCGCGCGCCTGGCGCAGAGCGACGACAAGCCGGGCTACAATGTGACCGGCACCACCGACATGAACCCCATCAAGGAGCAGATTGAGCTCATCCGCCGCTTCCTGCCCGAGGCCAAGACCATCGGCCTGCTCTACACCGCCAGCGAGGACAACTCCGTCCTGCAGGCGCAGATCGCCCGCGATGTGATTGAGGGCATGGGCATGGCCTACACCGAGGTGACCGTGCACAACTCAAACGACGTGCAGCAGGCCACCCAGAGCATCATGGACAAGTGCGACGCCATCTACATCCCCACCGACAACGTGTTTGCCTCCGCCATGCCCGTGGTATACGAGGTGGCCATCCAGAACCAGAAGCCCGTGTTCTGCGGCGAGGCCGGCATGACCATGGGCGGCGGCCTGGCCACCCTGGGCGTCAACTACTACAACCTCGGGCACCAGACCGGCCTGATGGCCCTCAAGGTGCTGGCCGGAGAGGCCGTGGCCGACATGCCCATCGAGCGGCAGACCGACTTTGACTACACCGTCAACAAGACCTTCTGCGACGCGCTGGGCATCGCCATCCCCGAGGACCTGGTGCCCTACGCCAAGGAGATGGGCGAGAACTGACCCCAAACCCATTACCGCAACTCACCGCGCCTCCGCCAGGGAATCCCTGGCGGAGCCGCTGCGCGAAAAGGAGCCGCATGGAACAGATTCTGCTTGGCGCCCTGTCCCTGGGCCTGCTGTGGTCGGTGATGACCATCGGTGTGTACATCACCTTCCGCATCCTGTCCATCGCCGATATGACGGTGGAGGGCACTATCACGCTGGGGGCAGCGGTCACCGCGCGGGTGATCTCCCTGGGGGCCAGCCCCTGGCTGGGGCTGCTGCTGGCCATTGTGGCCGGCCTGCTGGCCGGGCTGATCACCGGCCTGCTGCACACCAAGCTGGGCATCCCCGCGCTGCTCAGCGGCATCCTCACCATGATCGCGCTGTTTTCCATCAACCTGCGGGTGATGACCAAGGCCAACATCTCCCTGCTGCGTATGCCCACGGTATACAGCCCGCTGATGGCCCTGGGGCTGGATAAGACCTGGGCGGTCATCGTGCTGGGCGGGCTGTGCGCGGCGCTGGTTATCAGCCTATTGTATTGGTTCTTCGGCACCGAGATCGGCAGCGCCATCCGCGCCACCGGCGCCAACCCCAACATGGTGCGTGCCCAGGGCATCCACACGGATACCACCATCATTTTAGGCCTGATGATCTCAAACGCCCTCGTGGGCATCTCGGGCTCGCTGATTGCCCAGTCGCAAAACTATGCTGATTTGCAGATGGGCACCGGCGCCATCGTCATCGGCCTGGCCAGCATGATCATCGGCGAGGTGCTGTTTGGCAAGCGCAACTTCTTTCTGCGGTTCCTCAGCATGGTGCTGGGCTCCATCACCTACCGCATCATCATCGCGCTGGTGCTCAAGATGGGCATGCCCTCTGACGACCTGAAGCTGTTCACCGCCATCACGGTGGTGTTTGCGCTGTCGCTGCCCAAGATCAAGGACCTGATCAACGGCAGGCTGCGCCCGCGGAAGGGGGGCGTATAGCATGCTGCGCGTGCAAAACCTCACCAAGGTATTCAACCACAACACCGTCAACGAGCGGGTGGCGCTGGACAACGTGAGCCTGACGCTGGACGCGGGTGACTTTGTCACCGTCATCGGCGGCAATGGCGCGGGCAAATCCACTTTGCTCAACTGCGTGGCCGGCCTGTACCCGCCGGATGCGGGCAGCATCTTCATCGACGATGCCAACGTAACCCGCCTGCCCGAGTACAGGCGCGCCGCCTACCTGGGCCGCGTGTTTCAGGACCCCATGATGGGCACGGCCGCCGACATGAACATCGAGGAAAACCTGGCCCTGGCCTACCGCCGCGGCCGGCCCCGCGGCCTCAGGTGGGGCATCAGCGCGGGGGAGCGGGTGTTGTACCGCCAGATGCTGGAGACCCTCGACCTGGGGCTGGAGACCCGCATGCAAAGCAAGGTGGGCCTGCTGTCGGGCGGGCAGCGCCAGGCGCTCACGCTGCTGATGGCCACGCTGCACAAGCCGCGCCTGCTGCTGCTGGACGAGCACACCGCGGCGCTGGACCCCAAGACCGCCAGGAAGGTGCTGGAGCTCAGCGACCGGTTTATACAGGACGGCAGCCTGACTACCATGATGGTCACCCACAACATGCGCGATGCCATCCGCCACGGCAACCGGCTGATCATGATGTCCGGCGGCAGCATCGCGGTGGATGTATCCGGCGAGGAAAAATCGCGCCTCACGGTGGAAGATCTGCTCAAGATGTTCGAGCAGGCGCGCGGCACGGACGGCTTCGGGGAGCCGGCGGCCGGCGACATGCGAGCGGAAGGCCAGGACGGCTCCCTCGTAGCGGGCGGCGGGGGATGCGGGTTGGAATCCCTCCATGAGGGCGGCGGCATCGCCGCCCCGGCCCATGTGGAAGCAGACCAGGGCCAACTGCCGGCAGACGCCGAGATCATCGGGGCGGATTTCGAGGCAGCGCCGCAGATGGGCGATTTTGGAATCGAAATCGGCGGCGGCGCCCCCCCAGCATCCCTGCCAGAAGTGGTCGGCGAACTCGAACCGGCGGCGGGCTTCGGCGAGGAGGGCCTCCGCTTCGGGCCGGGCGGGAGATTCGGGGGGGATTCTCCGCAGGAACCAGGCCGCTTCCCGCGGCATGATTTCGTCGAGCAGGAGGCGGGCGGTGGAGAGGGCATAGGCGGGGCTGTCGAGCCAGGCGCGGATGGCCTCGGCGTGTTCGGGGGCGAGGGCCAGGGCGAGTTGCTCGGCGAGCAGCTGTTCCCCGAGAGGCCGCAGGTGCAGGCCGTCGGGCTGGTGCACCTGGGCGCCGGGGCCGAATTCGCCGGCTTGGAGCCGTTCATGAAGGGATTGCACGACCGCACAGGCATCAAAGAGGCGGACCTGGTTTTCGGATGCGGCGACGCGCCGCTGGATGGCCAGACAGGCTTTGTGGGCGGCGGGCTCGGAGGGGGGCAGAGGATGTAGAGCCAGCGGCGGGCGGGTGAACA
>ENA-UOUL01003076-UOUL01003076.1-bioreactor-metagenome-genome-assembly--contig:-NODE-3076-length-17895-cov-5.101751_pt1 | contig 17895 bp, 19 predicted proteins | sample MGYA00249838_ERZ747220 | MGnify/ENA primary metagenome ERZ747220 (study PRJEB28778, sample SAMN05720191) | bioreactor metagenome | isolation source: Anaerobic biogas reactor | place: USA:Washington...
ATCATTCCTCCAAACAATATTTAGAGCATCTACTCTATTATTAAAATGGTATCATAATGTCCGACCAATTTCAATAGTTTTATGCACCCGATGGATAATCTGGTCGGATACGGTTCGTTTGCTTCATTTCGCGGGCACAATCTCCAGCCAGTAGCCATCGGGGTCCGCAATAAAATAGATGCCCATGCCCGGGTTTTCGTAGCAGATGCAGCCCATCTGCTGGTGCAGCCGATGGGCTGCCTCGTAGTCATTGGTGGTGAAGGCCAGGTGAAATTCGTTATCCCCCAGGTCGTAGCGCTCCTTGGGCCAGTCGCGCAGCCAGGTGAGCTCCAGCTGATGAGGGCCTGCGCCATCGCCCAGGTACACCAAGGTAAAGTCCTCCGCCTGCTTGCGGCGCACCTCTTTAAGCCCCAGCGCCTGCTGGTAGAAGGCCAGGGACTTGTCCAAGTCCATGACGTTGATGTTGTTGTGGGCAAAGGCAAATCGGGGCCCGGCGGGCTTGTGATCCATCACAGTGTCCTCCTTCATAATTCGGTATCCGGTTCGTCCGGCCCCAGGTCGCTGTTGAGTTCCATCAGCAGCATCTGGGGCGTGGGCAGGTCGGTCTCCAGGTCTTCCACATTGCGCAGCCTGCGCTCGATGGTGCGGGTTTTGCGGGTGGCATCCTCAATGCTCTCGCTGGCCTGGCGCAGGCGCTGCTGCGTCTTGTCCAGGATGTCGCCAAAGCGGCCGAACTCCTGCTTGACGATGCTGAGCAGCCGCCACACCTCGCCCGAGCGCTTTTCGATGGCCAGCGTGCGAAAGCCCATCTGCAAAGAGTTGAGCAGCGCTGTCAGCGTCGTTGGCCCGGCCACCACCACGCGGTGCTGGCGCTGCAGGGTTTCAGCCAGGCCGGGCACCTGCAATACCTGGGCATACAGCCCCTCGTTGGGCAGATACATCAGGGCAAAATCCACCGTGTAGGGCTGCACGATATACTTGGCGGCGATGCGCCCGCCCTCCACCTTGATGGCGTTGGCCAGCGCCTGCACAGCCAGGTCCACCTCGGCCTTCTCCCCCGCCTCCTGCGCGGCTTGCAGGCGCTCATACGCCTCCATGGGAAATTTGGCGTCAATCGCCAGGTACACGGGCTGCTCCTCCTCGCGGCCGGGCAGCAAGATGGCATACTCCACCCGCTCCTGGCTGCCCGGGCGGATGGCGACATTCTGTTCGTATTGCCCGCGGGTCAGCATATCGCGCAGCAGGTTGCCCAACTGCACCTCGCCCCAGGTGCCGCGGGTCTTTACATTGGTCAACACGCGCTTGAGGTCGCCCACGCCGGCAGCCAGCGACTGCATCTCGCCCAGGCCCTTGTACACCTGCTCCAGCCGGTCACTGACCTGCTGAAAGCTCTCGCCCAGGCGGCGGTTGAGGGTGGTGTGCAGGTTCTCGTCCACGGTCTTGCGCATTTCGTCCAGCTTTTCGGCATTTTCGCGCTGCATCTTGGTGACGCCCTCGTACAGGGTCTCCCGCATGCGCTCCACCTTCTGGTCGTTGGCGGCCAGGCGCTCGTCCAGCACGCGGCTGATGCTGCGCAGGCGATCCTCCTGCGCGGTGCCGGACTGGTCAAGCCGGGTGCCCAGGGCGTCCACCCGGGCGGCGGTGGCCTGGGCGCTGTCGTGCAGCAGGCTCTGCACAAAGCCCAGGTCGCGCGCGGCATCGGCCTCGCGGCGGGCCTCCACCTCCTGCATCAGGCGCTCGATATAATCGGTCACCGTCTCCTCCTGGCGGGCCTGCAGGTCGGCCGACTCGCGCGCCAGGCGCACCAGCCGCACCAGTACCGCAATCAGCAGCGCCACCGCGATCAGCAGCAGCGCCCCAAACAGCAGTGCCCCTGGGTCCTGCGCCAAATCAGCCATGGGAGATGCCCTTGCGCCAGTGCTCGTAGCACAGGCCGATATAGCGGATGCTCTGGTGGTTGTCGATAAGTACCTGGGCACCTTCTTTGATCACGCTGCCCTGCGGGTCCACGCGGGTGTTCATGGTGGCCTTTTTGCCGCACCAGCACAGGCCGCCGGGCACCTCCTCAATGACCTCGGCCAGGCGCAACAGCGCCGCCGAGCCCGGGAAAAACTGGCCCCGGAAATCGGTCTTGAGCCCGTAACAGAAGATATCCAGGCTGTCCGACAATTCGGCCAGCTCCTGTACCTGCGCTTCAGAGAGGAACTGCGCCTCATCAATGAACAGATATTGAAAATCGCTGTGCGCGCGCTGGGCGGCCAGCCACAGCAGCTGCTCGCGGATGCTGTGAGTGGGGCCCAGCACCAGCTCGGCGTCCGCCTGCAGGCCAACGCGGGAAAAGACCACGTTCTGCCCGGCGCGGGTGTCCACCGCGGGCTTGACCAGCGCCACCTTGAGCCCCAGCTGCTGGTAGTTGTAGCGCTGCATCAGCAGTTGGGCCGTCTTGCTGGAGCCCATCACGCCATAGTAGAAGTGCAGCATTACAGCTCGCGCCTCCCCTCCATGGCCTTGGACAGCGTGACCTCGTCAGCATATTCCAAATCGCTGCCCACGGGCACGCCATGGGCGATGCGGGTTACCCGCACGTTCATGGGCTTGATGAGCCGCGCCAGGTAGGCCGCCGTGGCCTCGCCCTCGATATCCGGGTTGGTGGCGATGATGACCTCGCGCACGGTGTCGTCCTGCAGGCGCTGGAGCAGCTCGCGGATGCGGATGTCCGCCGGGCCCACCCCGTCCATGGGCGACAGCACGCCGTGCAGCACATGGTACAGGCCGCGGTAGTCGTGCACGCGCTCCATGGCGGCCACATCACGCGGATCGCGCACCACGCACAGCTGGCTGCGGTCGCGCTCGTCATTGGCGCAGATGGTGCACAATTCCCCGGTGGTGTAGTTGCCGCACCGGTCGCAAAAGCGCACGGCGCGGCGGCCCTCGATCAGTGCATCGCTGAGGGCCTGCACGCGCTCCACCGGCATGGAGACGATATGATAGGCCAGCCGCTGGGCGGTCTTGCGCCCGATGGAGGGCAGCCTGGCCAGCTCGGCGGCTATCTGGTCAATGGGGCCCAGGCCTGCGCTCATTTACAGCAGACCGCCCATCCCGCCGGGCGCCAGCGCGGCCATGGTCTTTTCGCGGGTTTCTTCACCCAGGCGCAGCGCCTCGTTGACCGCGGCCATCACCATATCCTCCAACATCTCCACATCATCGGGGTCAACGGCCTCGGGCTTGATGGTGAGGCTGAGCAGCTCGCGCTTGCCCGATACGCGGCAGGATACCATGCCGCCGCCGGCGGACGCCTCATATTCCTTCACGTCCAGCTCTTCCTGCGCGCGGGCCAGGTCCTCCTGCATTTTTTGCGCCTGGCGCATCAGCTGCTGCATGTTGCCGCCCCCGCCGAAACCGCCGAACTGCCTGCCTTTTGCCATGGATAAAATCCTCCTTGAAGCCTTGCGTTGATGGGGCAAAGTATACCATAGGTAGTTGTTGTTTGCAAAGAATCTACCGCCCCTTGGGGGCCTTGGCCGCCTTGGTGCCGGCCGCCTTTTTGACGTAGCGCACCGGGATGCTGATGGTGGGTGTGTCCTCGCCCTTTATGGTGAAGCGCAGGTGCTCCTCCGCCAGCACAAGGGTGCCGGTGCTGCCCTGCACCTGCCCCTCCCTGAGCAGCCGCTGGGCGATGGCCGCCGTCAGCCGGGGGCCGTTTGCCCGGGCCAGCGCGTCCTTCCACAGGGTGAAGGGGCAGCCCGCCTTCCAGGCGGTACAGCCAAAGGCACGGTCGGTCTCCTGCACGGGCTGGCCGCACAGCGGGCAGGCCACATCCGGCAGCAGTTTGACCGCCGCGCGCACCTTGCCGCCGCGGCCGCGCACCTCCTTTTCAAAGGCAATGTCCTTGCGCTCGTCTCGCGCATGGGCCGTCAAAAAGGCGCTCAGCCGGCGGATGCCCTCCATAAAGCGGTCGGTATCCTGCTGTCCCTGGGCGATGCGCGTGAGCGCCTGCTCCCACCGGCCGGTCATCTCAGGGGAGGCGATCTCATCGGGCACGGCTTCAATCAGCTTTTCCCCCTTGTCGGTGGCAAAGATGGCCTTGCCCCTCCGCTGGGCGTAGCGCACCTGGATGAGCCGCTCGATGATGGCGGCGCGCGTGGCCGGTGTGCCCAGGCCGGCGCCCTTCATCTGCTCGCGCAGCGCCTCGTCCTCAATCTCCCGGCCCGCGTTTTCCATGGACAGCAGCAGGCTGGCATCGGTGTGGGGCGGCGGCGGCTTGGTGCTCTCCTTTTTGACGGAGGCGCCGGCCACGGTGCGGCCGTCCCCTTCCTTGAGCGCGGGCAGGGCGGCCTCGTCCCCCTCCGCCTTGTCCGGCTGCTGGTACACCTGCTTCCAGCCCGGGATCAGGGTGGTGCGCCCCAGCGTTTTGAAGCGCTCGCCCTCGCACAGGGTGATGACCCGCAGCGCCTCGTACACATGCGCCGGGCAGAAGGCCGCCACAAAGCGGCGGGCAATCAGGTCAAACAGCGCCCGCTCGTCCGGCGTCAGCCGGGCCGGGTCGGTGGTCTGCGGGGTGGGGATGATGGCGTGGTGGTCGCTGACCTTGGCATCGTCATACACCCGGCGGCTGAAGGGCAGCTTGCCCTCCTTGCGCTCGATGTGCTGCGTGAGGCCGCGGTAGGGCTCGGCCAGGCTGTCCATGGCCTTGTACACCCGGGGCACCATGTCCTTGGGCAGAAAGCGGCTGTCGGTGCGCGGGTAGGTGATGGCCTTCTTGGCCTCGTACAGGCTCTGGGCCACCTTGAGTGTTTTGTCTGCCGTAAAGCCCAGCACGCGGTTGGCCTCGCGCTGCAAGGTGGTCAGGTCAAACAGCTGGGGCGGCAGCTCGCGCTTCTCCTCGCGGGCGGCGCTCTCCACCACGGCAGGCTGTTTGCGCACCTTTTTGGCCCTTTCATCGGCCGATGCCTTGTCCTTCAAGCGGGTGTTGAGCTTTTCTTCCTTGATGGCCGGGTCAAACCAGGTGCCCTTGTAGTCGCCAAAGTCGGCGGTCAGCGTATAGTATTCCTCGGGCTGAAAGTCGCGTATCTCCTTGAGCCGCCGCACCAAGATGGCTAATGTGGGCGTCTGCACCCGCCCCACGCTGAGCAGCGCGCCGTAGGCCAGCGTGAAGGCGCGGCTGGCGTTCATGCCCACCAGCCAGTCGGCCTGGCTGCGGCACACCGCGCTCTGGTACAGGCCCTCGTAGGCTGCGCCGGGCTTTAATGTGTCAAAGCCCTCCCGGATGGCCGCATCGGTCATGGAGCTGATCCACAGGCGGTCCACCGGCTTTTTGCAGCCGGCTTTTTCGTAGATCAGGCCGAAGATCAGCTCGCCCTCGCGCCCGGCGTCGGTGGCGCAGATGATGCGCGTGACGGCGGGGTCCAGCATCAGCTTTTTGATGACGGAGAACTGCGAGCGCGTCTTGGGGATCACCTTGGTGGGGATGGATTCCGGCAAAATGGGCAGGTCCTCCATGCGCCACTTCTTGTAGCGCTCCGCCAGCTCATCGGGCTCCACCAGCGTGACCAGGTGCCCATAGGCCCAGGTGATGGTATGGCTGTCCCCCGCGATGTATCCCTCGCCCTTTTTGGTGCAGCGCAGCACGCGCGCGATATCGCGCCCCACGCTTGGTTTTTCCGCAACGACCAGTATCATGCCTGCTGTGTTTCCTCCATATGATAGATGCGCAGCGCCTCGGGGGTAAAACTGCCGTCCGCCCGCATCAGCGTGAGCTGCGGCTCCACCCGCAGGCCGGGCCGCGCGCCCAGCGTGCCCGCCATCAGGCACAGGTAGGGCGCCTTGCCCGCGCGGGAGGCCGCCAGCCGCACGCGCTTGGGCATGATGCCGGCGGCGCGCAGGGCATCGGCCATGTCCAGCACGCCGGCAGCTGGACAGCAGACACACAGCCGCCCCCGCGGGCGCAACAGCCAGGCCGCGGCCTGCGCCACCTCCGCCCAGGTGCACTGCGCCTGATGCGTATCCGGCCGGCCCGGCCCCGTGTGATAGGGCGGGTTGCACACCACCAGGTCAAAACTGCCCCGGGGCAGCATTGTTTGGATCTCCCGCAGGTCTCCCTGCAATATACGCACGCTGCCCTCCAGCCCGTTTAAGTGCACGCTGCGGGCAGCCATAGCGGCCAGGCGCTCGTCCAGCTCCACCCCGGTGACATGCATGTCCCGCTGCCGCCCTATCAGCAGCAGCGGCAAGATGCCCGTGCCGGTGCCCAGGTCGCACACGCGCCGGGCCGGGCGGGCGGCCGCAAAATCCGCCAGCAGCACGGCATCGGTGGTGTAGCCCGGCAGGTTATCGCTGCGCAGGATGCGCAGGCCACCCAATTGCAGGTCCTCCGCGTATTCGGCCCCCGCTCGCTCATCTCGTTTCATCAGGGGGATGATAGCACGGCGGGGCGGGGCTGTCCACGCGCAAAAAAACAGAACCTCACGGTTCTGTCGGGCCAACTGATGGTCCTGGGGGCGGTCAGGCCTCCGGCACGGGCGCATCCACCGGGCACACGCCGGCGCAGGCACCGCAGTCGATGCACTTGTCGGATTCGATCACGTAGATGGCCTCGCCCTCGCTGATGGCGCTGGTGGGGCACTCCGCCTCGCAGGCGCCGCAGCTGATGCAGGTGTCCAGAATCTTGTAAGCCATAACTGTTCCTCCAAAATTACTTTCGGCTTGCGCCGCAGATATTATAGGTCATTGATATAAAAAACGCAAGTTAGCCGCGCAGCAAGATGTCCAGCAGTTGCTCGGCGCTGTCAGCATATTGGCCCGGCTGGCCGGGGGCGATTTCTTCTTTGGTTTGGAAGCCCCAGGTGACCGCCACGCTGTCCATCCCGGCGTTTTTTGCGCAGCGCATGTCCGTCTGCGTATCGCCCACGTACATAAAATCCTCCGGCGTAAGGCCCAGGGAGGCGGCAATCGCCAACGGCGCCGCGGGATCCGGCTTGAGCGGCACACCCGGCAGAGCACCCCGCACGACGGCCAGCTGCTGATCGGCAAAGAAGTGCCGGATGACCGGCTGCACATCGCTGTCATCCTTGTTGCTGAACACGCACACCCTCAGCCCCCGCTCGCTCAGCGCGCGCAGCATCCCGGGGATGCCCGGGTAGGGCGCCGTATCCACCAGGCTGTTGGCCGCGTAATCCTGGGCATACTGGCGGTAAATACGCTCCTCCAGGTCGGCGCTGTGCCCTTCCCCCAGCGCCCGCTGGGTCAAAATGCGCGCGCCATTGCCGGTAAACAGGCGGTAGGCGCGCTCAGGGTGGGTGGGCAGGCCATTCTCCTCCAGCACGCGGTTCATCGCGGCGGCGATGTCGGGCAGCGTGTTGAGCAGCGTGCCGTCCAGGTCAAAGATGACTGCTTTCTTCATCGGTTTCCTCCATTGACAATTTGAGTAATTGTAGCATGGCCACCTGCCCCCCGCAAGTTGACAGCCAATCCCGCCGCCGATATACTGGCGGCATTCGATGGGAGGTGCCCATGGCAAGAAAACCAAGGACAAGCCTGATGCTGCCGGTCGTGCTGATTTTGATGGCGGCCATGCTGATCGGCGTCTTTTACCTGCGCAACAAGACCGATGAAGCCAACCGGGTGTATGCCGCGGAGGCGGCCATCACCCCCAAGCCCACCATCGCGCCGCCCGCCATCTACGCCAAGCCCACCGACGCGCTGCTGCGCTCGGGCTCGGTGGGGGTGGAGGTGCAGCAGCTGCAAACCAAGCTCAAAGAGCTGGGCTTTTACACCGGCGAGGTGGATGGCCAGTTCGGCGGCGGTACAAAGACCGCCGTGGTGCACTTTCAGGAGCAGCACGGCCTCAACCCCGATGGCATGGCCGGGGCCGAGACGCTGGCCGCCATCTACAGCGCGGGCGCCAAGCACATGGTGGTCACGCCCAGGCCCGCGCTGCCCGCCTCCGGGCAGGACCTGCCCATGCTGGTCAACCGCACCAGCTCCATCCCCGAGGGCTATACCCCGCGCGATCTGGTGGCCCTCAAGGATGTGGTGCCCAGGGACATGCTGATACTCAAGGACCCGGATGTGCGCGCCAACCGGCAGGCGGTGGAGGCGCTGGTCAAGATGATCCGCGCCGCCCAGGCCGATGGCCAGCAGGTGTGGCAGGTGAGCGAGGGCTACCGCACCCCCGCACGCCAGCAGGAGCTGTTCAACGCCCAGGTGCAGCAGCTGATCAAGGACGAGCAGCTCAGCGAGGAGAGCGCCCGCAAGGCCGCCGAGAAAACCGTGGCCCTGCCCGGCACCAGCGAGCACCATACCGGCCTGGCCTTTGACCTGACGGTGCCCGGCTACTTCTTTGGCGATACGCCCCAGGCCCAATGGCTGGAGAACCACTGCTTTGAGCATGGGTTCATCCTGCGCTACACCGCCAACAAGGAGGAGATCACCGGCTTTCTGCCCGAGCCCTGGCACGTGCGCTATGTGGGTGAGGCGCATGCCCGCTTTATGGAGGAGCACAACCTGGCGCTGGAGGAATACCTGGCGCTGTACCGGCAGTAATACGCCGGATGTAGCAATGTAATGACCGCCGCGTTCGCAACGGACGCGGCGGTCATTTCTATGTTTTATTGGTTTCAGCTGTGCTTGGAAAACTTACGCTGGAAGAATTTGACCGTTTCCACAATGGGCACCACCGAGATGGCCAGCAGCAGGGAGTAGACGTACTCGGTAAAGCTGATGTGCTCAAAGCCGAAGGCATCGCGCAGGAAGGGCACGTAGATCACCGCCAGCGTGAGCAGCAGGGAGACCAGCATGGCCATGTACAGGTACTTGTTGTGCGTCTTCAGCCGCAGCACGCTGCCCCGCTGGGAGCGCATGTTGAAGCTGTGGAACACCTCGGCCAGGCTCATGGTGAGGAAGGCCATGGTCATGCCGTCGGGGGAGTTGACAAACTCCCACACCCCGGACTCCACATAGTGCCCGATCAGGTAGGCGACGACCGTCAGCACGGATACGATCACACCCTGGTACACCGCGTCAACGCCCAGGCCGCCGGCGAAGATGCCCTCGTCCTTGGGGCGGGGCGGCCTGTCCATCACATCGGCCGAGGGCTCCTCAAAGCTGAGCGCCAGGGCCGGGAAGGTGTCGGTGATCAGGTTGATCCACAGGATGTGCACGGGCTTGAGGATGATGAAGCCCACAATGGTGGCAAAGAAGATGGAGATCACTTCGCTCAGGTTGCTGCTGAGCAGGAACTGGATGGCCTTGCGGATGTTGTCGTAGATGCGGCGGCCTTCCTTGACGGCAGAGACGATGGTGGCGAAGTTGTCATCGGCCAGCACCATGTCGGCCACGTTCTTGGTGACGTCGGTGCCCGTGATGCCCATGCCCACGCCGATGTCCGCACGCTTGATGGAGGGGGCGTCGTTCACGCCGTCGCCCGTCATGGCGGTCACCTTGCCCTGGCCCTGCCAGGCATCCACGATGCGCACCTTGTGCTCGGGCTGCACGCGGGCGTAGACGGCGTACTTCAGGATATCCTGCTTGAGCTGCTCATCGCTGATCTCGTCCAGCTGCGCGCCGGTGATGGCCTGCTCGGGCGAGTCGATCATGCCCAGCTGCCGGGCAATGGCGGCGGCGGTATCGCGGTGGTCGCCGGTGATCATGATGGGGCGGATGCCGGCGTGGCGGCACTCCTCAATGGCGGGGATCACCTCGGGGCGCACCGGGTCCAGCATGCCCACCAGGCCGATGAAGCACAGGTCCTGCTCCAGGTGGTCGGGGGCATAGTTTTCGGGCAGGTTGTCCCACCGGCGGAAGGCAGCGCCCATCACGCGCAGCGCCTGGCCGGCCATGCGGCGGTTTTCCTCGCTGATCTGGTCCCTCTTTTGCTGAGTCATGGGCTGGGCCTGCCGGCCGTCCCACCACTGCGTGCAGCGCTTGAGCAGCTCGTCGGGCGCGCCCTTGGTATATTGCACGATGCCCTGATCGCTGCGGTGGATGGTGCTCATCAGCTTGCGCATGGAGTCAAAGGGTGCCTCGGCCATGCGGGGCTCCTGCCTGGACAGCTCGGGCTTGGGCAGGTTCAGCGAGGCCGCATAGGCCACCAGTGCGTTCTCGGTGGGCTCGCCCACGGCGCGCCCATCCTCCCACTCGGAGTCGGAGCAAAGCGCCATCGCGCGGGCCAGCAGGGGCTCATCCGTGGTGCTTTTATCCACCACCGTCATTTTATTCTGGGTGAGGGTACCAGTCTTGTCCGAGCAGATGATCTGGGTGCTGCCCAGCGTTTCCACCGCGGTCAGGCGGCGGATGACGGCGTTGCGCTTGCTCATGTTGGTCACGCCCACCGACAGCACGATGGTGACCACCGTGGCCAGCCCCTCGGGGATGGCGGCCACCGCCAGGGACACGGCGATCAAAAAGGTCTGCATAATGGCGGACATGCTAAAGTCGCCCGTGCGCACCAGGTTAAACACAAAGATAAACGCGCAGATGCCCAGCACCATGTAGCTCAGCGTGCGGGACAGCTTGTTGAGCTTGATCTGCAGCGGCGTCTCCTGCTCCACCGTGCGGGAGATCGCTTCGGCGATCTTGCCCATCTCGGTCTGCATGCCGGTCTCCACCACAATGGCGCGGCCGCGGCCATACACCACGGTGCTGCCCATGTAGGCCATGTTTTTGCGGTCACCCAGCGACACATCCCGCTCGCCCTGGGCGATGTGCAGGGCCTCCACCTCTTTGTGCACGGGCACGGATTCGCCGGTGAGCGCCGCCTCCTCAATCTGCACGGAGGCGGATTCAATCAGCCGGCAATCGGCCGGCACGGCGGTGCCCGCCTCCAGCAGCACCACATCGCCGCGCACCAGCTCCTCCGAGGGTACCTGCACGATATGGCCGTCGCGCAGCACGCTGCTGGTGGCGGCAGACATCTGCTGCAGGGCCTCGATGGCCTTCTCGGCCTTGCTCTCCTGATAGACGCCCAGCACGGCGTTGAGCAGCACCACGATCATGATGATCAGCGCCTCGGCCAGCGAGTGGCCCTCCACCAGGCTGGTGACCGCGGAGATCAATGCCGCCGCCATCAGAATGATGAGCATGGGGTCCTTGAGCTCCTCAAAGAAGCGCTGCAGCAGCGTTGCCTTTTCGGCCTCCTTGAGCTTGTTGCGGCCATCGCGCGCCAGGCGTTCGGCCGCCTGGGCGGCTGTCAGCCCGCCGGCGCTGCTGTCCACCTCGGCATATACATGATCCACCGGTTCCAGATAAAACTGCATCTTTATCCTCCAGGGGAAAGTCGTGAGTAGCTGCGCAGGTATCCAAGAAATCAGTATAAAAACCGTGGCCTGCGATGTCAAGCAATCATTCTTGAAAGCTGCGGGCAGGCACATCCTTCATCCTACCCGGCAAATGCTGCAAGAAAACCGGTTCGCGCATCGTTTGATGAAATGAATGCAGGAGGTGGGAACAATGAAAAGGCTGATAGCAGCTATATTGCTGATGCTGATGGCGTTGCCCGGCGCGCTGGCGCAGCAGGCGGGCGCGCCTGTGCCGGCGGACAGGCTGATTGCCCTTGTGCACAACGCGCCCAACACCGGCATCATGCTGCCCGAGCGATTTTCCCCCGAAGTCGATACCTACCTGCTCACGGTGGCCGACTGGGTATCGCGCATCACCTTTACGCCCACCGCCGCCTCGCCCGATGCTGTTATCACCGTCAACGGCCAACCGGTGCAAAGCGGGCAAAAGTCGCAGATCATCCCCATGACCAATGAGCCCCAGGAGGTCCGCATCACCGTGTCGGCGGGCGGCGGGCAGACCACCTACACCGTGTACCTGCAGCGCCGCCCCAGCGAGCGCCGCACGCGCGTATCGGCAGGCTTCATCAGCGAGATATCGCTGCACGAGGGCAAGGCCGTGATCTCCGCCGACCTGGTAACGCTGCGCTACCAGGAAAACACAAACATCTCTACCTTTTATAATGATACGGTGTACATGTACCGCTATGCCTGCGCGCCCAACTGCCTGTTCTACTACGGCCCGGCCGGCAGCCCCATCCTGGCCCGGGGGCCGCAGGAGTTTATCAACCAATACCTGTCGGGCGGCAGCAACCTCTATTACCTGATCTATATCGAGGACGAGATTGTAGCCGTCATGCCCTACCAGGCGGACTGATTCATTGACCCCACGGCCTTGCCCCTGATATAATGCGGCCAGCATTGAGAAAATGAGGGCTGTTATGATCAGGGACAAGGCCTTTTACCGCAACATCCTGCGGCTATCCCTGCCTGCCGCCTTTCAGGCGCTGATGAGCCTGGTGGTGGTCATGGCCGACAACGTGATGGTGGCCAGCCTGGACCCCCTGGGGTTGAGCCTGGCCGCCGTATCCCAATCCAACGCCGTCACCAACTTTGTCAACGCCAGCCTGACCGGCCTGGCCGGCGGCGGGGTGGTGCTGGTGGCCCAGTACTGGGGCAAGCGGGATATGGCGCGCATCAAGCCGGTGTGCGCCGCCATCACCACCGCGTGCATTGGCCTGGCGCTGGCGGTGACCGCGCTGGTGCTGCTGTTCCCCGCCCAGGTGCTGCGCCTGGTCATCAGCGGCAAGGAGCGGGAGATTACCGCCCTGGCGCTGCAATACCTGCCCATCCTGTGCCTGAGCTACCTGCCCTTTGCCCTGACGGCAGCCATGATCGGCATGCTGCGGGGCGTGGAGGTGGTGCGGGTCACGCTGTATGCCACCGCCGTATCGCTGATCACCAACATCACGCTCAACTACATCCTCATCTTCGGCAAGCTGGGGCTGCCCGCTTTGGGCGTGCGGGGCGCCGCCATCGCCACGGTGCTGGCGCGGCTGATAGAGGCCGCGGTGGTGGCCTACTACCTGTTTTTCCGCCAGCAGGCGCTGCCGCTGCGCCCGCGCGATTTGGCCCGCCACCGCCGCTGGGCCTGGCAGGATTATGCCCGCTACGGCCTGCCCGTGGGGCTGACCGATGCCCAGTGGGCGCTGGTGGGCATGCTCAAGATGGTCATCATCGGCCAGATGGGCCGCGTCATGATCAATGCCGTGGCCGTGACAGATATGCTGTTCAACCTGGGCACGCTGTTCACCTTCTCCCTGGCGGGCGGCGCCGCCGTGGTGGTAGGCAAGGCGGTGGGCGCCGGCGACTATGCCCTGGTGCACGCGTACAGCCGCACCATCCAGGGCATGTTTTTGATCATCGGGGTGGTGATGTCGCTGGTGGTGTTTCTGCTGCGCTGGCCCTTCATCGGCCTGTACGGCCTGGAGGGGCAGACGGCGGCACTTACCGCTTCCATGGTCGCCATCTGCGCGCCAACTTTGATCGGCACCACCTACCACGCCAGCTGCTTTGTGGGCATCAACCGCGGGGCGGGCGACAGCCGCTTTGTGATGCTGGTGGATATGATCTGCGGCTGGCTGGTGGTGCTGCCCCTGGCGGCGCTGTCGGCCTTTGTGCTGCACCTGCCGCTGCAGTGGATCTATTTCATGACCCGCATCGACCAGACCTTCAAGTGGATCATCGCCTGGCTGCGCCTGCGGGGCGACAGGTGGATCCACAACGTCACCCGGGAGGCCGCGCCATGATCACCCTGTATCTCCAGGATCAGCCGGTGCAGCTGCGCGCCTTTCACGACCTGAGCGCCATTGATGCCCTGGGCCGGGTGTTCCGGGTGTACGACCAGCTGACCAGCGGGCTGCTGGCCTTTGGCGTGCAGCGGGGCGACCGCCGGCTGTTTGTCAAATACGCGGGCGCGCCCACGCTCAACTACCCCAGCGACCCCATGCTGGCGGTGGAGCGCCTGCGCCAGGCCGCGCCAAACTATGCCGCCCTGCGCCACCCGGCGCTGGTGCCGCTGCTGGATGTGCAGGATGGGGCCGGCGCCTGCCTGTGTATCTTTGAATGGCTGCCCGGGCTGCCCCTGGGCCCGCTGCCCGAACACTACGATGCCTTTCGCCAGGCGCCCCTCACCGAGCGCCTGCGCATGTACGACGCCGTGGCCGACCTCAGCGCCCGCGCCGAAGCCCATGAGCTGGTGATCGCCGGGCTGAGCGACACGCACCTGATGTACCAGCCCGAGGCAGGCCGCCTGGTGGTGACCAACATCGACGACTACCTGCCCCTGCCCTGCATCAACGTGCGCGGGCGGTTGCCCGGCTCGCCCTATTACCTGCCGCCCGAGGGCTACCGCAAGGGGGCGGCGCTGGATGAAACCAGCTCGGTCTACGCGCTGGGCGCGCTGGCCCATGCCTTCTTTGGCGACAGAATAAAGCCCCGCCGCAAGGCCTGGGAAGCCGCAGAGGGGCTGTATGCCGTGGCCGAACGCGCCATGCAGGACAACCGCGACCGCCGCTACCAGAGTACGGCGGAATACCTGGCCGCCTGGCGGCAGGCGGTGCTTACCGCCAGGTTTTAGCTTGATGCAATTTGTATAGCCGCCACAGCGCCACGGCGATGGCTGGAAACGGCGCGATGACGATGCCAACATACAGCACGGCGATTTGAGCTTGGGCGTTGAACAGGCTGGGCTTGCCGACATAGTCGCTGGCAGGCCCCTCCATGATCCGGCTGACGACATAAAAGCCGCACACAAGATACCCGCCGACAAGCGCAACCCAGATATGCGACCAGGATACGGACAGCAGCTTGGCAAAATCCATGTTGTCAAAGAGCACCACATGCAGCACCCGCGTTACGGCATAGCCCAGCGCGAACATGGCAAAGCACTTCCAGAGATAATCAATGAGGCCCTTTTCGTCCCTTGGCATGGATAATCCTCATTTTATACAAATACTTATTGAAGTATTTCCCCCGGCTTCACCCGCAGCACGCAGGCCGGGCTCAAGTCCTCCACCTCGCCCAGGTCGGTGCAGGTGAGCAGCGTCTGCACATGCTGCAGGCCGCTCAGCAGCCGCGCGCGGCGGCCCAGGTCCAGCTCGCTCAACACATCATCCAGCAGCAGCAGGGGCGCGTCGCCCTGCGCCTGGGTGAGGATGTCGATTTCGGCCAGCCGCAGGCTGAGCACCGCCGTCCTGATCTGCCCCTGGGAGGCGAAGGAGCGCAGCTCCTGCCCGGACAGGGTGAACAGCAGGTCGTCCCGGTGGGGGCCATGGGCGGTGGTCAGGCGGCGCAGGTCGTCCTCCCGGCTGCGGGCAAGCGCCTGCAGGTGGTCGGCGTCAATCGTTTCGCTCTCGGCCAGGCTGCCCTGGTAGCGCACGGCCAGCGTCTCCTCCGGCCGGCCGCCGATGTAGGCGTAGTGCTGCCCGGCCAGCTCACCCAGCCGCGCGGCCGCCTGGCGGCGCGCCCGCACCAGCGGCGGCGAGGCCGCGGCCAGCTGCTCATCCCACACATTCAGCTGGCGGGCATCGGCGCCCTCCCGGGCAATCATCTTCAGCAGCGCGTTGCGCTGCTTGAGCACGGCATTGTAGTGCTGCAGGGCATAGAAATAGCCGGGCAGGCACTGGGACAGCATCATGTCCACAAAGCGGCGGCGCAGCTGCGGCCCGCCCTTGATGATCTCCAGATCCTCCGGCGAAAACATCACGCAGGTCATGTGCCCCATCAGCTCGCCGATGCGGGGCACCGTCTTGCCGCCCACGTAGATCAGTTTCTTCTGCCGCTGTTGCTGAAACAGGCGCACGCCCACCTCGTCGGTCAGCGGCCCGCGCTGCACGGTGGCGTGCACCGCCGCGGTATCCGCCCCCACCTGAATCATGTCCTGGTCGTTGCTGGTGCGGTGGCTGCGCCCCAGGCAGCACAGGTGCACAGCCTCCAGCAGGTTGGTCTTGCCGGCGCCGTTTTCGCCCACAAACACCGTCAGCCCGGCCGGCGGCATCAGCGCCAGCTGGGCGTAGCTGCGGAAACGGTGCAGGCGAAGCTGCTTGAGCTGCATTACTTGTGATACCTCTCGCCGGACAAAATCTTGTGCACACGGTATATCTGCTCCAGCAGAACCACGCGGGCCAGCTGGTGGGGCATGGTGAGAGCCGAGAGCGACATGTCGCTGTCGGCGCGCGACAGCACCTCGGGCGACAGGCCGAGGGAGCCGCCAATCACAAACACGATGGGGCTGCCGCCATCGCGCAGCCGGCGAAACCGCTGCGCAAAGGCCTCGGTGCCCACCGCTTCGCCGTCGATGCACAGCGCGATGACATGATCGCCCGGCCGGATATGGCGCAAAATCTGCTGCCCCTCGCGCTGCATGGCCTGGGCCATCAGCGCCTCAGACAGGTTAGCCGGCTCGCGCTGATCGGGCACCTCCATGACTGCCAGCTTGTCATAGCGCGACAGGCGCTTCTCATACTCCCTGGCTGCCGAGGCCAGCGGCTCGCTCATGCGGCCCACGGCCACGATGGTTACAGGCATGCGCCTGGCTCCAGCAGGCCGGGCACGGCGCTCAGGTCATCCAGCACCGCGTCGCAGTAGGGCGCCAATTCGGAGGTGTAGGGAATCATATCGGGCACCATGGCGGTGCGCATGCCCGCGGCACGGCCCGCGCGCAGGCCGTTGGGCGAATCCTCCAGCACCAGGCAGCGCCCGGGCTGTGCCCCTAACAGCTGCGCCCCCTTGAGGTACATATCGGGTGCTGGCTTGCTGTTGAGGCCCGGGTCATCCCCCGCTACAATCACAGGAAAATACTGGGCAAAATCCGCCAGGCGCAGGTACAGCTCAATCAGCTCCCGGTCCGACCCGCTGCACAGGCCCATGGCATAGCCGCGCGCCTTCAGCCAGCGCAGCAGCTCGCCCGCATGGGGCAGCACGGGCACGCCCTTGTTTAGCACCCAATCCCGCAGGCCGCGCACATAGTCCTCCCGGTAGCGGGCCATGTCCATCTGCGGATGCACGTTGAGGAAGCGGGCCGCCGTCTCCTCATACGAGGTGCCCAGGGTGTCGTAGTGCAGCGCTTCGCTCATCGCGATGCCCTGCAGCGCTGCCGCGTGGATAGAGACCTTGATGCCCACCGACTCCGTATCCAGCAGCAGGCCATCCATATCAAACAATACCGTGCTGATGTTCATACCTACCTCCAACCTGCGCCAGTATACCTGATGCCCCGCAGCCTTTCAAGCAGACAGGCCTTTGCCGGTCTGTGCCCCGCGCCGCCCATCCTGCATGTGTTTTTCTGTTATGCAACAGATCGCTGCCGCGGCGCGCCCGATGATATCCACACACCAGTTGTGCATGTTTATCTCTTTTTAAGCATAATTATTCCTAATTTTCGCTTGAATATTCACCGGTATTCATGGCTTCCCTGCCCCGCCGTACCCTTTTGCAGCGTTTATGCGGTATAGGCAGCCGATAGATATTCAAGGCCCGAATTGGGTGGGGATATCCCCACTGTCCACAGGGTTATCCACAGAATCCCCGCGTTTTTCCCTGTCGAATGGCGGTTTATGTAAAAATGGTGTAAACACCGCAAGGTTTATCCACAGGCCTTTGCCGCCGATTTCCCCATGACTTGTCCACACGAACACAGATTCGGACGCCGCTGCTCCACCCGGCCATCTGTTGAAGAATATGCATTTTGATCGAGCGAAACGGCTGCACACAAAAGCCGCCGCCGGAGGGCCGGCGGCGGCAAAGCTGCGCGCGATGAACGATGAAGTCTACTTTGATGACAGCGACGATGTCACCTGCATGTGGCACTGCAGCTTTGATGAGCAACGGCGCGCCCTGACGATGGACGTCACGCTGTTCACGCGCCGCGGCGTGAAACTGTACGAAAAGCTCACTGAGCAGCACGTCCAGTACGCCCATGAACCTGCCGATATCGAAGCTGCCCTTAAGAAGGCGGGCTTTGCGCATATCGATATATACGAAGCTTTTACCTTGAATCCTGCATCGGACGATTCTCTCCGGATCCAGTTTGTCTGCCGCAAAGAATGAACATACTTTTTTC
>ENA-UOUL01003084-UOUL01003084.1-bioreactor-metagenome-genome-assembly--contig:-NODE-3084-length-17840-cov-15.104036_pt1 | contig 17840 bp, 15 predicted proteins | sample MGYA00249838_ERZ747220 | MGnify/ENA primary metagenome ERZ747220 (study PRJEB28778, sample SAMN05720191) | bioreactor metagenome | isolation source: Anaerobic biogas reactor | place: USA:Washington...
GCGGGCTGCTCGCCTTCGGCCTGGCAATCTACCTCTTCAACTGGGACAGCCGCAACCAGACCCGCCGCGGCCACCCGTTGATGGCGCTGCTCGCGCTCGTGCCATACCTGGTGGGGTTGGCGCTGTAAACCCGTTCGCCACAAGTTGGCACGAGAAAGGCCCTCAAGGCTTCCCTTCCTTGAGGGTCTTTGCTAGATGTATTACCCAAATACCGAGTCTATTGATCATCATTCAATGCATAAAACACATCTCTTCTGAAAGACCAACGATTTCCAGGCGCAAGAAAATAATCACCATGAATGTAAATACGAGTTGAATTCCCATCATAAACACTCAGATGCGTCAAAACTGCGTCGAAATTCGTCTGTTCTGTTGGCCATTGCCATTCGATAAGGCGAACTTCGCCCGGCGCAAGCTCGATTCGCATTTCATAGGGGTGTGTATCCGACCAGCGTTCCTCGCCAGAAATAGACGGGGATTCTGCCCCTGGTAAGAGAGCTAATTCTACGATGTGTACATCCATAGCCGCAGCCTCTCCCCCATCCAGCACAATCGGGGTATCAGAAATATTGCGGATCTGCCACCGTACTTGCACCATCTCCCCGAATTGGTACTCCCGCTTATCCGTGCAAAGCTGCAATTCCAGGTCGCCGGCAGAACGCCGCTCTCCGGCGCAGCGGCCGCTTAACATGTTTTGGGTCGGCACCGGGGCCGGTTCGTCGGGCAGGTATTTTACGCTGAGTGAAGTATCGCGAACGTCACCAGGTTTGAGACGTATGATGGCGTAGATCGTCATTAGATTTATATTGGCCCGCTCTTGTTGAAACGAATCCTCAAGATAAGCCTGTTCCGGAATCCAGCGCCCCGCAATCGTATAAGCCGCGCCCGCTTCAAGGGTGATCTGAGTGGCAGGCGCGGGAGATATATCCGTCCAAGTCCCGCCTACAAGTTGTAGCTCGAGCGCCGGTTTGTCACCGCCATCCAACGTCGCCTTGCGGTTTCCCGTGTTAGTCAGCGTAAAACTGGCCCGGATGGCTTCCCCATAGCGATAACGCCCTTTGTCGGCGCACAAAGCGTATGTCAACGCGGTCTGATCTATTTTGTACTCGAAACACTGTGGGGGCGGCGCTTGCGGCGTACAAGCAACCAGCACGGCCAGACACAGCCCCACCATTCCCAATAGCCATATCCATTTGCGTTTCATCATCACACCTCCAAATCTGCTTTTCTAATGATCACTAGCCCAGCGCATGGTCACCGCCGGCGCGACGTTCGCCGCCGCCAGCATGTCGTAGGCGCTTAGGGTACGTAGTCGGTAGACGGTAGACGGGGGAGGGTGTAGGCGTCGGGGTCGACGCCGGGGCCGGAGTGGTAGTTGGGACTGGGGTTGGCGACGGGGTTGGAAATGGCGTACATCCCGCAAATAAACAAAGTACGATAAGTAGCAAAACCACAAATGGTGATTTATACAGTTCTATTTTGGTTAGGAAATTCATTTCCTGTTCTCCTTGTCTGCTCGCAGCCTCGTCTTGCTAAAGAGTTGTTCAATTCTGCTCCGGCACATAAACACATCTAAAACTCCCCAAATTGTCTAGATAGGCGCCACTCCGATCTGGAAGTCCAAAAGCGAACCCTTCAAAGCCACCTAACGCGCGTCGAACTTTTTTCTCGCCCTCCACAGGTCCTACAGGATTACGAAGCGGGCTAAATGCGTAGTAGTCTTTAGCGTACCAATCCTGTACCCATTCAAGTTTGTTTCCCAGCACATCATATACACCATACGGGCTTACATTCGCCGGTTGGCTACCTACCGGGTAGGGCGCGCGCGGCGCATCCGGTATCCACTGCCATTCGTTTCCCCACGGGTAAAGCCGTCCGTCTGTCCCCCGCGCCGCCTTCTCCCACTCTGCCTCCGTTGGCAGGCGTTTGCCCAACCAGGCGCAGTAGGCTGCGGCGCCATACCACGTAACGCTGTCTGTTGGCAAGGTTTCGAATCCTGGGTCTACCCCGTATTGCCCATGCTCCACGAAAATGGCGGCGTCTGGGTCGGGAGGGCTACTCGAATAGCGCGCCCAGGCGCAGCGGAACCCATCACAGGCAAACGCATGCGCGCCCAGTGTGTTGAGGAATTCGACATACTCACGGTTCGTCACTTTGTAACGATCGATGTAGAAAGCATCCACGTAGACGATGTGCGCCGGCATAGCATTGGTTCCCTCTGGCGTCGCGTTCAGTGGGTGGATGTAAGGCGCCAGACGCCCCATAACGAACTCGCCGGCGGGGATATACACCATCGTTGTCAGATCGACGTTTGTTACCGCTTCAGGAACGGGCGGGACATCAATGCGTACCAGCACATCTTCCAAGGGCGGCGGCAGTTCGCTCCCACGCACACAACGGAAGGTGATGTTCCCACCACCACGCGGTCCCCCAAAACTGCGGCGCGTCACCGGGTAAGGCTGTGCGGGCCTACGACTGACACTGCCTCGGATCACGTACCCCACGTTGATGTAGTCGCGCCCTGCTGCCGTAATCGCTCTTTCATCTGTGTTCCCCGGGTAGGCGCGATACAAGTCTGCCGTCCATTCCCCGCCATCACGCACCATATCCTGCACGCCATACGGGCTGGCGCCGCCGGGAACTGCGCCCACCGGCGACTGCAACGTAGAAACCAACGCCGCCTGCCACTCGTTCCCCCACGGGAAGAGCCGGCCATCCACGCCCCGCGCCGCTTTCTCCCATTCCGCCTCGGTGGGGAGCCGTTTGCCAACCCACGTACAATACGCCACGGCGTTATCCCAACTCACATTCTGCACGGGATAATCGGCAGCGTCAGCCGTTGTGAGCGGGAACTCCACTGCCGCACAGATCCCGGCCGCGACACAGGCCTGATAGCGGCCATAGGTGACGGGATAGGCATCTATCGCAAATTCGGGCAGGTCAACGATGAGCCGTGGGGTTTCGTTGAGGAAATCCGGCGGATAACTCTTCCGATCCGCCTCCCACCACGCCCACCAACGTTGAAAGGCGTCATCAAAACGACTTCCCATAATGAATTCACCGGCCGGGATAGTGCGCATCGGCGCATCGTCGCGCCCGGTGGCAGGAACCGGCGTCGGCGTGGGACGGGGCGTTCGGGTTGGGGTCGGCGTCGGGAGCGGTGTGAGCGTCGGCGGCGCGCCCGGCGTCGCCGTAGGCGCGGCGCGCATCGCCAACGCCTCCGCTGGAATGGTCGGTTCGCCGGGCGCAGGCGGCGTGACGGTAGGTTGTGGACCCCAATCGACGGTGGGGTACGGGGTAATCGCCGGCGCGGGCGAGGCCGGGGCTACCGGTGAGGACGTGGGTGTAGGCGTCGAGATCAACGCCGGTGAGAGCGTGTCCGTCGGCGCGGCAGGACGGGCACGCCACCAGAGCGCCGCCGCCGCGAGCGCCAACACGAGGACGATGCCCACCAGAATGGGCCAGGGTTTTCGGTTCATTGGCATACCTCCGGGATAAAGAAGCAAGAAGCAGCGAATTCGGTAACGGATAACGGGTAACGAGTAACCAGCTTATCCCACGGTATGGCAGATACATTATACCGCTCTTTGACGACTCGACTATCGGACTACCTGACTCTCAACTATCCGACGCCTTGACTACCCGACTACGCGACTCGGTGTATACTGTACCTGCAATCTACAAATTCTTGAACGAGGTGAACATGTCCGAACTGTACGAACGCATTCGTTTTCGCGGGCAGCCCGTGGCGCATCCCGATACAGTGGTAACGCATGGCAACGCCCGCTTTACCGTCCTCACGCCGCGCCTGCTCCGCCTGGAATGGTCGGAGACCGGCGTCTTCGAGGATCGCTGCACCTATGCCTTCCCTACGCGCCACACGGATTTCCCGCCCGCTTTCACCGTGGATAAGACCGGCGACGCCCTCATCATCGACACCGGCGCGCTGACCCTGCGCTATTCTCCTTCCGTCAAATCCGTTCAATCCGTTGAGGGCTTCACCGCCGACAATCTCTCCATCACCTTCACCCTCAACGGCGAATCCGTGACCTGGACGCCCGGCGCGCCCAATCCGGCGAACCTGCGTGGCACGCGGCGCACACTCGACGAGTGCGAGGGCGACGCGGCGCTGGACGAGGGCTTGCTCTCCCGCGCCGGTTGGACGCTCTTCGACGACAGCAAGAACGTCATCTTCGACGAGGACGGTTGGGTCGGCCCGCGCCCGGACTTCGCGCTGCAAGACTGGTACTTCTTCGGCTACGGGCACGATTACAAAGCCGCCCTCGCCGAATACCTGCCCTTCGGCGGCGATATTCCCCTGATCCCGCGCTACATCCTCGGCGGGTGGTGGTCGCGCTATTGGGCCTACAGCGAGCAGGATTTGCGCGATCTGGTGGCCGAGTTCGAAGCGTACAACGTCCCGCTGGATGTGTTCGTCATCGACATGGACTGGCACACGCCCGACGGCTGGACCGGCTACACGTGGAACCGCGAGCTGTTCCCCGATCCGCCCGCGTTCCTCAAGTGGCTGCACGAGAAAGGGCTGCGCATCACGCTCAACCTGCACCCCGCGGATGGCGTCCATCCCCACGAGGAAATTTACCCACAGTTCGCCGAGGCGCTGGGCATCGACCCGGAGAGTGGCGACCCGGTCCCCTTCCGCATCGCGGACAAAGAGTACGTGCGCCACTACTTCGAGATGATCCACCACCCGATGGAGGACGACGGCGTAGACTTCTGGTGGATGGACTGGCAGCAGGGCGAGATTTCCGAGGTCAAGGGGCTGGACCCGCTCCCGTGGATCAACCACCTGCACTTCAACGACATCAAAAGACATGTCCATTCTGATGGACACGTGCGCCCCATGCTCTATAGCCGCTGGGGAGGACTGGGCAATCACCGCTACTACATCGGCTTCTCCGGCGACACCTACGTGGTGTGGCCGGCGCTGCAATTCCAGCCTTACCTCACCGCGACGGCGGCGAACGTCGCCTACGGTTGGTGGAGCCACGACATCGGCGGTCACATGGGCGGGGCGACGGAGCCGGAACTGTACGCGCGCTGGGTGCAATTCGGCGCGCTGAGTCCAGTTCTGCGCCTGCACGCCACCAAGGACCCGCGCACCGAGCGGCGTCCCTGGGCCTATCCCAAGCCCTATGGCACCGCCGCGATGGACGCCTTCCGCTGGCGCTACCGGCTGATCCCCTACATCTACACGATGGCGCGTATCACCTCAGAAACGGGACTGGCGCTGTGCCGCCCGATGTATTTCGAGCACCCGGAAGCCGACGATGCCTACGTCGCCCGCTTCCAGTATTACTTCGGCGACCAGATGATCGCCGCGCCCATCGTCACTCCCGCCGATCCACAAACAGGCTTGGCCTCCATCGATGTGTGGATTCCAGACGGGACGTGGATCGACTACCAAACGCTGGAAACCTTCACCGGGCCGCGTTGGGTGCGGTTGACGGGCGATATAAGCCGCGTGCCGATGCTGATGAAAGCCGGCGCGATTTTGCCGCTCGCGCCACAATTCGTCCCGCAGCCCGAACCACACCTGAAATCAGGAACAACCGCCGCACAGCCCGATGATGAACTTGAGCTGGCCGTCTTCCCGGGAACAGGGACATTCCGCCTCTACGAGGATGACGGCCTCACCGAAGCGTACCTGCGCGGGCAATTCGAATGGACGGCCATCGAGACGCAACAACCGGACACCTACACGTGGACGGTCAACATCGCGCCGGTAGAAGGCCATTGCGACGCGCTGCCCGATACGCGCCGCTACACAGTGGCGCTCCATGGATGCGCCCGACCGTCACGCGTCACTGTAAATGGAACACCGGTCGCCTGCGATTACGATCGGGCAAAGCTAACCGCGTGGATCACCGTCCCCACACAACCAAAGTCACAGCCGGTTGTCGTGCAAGCGGTAAGCGCTAGAGCAATCGTCGCGCTGAGCGTGCCACGCGCGGGAGCGCCGTTCGCGCACTTCGTCCAATACAGTACGCCCGAAGAGGCCGCACAACAATTAGGCCACGTCATCCTTGCCGCGCCAAACACCGGCGACGCCTATTCTGCCGAAATCGTCTTTACCCTGCGCCAGAACGACGCGACACACACCCAGATCGTGAAAATCGTCGAGAGCAGCACATCACACGTCATCCCCACCCCTTTCGCCTGCAACGCTGTCGCAACGACGCTATGGGAAGCGACGGTGATGCTGCACTGGCGCGGCGTGGCGACGCGCACCTATTTCCGCAGCGCCGTGCTGTTCCCCGCCATCCCGACGTGGCGCGCCACGCTCTACAATCCTGATGAAGTCGCACTCGCGCCCGCCGACGTGTTAGATACCGACGGCAATCCCAATCCCGACCTCACGTGGCGAACGTTTGCGCAAACCCTGGCGCAGACCGAGAACTTCAGGCACGCGCACTCCACGCACCTGTGGCGCGACCATTGGGTAGAATTGCGCGCGGGCGCGGCATTGGCGACGTATCTGACAACCACCGTAGTCAGCCCGGAAGCGCGCGAGGCCGTGCTCGCCTTCACCGCAAACGGCCCGGTGACGGTCTACGTAAACGGCATGAAAATCGATGAAGACGTCAAAGCGGCGATCGATTCGGTGCACGGGCTGTTCGTCCAGGGCACGCGATTCACCAACAGACTACACCTGCACGCCGGGAAAAACACACTGCTCATTCACTGCCAGGCGAAAGGTAAACAATGGTACTTTGGCGCTGCGCTGCTCACACCAGCCGGCGAACTGCTGAATCATTTGGGTTATCCATCTTGGAAATAGGAGACAGAAATGCACATCCAATCTCTGACTGGCGAATGGCAATTTCATAAAAGTGACGAAGAAACATGGCTGCCTGCGCGCGTTCCGGGTGGCGTTCATACCGATCTGATGGCGCTGGACCTCATCCCCGACCCCTTCGTGGCCGACAACGAGAAGCGCGTGCTATGGGTTGCCGAGAGCGACTGGGTCTACCGGCGCGCGTTTACGGCGGATGAGGCCCTGATGACAGAAGAGCACGTCTTTCTCGTGTGTGATGGGCTGGACACGTTGGCGGAGGTCACGCTCAACGGGGTGCGCCTCGGCGAGACGGACAATATGTTCCGCACGTATACCTGGGACGTCAAACCTCTACTACGCGAAGGCGAAAACGAGATACTGATCTTATTCCGCTCGCCGGTGCAGTACATCACCGCCAAACAGGCCGAACGACCGCTGCACGGCGTTTCGCAAGCCATCGAAGGCGGGCCGTACCTGCGCAAAGCGCCCTGCCAGTTCGGCTGGGACTGGGGTCCGCAACTGCCGCCGGTCGGCGTGTGGAAGGATATTTGCCTGGAAGGACGCAGCAACGCGCGCATGGCCGACGTTCACCTGCGGCAGCAGCACAACGATGGCACGGTGATGGTAACCGCGACCGTCACGCTCGAACGGTGGGATGCGGTTCCGCTCAAACTGCTGTTGCGCGTCACCGCCCCCGACGGCATAACACAACAGGCGCAAGTCGCTATCGCCGGCGATACACAGACGCTCGCCTTGCAGGTCAAAAATCCGCAGCTCTGGTGGCCCAACGGCTACGGCAAACAGCCGCTTTACACGGTTGACGTGTTCCTGCTGGCAGAGGGCGTCGCGTGCGACGTCTCCCATTATCAACTAGGGCTGCGCACGCTCGAATTGCGCCGCGCCCCCGACGCCTGGGGTGAATCGTTCACCTTCGTTGTCAACGGTGTGCCGATTTTCGCCAAAGGCTCCAACTGGATCCCGGCGGACTCGTTCCCCACCCGTATGACCGACGCCTTCCTGGAACGGCTGATCCGCGATGCGGCGCTGAGCCACCAGAACATGCTGCGCGTGTGGGGCGGCGGTTTCTACGAAGAGGAACGCTTCTACGATCTGTGCGACAAGTACGGCATTTTGGTGTGGCAGGACTGCGTCTACTCGTGTAGCGTCTATCCGATGTGGGACGGGGCGTTCATCGAAAACACGCGCGTCGAAACCATCGAGAACGTCCGCCGCCTGCGCCACCGTGCCAGCCTGGCGCTGTGGTGCGGCAACAACGAAATGGAAGCGGGATGGGTAGCCTGGGGCTGGAACCGCTCCGAGTTTGCGGATTTGAAGGCCGACTACGACCGTTTCTTCCACAACTTGTTGCCTACGTGGATCACTGCCGAGGACCCCGACCGCACCTACTGGCCCAGCTCCCCTTCGACCGGCATCCCCTTCCAGCCCCCGCACGGGCAGGAACGCGGCGACGCCCACTACTGGGACGTCTGGCACGGCGGCAAACCCTTCTCGGCGTACCGTGGGCAATTCCCGCGCTTCATGAGCGAATTTGGCTTCCAGGCGCTCCCCACCCTGGCAACAATTCAAACCTACGCCGACGAAGCCGACTGGAACATGACGTCGTACATGATGGAACACCACCAGCGCAACGCCGCCGGCAACGGCAAGATGATTGCCCACATGACCGACCACTACCGCATGCCCAAGGATTTCCCGTCGTTGGTCTACCTCTCGCAACTGCTACAAGCGGAGGGCATCCGCTTCGGTGTGGAACATTGGCGGCGCAACATGGAACGTGTGAGCGGGACGCTCTACTGGCAACTCAACGACTGCTGGCCTGTGGCATCGTGGGCAAGCATCGACTACTTCGGGCGCTGGAAAACGCTGCACTACGCCGCCAAACGCTTCTACGCGCCGGTGCTGCTCTCCGTCGAAGATACCGGCACGCTGATGGGGCTCCACGTCACCAGCGACCTGCAAGCACCGTGGGAGGGCGCCGTGCACTGGTCGCTGCAAACGCTAAACGGCGCGGAACTGGCCTCCGGCACTGAACCGGTGACGACAGCGCCGCTAGCTTCGACGCACGTGCGCACGTTGAACTTCGGCGACAAGGTCAGCGACGAAAACTGCCGCGACGTGATTTTCCTCTGCGAACTGTGGCAAGGCGACACCAAGATCGCACAGCGCGTGGCAACTTTCGTTCCCGACAAGCACCTTTCGCTGGTCGAGCCGGAGTTGTCGGCGACGGTGAGCCAGTGGGAAGGCGCGCTCGTCATCGAGGTGACGGCGAAGTCGCTGGCGCGGTTTGTGGAGGTGGGGTTGTTCGGCGCGGACCTAGTCTTCAGCGATAACAGCTTCGACGTGCCCGCCGGGCGCAGCGTGCGGGTGACGTGCCCGCTGCCGCCAGGCTGGACGCTGGAAGATGCCCGCGACGCGCTGTGGATGCGCTCGCTCTACGACTCGTATGCGTAATCTTTAGCGTTCAGCTATCAGCGATCAGCTTTCAGATTCTGAACCGCTTCAGTTTGCTGACTGCTGAAAGCTGACGGCTGAACGCTCTTTTACCGGCAAGGATCGTAATCCGCGCCCAGAATGAGGCGCAACTTCACGCTGCTGGTGGGATCCTCCGCGTAGATCACGTTGGCGTCGGACACGCGGAAAAGCTGCTGGATATGACTAAGGCCCGTCCCCTTCGTCGTGCTGCTAAAGACGACGATCTGCGTCTGCGGGTAATCCGTACGGTCGGCGGAAGCAACGACCGGGGTGTATCCCCAGCGCGCGAGCGTGTCCGCCGCGAGCCAATCGCGGTCGGGGGCGTAACTCCCGTTCCACACCTCGATGTAGATGTCGGCGCGGGCGGCGCGGCTGGCAGCCGGGCGCGCAATAGCGGCGTCGATCACTGCCGCCATTGGTTCCCACACCGGCAGGAAGACGTTACCCCCCTGCGCCGTGATGTAGAACTGCGTCTCTTCCCGTCCAATGTTATAGAAACTCACATCGGTGCTATCAATCTGTGTTGCTGTAATTCCCAACTCGACGATATTGCCCAGGCCCAGATCGGTCTGGTATAAGTCGCGGCTTTGCTCGTAGAGGGCGGGAATCATCGCAAGTAGATTCGACTGCTTTGCCTTGCGCCACATCGCTTCCAGGATTTGCTGCTGGCGCGCCTCGCGTGCGAAGACGCTGGTGGTTTTACGCGTTCGCGAGTACCAGAGCGCCACCTCCCCATTCATCTGATGTAATCTCGGTTCGAGCGTGAGGATATGATACTCGCCGTTTTCGTCGGGAATGGGCCAGTAATCGTGCAGGTGACAATGAACAGGCACTTCCACGCCGCCCAACATATCCACCAGGCCCATCAACCCGTCGAAATTGACCTTGGCATAGTAGTCTGCAGTGATACCCAGGTTGTAGAGCAATGTCTGGTTGAGCAAGCCAAGTCCACCGCCATCATAACCGTAGCGCTCGCCATAGGAATCGGCGGTGTTGATACGGGACATCCGCATGTTGGGGATGTAGACGTAAAGATCGCGCGGGATGGAAAGCACGGACACAGACGGAATATCAGGATAAACGACAACGTACTGAATCGCATCGGTATTCCAGTAATCCCAATCCGGTCGCTGGTCGCTCCCAAGTAACACAATCGTCAGTGCATCTTCAGGGATAGGATAACGCGGCGCAGGTGTAGGAATCGGTATCGGGAGGTATCCCGAATACGCCGCGGTCATCGTGATTTCCATTTGTGCGACGGGAACAACTGGAACGGCAGTGGGGCGGCGCGGCGGTAGTGGGGTAGGAATGACGGTCGGCGTCGGTGTTTTCGTAGGCGTTGGCGTGTAAGTCGGCTCCGGCGAAGGGGTGAAGGTCGGCGTCCACGTGGGTACCGCCGTGGACGTAGCGGTCGGCGAAGCCGGAGAAGCCGTACAAGTCCAGGTCGGCGGTCCGGCCTCATTGGTCGGCGTGACAACAACATAAATCACAGGTGTGCTCTGGCCCTGTCCAGCCAGACGCGCGATATTGAACAGCAACAGCACCAGAATTGCGACCAGTATAAGACAGAGTAGCCCCAATAGGGATGTTTTGACTTTAGTCATTGAAAGTTAACACGCTCTACTAAAAAGATAAATACGATCCACACATATGAGCTATTATAGGCCCTCTCTGTAATTTTGTCTAACCAACCGTGATACTCCTTGCTCCCACAGGATTTTCATTTACACTAGCAACAGCCTTTCTTTTATTTATGGTTCAGGAGGAACTTATGCTACCCATTGCAATTGTTACGGATACGGATTCAAGTTTACCCGCCGCTGTCGCGGCACAGTACGGCATCTACCAGGTGCCGATCAACATCCACTTCGGTCAGGAGATGTTCCAGGCCGCCGTGGACATCGATGACGCCGGGGCGTTCGCCCGCATAGACCGCGACGGCAAATTGCCGACCACATCGGCACCAACGCCCGGACAGTTTGTCGAGGCTTATCAGGCCGCATTCGACAACGGGGCCAAGTCGATTCTCTGTTTCTGCGTCAGTTCAGAAATCAGCGGGACCTACAATACAGCGCTCACAGCTCGCGAGTTGCTGCCCGACCGCGATATCACCGTAGTGGATTCACGCACGCTATCGCTCGGCCAGGGGTACATAGCAATCGCCGCTGCCGAAGCCGTCCAGCAAGGTGCATCGAAGGCGGAAGCCATCGCCACCGCGGAATCGTTGCGCGAGCGCACGCACATCTACGCAGCACTGGCGACGCTCAAGTACCTGGCCATGAGCGGGCGCGTCGGACATCTGGCGGCGGGAATGGCAAACCTGCTGAACATCAAACCCATTCTCACAGTCAGAAACGGCAGGCTCGACATGCTCGAAAAGGTACGCACCCAGCACAAGGCCTGGGATCGCGCCGTCGAATTGACCGGGGAGAGCCTGGGGGGACGTTCCATTGAGCGGATGGCGATCATCCACGTCAATGCGCCAGAGAAAGCGCATGAGTTCGAGGCGCTCCTGCGCGAGCACCTGGCTTGTCCCACTGACGTCATCACAGCCGAATTTACACCGGGGCTGTCCATTCACTCCGGGACCGGCATCGTCGGCGTGGTCGTCGTCGCCGCCGAATAGTCTTTCTTCCGATTTCGCTTTTCCTGTGAAGGCGCACGAAACCAGATTCGCGCACCTTCACAGTTTCGCGTCCTAACTGCTCCACAAATATGACATGGTTTGGCACATTCACGGCGTATAGTAGAAACGCTGTAGAACAAATGAACTATACGAACAGGAGGATCATGATGGATAAAATTATTGCTTACTGCGGCTTGAATTGTGCGGAGTGCCCGGCATACATCGCCACCCAATCTGGCGATCCGGCAGCGCTGGAACGTACAGCGGCGGAATGGCGCGTGGCGTTTAACGCGCCCGACATGACGGTGGAGTCAATTATCTGCGATGGCTGTCCGGCGAGTATCGGCGGGCGGCTGGCCGGCTACTGCGGCATGTGTGAGATTCGCGCCTGCGCTTTGGAGCGGAATGTCGTCAGTTGCGCCTTCTGCGCCGATTACGGCTGCGCCAAACTGGAAGGTTTTCTTGCCCAAGCGCCGGCGGCCCGTGCGACATTGGAGCAATTGAGGGCGGCGTAAGATGGGCGAGCGCTTCGAAAACCGTGACATGGCCGGGACGTTGTTCCATAACGTCAACCTGTATGGGACAACGTTCGATGACGTCAACCTGGAGAATGCGCGCATCTACAACGCCAATCTCAGCAAGATGACGATCGACGATGCCAACATCGCCGGGCTGACGATCTTCGGCGTGCGCGTGGATCAATTGATTGAAGCGGAATTCGACCGCCGCGACCCGGAACGCGTGCGGCTGCGGATGCACGACATTTTCGATCCTGCAGAGGTGCACCGCGTGCTGGCACGCCTCGACGAAGTGCGCGCCGAATTCTACGCCCGTCTGCGCGCCGCACCTCCGGACGCGCTCGTCGCGCATCCCGGTCCGGATCGCTGGTCGGCGTTGGAGCACGTGCGGCATCTCGTGTTCGCCGAAGATTTGTATCTCAACCGCTGGCTGCTACGCAACAACCAACCGTGGTGCAAGCTGGGATTTCTGCCGCCATTCCTGGAAGGCAATCCGGTCTATGCCGGCGTCGGCGACGAACCGACCGACGACTTCGAAACTGTGCTGGCAGCGTGGGACACGATCCACGCCGGGATGCAAGCGTTCGTCGCCAAGATCACACCGGAGATTCTCAGGCGCGACACCAGCGACGTGGACTTCGGGCAGCGCTACGTCGGCGGCGTGCTACAAGGGATGGCCAAGCACGACTTGCAGCACATCCGCATGGCGGAGGCTGCCCTCGCCGACTTACTGAAACCGGAATTGACAAACAGGCAGTAGGTCGTAAAATATAGAGGCTATCTGGCGGAAAACAGCAACGTGGAATATCGGGGTTGTGTGAGCTGGCACAACCCCGATATTGTTTTGCCGATAAACCGACAGAAATACCAATCACAAAAAGGCGGTTAACTATGCGAAGGGTCAAATTTCCGGTGGTAAGCATTGTTTTATATGTTCTTGCAGGGTTGTTTGCGTTGTATACAATTTGGGCAGCGATATACGCGGTTAAATATATCTCAGAAATGGTCACAGCAAACCAGTTGGTGATCAAAGGAAGCGAGTTTGATGTCGCGAATTTCCTTATGTCCAACTTCGCCCAATATGCGTTTTTCGCAACCGCCCTATTTGCATTGGGCAGAATCGTACAAGTCGTTTCGTCCAATGTAGAATACGAAGAGGATGAGGAACTGGCGTTCGAAGAAATCTCGGACGAAGATGCCGACGAAGCCGACCTTGAGGAACTAGAACAAAACGCCAACGAATAGTACTGAGCGGAAATTGATAATGACTTTAGCGGCTGTCACAAAACAGCCGCTAAAGTCATTTAGTGTATAAGAGCAATCCGTTTCATCCGCTAAACCCGTTGAGCAAGAGGAGGCTTGTATGCACTATCGTCCTTTGGGTCGGACCGGCTTGCACGTGAGTGAAGTCAGCCTGGGGACCGAGTATCTGATCGGCAAACCCCGCGATCACATCATTGAGGTCATTCACGCGGCGCTGGATGCGGGCATCGACTACTTCGACCTGTTCTGCGCAGAACCCGGCTTCCGCGATGCGATGGGTGCGGCATTCGCCGGACAACGCGAACACGTCTACCTCGCGGCGCATTTGGGCGCGGCGGTCAAAGAAGATGGGCAATACCTGAAAACACGCTCGCTCAAGGTCTGCAAGAGGTTCTTCGAAGACTTTCTCGCCCGCTTTGCGACCGATTACGCGGATGTGCTCATTCTGCACAACTGTGACAGGCAAAATGACTTCGATGCACTGTTCCGCGAGGATGGCCCGCTTGGACTGGCGCTGCGACTGAAGAAAGAGGGCAAGACGCGCTTTATCGGCTTCAGCGGGCACACTGTCGATACAGCGTTACAGGCCGTCGAGAGCGGCCACATCGACATCCTGATGTTCCCGGTCAACATGGCGGGGAATGCCGTCCCCGGCAAAAAGGAGCTGCTGAAGACGTGCCAGGCGCGCGGTGTGGGTGTCGTGGCGATGAAGCCCCTGGGCGGCGGGAAGCTGCTGCAAGGCTCGCGTACCGTGCGGATGGCGCACTACCAGATGGGCGGCGAGGCACAGCAAATCAAGAAGAACGTGCCGATCACGCCGGTACAGTGTCTGCATTACACGCTCTCACAGGTGGGTGTCTGCACGGCAATCCCCGGTTGCGCCAGTGTAGAAGAACTGTGTGGCGGACCCGATGTGTGCGGCGTCCTTGCTTACGAGAATGCGACGAAAGCGGAGAAAGACTTCTCCGACGTCATCGCCGATTTCGAGCAGTACGTGCCCGGCGAATGCGTCTACTGCAATCACTGCCTGCCATGCCCGGCGCAGATCGACATCGGACAGACGCTCCGCTTGTTCGACATGGCGCAGCAGGACTTCACCCCGGAAATCCGCGCCGCCTACGATGCGCTGCCGACACACGCCTCGGATTGTACCGCGTGCGGTGCATGCGAGAAACGCTGCCCCTTCGGCGTCTCCACCGTCTCCCGCATTGCCGAAGCCGCCGCGTTCTTCGGCTAACTTTTAGGTGTGGGGGGTTGGGGGCGGTGCCCATCCCCAAACCCCCGCCACTCCCTAGTGTTGCCTCGGCGGAACCAGGCCGTACTTCGCAGCAATATCACAAAACTGCGCGTAGGTCTGCTCAAGGAGCGGGATGCCGCTGTGGCGACATTCCGCTTCGGCTTCGAATTCCTTCTGTCCGGCAAAGTAAACCCGCTCGGCGCCTTCTGCCGGGGGCGTGTTGCGCAAGTCACGCAGCATCCGGTCCATATCACGGCGAAACTCGCGCGGATCGCGGAACGCCGCGATCTGGATCGCGCCGAAGAAATGGCTCACGCGGCCCGATGAAGTCGCCATATCGGCAACATCCGGGCCAAAGGGCGCGCCGCACAACACCGCGCAGAGAATGTCCACCATCACCGCCAGGCCGTAGCCTTTGTAGCCGCTGAACAACTCACCCTCGCCGCCAAGGGGCAAAATGCCTCCCCCCACCCTGTGAAACATATCGTCCAGCAGCGACGCCGTATCCTTCGCCGTGCGTCCGTGTTTGTCCACGGCCCAGCCCGGCGGCAGTTCCTTGCCCAGGCGGTCGTACACCTCGATCTTGCCGCGTGGCACCACTGTGGTTGCCATATCCAGCACGAAGGCGCGTTCTTCATCCGCCGGAGCGGCGAAGGCCAGCGGGTTCGTGCCGAACATCACTTGCCGCCCGAACGTCGGTACGCCCAACGCGGCGGTGTTCGTCATCGCAATGCCGAGCATGTCGGCTTCGAGCGCCATCATCGCGTAGTACCCGGCGATGCCGAAGTGTGTGGAATCGCGCACACAGCCGAACGCCGCGCCGTTGTCCTGCGCTTTGGTGATGAGTTGCCGCATTGTCCTGGTGCTGACGGGCGCGCCCATCGCGCCGTGCGCGTCTACGACGAGCGACATCGGCGTGTCCATCACCACTTCGATGGCGGCGTTCGGTCGCACGACGCCCGTTTCGAGGCCGCTCACGTAACGTGAGAGCCGTGCCGTCCCGTGCGAGGGGATGCCGCGCGCGTCCGCCGCCACGAGCACATCGGCGGCGATGCGCGCGTCTTCTTCAGAAAGACCGCAAGTTTGAAAGACCTGTTGGCAAAAAGATTGTAGAGGTTCAATGGCGATGCGAATGTATCCAGTTCCCATGGTCCATCACTCCTTGACTGTCGCTGCATTAACGAAAGCATTATAGCTTCGCCCATCTCGTCGTCAATTGCGGAAGTCCCTGAATGTGCTTGACTTTTGGCAAAAGCCGTACATCCTTGAGGGTGCATGCCGTGGTTATAATGAGCAAAGGAGTGACCCATGAAAACAATCGGTCTGATCGGAGGGATGAGTTGGGAGTCATCCCTTGAGTACTATCGCATCATCAACGAGACGATCAAAGCGAAACTGGGCGGGCTGCACTCCGCCGAGTGCGTGATGCATTCTGTCGACTTTGCCCCGATAGAGAAACTGCAACGTCAAGGGCGATGGCAAGAATCCGCTCGGCCTTTGGTTGCAGCAGCGCAGAGCGTCGAAAGGGCAGGCGCGGATTTCGTCGTGCTATGCACCAATACAATGCACAAATTCGCGGATGAGATCCAGGCAAACATCGGCATCCCCTTTCTGCACATCGCAGACGCGACGGCGCAGAAGGTCCGCGCGTTTCTGGCAAAAGAGCCCGAGCTGCGTGACGCACTCAAGCTCTTCGACATGAGCATGAAGCAATATGCCCAAGCGCTTTCGCATCTCAATCGCCCTCAGATCGTGACCACTGCGTCCTCTACGCCGGTATAGCTGGTTCGGCGGGGGGTCGCTCCAGCGCAATGAGCTGCTGCATACCTGGAGGGGCCTGAACCTGGACCATCCGCATGTGTCGGATCATGGCCCGGCCCTCCGAGTTCTCGAAAATTTTCAGTGTCGTGGACCCGCTGAAAGCGAAACCGATAGCGTAATGCAGTCCTCTGACGAGTGAATGCAGCTCGGCGTCTTCCGCCAGATCGCTGATTTTGACCGGCTTCAGGGCGTTGATCGTGCGGAAATCCTCCAAACGGACGCCTTTGGCATGGGATTTGAACTTGTTGTGATCCCCGAGATACCGGGCGACCGCGCTTGCGAGGCGAGCACGCTCGGTCCGTTTCCTATCGGCAAACATGTATGCGGACAGCCACTCCTTAACCAGATTCTTAGACAGAGCAATCGCGTTCTTGGCCTGCTGGTAGAGCGATGGAGCGTAGATTTGAAGGATAGGAATATGAACCGGCAGCGAGCGGGGGTCGGCCTTGATCTTCTTCTCCATTGTGTCGAACTGATCAATGATCGCCTGACCAGGGGCCATAACGACCGAGCCGTCACCGCGTGGGATCTGAAACTGAGGATCAATGGGGCCAAGTTCGGCGCAAGCGTCCATCAGGATTGCATCGCCGGACAAGGCCAGCATGGTTGCCGCGCTCTTGGCAATGTCGGGCACAATGAAGCGGATGCTCTTGAAGTGTGATCGCAGCATCTTCACGATGCTCTCGGCGGCTTCTGCCGAGCCACCCGGGCTGTGCAGGAGTACGTCCACGGCCTCCGCCGGCACCGAGACGAAGTAGTGGGGCGCGGGGCCGCGCCACTGCCAGATGGTGCCGCGGAACTCGAGGTCCATGCCGGGAGGATACGACGGCGCCGATGCTGCGGAACGGCCGCGGCTCGTGGAACCAGGTCGCGGGACGCTCGTCCACGGGAAGGCGCGTCCTGGCCTGGCCGAACGCTCAGACGGGCGGGGTGCCCCTCACTCCTCGGGCAGCGCGTCGCCGAGCCTCTCGAGCTCGCGCCGGTTGCGCTGCGCGCCCTTCAGGCGCTCGGCCTGCAGGGCGTCGACGTCGCGCGCCTCGAGGCGCCACTCGACCTCCGGGCCTGCCGGGGCGACGCCCGCCT
>ENA-UOUL01003086-UOUL01003086.1-bioreactor-metagenome-genome-assembly--contig:-NODE-3086-length-17834-cov-4.210565_pt1 | contig 17834 bp, 18 predicted proteins | sample MGYA00249838_ERZ747220 | MGnify/ENA primary metagenome ERZ747220 (study PRJEB28778, sample SAMN05720191) | bioreactor metagenome | isolation source: Anaerobic biogas reactor | place: USA:Washington...
CCGTTGAAACATTTAAAGCCGGCTCAGAAGCGATTGGCACTAAGTTAAGCCGTTTCTGGCAGGATACCGGAGAAATAGGGGGCAAGATTGCAAAATTCCCCGGGGAAATCAATAAACAGCTTGATTCTTCCAAGGATAAAGCAGGAAAATAAACCTTTCAGGTGATAAAAAGATCATTCGTTGAAAAGTTCGGATCCGTGGTCAGATTGACGCCCATCCTTCTCAGGCCCGCCTCGTCGCCGGGCGTGGGAATATGGGTCATGTGAACTTCGCAGTTCTGCAGCTCCTTTAATTTTTCCAGGGCCAGCTCCGCCGCCGGGTTGGTCGTGGCGCTGATCGAAAGCGCGATGAGCGCTTCTTCCAGGTCGAGACTCACGTTTTTTTCGTCGAGGATTTCCGTCTTCAACTTGCCGATGGAACCGGTGATGGTGGGCGGCAGCAGCTTGATTTTATCGGGAACGCCCGCCAGGTGCTTGATCGCGTGGATCACCACACTGGAGGCCGCATGCATCAGCGGCGAATTTGAGCCTGTGACAATGGTGCCGTCCTTGAGCTGGATCGCCGCCCCGCAAAAAACGCCGTTGTTGCCCTTGCCCTCCAGTTGCTTTGCCTCACTCGCGACCCGCCGCGCCGCCGTGACCACCCGCCGCACCATCCCGCTGACGCCACTCACCACGCCGGCGCGCGCCCTGCCTGTCTCGCCCCTAGCTCTCGTTGGCGATGGTTTTCAGGAGTGCCAATCGCTTCGAGGCCAGCTGGGCGACGGCCCGATACTTGAGCCCCGTCTCCACCAGATCTACCATCTCCTGGTTGATGTCCACCGTGTTGCCGTCGATGCGCGCGTTCGGGTTGTTGCGCTCGACGACCCGTGGCTCCAGAAGCGCGGGGCCGCCGGGCTCGAGGTGACCCGCATGGGTTCGTGCCAATGCCAGTTGCTCTGAGGCGCCGAGCGCCTTCTCGAGGCTGACATCGAACGACAGCGTCTTGGCCCTGTACTGGGGCGTGTCCACGTTGGCGATGTTGTGACCGATCACCTGCTGCGTCTTGCTGAGGCGGTCGAGGCTGTGCCCCATGAGCGCCAGCGTCGGATCGGCCAGGATTCCCCTACCCATCGTTTCCTCCCCGTCAGGCCAAGTGATCGCAGAACGTCTCCCGCGCCTGGAGGACGCGCGTCACGTACTTTTGCGTCTCCTCAAAGGGCGGGATCCCCTTGTGCTTGTCCACGGCGCCCGGGCCGGCATTGTACGCGGCCAGGGCAAGGGTCTCGTTGTTGTCGTAACGGGCAAGCAAGAACTTGATGAACTTGACCCCGCCCTCCACGTTCTGTACCGGATCGAACGAGTCGGTGACGCCGAGCATCTCGGCCGTGCCGTCCATGAGCTGCATCAGCCCCTTGGCCCCGGCATGCGAGACCACGCTCGGGTCAAAGTTGGACTCGACCTTGACCATCGCCTTGACGAGGGTCGGGTCGACCCCGTGGCGCGAGGCCGTCTCGGCGATGAGCTGGTCGAAGGTGCTCGGCTGCTGGGGCCCTAGGGCTCGCATCCCCTGGCTCTGCCTCTTGGCCGGCCCGGAGGCCGATGGCATCCCCAAGAGCGACGACACCGATCGCAACAGCAACCCCTGAACCTGTGATCTGATGGCTTCCAGCCCGCTGGGCATCGAACTAACTCCTTCCGCCGGACCCGTGTCCCAGCCTACGGCGCTCAGGCCGCCGGCGTGGGCGTTGCGGGGCCGGCCCCTTCCGAACTCTACGTCGTGGCGCGCACGTACTGCGCCAGGGCCATCTCATCGTTGAAATCGGCCTCTTGAGCCTCGAGGTGGGCGAGGAAGCGATCCTCCGCCTTTTCCTTGAGGCGCTCGAGCATCTCCTTGTCCTGCATCATGGCCACGAGTTCGCCGCGCTTGGCATCGATGCGGGCCTCCAACTCCACGAGGCGCCTCTGCTCCTCCTCGATGCGCTCCCGCAGCCACCCCAGGTACAGGCGATGCTGCTGGATGCGCTCCAGCCGCAGCGTGCCGCGCTGCTCGCGCTGCAGGAGGACGTGCGTCTCGGAGCGTCGCGCCCGGAGGGCGCTCAGGACCGCCTGCAGCCTCGTGCGCTCCGCCAGGAGCTGGGCCAGCTGGCGCTCCAACAGGTCGACCATGCTCTCCTTGTACGCCAGCACCGGCTGCAGCGAGAACGGCGCCGTGGGCATGTCGCCTACCTCCCGGCCCGTGTGGGCGCCGCGGGCATGACGGGGGTGGGCGGCGGCTGCAGCTTGCTCAACCAATCGACCGTCTCGTTGAATCCGGAAGCGGCCGTATCCTGCCGCAAGAAGCCGAGAATGGCGGGCATGACGGCGATGGCCTCATCGATCTCGGCGCTCGAGCCGGGCTGGTAGGCCCCGATGTTGATCAGGTCACGCGCCTTGGTGTAGACGGCCAGCATCTCCTTGACGTAGCCGGCCCGTTCCTGGTGCTCGCGCTCCGCCACCGTAGTCATCAGTCGGCTGATGCTCTGCAGCACGTCGATGGCGGGATAGTGGTTTTCGGCGGCCAACTCGCGCGTGAGCATGACGTGTCCGTCCAGGATGCTCCGGGCTGCGTCGCTGATCGGCTCGTTGAAATCGTCGCCCTCCACCAGCACGGTGTAGAAACCGGTGATGGAGCCCCTCTCCGAGGTCCCCGCCCGCTCGAGAAGCTTCGGCAACATGGCAAAGACCGAGGGGGTGTACCCCTTGCGCGCCGGCGGCTCGCCGATGGCCAACCCAATCTCCCGCTGGGCCATGGCGAAACGCGTCACCGAGTCCATCAGGAGTGTGACATCGAGGCCCTGATCGCGAAAGTACTCGGCGATGGCAGTGGCCACCCAGGCGCCCTTGAGCCTGACGAGGGCCGGCTGGTCGGACGTCGACGCCACCACCACCGAGCGCTTCATCCCCTCGGGCCCCAGATCGCGGTCGATGAACTCTTGCACCTCGCGGCCGCGCTCCCCGATGAGGCCCACCACGCTCACGTCCGAGCGCGCGTTGCGGGCGATGGCGCCCATGAGAGTGCTCTTGCCCACGCCGCTGCCCGCAAAGATGCCGATGCGCTGCCCCTTGCCGATGGTGAGCAGGCCGTCGATGGCGCGCACGCCGGTGACGAGCGGCTCGCGGATGGGCGTGCGCTTGAGTGGGTGGGGCGCCGCGTTGGTGGCCGGGTAGGATGTCGCCGACAGGATGGGCCCGCCGCCATCGAGAGGGCGCCCGAGCCCGTCCACGACCCGCCCCAATAACCCTTCCCCCACGGGCACGCGGAAGGTGCTGCGGGTGGACAGCACGCGGGTGCCCGGCTGGATCCCCTCCAGGTCGCCCAGGGGCATCACGAGGGCGCAGTCATGTCGAAAACCCACCACCTCCGCCGGCACGCGATCCGCCCGCCCCTGTGGCAGGAGGTAGCACAGCTCGCCGATCTGAGCGCGGATGCCGCGCACCTCGATGGTGAGGCCCACCACCTCGGTGACGCTCCCCTCCGCCCGAAGCGGCTGACAGCAGCGCACCTGCTGGATGTAGCGGCCGAGATCGACGTTGAGGCTCTCGACGGACATGGCCCTATGCGGCTCCTACCATCTGCTCGCGCAACTCGCGTAGCTGCGTCTCGACGCAGGCGTCCACGCGCCCGTGGGCGGTGCGCACCAGGCAGTCGCCCGGCTCGAGGCGGTCGTCGGGTATCACCTCCAGCGGCATCCCCAAGGCGTCGCGGCGTACATGCCGCTCGACGATCTCGGCGTCGTCGGGATGCAGGTGGAGGTAGTACATGTCCGCCTGCCCGGCGGCGTGAAGTGCCCGCGTCGCCACCGCGGCGACGGCGTCCTTTTCCAGGGTGAGGTGCTCACCGATCACCTTGCGCGCGATCTCGAACACTAGGTCGATAATCTCGGGCTCGGAGCGCTGCAAGAACTCGGCCCGGGCGCGCACAGCGCTCTCGGTCAGGGCCGAGATTGCGGAGACGCTGTCCGCCATGGCGCTCTCGGCCTGCGCCACGCCCGCCTGGTAACCCTCCTGCTGCGCCTGTTCGCGGATGCCGGCGGCCTGCTGACGCGCGTCGTCCACGAGGGCGCACGCCAGGTTCGCCTCGTGCTCCAAGGTCTCCAGGAGGGCCTGGGTCTCGGCAAGACGCGCCTCTGCGGCGGCGACCTCGGCCTCGATGGCCCGCAGCCGGGTGGTGGCGTCCTCCACCAGCCGCCTCGATGGCCGGCCGTCGGCACGAGGCGCGGCGGAGCCGTTGGCCGGCGGCGTCGCGTCGTGTGGCTGTTTGTCCGCACCGCTCGCCTCGGCCGGCGCGCCCACCCACCGTGGCACGACGACGGCGGTTTGCTCGTCGTCGGCGCCCTGAGCCGCGGCGCCGATGAGTCGCGCCGAGCTGAATCGAATGAGCGGCGGCTTGAGAACGGGGCTATCCAATGATCTCATCCTGTCCACGGCTGATAAAGATCTCGTCCTCCGCCTCGAGGCGGCGCACGGTCTCGCTGATGCGGTGCTGCGCCTGCTCCACGGCACTCAGTCGCACCGGCCCGAGCAAGTCCACTTCCTCCTCGAGCATCTCGCGCGCCCGGGTCGACATGTTGCGGAAGATCAGCTCGCGCACCTTGTCCGTGGCGCCCTTGATGGCCAGCGCCAGGTCGCGACGATCCAACTCCTGGATAAGGCGCTGGATCGAGTGGTTGTCGAGCATGACAATGTCCTCAAAGACAAACATCTTGCCGCGTATCTCGTTGGCCAAGCCGTGGTCGCGCTCCTCGAGGTACTCCAGAATCGACCGCTCCGTGGGACGGTCGACCTGCGTGAGGACCTTGACGAGAAAGTCCGGCCCGCCGGCCACGGAATAGTCCTGGCTCAGGACCGTCGAGAACTTGATCTGAAGCCCCTGCTCGATCTGCGAGAGGATCTCGGGCGCGATGCGGTCCAGGCGCGCGATCCGCTCGGCGATGTCCTGCTGGAGCGCGGGGTCCAGGTTCGAGAGCACGGCGGCCGCTTGGCGCGCGCTGAGGTGCGAGAGCACTACGGCCGATGTCTGGGCGTGCTCGTCGCGGATAAAGTTGGCGATCTGCAGCGGGTCGGCCGATTCAATGAACTCGAAGGGGTTCACGCGCTGCGCGTTGGCCACGCGCTCGAGGATCTCCTCCGCTTTGCGCTCCCCGAGGGCGCGAACCAGCATGTGGCGGGCGAGGTCCTTGCCCCCCGCCTCGGCGGTGGCGTCCATGGTGACGAGGCTGTAGCACTCGGCGAACAACTCGGCCCGCGCCTCCGCCGGGACGGAGCGAATCTCAGAGATCTCGCGCGTCACGCGCTCGATCTCGTCCTCTTGTAACTGCTTGAACACCTCGACCGACACGTCGGGGCCCAGGCTGATGAGCAGCATGGCTGCCTTTTGTGCGCCGGACATCCGGAGGGGATGGTTCGCCGTGGCCATGGGTTACTTGCCCTCCGTCAGCCAACTTCGCACGACCTGCGCGACGGCGCGAGGCTCTGACCGGGCGAGGGCGGTTACCTGCCGCTGCAGGCGCTGTCGCGCCTCGCGCGCCGACGTGCCCTCCTCCTGCTCGTCATCCGGGATGGCGTCGGGTTCCAACTCGGGGAATGCCCTGCGAATCCCATCCATAGCCTCGTCCTCCGAAGAAACAGCGTTCTGGGCGCGTCGTTGGGCCTCGACGGCCTCGCGGCCGCGCGCCTCCGACTGCTTGCGAATGAGCGTCTCGAGCCGCGGGTCGGGCTCAAAGCGAGCCATCGGTTCGGGGCCGCTCTGTAGGGCGCGCGCCACCTCCGCCGGGCTCAGTTGGCGCGTCCGCTGGGCGGTGAGCTGCTCCAGCGTGTCGCCCTCGGGCAGACCCAGGAGGCTGGGCCTCTCGACGCGCACCGGCGCCGGGCGCAGGCTGTTGAGGAGGCCGCGCACGTAGAGGAGCAGCACCAACACGAGGATGGCGAGGCCGGCGTACTTGCCGATGGTGACGTAGAGGCGCTCGCGATAGGCCTGTTCCATCACCTCCGCCTCGGCCTCATAAAAGCTGCGGTCGAACGGCATCCCCTTGACGCTGATCACGTCGCCGCGCGCCTGGTCAAAGCCCGCCGCCGCGGCGACCGCCTCCTGGATATCGGCGAGGTGCTGTGCGTCGGTGATGCCATCCACGAGGACCGACACCGCCAGGCGCTCGATGCGCCCCGGGGCGTTGCTGGAGTGCGTCTCGACGCGCGAGACCTCATAGTTGCGCAGCTCCTCCTGCCGGGCATAGTCGCCCGCCTCGGACTCGCTCGTCTCCGCACCGGGCATGGGCGAGTCGGGTGAGGGCGGCAGGTTGGTGGCCGCGCCCGGCACGCCACCCACGCCCTCGGCGGTGCCGCGGAACGTCTCGGTCACGTCGTGGGCACTCCGGAGCACCCCCTCACCGGTGCCGGGGGCGAACGTCTCGCTCGTGCTCTCGACCTTGTTCCAGTCCATGGCGACGTGCGCCTTGACGACGGCGCGTCCCGGCCCCACGAGTTGCTCCAGCATCGACTGGATCTGGGCCTCGAGGGTACGCTCATAGCCGCGCTGGATCTCGAGCTGCTGGGAACTGATCTCCAGTGCCTGCTCGAGGCTGGTGTCCTCTCCTACGCCGGCCGCCAACGTGTTCCCTTGGGTATCCACGATGGCGAGGCTGTCCGGATCGAGGCCCTCCACACTCCCGGCCACCAGGTAGCGGACGGCGCGAATCTGGTCCTTCATCAAGGTGGCGCCGGGGGCCAGTCGGATCATGATGGAGGCCGTTGGCTTCACTTGCTGAGAGACGTAAAGCGACTGCTGCGGAATGACGAGGTGCACGCGAACCTGGTCGACGACATCCAGGCTGGCGATGGTGCGAGCCAGCTCTCCCTCCAGGGCGCGTCGATAGTTCACCTCCTGGTAGAACTCGCTCATCCCCAGGTTGGTGGCGTCGAACAGCTCAAAGCCGATGGCGCCCCCCTTGGGGAGGCCCTCGGCGGCCATGGCCAGCCGTATCTCAGCCACCGAACTCCGCGGCACCATGATGGCGCCGTTGTCGCCCAGCTTGTACGGGTAGCCCTTCTCCTTCAGACTGGCGACGACTTCACCGGCGTCCTCCGGCTCGAGCCCCTTGAACGCCACGGCGTATTCGGGGCTGCGCGCCCACGTGACAAAGACCACCATCATGATGGCTGCCAGCGCGGTTAGCCCCACGAGCACGACGCGCTGGATGCGTCCTAGCCGCGTCCAGAGCGACGCCAGATTGGCTCCCAACTGCCCGAAAAGTGAGGGCATCGTTTCCCCCGGAGTATGTGGTGCGCGGGATCAGGTGTTGGCGCCGCTTCGGTGGCGCCCCTGCCTCGGCGGCGTTAACGCTACACCTGCATCCGCATGATCTCCTGGTAGGCCTGCACGAGCTTATTGCGCAGCTGAAGCGCCACGCGAAACGCCAGGTCCGTCTTTTCCACCGAAAGCATCACCTGATGGAGATCGACTTGCTCGCCGGCGATCAGCTTTTCGATGGCGCGATCGGACTCAGCCTGCATCTCTGTCAGCTGGTCAAGGGCCTCGCTAAAGCCGGCGCCCGCCGTCTCGCCCTTGGGCGCGGTGGCCGTGAGCGGCGTGGTCTCGCGGCTGGCGAGGGCCTGTTGGATGGCTTGGAGCGTTTGGGTGGAACTGATCTCGGGAAGCATGGGTACCTCTCAGATGGTGGCGTTGGCCGCCTAGCGGCCGATCTCCAGCGCCTTCATGGCGAGTTGCTTGATGCTATCGATCACCGTGGCGTTCGCCTGGTAGGAGCGGGTAGCCGAGATCATGTCGGTCATCTCGGTCACCACGTCGACGTTGGGGTACTCGACGTAACCCTCGGCGTCGGCGTCGGGGTGCCCCGGCTCGTACACCCGCGGGCCGGGGGCATCGTCGATCAGGATGCGCGTGGCCTCGACGCCCATGATGCCGTCATCGGGGCCGAGGGTGCGCGCCGCCGTGAACGATGAGGGAAGGGGGAGTTGGAACGCCCTCTCCTTCGGCTCCACCACGATGCGGCGCCGATGGTAGGCGCCACCTTCGGCGGTGCGGGTGGTGTTGACGTTGGCGATGTTGTTGGCGATGACGTTCAGCCGCAGCCGCTGCGTGCTGAGCGCCGAGCCGGCCGTTCGGAGGACTCGAAAGACGTCGTGCATGATCTACCTCACTCCCGTCGCCAAGCGCTTGAGGGCATCCACCAGGGGGCTGACCCATCCATCCCGCTTGAAGAGCGCCTGCCACTCGAAGGATTGGTCGTGGCCGCCGCCCGCCTGGTTGGCGAGGATCCAGTAGGTGTAGGCAAAGGTGTAGGGCTCGGCCTGCGACGCCATGTAGCGGTACGCGCCCGACACCAGGTCGACCTGCTTGGCCTCGTCGACCTGCTCGTTGACATACGTGCCCGCCTCGGTGCCCACGATGGGGATGATGCGTCCCAGCTCTTGCTTGAGGATATCGGCGTACTGGCGGAAGCGCAGAAAGCCATCGGGGTTGTCCAGCGGCAGGTTGCCGGCATAGTTGTGCATGCTGAGCCAGCCCCGGTCGAGCAGCCACTCCTCGCCCCGCTCCCTGAGGCCCCGCAGCGCGCGCTCCAAATAGTCGCGATCGTCTACCTCACCCTGCGGACTCAGGGCGCCGAACCCCGGCAGCCCGCCGGCGGCCACCACCTGCTTAGCGGCGGGGATCCAGACGTCCAGGTAGCGGTTCACGTCCGGGGCGGCGCCGTCGTTCTCCAGGCGCAGGTTGGGCTCGTTGTAGAGCTGAAAGTACGAGACCCCGAGCTGCTTGTAGTGGCGCACTACGGCCTCGATGTCGCCGGCGATGGGCGCCAACCCGGGGGTGTAGATGCGCATCACCGGCATGATGCCGTTCTGCACGAGTTGGGACACGAGATAGTCGTTGGCGCCGATCTGCGTTCCCTCGTTGAGCACCACCATCCACTTCATGCCCATCTCTTGGGCCTCGCGCACATAGCGGTCGACCACGTCGGGCGGGCTGGAGACGGTGGGAATCCAGTGCATGCCCCAGCCGTTGTCGGCGGCGGGACGTGGGTATTCCTCGATGGCCAGCGGTTTGTGTCCTGCAATCGGCCCCACGTTGCCCTTGGCCTTGACGGGATCCGCGCCGGAGGCGCGGGCGCCCTCGACCGGCGTCGTCGCCGGCGTGCCAGAGATTGGCCGCGCCGAACTCGATGGGGACGGCGATATGGTCGTGGGCAGGGGGGGGGCGTCGTTGGGCATCGCCTTGGCCCCGCCGTCCCGGCTGTTGGGTTGCGCGCTGGTACGGACGCGCCCCGCCTGACGGTAGACCTTGGGCACCGCGGCCGTGGTGAGATAGCGCGTCTGCTGCCAGGGCCGTGCGCGCGGTGAGGTTTCCGGCTGGGGAGGGGGCGCCAAAGCCGCCTCCGGGCGTTCCGGCTCGGCGCGTTTGCCCTCGAGCAGCACGGCAAAGGACTGCCCCGTCGGTGGGTTGGGCCGCGGAAGGCGTGCCTCGCCCGAAGGGGCGACGCGCTCCGAACTCGGTGTAGCGATCTCTCTGGTGGCGTCCGTCATGCCGAACCCTCATCCATGCTGTAGCAGCGCGGTCGTCGATGCGGTCTCCTCGAGAGGAGGGGCCTCCCCAGGAGGCGCCGTATCGCAAGGCCACTATAGCAAAGGGGGTTCGGGTACGTCAGTAAAGTTGTCGTGAACTAGCTGTGAAAAGACTGTGAATGGCAGGGGCTAGGCAAAGCGAGGACAGACATTGGAGAGCATTAATCGATATAGAAGACAGCAATCAGTCGAATGGCATGGGCGCGGCGATCACGATGAGCCGGTGGGTGTTGTCACGGTAGGGCCAGCAGGTGAGCATCGTCAGGCGCTCGTCGATGGTAGGCGCGATCCAGAGGGCATTCTGCGCCTTTTGCTCCTCGGAGACCTGCTTCTCCGGCACGATGAAGCGCTCGCGCACCTCGTAGTGGTAGGTGACGTCGCCCGCGGTGAGCAAGACCTCATCACCGGGCGCCACGTCCACTAGGTAGCGGAACACCTCGCCCCGGATGTTGTGGTGTCCCGCCAGCACCACGTTGCTCCCCTCGCCGGGAATACTGGAACTCTCCAGCCAGCCCACGGCCGCGCCCGGGTCGTCCCAAGTCACCTCGCCGCCGGGCGCCTCGCGCCAGCCCATCGGCACAACGGGCGCGCGGAGGTCGATGGACGGGATGGCCAGTTCCGTGGGCGGCGTCTGCGCCCGCGGGATGACGGGGGTGGGAGGCGCGACGGTCGGCGTGGCGGTCGACGTCGGCCGGGGGAGGGGGGTACCCGTCGCCAGGTAGGCGACCTGGCGTGGGGTGGCGGCCTCGTACACGGGAGCGGCGGTCGGGCCGGGCTCGACCGCCGCCGGTGGCGCTTCCCGACGCGCAGGCTCCTCGGCCGCGGAGATGGCCGCCGGCACGTGAACCGCGGGCGGGCGCGGCAGCACGCTCACACGGACGCACGCAGTGAGCGGCACGATACAGGCTGTCGCAATGAGGAGTATCGCGCCCCATCGCGTCCCAGCCCGCCACCTGTAGCGCCGTGTGATGGCGCCTCTCCGGTCGTCGCGATTCACGATCTGTGCAAGCCTCCGTGTGCTCGAGGCGGCTCAGAGGTGTGTCTGCACCAGCGAGCCGGTTCGGACGTCGGCGTCGTAGAGCAGCTTGAGGATCTCTTCGGGCGGGATGGTGCGGATCACCTCGCCCGTCTGGCGGTCGATGACGTGCACCGTAACCTCTTTGGACGCCCGATCGATGATGAACTGCACGTACGAGTCGCGCATGAACGGCTTGGGGCGCTCACGTCCGTCCCTGCCATCGTCGGGCATCTCGCCCTGATCCGGACGTCTGGCGCGCATCGGCGGGACCCAGGCCTGGCCGGGCACGCCGAGAGGGTCGATCACGTCATGTCCCATGGATCGTGCCCACTCGGCGAGGCGCACCGTGAGCCGGTCGATGGGGGGAAGATTCTCTATCGCTGCGACTGAGCTTGGCATATCGCCGCTCCTCTGTTCGTACGGCCGGAACCTAGCCGTAGCTACCGCCGTCCCAGTACGACATCAGCCGCTGCTGGGTGTACGACATCTGGGTGAGCTGCACCTGGAGATAGGCGAACTGCTTCTCGAGCACCACCCGCCGATCCTCCAGTCGCTCTTCGATGCGTCGGATGCGATCGTCGATGTTGCGGATCTGGCCGCTGGTGGCCGTGATCTTGCCGCTGACGATCCCGTCGGTGCCGTCAAAGGGTGAGAGCATGTCGCCAAGCTTGGTCATGAGCCCGTCAAACAGCGCCTCCACCCCCTCTGGATCGCCGGCCAGCGCCGCGTCCAGCGCGCTCGCGTCCGCGATGTGCGCTGTCAGAGTCATGTCGAGGCTGATGCCGATCTGACGGAGGTTCGATGGAGCCCCCGCGGGCAGCCCGCTGACGTTGCTGTAGAACGTCGTGAAGAGAGAGTTGCGCAACGCCGTGAGAATAGAGTTGTCGCCCGAGAGGGCGCTCCGCGAGTACACCGCGCTCTCGCCCGACCCAAAGGACGTCACGGCCGTCTGGCTACGGATGTGGCTCTGCAGGGCGTTGAGGGCATCCAGGAAGGCGGTGATCTTGGTCTTGACAGTGTCGACGTTCGGTGAGACGGTGAGGGTGGCGCTCTGCCCCTCGCCATCGGCGGCCAGGTCCAGGGTGATCCCCGAGATGATGCCGCTGAGGCCCGTGTTGCGGTCGCGCGTCACCTGCATGCCGTTCACGCTAAAGACGGCGTCGCTCGGCGCCTGGTAGCCGGTGTCGGCGGTGGTGTTCTTGAACGTGTTGGCGGCGGTGATGAGGCCGAGCCCGGCGCTCCCCGTCCCACCGAGCACTGTTCCGGTGACGTCAGCGAGCTGGATGGCATGCGCTAGACCGGTCGACTTGCTCGTCACCACGAGTCGGTTGTTCACGACCGAGGCGCTCACGCCGGCGCCGGAGGGGTAGCTGGCGCCGTTGATGGCGCTAGCGATATCGCTCAGGGTGTCATCGGACGTGACGGTGACCAGGGCGCCGGCCGCGCCGTAGGTCACGTTGGCGGCCCCCGCGCCCCTCAAGCCTACCTGGTTGAGGCGCGCCGCATAGTCCACCTGGGCGGCGCCGGAATCCTTGCTCCCCGCCGTGTAGGCGCCCGACCCAAAGTCGATGCTGAGGCCCCTGCCGGTGCTGTACACCCCGTCGTCCGCGTTGGCGAGGACGGCGTCGAGACCCTGCCACTCGGCGGTAAAGCGCCCGTCGTCGGCCGTGGCATCGTAGACGCTCACGGCATTGCCGCTGCCGTCCACGAGGCGGAACTCCCAGTCGCCCGAGCCGGCGCCGTTCTCACGCACCTCGACATAGTACGCGCCGGAGCCCAACTCGCTCTTGCCGGCCTGCACGGCGCTCGTCGAAAAGCCGTCCACGGTATCGGCCACCGTCACGGCGTTCGCTACGGCATGGTCCGCCAGTGGGTCGAAGGCGATGGTTAGCCCGCGCGCCGTGTCAAAGGTCGTCCCCGCCACGAGGTCGAGGTTCTGCCAGTCGGACGTCATACCCGAGCCGGCGTCGGCGGCGTCATCGACGCTCACGGCGTTGCCGTAACCGTCCACCAACCGGAACTGGAGGGTGTTGCCGCTATCGCGTATCTCGACGTGGTAGGTATCGTGCCCCAGCTCCGCCTGGCCGTCGCGCACCGCGGCCGTCCCAAACGCAGAGACGGTGTTGGCTACCGTGACGGCGGCACTCACCGAACGGGTTGCCCCGCCGCCGATGACGAACGTCCCCTCCAACCCGAGGGCGATAGTGGATGAGGCCTGCTCGTCCGAGGCGGCGCGCTGCGCCCGCGCCAGCGAGGTGATGGCGATGTCGTATGTTCCCTCGATGGCGGCGCTGCCGGCCGAGGCCGTCAGGATGATGCCCTCAGCCAGGCTGCGACTCCCCACCGTGACGGTCTTGGCTCCCCACGTGGAGGCCGAACTGGCGCGCAGGGCGTCCATGGCGGTGGTCAGGTCCGTCACTCTGGTGTTGAGGGCGTTGTAGGCATCCACCAGCTTGTTGAGGACGGTGCGCTGCGACTCGAGCCGCGTGATCGGGGCTCGCTCGGACGCCAGGGTCGCCTCGACGATCTGCGTGTAGAACGTCTGGGTGAGCTGGTTCACGCCCGGTATCGGGATCGTACTGGACATCTCGTGTACCTCGGTTGCGGGTGGTGCCTTGCGACTAGACGACGGCGGTAATGCTCTCGCTGGTCCGGGCGTGCTGCGAAGCGGCGGCCAGAGCCGCCTGGTTCTTGGCGGCCTCGGCCCACGTGTCGCGTAGCTCCTGCAGCACGCGCGCGGCCTCACCAAAGCGCTGCTGGCGGCCCAACTCGCCGCACCATTGGTAGAGCGCGGCCAACTGGTTCGCTACCGGGTAGCTGAAATCCAGCCCCTCCATCAGTACGCGCAGCCCACGGGTCAGATCTTCGACCCGTCGGCTCTCGCAGGCTCGCAGCGCATAGTCATACACGGTGAGGAGGCGCGAGAGGGGGCTGGTACTGACGGCTCGGCTCGTCTGGTAGACGTCGGCAACGGATGGCATCATGCTTCTCCTGCGCGTTGAGGTAACAAATCAAGGCATTGGGGAAGCCTGGGGGCTACCAGGGTAGCCCCCAGGCTCCATGGTGCGCCAGACTACCGGAAGAGCCCGAGGATGGCCTGCGGGCCCATGTTGGCTTGCGCCAGCATGGTGACGGCCGTCTGCTGCAGGATCTGGTACTTGGTGGCCTCGAGCTGCTCGTAGGCCATATCGGCGTTCATGATGCGGTTCCAGGACGCCTCGGTGTTCACCTTGGCGACGCTCAACGATGCCTCCTGGTAGTCGAGGCGGTTGACGATGGCGCCGATGTAGCTCAGCCCCTGCGACACCTTGAGGCTGGCCGCATCCACCTTGGCCATGAACTCGTTCGCCGAGGCCTGACTGGCCACCGACCACTCGCTTGTGCCGCTGCCGATCTGAACCTTCAGGTCGCGCGAGTTGAAGGCCATCTCGCTTTGGGTCGAGTTCGCGCCAAACACCTGGCTGGCGATCTGGAACGACATCTTGTCGGCCGTCGTCGTCCCGACGCCTACCTGGAAATTAAAGCTGCCCACGGTCGACGCGCTGGCAAAGGTGCAGTTGCTGCCCACCAGCAGATGGACGCCCGCCCACTGGGCCTGGCGCACCTCGTTGTCGATCTGCGTGTTGAGCTGCTTCAGCTCGTTGGAGATGGCCGTGCGCTCGTCGGCGCCCAAGGTGTCGTTGGCCGCCTGGGTGGCCTTGGTCTTCATCTTGGTCAGGATGTCGTTGATGTTGTTCAGGTGCCCTTCCGCGACCGTGATGAGGGACTTGGCGTCGGCGATGTTGGCCAGCACCTGCCCGAGGCCCTTGGCCTTGAAGTCGAACTTGGTGGCGATGGTGAGGCCGGCGGCGTCGTCGGCGGCAGAGTTGATGCGCTTGCCGGTGGACAGGCGGAGCTGGGCGACACCGAGCTTGTTGTTGATGTTCTGCAGCGAGTTGAGGGACTGCAGCGCGGCGATGTTGGTGGCAATGCGGGTAAAGTCGGCCATGGTGATTACCTCCGTGCAATCGTGGTGGGGGTATCCTTACCCCCAGACCTGGGATAGCTGTCGCGTCGGCACGAGAATGACCTACCTATCTCGGCTCCCGATAGACACCTCCTCCGTGCGTAGCTAGATCGGTGCGAATGCGACCACTCACTAGTGCTTATCGGCACCAGCGCGCGCGCCTAGAGGGTGGGCCGTAAAAGTTGCGCAAACGGCGGGGGTATCTAGGAGGGTGTGCGGGGAGATATCCATGGCTCGCGTCGACTCGATGCAGGCGTGGGCAGCTCTGCGTGTCTGCCCACGCCTACCGCACGCTATACCGGGGCGCCGGGCACGTCGACGATCCGCTGTAGCGCGGCGACGTTGTGTCGCACGAGGGCGTCGTGGGGCGCAGCGGCGAGCACGCAGCGATACCCTTCCAGGGCCGCCGAGAACTGCCGCAGGTGGGCGTAGCATGTGGCCAGATCGGCGAGGGCATCCATGTCGCTAGGGTTCGCCTGCAGGTACTGCTCGAGCTGCGCGATGGCGCCCTCGAACTCGCCGCGTGCGGCGTACGAGCGCGCCTGCTGCAGGGCGGCATTGCGCCAACCGGCGCCATCGTCCGTCAGCGTCTTCCAAAGAAATGGCACAGCCTTGGTAGGCGTTGGGCGCGGGCCTTCCGCTGCCTGGGGCGGTATGGGCGGCGCCTGGTCTGCCGCGTCACTCTCAGCCGCGACTTCGGCTTCGCAGCGGTGCGCCAGAGCGTAGGCGTCCTCGGCCTCCGTGAGCCGGGCCTGAGCGCGGTACATGTCGCCCAATCGACGCCACACGATGGGGTTCGCCGCCCCGCGCGCGATGGCCCTCTTGAGGACGGCCTCCGCCTGGGAGAGGGAGTCGGTGCGCGCATAGCAGAGCGCCAGGTTGGCGTAGGCGTCCCCCTCCTGGGGGCACAGCTCGATGGCGCGCTGAAAGGCGTCCACCGCCTTATCTAGCTCTCCGCGGCGGTCGTAGCAGCCGCCCAAGTGGTTCCACGCCATCGCCTCCGAGCTATAGTGGTCGTACACCAGCTCGGTGGGCTTGGGATTCAGGGTTTCCTCTCGCTTCAGGGTGAGGAAGCGCTTGAACTGGCTGAGCGCCTCGTCCGTCTTGTTCTCCTGGGCAAAGTAGATCAAGCCCAACTCCATGACCAGGTCGAGGCTCTCGGGAATGCGCTCCAACTCGCTCAGGAGCACCGCCTCGCCCTGCGCATAGCGCCCCAGGGCACGGCAACTAATGGCCACGTCGCACGCCACGCCGTGGCGATGGAGACGCCGGACGTTAGGCAGCCCCAGCACCCACAGTCCGCGCTCGATGACCTCCTCGTGGCGCCCCGAGTTGCGGTACACCCGCAACAGGTTCATCCACGCAAAGGTGTTCTCGGGATCCTCGGCGAGCTGCTGCAGGAGGAGGTCGCCGGTGCGCTTCCACTTGCGCTCCAAGTCACCGCGCGAGAGGTTGTAGCCATAGTGCCACAAGCGCACCTCGCACACCAGGTGGTTGCCCTCGTAGCTGAGCTGGTTGTGGACGATCCCCTCGAAATGCGCCTTGCCTCGGCGAAAGAGGCGGGGAAAGTAGTGCTTGGCGAGGCGTCCGGCGGGCAGGGTGCTGAGCAGCGGCATGCCCACGGCGTTCACATCGGGCATAGGGTGCACCTTGCGCATCGTCTCGAGCAGCATCGGAGCGTCCTGCCGCTCTAGCTCTTCGTCGGCGTCGATCTGCAGGATCCAGTCACAGGTGGCATAGCGCAGCGAGTGGTTGCGCGCCTCGCTGAACGAGTTGTTCCAGGCGTGAAAAAACACCTTGTCGGTGTAGCCCCGGGCGATATCGACGGTGGCGTCGGTGGACCCCGTGTCGACGATGACGATCTCGTCCGCCACGCCCTTGACGCTCTCCAGGCACCGCGCCAAAAAGCGCTCTTCGTTCTTGACGATCATGCAGATGGAGAGGGTGGGGGTGTCTCTGTAAAGGGCGCTATCCTGCGTGTGTTGCGTCATGCCTGTCATGGGCTCTCCGAGCTACTGTGTGTGGCGACCTCGCCGCGGCTGTTTGCCGGCGGACCCTAGCTCGCCGCGGCCGCCGCTGGCTGCTTCCGGAACTCGAGGAATGTGCCCTGGCGAATCGGCACGTTATAGTTGCACGTCGTGCACAGGCTCGTGAATACGCCCGCTTGGTGCTCGGCGATCTTGGCTTGGCGCACCGGCGACGCCTCGATCGCCTCGATTCCGTCTCGTAGCACGTTGCCAAAGACGGTCGTTGCGTCAAAGTCGTGGGCGCACATGATCGCGTCGCCGTTCCAGTGTACGTTGAGCCTGTCGAGGTAGTCACAAGGAATACGCGCGCCCCGGTGTTTGAACTCATCCAGCGTATGGTCCTCGCCGAACTGATTCTCACACTTGTGTGACACGCGCACCGGGCAGTCAAGGAAGCTAAACAGCTCTGCCACCCGATCGAGGGGCTCGACGTTCAGTTTGCAGCGCAGCATATGGATGTTCGTGATGCTGGGGTTGTACAGCTCACGACTTGCATGGAGCCGACGGATGTTGTGATAAACAATGTCAAAGGGCAGGCCGGTGAGGTACTCGTACCCCTCGCGAGAGAACCCATTGAACGAGATGTCCAGCTCATCGATCCCTGGGGGCACACGACGGAGAAAGAGCCCGTTGGTGGTCACGTTGAGGCGCTTGTCGCCCTTGTGGCTGATTGCATAGTCGAGATACTCATCCGCATTGGCAAGAGAGAACAGGTCACCCACGTTGTTCAACAGGATTGTGCGTACCGGGCGGTATGCTACCACACGGTCAATGATTCGCTGAAAGGTGGCGAGTTCCATGACGTGGTTGGGTGTGCGCCATGACGGGCAGGACTTGCACATCGCCCCGCAGAAGGTGGTGACAGTGATCTTGGCAACTCTCATGACCGAAGGACCTCCCTAAAGCGCGCTCCTACCGCCTCGAGCGAGTAGTTGCGCAAGATGTGCGCTTGTGCGGCCCGTCCCTTCGCCGCGGCTTCGTCGGGATGCTCGTAGCAGTGTCGCATCAGTTCCGAGAAGCGATCCATGTCGGGGTAGAACCAGGTATCACCCTCTCCCACCGGCGCATAGTACGGTTTCGGTATCGAATAGTGATCCTCGTACCCCTCTCTCACAGGATAGCAGCACTCGTCGCGCATGTACGTGGCCATGCCCGACCAGCACGTTTGGATGACGGGCTTGCCATAC